>WNFP01000346.1_pt1 | contig 34879 bp, 23 predicted proteins | sample 5400201 | NCBI WGS metagenome assembly WNFP01 (sample SAMN13153355, study PRJNA577476) | soil metagenome | isolation source: 115 cm saprolite under Madrone tree | place: USA:California | collected 2016-06-14 | reverse complement strand
GACGCTTGCGCTTGTTGCGGTTACATGGACGATGGCAGGCGCTTTGGGCGCGTCGCATTCCGGCCTCGCGGCCTTACTTGCGTTGTGCGGTGCTAGCGGAGGTTTTGGAGTACTGTGGTTCAAGCCGGCCATGGACCGTGCCGCATTTCCTAAGCCGCACTAGCTGATGAATCTTGACCGTGGTCGCCCGAGCACTCTGCTAGAGTCCGTGCGGATTCTGATCAAAGAAACTCGAATTGGTCTGGAATGCGTTGTGATCAAACTCTGAGTAGACGAAGAGGCCGCGATCACGGCTCTCGCTTCCGAAGCGGGAACCATGTTTGTCTGGATCCGTAAGAGCGGGATGCGAAACGGGGAGCGAGCGCAGACCCATCTACGCAAAATGATGCGGGAGGAACGCCAGGGTCGTGATGATTCCGAAGGCACACACTCTCCACATCGTTAAGATTTCTCTTTCACGATTCAGCACCGCGGTCGCGCGGGTTCATATGGCCAGGGCAGTCTGTTGCCCGTGCCTCTCAGGATTGCGCCCGTGTAACGTTGGCGCGTGACGTCACGCCGACTGTCAAAAACGACGGCGCGGACATCGACGACACTTCCGTCTTGGCCTTGAGGACGGCCCCGACCCAATCCCAAACCGCGGGATCGCCATCGCCGTAGGGCCCGAACGTTCTGCCCCTAGTTGTACTATTCGCCTCGGCGGGGGAGTGCGAAGGCGATGAATGCATCGCCAACGGGGTTATCACACGCATGTCCGCCACCCAGACAGTTACCATTCGCGGTGATACTTCGATCCGGGACATTCCCGCCGAACGCGTTGACGATAAACTCGCGTCCATCCGCGAGGTAGGCTATGGGACCCGCCGCGGCTCCACCGGCGTTGGTAATGTTGGCGGGGGCGTCGAAGGTAAACAGCATATTGCCTGTCTTCGCGTCTGCCGCATCAAATTTCCCGTTCCCCTCACCGAAGAACACCACATCACCGGCAACCAGCACGCCCGACTTTGCCGGTTGAGGCAGGCGAATCTTCCAAACAACTTTACCCGTGCGGGTGTCGGTGGCTCCGTACAGGCCAAAGGGTTTCGCACCGGGAACATGATTGAAAAACGTCGAACCCAGATGCAGGTCTCCGTTGACCGCCTGGGGGATAAGACTGGAATTGCCGGAGTGTGTCTTGAAGACATCCGGGTCGTGCCTGGCGCCGTAGTAGACGAATTTGGTTCGCGGGCTAAAAGCTGCCGGGTTCCATTCACATCCCCCGTTGTCACCCGGCATAATCAGCCGCAGCGTCTCATCGGGAGGAGTGTATTGAGGCGACCGGGCAACTTCGGTCTGGCCTGGAGCGAGGAACGAGCTAAAAGCAGCGGTTATAGCAGCTGTGTCGGGCTGTTCCTCAGTCGTGAGCTGATCGAAGCTGAGCGGGGTCATCGGCTCGACAGCAGAATAGGGTTGGGTTGGTGCGGCAATCTGGAACGCGGCACCAGCAACACTTGGTGGGACGGGTCGCTCGGTCACCGGGAAAATGGGCTGGCCGGTGCCGCGGTCGAGAATGTAGTACTGCCCAGTCTTACTGCAATGGCCGAGCGCCCTGAAATGCTTTCCATCTTTGTCGAGCGGGAACAGGACGGCGGGTTGCGCGCTGTCGTAATCCCAAATGTCGTGGTGCACTTCCTGGAAATGCCACACGGGGTTGCCGGTCAGCAGGTCTATAGCAACGACCGATGCCGAGAATAGATTGTCGCCACCTCGGTTCTCGCCAAGAATGTCGGGCGCAGCATTCCCCACGCTGAGGTACACCAGCCCTAAGTCCGGGTCGATGGCCGGCGGATTCCACACTGCACCGCCGCCGGTCATGAAAGACTGGCCAGCGAAACTAGTCGGCTGCGTGGTGGAGAAGCGCCACACGGTATTGCCTGTTTTTGCGTCCAGAGCGAAAACCTGGCCTCGTATCTCAAACTCGCCACCCGACAGGCTAATGATGACCAGTTCACGGTCACCTACTTCCACGAATTGAGGAGCCGAGTTGATCGAGACCCGGTCATGAAAATCAGCTACCGTACTCTGCCACACCACCTTGCCGGTTTGTGCGTTCAAGGCCACGACGGAATCGTCAAACCGGCCGACGAAAACTTTGCCCTCCCCAAAAGCCACGCCATGGTTGTTTCGGCCGCAGCAGAGAAAGAAATTCGCGAGCTGTGTCTCGTCGTTGAAGCCGTCAAACTTCCATAGCAGCTGTCCCGTGGCGGCATTCAAGGCAAACACGTCGTCGTGACCGTCAGTGATGAATAACCGTCCGTCGAGCTCGATGGGCGAGGCTTCCAGCTCGGCCAGCGGGTCGAGTACGCCCGTGTGGAATACCCAAGCCACCTGCAGCTTGTTGACGTTGCTCGGATTGATTTGGTCTAAGTTTTGGAACCGCGTGTTGGCAAGGTCTTTGCCGTGATGCGGCCAATCGTGATTGGGATGTTCTGCGGCTGCGCGTGTCGCCGCAAAATAAAGGGCAACGCTAAGACACAAGGTGGCGGCAGCCACGATTAAGAAGATGTTCACCGTTCGAGGCCGCCGTCCCATAGCGGATCGCAGATTTCGTGCGAGGGTTTCAAGGATGACGGTGGCAGAGATGGTCCTATGCGGGTCGAGGGTCCCAGTTTCTTTCATAAAGCACCCCTTCATCTTCGGACTTTTCAATACGCCAAGGCATGGCTATCGTGGCCTCGTCCAAATGCACTCAGAATTGGAGGTTAGCTGCGAAGGCGATCATCGCAGTTGCCGTGTCGCTACTGCACGCATTCGGACGAGAAGGCATGCCACCCTTCTCTCGGAACGAGACGCATTCACAGATGGGATCTGCGGAGCCGCACTCTCAGTCGAAAGCCAGCTGGACAGCCTACCTGGCGGGCAAGATTATAAGCCCGCTCAAGTGTACTTTGTCGACATTTCTTTCGACTCAACCGCGGGCCAAAACTCTTCTCCCACGGAGCTGGCTCGTTTCGCCAGATTCACATCGAGCAGATTTGCCGGGGAATCGGTCTATGCACTCTAGTTGGCTGACCACTCTAAACAATTAGACGACTAGAAGCTGAATTCTATTCGTAGCGCAGGGCGACCATGGGATCGACGCGGGTCGCGCGGCGGGCAGGGATATAGCTGGCGAGCAGTGCGATAAACGTCAAAAGAGCGATAACGGTTGCAAATGTGGGCGGGTCTATTGCGCTAACCCCGTATAACAAGCCTTTCATAAGATGTGTGAGGGCGAGAGCTGCTGCAAGGCCACATCCGGCACCTATTCCAGCCAGCCGCGCTCCCCTGCCTAGGATGAGGCGAAGAACATCGTGCCGTTTTGCCCCCAGAGCCATACGGACGCCGATCTCGTGCGTCTGCTGCGCGACCACGTAAGCCAGGACACCATAAACCCCTATTGCTGAAAGGAAGAGCGCCAAGCCCGCAAGCGCCCCAAGCATTACCATATTGAATTCAGGGCCAGCGAACGAAGAGCTGATGACCTCTGTCATTGTTCGAATGCTCGCGACGGCCAAATCGGGGTCGAGCGAATGAACGTCGGCGACCACGGCGGAAGTCAGCGCGGCCGGGTTCACCTGCGCTCGCACAGCAAGATTCATCGCGTGCCAGTCGCCAAAGGGATCCTCTTCGAGGAAGGGGCCGGGCAACTGGCTATAGGGTCGATAGACGTGCGGTTCGACAGGATTGTTCAACGGCCCTTGGCTGACGTCGCCGACGATGCCCACGATCGTTTGCCATGGGGCGTTCACTCCCCAGCGGATATGTTTCCCAATGGCGTTCTCTCGCGGCCAGAATTTCCGAGCCGCGGCCAGGCTCACGATCGTTACCGGCTGAGACTCAACGCGGTCTTCGGGCGCAAACCACCTGCCCTGGAGAAGGGGAATGCCCATCGTTTGAAAGTAGTTTCCCATTACCCAGGACTGGCAAATCGCCTGCGGCGTTTCGCTTTCGGCATCGCCGCGGCCTTCGATGGCCATCGCAACCATTTCACGGGCATTGAGAGGCAGATCGTTTGATAGTCCGACACTCTGCACGCCAGGCGAGGTGGAAACGCGGTCGAGCAATTGGCGGTAAAAACTCCTGATCTGCGCTTCTTGAGGATAGGCTTCGTGAGGCAGAGGAATATTCAAGGTAAGCACGCTGTCAGGACGAAAACCCGGATTCGTTTCGAGCAGCTTGCCGAAGCTGCGAATCAAAAGTCCGGCTCCAATCAGGAGCACGAACGCCAGCGCAAATTCCACGGTGACAAAAAATCCCTGGAGACGGTGGTGCGAGCGGGAAGGTGTCGCGCTCCGTCCGCTTTCCTGCAAATGACCTTCGGTCGACGTCAATGACAGTCGGAAAGCCGGAGCGAGCCCAAAGAGAACAGCGGCCAAGATGGACGTGCCGACTGCGAAAGCGAACACGCCTGCATGGAGCGATACGTGACGCGGGAGAGGGATGCTCGAAGGAACCAGGGCGAGAATAAAATTCCGGGCCAAGAAGGCTAGAAGGAATCCGAGTGCGCCGCCGCCGAGCGCCAACAGGAGGCTTTCCGTCAGCATCTGGCGCACTAACCGAAGCCGCGTGGCCCCAAGAGCAGTGCGAACAGCGATCTCCTTTTGGCGGGTGGCCGCCCGCGAGACAAGCAGTGTCGCAATGTTCGCACAGGCTATCAACATTACAAAAGATACAGCGGCCATCAAGACGAGTAGCAAGGTGCGAACCGAGCCGACTACGTCTTCCTGAAACGGAAATGCGCTGATGCTGAGTTCTGCGGCACGAAATGTTTTCGTGAGAGCTGCAGGGTAACTAGCCAGGACTTCGCGCGCGAGTGGCTCGGTGCTGCCGCGCGCCTGTTCTAGCGTAATGCCGGGCCGCAATCTTCCCACCACGCTGGTGAGGTACGATCCTCCCCAGCCCTGCAATTCCGCGGGTACGAAGGCCATCGGCACCCAAAGATCTGCAGGCGAACCATTGTCGTCTGGCCCTGGCAGGGGAAACTCGAATTTTTGTTGCATGACACCGACAACGGTATAGGGCTGGCGGTCGATGTCGATGGTTTGACCGAGGATACTGGAGACGCCACCGTAACGTCGCTGCCAAAGTCCGTAGCTGAGAAGGACTACGTTATGGCCCGGCGTGTCTTCGTCAGAAGCAAAGGTCCTGCCGAGCATCGGCTCCACGCCGAGCATTGGGAAGAGCGAGGAGGAAACCCGTGCCGCCATGACCCGCACTGGCTCGTCACGGCCCGAGATATTCACAGGTTTATTTCGAAAAGCGCCAATGGCACTAAATGATTTCTGCTCACGCGCAAAGATGGCAAGGTCCGGCGGCGAAAAGCCTATCTTCGGGTAGCCCATTTTGGGAATACCCTCATGGATGGCAATGAGACGCGACGGGGCTTCGAACGGCAAGGGCCGCAAGAGGACGGCATCGACAACGGAGAAGATGGCCGTGTTGGCGCCGATGCCGAGAGCCAGGGTGAGGACGGCGACGGCGGTGAAGCCCGGGTTTCTGCGGAGTTGGCGGAGACCGTAGCGGCAGTCGGAGATCACCGAAGGCAGCCAATTGCCAGTCCTCTTTTGGCGAACCTGCTCTTTCACTTGTTCGATCCCGCCAAGTTCGATTCGGGCGGCACGTTGCGCTTCCTTCGGCGGCATGCCGGCGCGAATGTTTTCCTCGGTCAGCATTTCGAGATGGGCATGAACCTCCTGGTCGAGGTCGACCTCCACCTTCCGGGATAGAAAGAGATTTCGGAGGAAACTTCGAGCTTTCACAAAGAGCGGCATGGTGAACACTTCCCTACGATGCTTCCAAAGCTTGACCGATCGCCCAAGAGATGCGCCCCCATCGCTTGGTTTCGACTTCCAGTTGCTTCTCGCCAGCCTTGGTCAAGCGGTAGTATTTGGCGCGGCGGTTGTTCTCGGACTCTCCCCAAAAAGAGGAAATCCAACCTTCTTCTTCCATGCGGTGCAGAGCAGGAAAGAGCGAGCCCGGCTTAACCACAAAAGTGCCGCCGGTGATCTGCTGGATCCTGCGCGAGATTCCCAATCCGTGCATCTCGCCAGCGATCAGCGATTTCAAGATCAGCAGGTCCAAAGTTCCTTGCAAAAGGGTTGTCGGTTCAGTGTTCAAGAGAGATATCTCCTATCGGCACTCTATAGGGATAATAGCGATATACGTATAGAGTGTCAATAGGAGGCGAGCGTGGCGATGGACGACAAGTCCCAGCCGCGTTACCGGACCTTCTTGGCCAGAAAAACGGCGATGTGGGAAACCGGCTAACCGCTCGGCCTGGTCGTTGGTGCTCGACTGCGGGCCGTGCATAATACGCAGGAGTTGAAGCTAAAGCTTCTGAATTTTGGCCAGGACGAAAGATCCCGCCGCCGTCAAGCTTGGGAGGCGAAGGAGTTCGCCAAGCGAAGCCTGAAAGACTTCAAGCTGGCGGGAAACAGGTGTTCAGATAAGCTATCGACCTTAGGATCGCCCTGGTTGAGGAAGATTGATGGGATCTGATTACGCAGGAGAAGTTTCAGCCGCCTCCCGAAGCGCTAAGGCAGTTGAGCCAATTGCTATTGCGGTCTGCTGCTTTGTAATAATTGTGGCCTTAGTCGTCGGCGTGGGACTCGCCGCGGGCTTGGTGCTGCGCCATGCCGTGCAAACCCTGCCGCTATGGATCGGCGTATTGGCAGGCGCCCGCCGTTCCCGGGCAGTCGGCTGGATCGGGCTTCCGATGTTCCTATTCTGGCTGGTACTGATGTCGCTCATATGGCTTTACCTGCTGGGCATCGCCCGTGTCATCAGCGGACACTTCTCGCCCATGGAGATCGCCATGACCATTCTTGTGGGAGCGGCGGCCATTGTTGGAATTGCGATGTTCGCGCGGGTCAAATGGTCTCTTTCAGGGGGGGCGGGGCTGGGTCTGTTCCTGTTGGTCGCGGTAGCCCAATGGGTATGCTTCCGCGTCAGCTTCTTGCCCGCGATTGCAAATCGGTAGTGGAAGCGTCGCGGGAGAAAGATGCCGGCTTGAGGCCCGGCGCTTCAAACGTAAATGTTGAAGCGGCGTCGGTGGACGGGGACAATCTTATTCAGGGAGCCTTCCTAGGGTGCGATTTGTGAGCGGCATTTTTAGCTGGGGGACAGGAGGACTTCAAGGAGTTTATCGACGAGTCCTATCGAACTGAGGAATCGAGACGGTACCCGACGGATCGGCACGGACATCCAAACACCGAGACTAACGAAGAACATCCTTGGAGAAGACCATGGCAATCACCAAGCGGAAACTGGGAAATTCGGGACTGGAAATTGCCCCCATCGTGTTGGGCGGAAACGTGTTCGGATGGACGGCAGACCAAGCGACATCGTTCCACTTGCTGGATGCGTTCGTTGCCGCGGGATTCAATGCCGTGGACACAGCTGACGTCTATTCCCAATGGGTGCCGGGAAATAGAGGCGGGGAGTCCGAGACGATCATCGGCCAGTGGCTGAAGCGCAGCGAGAAGCGCCAGCGAGTGATCATCGCAACGAAAGTTGGATCGGAAATGGACCCAGGAAAGAAAGGACTTTCCAAGGGCTACATTCTGGGCGCGGTGGAAGATTCATTGCAACGCTTGCAGACCGACTACATCGATCTATATCAGTCGCATGTTGATGACCCCGATACGCCGCTGGAGGAAACTCTGGAAGCGTACGCGCTGTTAATCCAGCAGGGAAAAGTGCGTGCGATTGGTGCATCGAACTACACCGCCAAGAGACTGGAAGAAGCGCTCGAGATCAGTGAGAAAAAGCGTCTGCCGAGGTTCGCGAGTCTGCAACCGCACTACAACCTTTACGAGCGGGCGGGTTTCGAAGCGGAATTGGCGCCCCTTTGCCTGCGCGAAAACATCGGCGTGATTCCTTACTTTTCGCTGGCCAGTGGATTTCTTGCGGGCAAGTACCGTTCTGAGGCGGATTTGGCCAAGCGCGCGAGAGGGACCTTTGTAAAGAAATATCTGAACGAGCGCGGTTTCAGAATCCTGGGCGCGCTCGACCAAGTGGCGAAAGCTCACGGCGCAACGCCAACCCGAGTAGCCCTGGCCTGGCTGCTGGCGCAGCCGAGCGTTACCGCTCCGATTGCCAGCGTGACAAATCTCGATCAGCTCCATGAGTTGCTGGGCGCCGCTGATCTGCAGCTAGATCCCGAATCGCTCGGGAAACTTAACCAGGCCAGCGCATATGCCGCCGGCGCGGGCGGTGCCAACTGACCTCGATTTGAAATGTTGCTGGTGTTTGGTCCACATTGTTTTGGAAACCTAGGCCCAGGCTTCTATGGCCATAAAATCGTGGGCGGCGCATCCTAAAAATCAAAATATGAATCCCGAAAACCGCATGGATTGGTTCAGTTGGGGAGAACCGGACAGATTCAAGGGAATCTATGTTCGAGGAGGTTACCCGCCAACCGCCCACTTGACGGTTGAAGGCCATCGACCGCGGTGTCTGAACCTTCCATCAGACGGCTCGGTCCGAGCGGCGAGGCTCGCACCACGTAGCGCTGTGGAGAGCGCGGCCCGCGTCCGAAGGGGTAGCAGGTGACAAGCGTAAGTGCGTCTCCCGATGTGGGCGCCAGCAAGGTTACATCGAGTGGATCCACGATCCGAATCATCTTTACGGAATAGGTGCGCTCATACAACCCGCGGCGGCGAGCATCAAACCATTCGATTCGAATGGTGTCGTCCTGCGCAATCTCTTCAAGGGGCCGGAACCAGCTGGTGCGATGGCCTGCCAGCACTAGGTTTCCGGGCTTTCCGAAGCCGGCTCCACCGGGCAAGAGCGCCGGACCGAAGGCCAACGTGCGCGGAGTCGCCGCGTCCAAAACAATCTCGTCGTAACTCAAACGCGGAATTCGCAGTCGCGCAACCGGGTGTGTGTCGGCCCGCGGCCATGGCGCGCGAGGCTGGCCCGAATGTATGCTTTGCTCCCATGCCCGGCGGATCAGGACACCCGCAAGCTTGGCCTTGGCGTTCAAATATGTGGCCCGACCCGTAAGGCATGCTCCGGCGGCCAGGATCAGGGCAGTCAAAAACCGCAGGGCCTTCACCAGACTCCTCCTGGCTTTCGCACCAGGCACAACAACACGATGCCGGCGAACAGCAGCGCGACACCCAAGGCTTCGAGAAAGGCGTCGGCCGTGCCGGTAGCTGGAGCGCCAAGGACTTTGTCCATTTGCCAACCGGCCGGCAACTCCGTAGGCACCGGAACGGTGCTTGATTGGCCGCCCGGGTTTACCACCACTTCCTCGACCGCAACCAAGGAGGTAAAGCGTGTGACCAGCCGATAACGAATGGCATGGGCAATTACCGTCGCGCGAATCTCCGCTTGTCCGTTCTCATCTGTCTGCCGCCAGCGGTCGATCAGATCCTCGACGCGCTGCCGCGCCCAGAGGGTGGTGATGCCCGGATGGAAAGTCGCCCGCGACGAGTCAAAATCGATGGTCGTCTCATAGGGGTCATTGCCCGCGCGAGCTGTCAGGTGAGCCTTCCCCACGCGGCCTTTCGAAATGCGTCCGAAGATCAGCAGTGGCTGCCGCTCGAAAAGGTCCGGCAGACGCTCCGGGTACTCCTCCGCCACCTCCACACCCTCAAAGGACAGCTTCACATCGGTCAATACCGGACTCTCGATGCTCTCGAAAAGCTGCGTCATCTGCGCTCGAATCTCATTGATGTCCGCGATGTGCGTGAAGGTCCCTCGCCCGAATTGGGCCATCTTGGTGGCGAGGAAGAGATTCGGCGCGCTCCCAATGGCCACGGTGTACAAGCGCGCGCCGCCCAAATCATGCCGAAGCGCGGCGAAAATCTGCTCCTCATTGCCGAGATCGCCGTCGGTCAGAAGGACAATGTGGCGCAGGTAGCCGGGAATCTCCGGCTGGCGCATCAGGTGAAGCAGCGCTGGCAGCATCTCGGTGCCGCCGCCGGCCTCCAGATGATGCACATAATCGCGGGCCGCTTCCAGATTTTCCGGTGTAGCGGGCAACGGCGCTGATCGAAACTCCCGATAGTCGCTACTGAACTGGAGGATACCGAAGCGATCGCTTGGCCGTAGCCGGTCCAGGGCCTGAAGCAAAGCTTCGCGGGCTTGCGCAATGGAAGTGCCAGCCATGGAACCGGACACGTCAATCATGTAGAGCATTTCCACTGGCATGCGCTGGCTGGGCTGCACTGTCGGTGGAAAAGCAGCCAGCAGGAAATGTGTTTCAGCGGAGTCGCTTCCAGGAGAGAAGAAAAGAGCCGCCTTCGGCTGTGTGCTTTCCTCCTGCTGCACTTCGAGGATGAAATCTTTGTTTGGAATTGTGACCCCCGTGGCGAGTGCCACGTGCTGGCGGCCATTCGCCAGACGATGCACGCTGACCGCGTGAGAGACGCAAGTGATGGAGGCAGCCTCGAAGCCGGAATCCAGATCAACGCCGAGCGAGATGTCATGGCCGGAACGGTTTTCTGGATTCCGAACAACTGGAGTGATCCGCGAGGCGTCCGGCACAGCGTCCGTATCGGCGGCCCAGCCGGTTCCGATGTGATCAACGGCCTCTGTTCCGGGAATGTAGCGTGGACCGACGACCATCGGGAAAATCAGCCGCATCCGCCCCTTCTCCCAGCGCAACGATTCCACGTACAGCAGCCGGACGTCGATGCGGTCGTTGGGCATAATGTTCGCGACCGAGGCCGTGAAGATGTTGGGGCGCTCCTCCTCCAGTAAGGCGGCGCGTTTGCCTTCGGACTTTGCCGCCTGATAGACGCGTTTGGCCTCCTCGCGTTCGTGGATAACACTGCGAATCACGCGGTTGCCGATCCGAATTTCCATGTCGTACACAGCAGCGTCGTGCGGTAGCGGGAAGATGTAAACGGCTTCGATCGGCGCGGTGCTGGAGTTCACGTATTGCTGGGTCACGGTGGCCGCAGCCACCAAGCCGCGCACGTCCAACGTGGCATCCGTATGGACCAGCGGCACGGACTCGTAGCGGCCGGAGATGGGCGAACGGTAGAGCAACGATCCCTCGCGGACCTGAGGCGGGTTGTGGTCGGTCTGTCCGGCGGACAGACGGGCCAGGATCGTAGTTACTACTAGAAGCGCAAAGACGAGTCGCGTGCCTATACCACTTTTGAAAAAGTTCCCCGTGAACCGTGCCATGGTGCCCTCCACCGAAAGTGCCGCGTCTGTAGAAGTGCAAGCGGCACGCCAGGAGGCATGCGGGGGAATAGAAGGCTCAAATGCAGGACATTCGGATACTTAGCGAGAGTAGCCGGCGGAACCGGCTCATCTACCCGTGTGGTAGTGCCCACGACTGTGGGAGCACAGCAACACAACGTGAAGCAAAGAAGAGTGCGCGTCGCCTTCATGGCTGATTGTCGGTATCTCAGAATTGCTTCGTCGTCCCCAGCTGTTTTCTGGAGAAGTGCCATGTTCGGACGACAATCGGCGCCAAGTTGTAATGAGGTTTTCGGCTTCACTCCTCTCTGAGGGTACGGAGGGGTTCGACGCGCGTGGCGCGGTAGGCAGGCACGACGGTAGCGAGAAGGCCGACCGCGACCAGAAGGAGTGCGACCACGGCAAAGGTGAGCGGATCGGTTGAGTGCACACCGTAGAGGAGAGAGGAGACCACGCGTCCCAGAGCTAGCGCGGCAGCGAAGCCAATACCGACGCCGAGCAGAATGGGCTTCAAGCCATCGGCAATCACCATCTTCAAGACGTCGGAGTGCGACGCACCCAGCGCCATGCGAATACCAATCTCGCGAACGCGGCGGCGAACGGTATAGGCGAGCACGCTATAAATGCCAACTGCGGTGAGCACGAGCGCGAGCCCCGCGAACGCGGCCAGCAGAAGCATATTGGAGCGCTGCGGCGACAAGGAGTTGGAAATCAATCCATTCATGCTGATCACGTCTATGACGGGCGTTTGCGGGTCCACCTGGCGGACGGCTGTGGTCACGGCAGAAACGGCGCTCAGGGGATCGGCGCTGGTGCGCACCGCAAGGCTCATCCCGAAAGAGCGCCAAGGTTCGGAGGGAGGCGCAACCATCTGATCCAGCGGCCAGTACACCGTTGCCACGGGCCGGGTCTCGTCCAGAGAATCCAATTTCACATCCCCGATGATTCCCACGACTTCGCGGACCTCATTTGGGAAAAAGGTCAGCGTGAGATGTTTTCCGAGAGGGTCTTGATTGGGCCAAAAGCGCTTGGCCATCGATTCACTAACGAGCGCGACGGGAGTTCTGCCAACCACGTCGGAGTCGCTGATGTCCCGTCCACTCAACAGCGGGACGCGCAAGGCGCGAAGGTAGCCTGAACTGATGAGGCGAACGTCCACTTCGGGTTGGTCGGCCATGGGGACGACGGGCTGGCCTTCGATAGCGACGGGTTGGTGCGAACCACCGTTACCCAGCGGAAGGTCATCAACTACTCCGGCCGACTCCACACCCGGGGTTCGGCGAACTTGCTGAAGTACGCGATCGAAAAAGGCGCTCTGCGCGGCGGCAGTAGCAAATTTGTTGGCAGGAACCGGAACGGTCATGGTCAGGACGTTATTGGGATCGAAGCCGGGATGAACGCTGCTGAGCTGCCACAATGTGCGGACCATGAGGCCGGCACCGATCAGCAGAACCAGCGAGAGGGCAACTTCGGAGACCACCAGAAGAAGGCGTGTTTTGCTTCCGCCAGTAGGGGAGCTGCCGCGGCTTTGCCCTTGTTTTAGAGCTTCGTTCACATCTGTTCTCGTGAACCGCAGCACCGGGAGTAGACCCGCGAGGATACCCGCGAAGAGGGCGAGAAATGCAGTGAAGGCCAGCACCGGGGCATCGAGAGTAATTTCCGTCGAACGCGGGAGCCGGTCGGCGAGGAATTTCACGATCAGGGTCACGCCAAATCTTGCCAGAAGCAGGCCCAGGGCGCCGCCGGCAAGGGAGAGGAGCACCGTCTCAGCCAGGATCTGGCGGAGGATTGCGCCGCGGGTGGCTCCCAGCGCGGAGCGAATGGCGATTTCTTTTTTTCGCTCCAGTATTTTGCCGAGCACAAGATTGGCAACGTTGGCGCAAGCGATCAAAAGGACAAAAGCTACGGCGCCCAGCAAAACCAGCAGGGCCGGGCGGACATCGCCGACGAGCTGCTCGCGCAGGGGGAGGATCGTGGCGCCCCATCCTTTATCGTCTTCCGGGTAGAGCTGCTCGAGCCGAGAGGAAATGGCGCTGAGTTCGGCTTGTGCTGCACGGCTCTCCACGCCTGGTTTCAAACGGCCGATGACCAAGTAGTTGTGATTGCCGCGCACAGCGCGCTTCTCGTTGGTCCAGGCCAGGGGAACCCAAAGCTGCGCCCAACTCGGAAACTTGAAATTGGGAGGCATGACGCCGATGACGTTGTAGGTTTCACCATTGAGAATGATATCCCGGCCGACGATCCCGGGATCGGCGCCGAAATGATCGCGCCACAGAGTATGGCCGAGAACAGCAACGTGACCCTGGCCAGGACGGTCTTCTTCCGTCGAGAACGTCCGCCCGAGGAGCGGATGAACACGAAGAATCGAAAAGAAGCCGGGCGCGACCGGCGCGGCCTGAATCGCTTCCGGCCGTTCCTTGCCGCCAATATTGAATCTCGCACCGCCGTAGGCGGCCATCTCTTCAAAGGAATGGTTCTGGTTCTGCCAGTCGAGGTAATTTGCCGGGGAGACGGAGAAGAGCGTCAATCCGGGGAAGCTCTTTGCGGGAGGAACATGCCAAATCTGCATGATGCGGGACGAATCTTGGTAGGGGAGCGGACGGAGAAGGACGGGATTGACCACGGAGAAAATCGCGGTGTTGGCGCCGATGCCCAGAGCCAGGAGGAGGGCGGCGGTGGCGGAGAAGCTGGGATTGCGAAGGAGGGTGCGGAAGCCGTAACGAAGGTCAGAGAAGAAGTTACGCACGAGCAAGCACCTCCCGGTCACCAAGAGCAAGGCGATTGGCGATGACTATAGATACAGACGATCCAAGGGTCCAAATGTTTCCAGAGAGAATAAGCAAACCATGCTTGATGGATGCCGCGAGGAACGTTGGCGCGAGTCTTACCCGCGGGCCGCAAAGCTCCCGACTTCAGGCCGGGGATATAAGGCTCCTTAAAACGTCAGCGCGGCCTCCTGCCGCTCGATATAACTCTTGAGCATGTTGAGTGGGGCACCGCCGCAACTGGCGGCGAAATAGGAAGGCGACCACAACACGACTTTCCAGTAGCGGCGCGCTCAGTCAGGTCGCTCCTGCCGGAGCATGCGACCGGAAACGCCCGTTATATGTTTATACGTTCAGAACACTTGCAGCTAATTCACCGCCAAGATAAAGTCGGCAACCATGTCCATGCGTGTGGCCGTTCTCGGCGGCGGCGTTGGCGGCTTGAGCGCCGCGCATGAACTAATCGAACGTGGCATCGACGTTTCCGTCTACGAGAGGCGGGATGTTATCGGCGGGAAAGCTCGAAGTCTTTCGGTCCCCAACACGGCACAAGATGGTCGCAAGGACTTGCCGGGTGAGCACGGCTTCCGCTTCTTTCCTGCGTTTTATCGCCACCTGCCGGACACGATGAAGCGCATCCCTTACGCAGGGAATCTGACCGTATTTGATAATCTCGTTCACGCCACGCGCATTCTTGTGGCCCGTGCCGGCAAGCCATCACTCATTCTGAACGCGCGAATCCCTCAAAATGTAGAGGATTGGGCTCTCACTTTTAAGGACACGTTCAGGGGCATCGGAGTTCCCGACGACGAGGTCCTGTACTTCGTCGACCGTCTATTCACGCTGCTGACAAGCTGTCCCGAAAGGAGGATTGCTGAATACGAGCAGATTCCCTGGTGGACGTTTATTAATGCCGCGAATCACTCGGCGGACTACCAAACCCTCTTGGGCAAAGGCCTTACTCGATCCCTTGTTGCGGTTCGTGCCCAGGAGGGCAGCACTCGCACGGTTGGCTACACACTCTTACAACTTCTCTTCGGCTTGTTGACCCATGGGGGTTTCGATCGGCTACTCACTGGTCCCACCAGCGATGTCTGGCTGACACCCTGGTCGTCATATTTGAAGCAGCGCGGTGTTAGTTTTCAGACTAGCTCAACCATTAAGTCGCTGAATCTGTCACCGGTAGGAATAACCTCCGTAACCGCGGAGACCGGCGGACAATCCCACCAAATCACTGCTGATTACTACATTTCGGCCATGCCCGTTGAGATTATGGCAACGCTTGTCGATGATCAGCTTAAGACCCATGCCCCTTCGCTAGCGAACCTTAATAAGCTTCGTACCGCGTGGATGAACGGCATTCAGTTCTATCTTGCGCAAGACGTGCCCCTCGAATTCGGCCACTCACTTTATGCCGATTCCCCTTGGGCGCTTACTTCTATATCGCAACGACAGTTTTGGAGTCACGCCAATCTCTCTGATTTCGGCGACGGAAAACTTGGTGGTGTTCTTTCCGTTGACATTTCCGATTGGGAAACACCCGGCATCCTCTATAACAAAACCGCTATGCAGTGCTCGGCCGCGGAGATCGAGGATGAGGTCTGGGCTCAAATCAAGCTCCACCTCAATGTGGCCGGCGCGGTCGTGATTCGCGACGCCAATCTTCTCCGTTGGTTCCTCGATCCCGACGTCCGATTCCCTAACCCGACGGCTACCACGAATCTCGAGCCTTTGCTGATCAACACGTCAGGTTCGCTGCAATATCGGCCAGAAGCTTCCACCGAGATTCCGAATCTCTTTCTAGCCTCCGATTACGTGAAGACGTATACAGATGTTGCGTGTATGGAAGCGGCAAACGAAGCTGCCCGGCGAGCTGTCAACGCGCTCCTGGACCGGGCTGGTTCTACCGCTCACCGTGCTTCCTTGTGGCCTCTCATGGAACCTGACTTTTTTAAGCCGCTCATGGACTACGATCGCCTGCGGTTTCGGCTTGGCCTACCACATGCCAGCGGCTCGCCGATCTCTTTCCAAAGTTGAGATCACGCTTGAATTGATGGCGGTGCAGATAACCGTGCAGCAGCGAGCTTAGTTAGCCTTATGGAGTAGAAGCTGGGCATCCCCATCGGGGGAATTGCTGGCCTTGACGTCCTGCGTGGCAGCAGCTTGATGCTTGACGATCGGAAGCTAGCGATAGCGTCATCCATCCACTGTCGTCAGAATGATTTGGGATGTGTATCTTGTGCTTCGACCCGCTTTCGTGTTAATGCATAGAAGCACGAGGTATAAGAATGCCTCCCATCAAATCCGACCTTCCCCAAGGCACGCTGGACCTGTTGATGTTGAAAGTGATTGCGCTTGGCCCTGTGCACGGGTACGCCATCGCGCAACGGCTCGAACAGGTGTCACGCGGCGTGGTCCAGGTGCCGGAAGGGTCGCTCTACCCAGCATTGCACCGGCTCGAAAATCGCGGCTTTCTGGCTGCGGATTGGAAAGAGACAGAGACCGGGCGCGAGGCGAAGTTCTATCGCCTGACGCGAAAGGGGTCACACCAGCTTGAAACCGAAACGGCCGACTGGCAGCGACTAATCGATGCCATTGGACTGATCCTTGGGATGGCCGATGGCGGTGCGCAATGAGCTGGTGGACGCGGCTGTGGCGACGAGGGCAAATGGAAGCACAGCTCGAAAAGGAGCTGAGCTTTCATCTCGAGCAGCACATGTCGCAGTTGGTGGCGCGCGGCCGGGCTCCGGACGAAGCACGTCGACTAGCGCGGCTTGCGCTCGGCGGTCCGGAACAGGTCAAGGAGAAGTGCCGCGATGCGCGCGGTACGCGCTGGCTGGAAGATTTGCTGCAGGACACCCGCTATGCGCTTCGCACATTCCGGCAAAAGCCCGGCTTCACGCTGGTTGCGCTCCTGATACTGGCACTAGGCATCGGGGCTACAACCGTCATGTTCGCGGTAATCAATAGTGTTCTGCTAAGGCCGCTGTCTTACCCGCAACCTGACAGACTGGTCACTTTGCGCATATTCACCGAACAGTTTGGCGAGCTTTGGGGTTTTTCCAATCTCGATTTCGGCGACGCGAAGCGCGAGAGCCAAACGCTTGCCTTGGCGGCGTGGACTTATAGCGGCGGCACGATCAGCGTGCCCGGAGACCCCGAGTACGTAAACGGGCGACAGATCTCCGCGGAGTTATTCTCCACGCTGGGTATCTCTCCCGCACCAGGGCGCGCATTTCGACCCGATGAAGACCGACCGGGCGCAGCGCCTGTCGCGATGATCAGCTATGGATTGTGGCAGCGCGACTTTGGCGGCGATCCCAGCGCCATCGGCAGGTCGCTCGTTTATGAGGGCAAACCATATACCGTGGTCGGCATTGCGCCCGCAAGCTTCCAGTTGGATGGAGATGCCGACGTATTCACGCCGCTGGGGCAAAGGCAAAACACTGATCCCCGAATGCAGAATCGCAGCGCGCGTTTTCTGCGCGTCATGGCGCGTCTGCGGCCCGGGTTTCGATTGGCTGAGGGCCGGGCTGAGCTCGCGCTGATTGCGCGGCAACTGGCTGGTGAATATCCGAAGTCGAATGCGGGCCTTGGCATGATCGCCTACCCGCTGCAAAAGGAGTTGGTCGGAGATGTCGGCTCGATGCTCTGGCTACTCCTGTCGGCGGTCGGCGTTGTGCTGCTCATCGCCTGCGTGAATATAGCCAGTCTGCTACTTGCGCGCGCAGTTTCACGCGAGCGCGAGCTTGCCATGCGTGTAGCACTGGGAGCTGGGCGGAGCCGCCTAGCGCGCCAATGCCTTACGGAAAGCGCGATGTTAGGTCTTGGCGGAGGCGTGCTTGGCGTGGGCCTCGCATTTGTCAGCGTTCATCCGTTTGTTGCGTTTTGGCCAGGCAGCTTGCCGCGCGCGGAAGAGGTCCATCTGGACTGGCGCGTGTTTGTTTTCGCCCTTGGCGCCTCGCTCTTGAGCAGTTTTCTTTTCGGGCTGGCGCCGGCGGTGCGGGTTCCCGTGCGCGGCATAGAACAGACGCTCCGCGCTGGAGCGCGAAGTATTGCCGGAAGGTCACGCCGCTTACATAGCGCATTTGTAATCTCTGAGATCGCCCTCGCCGTGGTGCTGCTGGCCTCGGCCGGAATGCTTGGGCGCACGTTGCTAGCACTCTCATCCCTCGAACCCGGTTTCAACGTGCACGACGTAATGGCCGCACGCTTCGCGCTTTCTCCCGGTACGCTTGGGGATCCCGAGCAGGTCCGCACGGCCTGGCAGGTCGTAGTCGATCGTGCTCGACGCGTCCCGGGCGTTGACTCGGTCGCGTTGGCCGATATTATCCCGATGCGCGAAGGAGAGAACTCCCTCCCTTACTGGACCACCGCCACGCCCCCGCCACCGAACCAGGAGCCCGTCGCGCTGGCGTCGTGCGTAACGCCGGACTACTTGAAAGTGATGGGCATTCCGCTGCGCCGGGGCCGCTTCTTCAATGAACATGATCGCATCAGTAGCGAACCGGTGGTGGTGATTGACGACAATCTCGCCGAGCATGCTTTCGGCAGGAAAGATGCAGTTGGCCAGCGCCTGTGGATCCCCGCAATGGGTGCCAGCCCTGCTCTGGTAGTGGGCATAGTCGGCCATGTTCGCCATTGGGGCTTGGCTAGCGACGATCAATCGCGAGTGCGCGATCAAATGTACTACCCCTTTGCCCAGGTGCCCGACTCGCTGCTGCATTTCTTTTCGTCAATCATGTCGATTGCCGCACGAACAACAATCCCACCCTTGAATGTGGTCGAGCCGTTGCGGCGGGAATTGCGGGGTGCGGCCGGCGATCAAGCCCTGTATGAAGTCCACACCATGGAACAGCTCGTAAGCGCCTCGCTGGCCCGACAACGCTTCCTTTTGCTCTTGTTCAGCATATTCGCTGGATTAGCCCTGCTACTGGCGTGCATCGGTATTTATGGCGTGCTGGCCTACTTGACCGGCCAGCGTGTGCCCGAAATTGGCGTACGTATAACACTTGGGGCGACCGCTCGAGATGTCCTGCGGCTGGTACTCGGACAAAGCCTGGTGATGATTTTCGTCGGAGTTGGTGTCGGCATACTTGCGGCTTTGGCGGCGGGGCGTATCTTGAATCGCCTGGTAGAGGGAATGCGGCCCGCTGACCTATCGACTTTCGGCATCACCATCCCTGTCCTAATCATTGCCGCGCTATGCGCGAGTTTTGTACCGGCGCGTCGCGCGAGCCGGGTAGATCCTGTGAGCGCCTTGCGTCAACAGTAGCGCGACAGATATCCAGAAACAAACGCGCATCTCGTCAGTGCTTGATTTTCTGACGAGATGCCGACCACCCGGGAGTTGCGGGTATTCCAGCCGCCCCGCTGCGCGTGTGATCTGTAATTCAAAATCTATCGGCCCCCGGCGACCAGAACATCCGCCAAATACAACCCGCCAAGAAACCAGCAAAAGATAAAATAAACTCCGCTTATCAACATTCCAGTCCAAGGTCCCAAATGAGTTGGGGGGGAATACATACAAGCCAGCATCTGGGAGAAAATAATCAAATAGCCTGTGATGCTGTATATTTGCATGATGACTCCTCGCGAGATTATTCAAACGGAAATCGGAGCTCCTTTCAAATAACAAGTCAAAGTAGATAAAGTCTATGGCCCGCAGTTCTTGGTGATCCTCTGTCCTCGCCCATCGCGGCAGGGCACACTGCGGCTGACGTCGCGCAGCGCTCGGGCTGATCAGGCCATGCAAATCGACGAGAACACGGGGGACTTCCATGCCAGCATCAGGTGGAACCGGAACTGAGGAGCGGGAGCGATGGAACACCGTCGAAGAGTTATGCGACCGCTACCTGGGCGGGCGCCCGTCCGAAGCCGCACTTCAAGTGCTCAGGAACGCAGAACAGCAACGGCCGGAAGTGCGCGATTTCGTGGAGCGCGCGTTTCGGCTCATGGCACTCTCGAAGTTCGATCCGCGCGATCTTTCTCCCTTCGTGGCACGCTTCTTCACAGTGATAGCGCCGGGCATTTTGCCTGGCGCCTGGGGAGGAATCGTGCCGCCCTTCACGCTCCCGGGGCGGCATAGGAAAATCGATGCCTATTTGCGCTCGAATGAATGGGCGAACTTCGAGCCAGGGACGGTCTTGTTGGATGTGGGATGCGGGTTTCCTCCTCAGACTTCCATTGAAGCGGCGGAGGCGTTTCCGGAATGGCGAATCGTTGGTGCGGATCCGACTTTTGAACAATATCTCCTGTACGACGAACGCGAGAACTATGCATGTCTCGACCGGACGGGAAGAGTGCGGTATTTTCAAGCCAGCCGCCGGGATGCTACGATTCAGCATTTTTCGCAGGCGTTCGCGCAACTGCTCCCCAGTCTTCCCACCGATGAGGGAACACTATCCACTGCGGAACACGACGGCAGGCGTCTGGTCCGCCATCCTTTGAGTGCCTACGAGCGATCCAACCTCACATTCGTTCAGGGGGGATTTGGATCAAGCGACTTGCCGGAGGCGGGAGTCGTGCGCAGTTTCAACGTGCTCATCTACTATGACGCGGATTTTCGCCGTGAGGCGGAAGAATGGGTGGCGCAGGTTCTGCGCCCGGGAGGACTGTTCGTTTGCGGCCGGGACGACTCGGAATCGCTAAATGCTCACTATTCGGTGTACCGCAGCGAGGGCGGCCGGCTAGTCGAAAAGGAATTTGCGTTCGGCGTAGAAACCGTCCGTCAGTCCGTCTGGTTCGCCCTGCACGATGGCGAGCGGGAGACCTGGCGGCTTGCGGAACTGTTGGGAATCCTGCGGTCCGATCGGGAGTTTCTGCGCGATTACGACGCCCGGTTGGACGCTCTGCTGGCAGAAAACAGGATGGCCGTTCGCGACGAGAACGGATGTCTCGCCGAACCGCCCGACCCCATCGACGTGGCGCGGGCGCTTCCGGTTTACCAAGAGATCGCGCGTGAGATCGAGGCGGAGTTCGCCGATCGGGCTGTATCCGTGCTTCAGCGAGCGGGCCTGCATGTATGGCGAAATCCGGTGGGACACATCGCGGTCGGCGCCTGACAGGCGTGATCCGGTACGCCGCTGGGTTGTCCGGTAACGTCGGTTCTACGGGCTGAGCACATGGTCCCGCCGATTTCGTTCCACACGGTTTTTCACTTGATTTCAACCGCACCAGCTATCCTATCCGCTGCAGCACGATTTCGATTAGGCCCTCTCGAGTTTCTAATCAATTTGGTGAAGTTAATTATTGGCTTTGAGACGTGGAGCTGGCGTGGAACCTTCATGCATGCGATGCAGTCGACGAGCGCATCTAGAAACCTCTAAGCGGCGGTAGGAAAGATGGATGAAGTTTGCGGTGCGCATTCGGACTCACGCTGCGCCGGGAGTTCGCCGCGCTGGGCATAGAAAACAATGCCGACGACGAGGGCGGCGAGCGCAAGGCCTGAGCCGAATTCGGTGGTCCACAGGCCCGTCACGCGGGCGCGGCGCGTCTGCGCGTCGAAAAAGGCCTGCGCAAATAGATTGTGGCTGGCGTGCAAGAGCATGCCGGTCCAGACGCTTCCGGATTTCAGGCGCATCCAGGCGAAGAGAAAGCTGATTCCCAGCACCATCACCGTGAAGCACACGATGGAATACCACAGCGGGCCGGCGCCGTGATAGCCCGCAAACAGAATCATGGGGTAGTGCCAAAGCGCCCAGATGGCACCGCTGATCAGAGCGACGCGCGGGTATGAAGTCACCTTGGCGAGCTGCGGAACAAGAAATCCGCGCCAGCCGAGCTCCTCGCCGAGAGCGGAAAGGCACGAGCCCAGCATGCCAACCGTAGCGAGAAACAAGAAAAGTACCGGCAGCGCCGCCGTGTGCGGCAGTCGCGGGAAGCGGTGCATCAGAGCTTCTAGCGTGCGGTTTTTCGGATAGAAGTAACCAGCCAGCCAGAACGGAACGTAAACGATGCTCGAATAAGCTAGGGGAGTCCAGTAGCTCGCGAATTGATATTTGGTCTGTCCCCAACCGAAGCCGTGGCCGCGCAAGTTGCGCTGAAAACCAAGCCGCGTCAGCAGGCCTGCAACTCCAGGGCACCACATGAGTCCGAGGATCAGGAGGCCTGGGCTTCGGCCCGCGCTCGACCGGTGAATAACGAGCAGATAGAAACTCGAGCTGAGCGCCGCTGTCAGCATTATGTATATGATGATGGAGTTCTTCGTGCGGCGTGCGTCCGGGGGTACAAAGTGCGTCATGCAGCGTCCCCCGTGGCTAGCGGAATATAGCGCAGCTGGCGTGCAGCGACCTGATGGAAGCCACCCGCGATGGGGGCGGACGCGGGCCGTTCTCCCCGGCCGACGTTTCGTCCGAGCAGAACAATGTTCCGACCCGCGACGGAGCCAAGACTTGTCTCGGAAGCTTCGTTCCAGCGCAGGTGAATCTCCGGAATGGTGACACTGTCGATGCGCATAGGGCCGCTCACCGAACCGTCAAAGCTTCGTTTAGTATCTCAGGTTGAAATTGATGAGGTTCCAGTGCCAGATGAACCAGGTAAAGCTAATACATGCAAGAGCGAGCGCGACATCAAACAATTTCGCCCATATCCACTTGCCCGTCTTTGCCCAGCTTCGGAACGCGTGGAGAATTACAATCAGAGTGCCCATGGCGGCGATCACTCCGACAATCTCGAGGAGGTACAGGAGCGGATCGCGGCTGCGGCTCAAGTTAGTGACGTCGTTTGTGCCGGAAATGAATACGAGCCACCCAGCTACAAAGACCAGATCCACAATGCAAACGAGGCGGACAGCCAGCCGCAAGCGCTTTTCGGAGGAAGTCAGGTCCAGCTTCGTTCCATAGTGCCAGCGCATTGAGGCCCCCACAGGCCAGAAGAGTACCGCAAGTGCAATGAAGATCAGGCTCGGCACGATGATGGCCATGTTGAAATTCTTGTTGTCCGCCATGCTGGCACGTTCAAAAACGAAGAACGGATAATCGATGGAGAACTCCATCCGGCCATTTGAATTCTTGTGAAATCCAATCAGATCTTGCCCTTTGACTTGGCGGTAGAGAAGCGGGGAGATTTCCTCGTAGCGTTTCAACTCTCCATTGGTGCCCTTGAGAGGGTCAATGCTGAGGGTGCCATCGGAATTGGCAAATGCTTTTGCCTGGCCAAGGAACTCTGTGACTTTAAGGAAGGATTTCTCCCCGCGCCGGCTGGCGACATAAAGGCCGGCGACCTGCTCGGCGTTTTCTTTTGCGCTGGCTACTGCCGCCGCCGATGGTGTGTAAGGGAAATAGCGGTCGAGAAACTTCTCAAAAAGAATAGTTCGCCCGCTGACTTCTCCTTTCCCAGCGCTGTTGTAGGACACGAAAAACCCAACATTGGAGTCATGCATAAGGTGCAGATCGCTGTGGAAGTAGAGTGTATCTCCGCCATGGCCGATGATTCGATGGCCATTTCTTGTCTCTTCATAAAAACCAAGAGCCATGCCATTCAAACGTGGATCGGAACCGAATGCGCGGGCGTGCATTAATTTTGCGGTCTCTGGTTTAAGGATCTGCTTGTCGTTCCACCGGCCATCTTGCAAGTGCGCCATCATGAAAATACACATGTCGGCGGCGCTCGTGGCAACGCTCCCGGCAGGAAATGCTTGTACAAATTCGTAGGGCTTGGCCTCTTTGGAAGCCCGCTGGTAACCGTTGGACATAAGGGGCGACAAGTTAGGAGGAAGCGGTTGAACGAAGGTCGTGTGGCCCATGCCCAGGGGGATGAAGATGTTGTCGGCCACGTACTGCTCGAAAGGCTTTCCAGAGGTGCGCTCAACGATGTAGCCCGCCATGGCGGTCGCGTAATTCGAGTAGGCGGGCGTCACGCCTGGAGGAAAAATTCGTCCGGGGATATGCTCGCGCAAATACTCGCCGAGCGGCCGCATTTTGGAAGCGTCCGCGACGAACAGTTCCTTGGCAGTCTCCTCGAAACCCGGTGTGTGGGTCAAAATATTGCGCAAGGTAATGGGCTTAGAGAAAGCCGGCGGAATCTTGTAGTCCAGATAATCATTTACGTCGCGGTCGAGATCGAGCTTGCCCTGCTCAACAAGCTGCATCACCGAAGTCCAGGTGAATAGTTTCGAGATAGACCCCGGTCGGAAGAGAGTTTCTGCCGGTGCTACGGACTTGCGTTTTTCGACGTCCGAAAAGCCGTAGCCCTTCGCAAACAAAACCTTGCCATCCTTTACGACGGCAACGACAGCGCCGGCAATGTCTTCGCGCTCCAGTTGTGCCGGGATGAGGCCGTCGAGGAAGGCCTCGAGGTCGGTGGCGGTCAGCTGCGGTGCGCTGGGAATGAGCTTTCGTTCGGAAGCCTTGGCTTCAGGCTGCGATTTTGCCACCGAACCCTGCGGAGCAGGACCTTGGCCCGGCGCTAGCGAAGCGCACAGGCACGAAGCAAGCAGTAGCGTAGTTCCGGTTCGAATGGCCGTTGAACTCATCAATGTGAACAAGAGAATTCTCCTTAAGAAGTGAATTGGGCCCGCAACGCTTTCTGCTCTGGTATCAAATCGTCCAAATGGCCGTGAGCGCACGCTTGAAATTGCCGCCGAGGATCAGCTCGATATCGGAATCGCTGTACTTGCGGCGAATCAAACCTTCCGCCAAGTCAAACATCCGTTTCGAGTGGTTCAAGCCCTCGATGTCGATTTTTTCGCGGAAAGCATAGCTGCCCTTATAGCCTGCGCGCAATTGCTCGTTTTCTTTGGGAGCATCTTGTCGTAGCCCTGCAGGTCAGAGTCGCTACCCACGCCAAGGTGTTCTACGCCAACGAGTTTTGCGACGTGGTCGAAATGATTGAGGGCGTCTTCGATGGTGGTGGGCTCATCGACCTTGACGAACATGCGCACCCCGGTGATGCCCATGACTCCGCCGGTTGCCGCCATTTTCTTGATGGCTTCGTCGGTCTTGCAGCGCGGGTGAGGAACCAGAGCGCGGCAATTGGCGTGTGTGATCAGCACGGGCTTCGTGGAAATCTCGAAGGAGTCCAGCGTGGTGTGGTCGCCGCAGTGTGAAACATCGACGGCCATGCCCAGCTTGTTCATGCGCTGGACGATCGAGATTCCGAAATCGCTGATGCCATCGTCGCGGCGCTCGGTGGAACCGTTGCCAATCAGGTTGCGCGAATTGTAGGTGAGCTGCGAAACACGCTGCCCCAGGCTGAAGAACAAATCAACATCGTCCGGACCGCGAAAGTGTTCGGAATTCTGCAGACCCAAGAGCACCCCAATCTTCTCGGATTTCTTCAACTCATCGAAAGAGGCAAGGCTATCGATGCGCATCAGACTTTGCCCGTGATGAGCGATGAATCCGTTCCAGAGCCCGAAGAACTGCAGGCTTTCGGTGTAGGCGTCGGGACCGCCGTTGCCAATGGCGATGTGAAAAACGCGGATGCCGGAGCTGCGGAATTGCTGGATGTCAGCGGGCGTAAAGGTCTCCGGGTGTGCAAACATTTGCACATGGCGCGAAGGGCTGATGGCAAACGGGCTGAGCATGTCGATGACCGTCGTTCGGCCCACCAGTTCGACCGCGCGTGATGAATACTCCGCGTGGGAGTCCGCAAATAGGAGATACCGTCCTTTGCTGAGGAAAGGAGCGGCAATGGTCCCCATCGAGGCCGCCGCGCTGGACTTAATCGCTTCGCGCCGGGTAATCCGGCGAGCAATAGGATTGCCTTCGCTCATCCTATGCCGCTCCTTCCACGGAAACTTCTCCATTTTTGGCGTGGAAAACCTGCTGGCGCACCGTTAAATGCTCGATGCGCTTCCGGCGCACGGAATACCCCAGGCCCGGAATGGTGGGCACCACGATTGTTCCTTTCGGAGTAACCTCCACCTCCGGCTCGATGATGTCTTCATCCCAGTAGCGCTGGCTGGCGGAAACGTCACCGGGAAGCGTGAAGCCCGGCAACGAAGACATGGCGATGTTGTGGGCGCGCCCGATCCCGGTTTCCAGCATTCCGCCGGACCATACCGGTATGGAACGCTGCCGGCAAATTTCCTGAATGCGGCATGCTTCGCTGTGACCGCCGACGCGCCCGAGTTTGATGTTGATGATCCGGCAAGCGCCCAACTCGATCGCGGCACGAGCGTGGCTGGCGTTGTGAATGGACTCGTCGAGGCAAATGGGGGTACGCATTTCGGATTGCAATTTGGCATGATCGAAAATGTCATCCCAGGCGAGCGGCTGCTCAATCATCATGAGGTCATAAGCGTCGAATTCCCTCAAGTGAGCGGCCTCTTCCAGATGGTATGCGGAATTCGCATCCACCATGAGCCGCACGGTGGGAAAGCGCTTGCGAACCGCGGCGACAAATTCCAGATCCTTGCCAGGCTTGATTTTGATTTTGATGCGCTGATAACCTGCCGCCAATTCTTTTTCAATAATGGAAAGCAAGGCTTCCGGATTGGTTTGTATGCCCAACGAGACGCCGCAAGCGATCTCTCGCGCTGTACCGCCTAGCAAAGAGGCCAGAGGGGCGCCGCGCCGCTGCGACTCGATGTCCCACAAAGCGTTTTCTAGCGCAGCTTTGGTCATCTCGTGACCGCGAATTGGCGCCAACAAGGCGGGAACGTCGCCCGGTCCCTCGATATTCTTCGCGATAGCCAGTGGTGCAACGAAGCTACAAAAAATGGACCATGAAGTATCGGTAGTCTCTGGATTGTAGAAGGGGCCTTCGCCAGCGGTGACTTCGCCCCAGCCGGAAAGGCCTTCACTGCGAGCTTCCACCAGCAAGATGCGGCGTTCCCAGATCTTGCCAAAGCTGGTCTCAAACGAAGACTTGAGACGGACATGAATTTCACGAAGCGTAATTGCGTCTATTTTCAACAGCAGCCACCAATCGCTTGCGCTTGTGATGTTGCGTCAAGTTTCTGCTGTTGTTGATTTTGTAGCTGGCCGCTGCCGAGCGCCGGAACAAGTAGCAGGGTCGCCGACCATACCGTGAGTATCGAACTTCGCATCGATCCCTTTCCGTTGTGCCTGATTCCACTCAGAATTCAATTCGAAGGCCAACCTGCCCCTCGCGGCCCGGTAGAAACTGTGAGACTGTGCCAAAGACCTGCTCTCCGGGCAGCAATGGGGTGTGGTTCTGGTTAAAGTTCACCGCCGCCGGATTGGCGCTATTGAACAGGTTGAAAAATTCAAACATCGCCTGGATCTTCAAGCGTTCGCGAATAGGGAATGTCTTGGCGATACGCATATCCATGTTCAAGAAATGCGGAGAGGTGAATTGGTTTCTGGCAGTCTTCAGGTCTCGGCCATTAAAGTTTCCGTTGCCGTCCTGATCGATAGGCACAAGGCCGTTCTGTGTGTAGTGAAAACCGCTCTGTACGCGGAAAAGGCTGCTGAACTGGATCTTCCAAGGGAGTTCTACGAGCCCATGGGTTTCGAAAGTGTGGCGCAGGGCGAGGTCGGAAGGACCGCTGTCGAGTTTGGCACCATCATAGAAAACGCCGGCTCTCGGCACGTAGTTGCCGTTGCAGGCGAAGAACGCAGCGGTAGCGTTGGTGCCGCCCGAGCAGCCTGGGGCGCCGGGGTCGGTGACCACCGGAGGAATGCCGCGAAAGCTGTCGGTTGGGAAGCCGTTGAAGCCGCCATTGCTGTTGCCAAGCGACCCGGTCCCTAGATTGAAATTGAGCGCGTCGTCGTGCTCCGAGACGTAGCTGTAGCTGCCACCCACTGTAAAGCGGCGGCTCATCCGTTTTTCGAAGCTAAGAATTCCCGCGTCGTACTTGCCGGAATACCAGGGGCCAAAGCCGTTGACGAAGACAGCTGTGGAACTGTTCTTAATGCGGGCAGCGAAGTCGAGATTCGTTTGGCGAACACCGAGGAGGTTCTGGATGTCCTTATGGTAGTAGTCCGCGCTCACGACCCAATCGTTGGAGAGCTGGCGCTGAACGCCCAAGGTATAGCTACGGGTGTGGGGTGTGGCGAAGCTGGGATCGACCGTAACCGGGAAATTGCTGGGCTGGATTACTAGGAAAGAGAGCGTGCCGAAGGGACCCCAGAACCAGAAACTGCCGGGCTTGTTGATAGCCGCATCGGCGGCGGAGAGGAAAGCGTCTGGACTAAGACCGGACAACTGTTGAACGTTGCCCATATTTACCACCGCATTCCCGGGAATCGGGGTGGGTCCCAGATTATTGAGATGGTCAATCCCATAGAGAGTGGAGGTATTACCGCCAAAACCTGGGAAGGGGCAAGTAGCGCCAGACGAGGCCACCTGCGCGTCGGTCATAGACGTGGACTGGCACACGCCGAAGAGGTCAGGAGCGATCGTAGGTACGCCGTAAAAAAGACGAGGAAAAGAAAGCGGCTGAATCTCGCGAATGTCGGCGCCGCCGAAACCCGGAATATCGCGAACCAGGCCGAGACGGAAATGATCGTAAAAGAGACCGAAGCTGCCGCGGACAACGGTCTTGGGAGTAACCGACCAGGCAAACCCGACGCGCGGAGACACGTTGTCCTTCTTGTCAAAAGCTGAATCATAATCCCAGCGGACGCCGCCATTGATGGTCAGGTTGTGGGTAATTTTCCAATCGTCCTGAATCCACAAGCCGTTATAGTTGTTGTTCAATTTGATCTGATTGGCTTGCGGCGTAAGGCCGCCTTGCGTAGCGAGAAGAAAGAACCCAGCGTCGATAGGGCCGAACTGCAGGTAGTCGGCTTGCGTCGCGAAAAGCTGGTCCTGCTGTGCGCTTGCTTCGACACCATCAACGTTGGTGTGTTCGAAATCCCAGCCGAACTTGATGGTGTGACGGTGGAGGGTCTTGGCCAGACTGGCACCGAAGATTCCATATTTTTGATCCAGCGTGGACGAAGTGAACGTAGCGCCATAACTGGGCGAGCCGAGATCACCGAAGATGCCGCCGGTGGTAAAGCCACTGAAGACATTGAAGATAGTGTTTGGGCCGGCTTGCGGGTGCGCGGGGCTGGCAAGAGTCGGCTCGTCGCGGTATTGACCATGAATATTCAAGATAAAAGGACTGGACGAGCCAAACGTGGCCGTGTCACTGAAACCGAGGAGAAGACTACGGTCACCGAGATTCGTGCGTGTGGAGGGAAGAGAGTTCGAAAGGGAGAGAGGATTGGTGCTGTTGACATGCAGATTTGTGTAGTTCATTTGTTCGGTGAGATGGTGATTGTGAAAAACCTGGTCGAGTTTGGTAAACAAGCGAACTTCACGATCGGTAGTCGGTTCGTTGTAGGTTTCTTCATTATTGATAAGGAATTGCGGCGTATTGGCGGGAGGCACGAAATTCAATTGCCGGTTTTCGTGGATGCCTTCCGCGGAGGCGAACCAGAATGCTTTGTCACGAACCATGGCGCCACCGCCGGCGAGGTCATAGTCCCAGCGCAAGAGGTAGGGCACGCTGTTTCCCGAAATGTCGGAACTGTCGAACGCGTTGTTTCGATGGTAGGCGGAAGCCAGGCCATGAATTTCGTTACTACCAGACTTGGTGATGACGTTGACGACGCCCCCGGAAGCATGGCCGAACTCGGCTTTGTAGCCAGTGGTGATGACTTGGAATTCGGCGATGGTGTCCTGATTGAATTGCGCGGCAGCACCGCCATTGAGTTCGTTCTGGTTAGGCAGACCATCGATGAGGAAGCCGGTGTTGTTGGCACGCTCGCCAAGAACGGGCGTGGCGTTGTCGCTATTGAGATCGGCTTGCCGGTTGATGGCCACGCCCGGAACGAGTTGCATGAGATCAAGGTAGTTTCGTCCGTTAAGCGGCATATCAACAATCTGCTGGGGAGTGATGGTCACGCCTTCCGATGAAGAAGTCGTCTCCAGGAGCGGCGGCATAGCGGATACTTCCACTTCCTGCTGCACACTGCTGACTTCCAAGGTGACATCAAATCTGAGAGTGCGGTTCAGGGTAATCTCCAGGCTCTTGAAAGCTCTAGTGCCGAACCCGGAGTGCGAGACGGTCAGCCTGTAGGTTCCCGCCGGAACTGCCCCTAGCTGATAATTGCCGTTCCCGTCGGTCACAGTCGACTTGTCAAAACCAACCGTGTCGCAGGCAAGACGCACCTCGGCTCCGGCGACCGCCAACCCCTGGTGATCGGTGACGGTACCCTCAATCGTCGAAGTGGTTTGCGCGTGCGCCGTAGGCGTGAACGCACCAAAGCCAAGGAACAAGCAAATAAAAGCGGAAAAGAAACGTCTCCGCCTTGCAGGAGACAAGGAACTCATGACAAGCCACGAGCCTGAATGCCTCATATGTAACCTCCCGGTGCGGAGTGTTCCGACCTCTCTTGACGACCTGCATCATGTGTTGCGATCCAGCCTGCGTGGTAGCGCCAATGTGCAACAAGTGATGCGCAGTGACAGACCCGCTGAATTGGCAGGACTTTAAGGAACTTCGAGGACAGTGTCAAGTCAAATGTGGAGATACTGCGGTCCCCGCGTAATCGTGCAACAGATGTTGCAATACCATAAGTATGCTCCAGCATCGCAAGCACCTGCTGTTGCGATCGTTTGACATGCCAACAGCAAATAGGATAAAAGTGCGGCCTCATGCCGAAAAAGCGCAACTCGCTGAGCTCACGGGCGAACCGGCCCGATCTCGCCAAAACCTTCGGCTTGCTCAGCCCCAAGCGCCAGGAATTGTTTAGGCCCGTGCTCGAGAATCCCCGCGACTATGTTCTTCTGAATGTCCGTGAGCTGGCGCATAAGCTAAAGGTCGATCCTGCCACGGCTCTGCGCGTGGCCATGAAAATGGGTTTTGGCAGCTACCGGGAGTTTCAACATTACTTGCATGAGCTTTCCGTTTCTCAGGCCACGTCCCTCGACACCATGGGGACGAGCAAAACGAAAGGCTCGGATCTTTCGGCGCACGTTCGCGAGGCGGTGGACGTCGACGTCCGCAATCTGCAAAAGTTCCGCAATGCGCTAGATACCGATCGAATCGCCGCGGTGGCAAAAAAGATCCATCGCGCGAGACGCATCATTATCCTGGGCGGCGATCTCGCCACGAATCTGGTCGGCTTCCTCCACTACCATCTAATCTTATTGGGCCTTCCGGTGGTGACCGCAACATCGTCCGGTGAGGCGGCTCACCTGTCCAGTTCTTCGGGCAAAGGTGACTTGCTGATTGCCATGAGTTTTCGCCGCGGCTTGCGCCAGACAGTGGAAGGTCTGCGTCAAGCACGCGCCAACGGGGCTTATTGCATCGGCATAGCGGACACGCTGGTTTCCCCGATCGCTCGCTTTGCCAACGAGTGCTTTATTGCCTCTGTGGAGACCCCATCGTTTGGCGCCTCCTACGCTGCGCCCATGTGTCTGCTGAATGGCATCCTGACCGCTGTTGGGCATTACGACCGACGGCGCAGCATGGAACTGTTGAAAAAAGCTGCCGAGGAACAGCGTACAGGTTTCCGCTGGTTTCGAGAGTAACTCATGGAGCAAAAAATAAGGCGTGGCGCAGCAGCTTATGACCTTGAGTTCCGCCGCAGTCAAAAATCACTTCAACACCCGGTCTATCGCCTACGTCGGCCCGACCATGTGTGCGGCATATTTAATTCTGAAACGCCAGAATCAATCGGCTGATGGCAAGACGATCCCAGACCGCGAACAGGCCAATTGAGTCCCAGTCGAGATCTCGGCCAGGTGGCTGACCGACTCAATCCGACACTCTGGGAATAAGCCCTTCTCCCTTGCTGTTCAAGAATCCCCATAGTCTATTGCATGATGCAGAAGCTCCGGAAACTCCGCGATCACCTCGATAATTACTTAGAACCGCAGTTCGCGAGCGCCAGCGATTTCTACCAAAATCCTTTGACGAACTATCTCAATACCCTCTGGGCACAGCCGGCAGTTTGGTTGCGGGCAGAGCGAACTGCAGCTATCATCTGCGCACAATGAGATCAGCCCTTTTTTGCCTTATCGTGACCCTGAGTGCGCCCACTTGGGCACAAATTCCTCCACTGTCTAAAGAAGTCGATACCGTATATCCCGAAGCGCATTCACTGTACTTGGATTTGCACCAAAATCCCGAACTCTCTTCACACGAGACACAAACCGCGGCGAAACTCGCGAGCGGGCTGCGCGGCCTCGGCTACGACGTGACGGAACATGTCGGTGGCACGGGGATTGTCGCCATCCTCAAGAACGGACTTGGCCCCACAGTCATGCTTCGCACCGAACTCGACGCGCTTCCAGTCGAAGAAAAGACCGGTCTTGCTTACGCCAGCACCGTACATACCAAAGATGACGCGGGACACGACGTTCCGGTCATGCACGCGTGCGGGCATGATCTTCACATGGCATCGATCTTAGCTACGGGTGCGATCATGGCCCGCAGCAAACAGACTTGGCACGGCACTTTGATGCTGATTGGCCAGCCCGCCGAGGAAACGATCGACGGTGCCCGACGCATGATCGGCGATGGACTTCTGAAACGCTTTCCCAGGCCGGATGTAGCGGTCGCTATGCACGTCGGAAATTCGCTTCCGGCGGGGAAACTAGGAATCACTCCCGGAATCTTTGATACCAACGCAGACTCCGTGCGTATCACAATTTATGGCAAGGGCGGACATGGGTCTGCACCGCATACCACGATCGATCCAATCGTAATCGCCGCCAGAACGATCCTCGCTCTACAGACGATTGCCTCTCGCGAAGTGAAGCCCGGGGAGATGGCTGTAGTCACGGTGGGATACATTCAGGCGGGCACGAAGAACAACATTATCCCCGACCAGGCCCAACTCGGGCTCACCATACGCACTTACAAACCTGGAATTCGTAAACAGACTCTCGCGGCGATCGCTCGCATAAGCAAGGCCGAAGCGGACGCTGCTGGCGCCGAGCGCGAGCCTTTGGTCGAAAACTACGAAAGTACTGATGCGGTGTACAACCATCCCGGGCTGGCGCAGCGGCTCAGGAGCCCGCTTGAGGCAGTGTTGGGCAAAGACAACGTGGTGACGGAAGAGCCGCACACGGCGTCGGAGGACTTCTCGTATTTCATCGAGCAGGGGATTCCGGGCTTCTACTTTAGTCTCGGGGGAGCAAATCCAAAGAAGTATGCAGAGGCCAAGGCAGCGGGAACGACGCTGCCATCAAATCACTCTGCACTCTTCGCTCCCGATGTGGACCCGGCATTGCACACGGGGATCACGGCAGAAGTGGCAGTGCTCCGCGATCTTCTAAACGGATCGGCTGATGACCTGCACAAATCGATGCATTAGCGATCCGACTCTAACCGATAACTTGAGCTAGAACAATCACCTGGATTCTTGCTGAGAATGACCATTCCTGAAAGTCGTCAGCTGCGAAATCTAGCTTGGGTGGTCAGGCCGACGACGCGATGAATCCCTGCTTGTCGGCGACTCTCCAGGAAACTGACCTCGCAAAACGCCGTTACCTGCTAAACCACCTGGTTTTCATGCCAGGTGTACGCCAAAGCCGCATGACTGCACGGAAGTAGCTGCAGGAACTGGTTTGGAGGCTGCGCATGCTACGGATTGTCTCAATCGAAGGCTTCACTCCATCGGGCGTGCCTCGAGCTGCCAGCACCGCAACGCTCCTACTCTTCGGCGAACCGATAGCTCGCGTGGCTGTTGTAGTCGATCCCATGCTTTTTCTTCAGTTCTTGAATGTGCCTAAGAGTTGTTTGCGTATGCGGCCCGACGCCATCGTTAGTATGCAGCAGCATCTCTTCCAGACAACTATTCACGCTCATGCGCTTGTGCTTGGCCAAATCCTCGAGTAGCGCGGCAAGACGCTTCTCCAGCCGCACCGGCACGTCCACCCGCTGGACCTTGATCGACGGGCCGGCGTTGAACAGGTGATGCCCAAAGGAAAGATAGTACCCATGCAGGTCCCGCACGACGTAGTCGCGGATTCCGTAGGGCCTATCGTCGATTGGTTCCGCGATTGGGACGTCGTTGGCCCGATGGAACTCGTAGAGCTGGTCGGCATCGCCGACGAGAAAATACACCACGCAGCCCTTCGGATCGGGCGCGCCCTTCCGGAGGAACATCTGCACCTTGTCGAGGTTCACGCCCGCGAACGTCGGCGGATCGCCCCAAGTAAACTCCAGCTTGAAGCCGAGTTTTTTCGTATAGAAGTCGATGGCGGCAGCAATGTCGGTGACGGCAAGGCCGGCGTGGATTTGCTCGCATTCGACGAAGGGAGTGGCGGCTGTGTTCATGGGCATCTCCTTAGCTGCTGGTCGAGCGCGCCGGATCGCGCCCCGAGTTTGGGCCTTGTTTCCTCTGTATCTTCTCGAACTTCTTGACCATGCTCACAAATGGTTCAACAATGCGAAAAGGGGGGACTCGCCTGCCATCGATGTCGCTGAAGCGATATTCATGCGCCAGTTCGCCCACATGGAACGTCTTTCCGCTCTTACGCATCACGTGTGGATCACCGGCGAGTGCCGCCACCGCTCGGCCAATGTACTCTGGTGATTCACTCTTTTTCAGCCACGGTATCTTCTTCCAGTCCGTCTCCCCGCCGGCGTGGGACATCACACGCTCGGTTCGCATGAACCCGGGAGCCAAGGCCACCGTCGCGACACTGTGTTCGCGCAGCTCCTCCGCCAACCCCCAAAGCAAACGCACGATCGAATGCTTGGCAACATCGTAGAAGTTGCCGATATATCTATCACGATCCCAAGCAATGGTGCTGACAATGAGACCGGGCGACTTGGATGTCCTGGTCCGCGCCTTTGCTGCGGGGCTCTCGATCATCAACGGAATAGCGAAGTAGGTCGCCAAGAGGTGCGCCTTGAGTCCGCACTCGAACATCGCGTCCCAGAGCCGCAGCGGGGCCTTCCAAAAGTACGCCGGCATGAGGCGTGCACCTTCGTAACCTCCCCAGGCATTATTAACGAGGATATCCAGCCGCCCTTGCTCTTCGCGAACTCTCTTGAAGAGAGCTTCTACGTCGTG
>WNFP01003098.1_pt1 | contig 34893 bp, 32 predicted proteins | sample 5400201 | NCBI WGS metagenome assembly WNFP01 (sample SAMN13153355, study PRJNA577476) | soil metagenome | isolation source: 115 cm saprolite under Madrone tree | place: USA:California | collected 2016-06-14 | reverse complement strand
GACGCAAGCGAACAGGAGCAGCTGCAGCAATTCGTTCGAGCCGTTTCCGGCCATCACTCCCGCCGGGTCCAACCCGTAGGTCCGCGCCAGGTCGGCGGCGAGGCGGCTGCCGTCGGTGATGGGATACTTGGACCAGTCCATCGCCTGCAGCTGGGCCGACAGCTCGCGCTTCAGCTCCGCCGGCAGATCGGCCGGGCTCTCGTTCAAGTGCAGCGGCACCGCCGCCGGATCGCGCGGCGGACCGTACGCGGCCAGCGGCCGGACGGTGCTGCGCACGAAGTCCTGCGGCGCCCGGCTCATTTGCGGCGCACCTCGATGGCGCGCGCATGTCCGTGCAGACCTTCGGCGCGGGCGAGAGACTCGATCGCCTCCGCGTCGGCCGCCAGCTGCTCCGGGCCGTACTCGATCACGTTCTGCCGGCGCACGAAGTCGGCGGCGCTGAGCCCCGAGGAGAAGCGCGCCGTCCCTCCGGTGGGGAGCGTGTGATTGGGGCCCGCCAGATAGTCGCCGACCGGCACAGGGGCGTGGTGTCCGGCGAAGACGGCGCCGGCCCGCGGCACGCGAGCGATCGCGGAGGCGGGGTCGCGCAGGAGCAGCTCGAGGTGCTCGGGCGCCAGCTCGTCGGCGAACGCGAGCGCTTCGTCGAGATCGCGGGTGAGGATGGCTGCCCCATGGGCGCCCAGCGACTCGGCCGCGACGGGATTGGGGCGATCGGCCAGCTCCCGCCGGAGCGCTTCGACCGTGCGCTCGATCAGCCGCGCGTCGGGGGTGAGCAGCAGGCTGAGCGCCAGCGGGTCGTGCTCGCCTTGCGCGATCAGATCGGCCGCGACCTGCCGCGGGTCGGCGCTGGAATCGGCCACGATGGCCACTTCGCTGGGCCCGGCCAGCGAGTCGATGCGGACCTCGCCGGAGAGCTGCTTCTTGGCCTCGGTGACGTAGGCGTTGCCTGGTCCGACGATGACGTCGGCCCGCGGGACCGTCGCGGTGCCGAGGGCCAGGGCGGCGACGGCATGAGCCCCGCCGGCGAGCAGGATCCGGGTCGCTCCCGCGATGCGCGCCGCGGCGGCGACCTCCGCCGGGATCCCGCCGTCCCGGCGCGGAGGCGTCGCCACGATGATTTCGGTCACCCCCGCGAGGCGCGCCACGGTGACGGTCATGATCACCGTCGAGGGATAGGCCGCGCGGCCGCCGGGGACGTAGCAAGCGGCCCGCCGCAGCGGCACGGCGATGGAGCGGAGCACGCCTCCGCTCTCGAGCTGCATCGTGTACGAGGCGGGGATCTGCGGAGCGTGGAACGCGCGGACGCGCTGATGCGCGATCTCCAGCGCCTTGCGCAGGGAAGGGGAGCAGCGCGAGGAGAGGGCGTCCCAGCGCGCTTCGTCCAGGAACAAGGAGTCGAGGCGGACGCCATCGAAGCGCTCGGTGAGCTCCCGCACCGCTGCGTCGCCGCGCTCGCGCACGTCGGCGATGATGGCCGAGACGGAGCGTGAGACCTCGGGCGACGATGCCGCTTGGGTACGCAACGCCAGGGCCTGCGCGCGCGCACCCGCGTCCAGAAGCCGGAGGACGCGGATCATCCCAGCGCCTCCATCAGCGGCAAGAGCTCTTCGACCTTCAGCCGGTAGGCGGCGCGGTTCACCACCAGCCTGGCGCTGACCGCGAGCAGCTCGTCGACGACCACGAGGCCGTTGTCCTCCAGGGTGCGCCCGCTCTCCACCAGGTCGACGATGGCGTCGGTCAGCCCGCTCACAGCCGCCAGCTCGACCGAGCCGGCAAGGTGCACCAGGTCCACCGGGACCCCGCGGCGGACGAACCATTGCGAGGTCAGGCGGGGATACTTCGTCGCCACCCGCAGCGACCGTCCCAGCTCCGCCGTGACGCTGCTTCCTCGCGGCGCCGCCAGGCAGAGGCGGCACTTGCCGAAACCGAAATCGATGGGAGTGAGCAGATCCGCGCCCGACTCCAGCACCTGGTCCAGCCCGCAGACGCCGAGGTCCGCTGCTCCCCGCTCCACGTAGAGGGGCACGTCGGCGTCCTTCAGCACGACGAATCGCGCCGAGACGCCCGCGGGGACGATCAGCTTGCGGGAGGTGCCAGGCTCTTCGTCGGGAACGACACCGGCGCGGGCCAGCCTGTCCAAGGTCGGCTTCTGCAGGCGCCCCTTGGGCAGCGCGATGGTCAGCATGCCAGCGGCACCAGCGCGTCGAGGTCCAGCGAGAAGCCCACGGCGGGGCGCGGATCGCCAAAGCGCCCGAGCAGCGTGTCGTATCTTCCGCCGCCGCCGACGGGGCGGGGCGACCCCATGGCGTACAGGTTGAAGACGATTCCCGTGTAGTAGCCGAGGCCGCGGACTTCCCCGAGGTCGACCTCCAGCTCCGCCCCCAGGCTTCTCGCCGCGGCGAGGGCGGCGGAGATCCCGCGCAAGGCATGGAGAGCGTCGTCGGAGGGCGCCAGCGCTTCGGCGCGGGCCAGGAGCTCGCGCGCCTCGGTCTGGGGGCGCGGCGGCTGCGCGAGCATGAGGATGGCCTCGCGCGCTTTTCCCGGCGCGACCTCGCGTTCGCAAAGGCCGCGCAGCGTCGGCAGGTCCTTGCGATCGACGGCGGCGTTGAGCGCGTCGGCCAGGCGCGGCGAGGCGCCCGCGGCGGCGGCCAGGGCGGAGAAGTAGCCTGTGCTACCGAGAGAGATCCGGCCCTTGATCCCGAGAGCGTGCAGGGCGGAGGCGGCGAGGGCCAGGAGCTCGGCATCCGCTTCCGGGCCGCCCTGGCCGACGAGCTCGCATCCCGCCTGGAGCCGCTCGTAGACCGGCCCGCTGTCCGGCGCCACCCGGCGCACGATGCTGCCGCGGTAGTAGAGGCGGAGCGGCGATACGCCGGCGAGCCGCGTCGCCGCGATCCGCGCCACCTGGGCGGTGAAATCCGCCCGCAGGGCGATCAGCTTGCCGCTCCGGTCCAGCGCACGGAACGCCTCCGGGCCGAACACGTCGGCGGCCTCGATGGCCGGCGGGATCACCTCCGCGTAGCCGGCGCGCTCGAACCGTTCGCAGAGGATCGCCTCGCAGCGGCGGAGGCGGCGCGCTCCCTCGAAGAGGAGGTCCTGGGTTCCCGGAAGTGGCGTCGCCGGTTGCACGAAGCGTCGATTGTCCGCGGCGGAGGCGGACTGCGCAAGGGCGCGTGCTACCCTCCGCGCCGCGTGTACCGCCTGATCCGGCCGCTGCTCTTCTTGCTTCCGCCTGAAACCGCGCACGGCCTGGCAGGCGCCCTGCTGCGCGCCGGACGCGGATCAGGCGGGGCTGGAGCGGCGGATCCCGTGCTTCGTCAGACCCTTTGGGGGCTCGAGTTCCCCAATCCGCTGGGGCTGGCGGCGGGGATGGACAAGGGAGAAGTGCTCGCGCCGGCTTGGTTCCGGATCGGGTTTGGTTGGGTGGAGATCGGCACCGTCACCCCCCGCCCGCAGCCCGGCAATGACCGCCCCCGGCTGTTCCGGCTCGTTCCACACCGCGCCATCGTGAACCGGATGGGGTTCAACAACGCCGGGGCGGAGGTCGTGGCGGCGCGGCTGCGCCGGCTCCCCGCGCTGCCGGGGCCGGTCTGCATCAACGTCGGCCGCAACAAGGAGACCCCCAACGAGCGCGCCGCGGAGGACTATCTGGCGGCGTTCCGGACGCTGGCGCCCTACGCCCAGCTGGCCTCCATCAACGTCTCGAGCCCGAACACGCCGGGGCTGCGCGCGCTCCAGTCCGCTCTCGGCGAGCTGGTCGGGGAAGTGGTGAAGGCGCGCGATGCGCTTCCGCGGAGAGTGCCCATCCTGGTGAAGCTTTCACCCGACGAGCCCGACGAGCGGCTGGTGGAGATGGCGCGCGCGGCGCAGTCGGCGGGAGCCGACGGGATCATCGCCACCAACACGACGGTCCACCGCGACGCGGTCCGCAGCCATCCCAGGGCGGCGGAGCAGGGCGGCTTGTCCGGAGCGCCACTGCGCGAGCGCGCCCTCCACGTCTGCCGCCTCCTGTACCGGAGCGTCTCCATTCCCATCGTGGGAGTGGGCGGGATCTTCACCGCCCAGGACGCTTACGAACGCATCCGCGCCGGCGCCTCGCTGGTGCAGGTCTACACGGCCTTGGTCTTCGAGGGCCCTGGCCTCCCGAAGCGCCTCACCGGCGACCTCGCCGACCTGCTCCGCCGGGACGGCCTCACTCTCCGCCAAGCCCTCGGCCGCGACACCTGACCTTCTCAGACTAAAGTCTGAGATCCGGGACACAATACGCAACTCGGCGTGCCAATCGGTTGGCATTGGGAATTGCGTATTGTGTCCCGAAATTCCGACGAGAGTCGGAGCTAGTTTTCGAGGCCGAGGCGTTTGGCGTCGCGGGAGACGATGGCGGCGGCGAGGACCTTGGGGACGTATTCGCGGGTCTCTTCGGGGAGCTTGCGCAGGCGGTAGAGGTGCCAGAAGTCGCGCTTCTCCTTGCGGAACCCGCCCGGCTCCTGGGCGATCTGGTGCAGCACGCGGCGGACTCCGGCCTCGCCGCGGTTGTAGGAGGCCATCGCCAGCATGAAGGAATCGCTGCCGTACTCGGCGAGCAGGTTCGCGAGATGGCGCGCCGCCGCCCGGGTCTGCTTGTCCGGATCGTAGCGCTCGTCCACATGGGCGTCGACGCGCAGCCCGTACGTCTGGGCCGTGCTCGGCATCATCTGCCACATCCCGGCGGCGCCCGCCGCGCTCTTCGCCCGCGGATCGAATTGCGTCTCCGCCCAGGCCACGTACGCCATCTCCTCGGGGAGCCCGAGGGCGCTGAACTGGCGCGTGATCATCGGCCAGTACCGCTGCTTGCGGCTGTAGATGAACTTGAGATTGCTCGACTTGAGCAGCTCGTCGACATGGAAGCGAAGCCGCTCCTTGAAGATGGGCGGAACCGCGTACGTGTCGGCGTCGAACTTGCGCAGGATCTCGCGGATCCCGCGGTCCAGCTCGTCCCCCGACTCCGCCAGCGCCGCCGCCTTGTTCTTGTCCGACTTGCCCAGGGCGGCCAGCGTGTTCTGCGCATTTCCCGTGAGCGCGTTCAGCTTCTGCTCCAGCGCCGCCAGGCGATCGGGGTCGGACTCTTCGCTCATCTGCTGCTCGACCGCGTCGATCTCCTTGTCGATGCGCTCCTTCTGCTTCACCAGCTGCTCGATCTGGCGCTTCTGGTGCGCGATCACGATCCCCATGGCGGCCACCACGACCGCGGCGACCGCCGCAACCGACGCCACCACCTTGATCCAACGCTTCGCGGTCCGCGCCTTGGTGGAGTGCTGCACCTGCTTGAGCGCGCCGGCCATGATCAGCATGGTCTGGCCCGACGGCATTCCGCCCGCCTTCGCCCGCTCCTCGGCCACCTTGCGCGCCGCGATCTCCGCCAGATTGGCGGTGGCGGTGTCAGCGCTTTCCTTCAGGTCGCTGGAGATCCGGCTCAGCTCCGCGGTCGCGTCGATGCGCGGCGCGGCCGGCGCGTGCCGGGCCGTGAGCGCCACCGCTTCCGTCTTCAGCCCCGCCCCGGGACCGTCCACGACGTCGAACTCCACCTCGATGAGCGGCCCGCCCTTTCCCAGCTGCACCTGCTCTCCGGTGTGCAGGCGATGCTTGGCGATGCGCCGTCCCTCGATCAGCGTCCCGTTGGTGCTCGCGGTGTCGACCACGAACCAGCACCCGTCCTCGAAGAGGAACTCGGCATGGTGGTTCGACACCTTGGGGTCCTGCGCCGCGTCGAAGCGGACGTCGCAATCGGAGGCCCGGCCGACGCGCACGGTCGCCTTGCCGCAGCTGGCGGTCTTGCCCTTCTGGCTGCCGGACAAGTGCGTGATGCGGATCATTCGCGCCCTCCCCCGGGCGGCAAACGACCCTTCCTAGCACGGAAGCAACCTACGTCCGAGCCGCGGCCAGCCCGGGCTCTTCCTCGTCCGCGGCGGGGCGCAGCGGCTCCACCGCCCCGAACGCAGCGCGCGCGCCCGCCATCACCGCCAGCGCGATCCCCAGCCCGATGAAAATGTCGAGCAGGTAGTGGTGGTTGAGATACACCGCCGCGAAGCACACCAGGACGAAGTACGGGACCGAGATCCAGCGGAACCGCCGCAGCTGCCAGCCGTACACCATGGCCAGGAAGGGATAGACGATGTGCAGGCTGGGGATGGCGCCGAAGACGTCGGCGGCCTTTCCGTAGAAGCCCTGCATCAAGGGGATCCCGATCAAGTGGTCGAAGCGGATGGCGCCGGCCGGCGAGGCGTGGACGGTGAGATCGACCAGGAACCCGTGGTCCGAGACGTACCAGGGCGGGGCCGCCGGGTAGATGTAGTAGCAGGAGAACCCGACGAAGTTGGCGATGACGAAGATCCAGGTGAACCGCTCGGCCCGGCGCACCTGGCCCGTGGCGATGAAGTAGATGCTGAGCAGGATCGACTCGCCGATGAAGAACATCGGCGTGTACGCGAGCCCGCAGAGGAAGTCGAGCACCGGATGGGTGTGCCTCTGCAGCCATTCGTTCGGGGTCAGCCCGTGGATGCCGAACCAGTGCAGGTCGAAGTCGTACGGCTCGTGCACGTGGATGAACGGCGAGCGGATGGCGTTCGCGTACCAGCGCATCGAATCGTAGACCAGGGCATAGAGCAGGTACGGCAGCCCGACGAGGGCTAGCTTGCGGCTCTGGTCGTTCCAGAGCGCGAGAACGAGCGAGAGCCCCACCAGGAGGAAATGCTCCGGCCCGGGCCCGCCGAGCGCGAAGACGAGCACGAGGTAGGCGACCGAGAGCGCCGGAATCCAGATCTTGAAGAACGGGTGCGCGCGGCGCAGCTGTCCAGGGCGCGGCAGCAGATCCACTCGCATGCTCATGCTCCCTGTTGCGCCGCGTCGGCCTCCGCCGGCACCGCCGACGTCCTGCGGCGGTCGCGCAGCGAGAGCACCGCGGGAAGCGCGAACAGCGCCGCGGTCAGGCAGGTGATCTCGCCGATCACCGCCGTCAGTCCGAAGCTCTGGATGGCCTGGTTGTCCGCGGTCACCAGGGTGGCGTAACCGATGATGGTGGTCACCGAGCAGAGCGCGACCGCTCCTCCCGAGGAGGCCAGCGCCTCCTCCACGCTGCACGTCTGCCGGTAGCGTTGGTAGAGGTTGACGGCGTAGTCGACTCCGATCCCGAAAGTGATCGGGAGCACCGCGAAGTTGACGAAGTTCAGCTTGAGGTTGAGCGCGGTCATCGCGCCGGCGCCCCAGAGGACGCCCAGGGCCAGCGAAGCGATCACCCAGGCTCCATCGCGCAGGCTGCGCATCACGATCACCGTGAGCAGCGCGACGGCGCAGAAGCTGAGCAGGGCGGTGAACCGGCCGTCCTCGGTGATCGCTTGCACGATGTCGGTGGTGAGGACGATCTGGCCGGCGATGAGGGCGTTGGGATCGACGCCCAGCGCCGCCTGGCGCACGGTGCGCGCGTGCTCGATCTGCGCCCGGCCGTTGGAGCTGTCGGTGGTGAGGGTGGGGAAGATCAACACCACCCGGCCGCGGTGGCCGTCCTTCTCCACGAAGGGCCGGATCAGGCGCTCGGGCACGTCGTTGAGCGAGACCGGCTCCAGCTTCGTCTTCTCCCGCAGACGGCGGATCTCGGGGGGGATCTCGGACGCCCGCCGCTTGTCCAGGGTGGCGAAGATCTCGCGCAGGATCTCCAGCTTCTTCGGCTGGTCCTTGGGAAGGAACTGCTGGAGGGTGACCACGTTCTCGATGGTGGTGTCCGGTCCCTCCGCCGCCTTCTCCTTCTCGATCGCGCGCGCCACCTCCTCCGCCCGCTCGGGAGAATCGGTGAGGACCACCGTGGGCGTCTGGTACGACTGGAGCACGGCGTCCACGTGCCGGTCCCAATACCCCTGGCCCCGCTGCTCGCTGGAGCGGCTTCCCAGCTTGGTGAAGTCGTACTGGATCGGCTCCTGCGCGAACAGGTAGCCGGCATAGAGCGAGGCGCCGCCGAGCGCCACGGTCAGCGCCACCGGGATCATCGGCCGCTTGACGATCAACTGCGCGAACGGTCCCGCCAGCCAGCCCACCACCCGCCCGCGCTTCGGCTGCCGCAGGTCCTTGAAGGGCCAGTACTTCTCTTGCAGGGCGATGAGGGCCGGCATGAGCGCGTAGGTCGTCACCCAGCAGAGCAGCATTCCGAAGAAGCCCATGAAGGCGAACTGGTTGAAACCGCGGAAGCGCACCGCGCCGAGCGAGCCGTAGCTGGCGGCCGCCGCCGCGCTGGCCGCGAAGGTGGCGACCCAGGTCGCCCGCAGCGCCAGGGGCAGGGCGCGGGGGGTGTCGATGCCCTGCCGCCGGGCCTCGATGTAGCGGGCGAGGAGGATGATCCCGGCGTTGATGCCGTTCCCGACGATGATGCTGCCGAGGAACGCGGTGTTCGGGTTCAGGTAGTGGATGGCCCCGCGGGAGAGCGCAAACGTCAATGCCACTCCGGTGAAGAGCGGACAGACCAGGAGCGGGATCGAGCGCATCGTCCGGTAGTAAAGGAACAGGGCGAGGCTCACCGCGCTCAGCGTGAGCGCGCTGGAGACCGCCAGGTCCCGCACCAGCGCTTCCTGCGCCTCGATGACGCCCCGGATCTCGCCGCCGTACCCGATCTCGATGCTGGGGTGGAAGCTCTTCGGGTTCAGCGCCTTCACCCTGGCGTCCACCGCGTTGAAGATCCTCTGATCGTCGTGGAGGTTGACCGCGGCGCCCGGGGGAGACAGCAGCATCACCAGGGTGTGGCCGCCCTCTCCGGCGAGGTATCCGTCGGGGAACCGGTCCAGCTTGGCGTACGCCGCGCGGATCCGGAGGATGACCTCGTCCATGTGGATGGGCGCCGGTGGGGGATCGGCCTCGTCGGCGAGATCGATCAGCAGCGGATTGGCCTTGGCGACCGCGTTGCGAATCGCGTCGCGCACCGACGTCAGATCTTTCAGGTCCGCATAGAGCGCGCCGTGCCGGTCGAGGAACTCCTTCTCCGCGTCCACCCGCCAGTGGACGCTCGCGACCAGCGAGGGCGGGATCTGCTGCAAGCTGGCGGCGAGAGCATCGACGAACCGCTCGCCGGCCTTGAGGTCGTCGGTGCGCACCACGATCGCCAGGTGGGAGAGCCCACCGATGCGCTTCTCCAGCTCCGCCAGCGCCACGGCCGCCGGCGCGCCTTGCGGGAGGAGCTCGCGCAGATCCGTCCGCAGGTCGCCATAGAGCCGCGCCGCGAAGGGGATGGAGGAGACGAAGGCGAGGATTCCCAGGAGCGTGATGAGCAGCGGACGGCGCAGCGAGAGCGCCGCCCACCACTGCCAGAATCGCGCGGTCAGGGAAAGCTGCTCCATCGGGCCTACCTACGCGGCTCCCTGCCTGCGCGCCACCGCTTCGATGGCCTCGCGCAGCAGGGACAGCCCGGTCAGCGCGGTATCCCGATCGATGGTCAATGCGGGCTGCAGCCGGATGGCGTGGGTGTAGCTCATCGCCAGGAGCCCGCGGCGGAGGCCCTCCTGGAAGATCTCGTCGCACACCTTCTTGGGGAGCGGATCCTTGGTCTGGCGGTCGGCGACCAGCTCCACGCCGAGGAACAATCCTTCGCCGCGCACGTCCCCCACCCAGCGCAGGCGGTCGGGCCAGGTGCGCAGCTCGTCGAGCATGGCCTTGCCCACCTCGCGGACGTTGTGCAGGACGTTTTCCTTGTGCAGGACGCGGATGCTGGCCAGCGCGGCCGCCGCCGCCAGCGGGTTGCCGCCGTAGGACGACGACGACCCGCTCGGGTTGGCCCAGGGCTTCGCCTGGGCGATCTCCGCCTTGGCGATGACGCCGCTGATGGGGAAGCCGGCGCCGAAGGCCTTGCCGATGGTGATCAAGTCCGGCGTGACGCCGCTCCGCTCGCTGGCGAACCAACGCCCGGTACGGCCGAATCCGGTGATCATTTCGTCGGCGATGAAGACCGCGCCGTGCTCCTTGGCGATCTCCTGCGCCCGGACCATGAACTCGGGCGGCGGGATCACGTTGCCCGCCGTACCCTGGAGAGGCTCGATGATCACCGCCGCGACGCTGCCGGCGGTCTGGTGCCGGAGCTGATCCCGGGCCAGGTCGGCGCAGGCGATGCCGCAGCTGGGATACTTGAGCTTGAGCGGGCAGCGGTAGCAGTTGGCGAAGGGCAGGACGTGGCCCGGCGGAATCGGCCCGTAGGTCTTCGCGTTTCCCGAGCCGTTCACCGAAAGCGCCCGCGCCGTCTTGCCGTGGAAGCCGCCCCAGAACCCCACCACTTCCTGGTGGCCGGTGTGGTTCATCGCCAGGCGGAAGGCGCTCTCCACCGCCTCGGCGCCGCTGGAGTAGAGCTGGACCTTGTCCACTCCGCGGGGCGCGACCTTCGCCACCTCGTTGAGCAATTCGGCCCGCGGCTCGCTGGTGAACGAACCGACGGTGACCTTGTCGAGCTGGGCGTGGAGGGCCTTGGTGTACGCGGGGTGGCGGTGGCCGAGGCTGTTGACGCCGATGCCGCCGATCAAGTCGACGTAGCGGTTGCCGTCCACGTCCTCGATCACGGAGCCTTCCGCCTGCTCCACGGCGATGCCGGCGCTGAGCGCGAATCCCTGCAGGCCGGGGGCCAGGTGCCGCTGCTCGAACTGCACCATCTCCCGCGAGCGGGGTCCGGGGATTTCCGTCTGGATGTGCGGGGCCTTGAGCGTCATTTCCTCGAGTCAGAAGCCGCAGCAGGTCCGTCGATTCCAGACCCGGCCCGCCGACGGGCGGGCACGTCTAGCACATCTCGCGCGCCGTTGCAGAAGGCAAAAAACGCGCGAGGCCGGGTCAGAAAGCCGCGAGATTCGCGGGCTTGTTCGCGTAGGAGAATTCGGAGAGCGCCTGGCCGGATCGCGAGATGGGGGTTTCCCCCGGCTTCTCGATGCGCAGCTCGTACCTGTTCTCGTAGGTGTAGGCCATGGGCGCAGCCCAGGCGCTGACCAGCAGACGGGAGAGGGGTCCCATGTCGTTCAGCACGTCCTGCCGGTAGAGCAGCCGTTTCGCGTCGACCGTGACGGTGACGACCTCACCGCCCGCGCCGCGCGCCTCCGCCAGGACGCGCTGCGGCACGTCGTACTCGAAGTGCCCGCCCGGCTCGTGTCGCGGCGCCGCGAAAGCGATCCGGACGTCGGTGGATCGGACCTCGGTCTTTCCGTCGCGGGAGGTGTAGAGCCAGCCCTGCGGGGGCAGGCGGGATCCCTCGGGTGGGAAGAGGACCGCCAGCGCCGCGCTGGTTCCGTGCTCGTCGTCGAACGCCTGCATCCGGTACCAGAGCGAGGAGGTCTTGTGCGCCGGCACCGTGGAGTACGAGGTGTCGGCATAGCAGTAGCCGTGCACGCGCTGGCGCCCGGTCCCGGCGCTCCACAGCGTCCCTTCGAATCGGCTGCGCAGGGCGAAGATGGTCTGGTCGAAGACGGCGTGGCCTCCGGCGTCGAACACCACGCGCCCGCCGCCCGGCCGCACCGCTCTCGTCTCGGGGAGCACGGTGGCGTCGACCACCAGCTTGCGGCCGGCGAAATGCACGTGGTGGGTGGCGTCGGGGCCCATGGTGAGGCGGGAGGCGCCCATCTCGATGGCGCCCTCCGACTGCACTCCCCACTCGCCGCTCTCGAAAGCCTCGCTGTCCTCGATGGTCTTGCCGTCTGGAGACACGACCACCGCCCGGACGGCGCCTTTGCCGTGTCCCTCCAGCCCCGCGTTGCTGACCAGGAACTGGACCCGCGCGAAGGACCCGTCGTCGGCCGTGAGCAGGAAGGAGTAGGTCTCCGAATAGAACGCCTCCGCCCGGAGCTTGGGGAGGAAGCTCTTCTGGGTCACGTTCGCCGTGTCGGGCAGGGAGCTGGAGAAGCCGTGCACTTCCTCCTCGGCGAAGGGATTTCCGTAGGAGACGAAGAGGACGGCCATGGCGGCGAAGGCGGAGGCGACCGCTCCGATCAGCGCGAGCACCGGGTGCGGCCGGACTGCCTGCTCGCGGAAGACGAAGATGCGGTGGAGCGGCAGGTTCCATCCCAAGGAGACCGCCACGCCGACCACCGCGGCCGCGACCAGCGGGTTCCAGCGCAGGCCCTCGGTGAGGAGGATCACCCCGACGGTATTGAGGAGCAGCGAGGTGAGCGAGATGGCGGCATAGCGCGGGACTTCGCCCACCACCGAGTTGTCGCGCGTGCGGAAGGTGTAGATCTTGTTGAGCGTGAAGTTGGTCACCGCGCCGATCGCCGCTCCCAGGGCGCGCGAGGTGCCGGTGTAGACCCCGACTACTTCCACCAGGATCGTGAACGTCCCGTAGTCGACCGCCGTCGCCACCGCCGAGGCGACCCACGCGCGTTGAAACCACCCGGGCAGCTCCTCCTCGCGGGCGGCCGCCGGCGGCGGGGTCCCCTCGCGCTTGCGGAGCTCTTCGTGGATGTAGATGAAGCGGCGGATGGCGGTGACGTTCGCCATCACCGCCACCAGCACCAGGGTGGCGAGCATCAGGTAGAACGCGGGGTGCGGGCTGGCCGGCTCGACGAACTGGGCCAGGTACGGCGCGAGGACGCCGGCGGCCCCGATATAGACGGCCCGCTCGCCCCGGTTCATCGACCCCATCCGGGCATCGATCCCGGAGATCTCGCCCTTTGCCCGCGCATACGAGACGAGCAGGGCGCCGGCGAGCGAGGCGAGGGCGAGCCAGAAGCCCAGCGGGTAGCTCCGGTAATAGGCGGCGATCCCGGCGAAGGTGGCGATCTCGGCATACCGGTCGACCGCGGCGTCGAGCAGCTCTCCGGCCTCGGAGGCCGTTCCGTTCGTGCGCGCCACCATCCCGTCCAGCGCGTCGAGGATGGCGCAGGCGATCACCAGCCAGCCGCCGATGAGGAACCGGCCGCTGGCGAACGCCGCCGCGCCGCCCACGCTACAGGCGAGAGAGCCCGCCGTCAGCTGGTTGGGAGTCACCCGCAGGCGCACGCACAGCTTCTGCAGCGGCTCGAAGTACCAGTAGCCCGCTTCGATGAAGAACCGGCTGAGGAAGAGGCTGCCGGGCTCCTTGCGGACGCGCTCGGGGACGTAGCGGCCCTTGAGCAGGACCCGGACGAAGTACGCCACGACCAGGAGAGCGGGAATTCCGATCGTCACCAGCGTTCGTAAACCCGACTCGGCTGCACCGCGGGTGGACACGCGCCTGCCCGCTTCTTTGCAACGCCCAAGTACCCTGTCTCAGGCAATTTTGCAACGAATGTCCGTTTTCGTTACCTGGCCATGACAATGAGCACGATGGGGAGCCCGACGCCCAGGCCTCCGATGGAATCCTCCGCGGATTCGTCCTTCAGCGCGAGGGTCGCCTCCGGCCCGCCGTCCAGGTTGACGGCGTCGACCGCGCCGACCTGTTCCGCCAGCCAGCGGGCGACGTCGCGGCGGATCGCCGGCCACTGCGAGGCGAAGATCAGGATCTTCCCGTCCTTGAGCTGGGCCACCGCAGCCGTCCGGGAGGACTCGGCGCAGTAGTTCGGCCCGGCGCAGACCGCGGCGCCGCCTCGGACCAGGGCGGGAAAGCTCTTCATGGCCTCCAGCCACTGGTCGGCGCGAAACTCGGAGGGAGCGACGAAGCGGGGCGCCTTCGACTCCGGTTCGCGGCTCACCGGCTCCGCGGGGGCGGCCTCGGCGGGCCGCGCGACCGAGGCGAAGAAGAGCGCGTCCTGGCGCTGGCACCCGGCGCCGCGCACCCGCTTCCCCTCGCTGACCAGCTCGCAGGTCGGGCGCACGTCCGCGCCGTCGCGCGAATAGAAGGAGCCGTTCGCGATGGCCAGGGCCATGGGAAAGCGCCTTCGCCACTCCGCCAGGGTGGGCCGGACGGCGTCGTACCGGACCAGGAAGCGCGCCTTGGCGGGATCGACCAGCACCACCCGGGCGGCCCAGCCGGCATCCCCACCCAGCTCCGCGGCGGGGGCCGCGTCGACGCCCGGTGCGATCCGCTTCCAAGGCGCCGACAAGGACAGCGCCGCCAGAAGCACCAGCGGTTGGATCACAGCCTCTTCCTGCGCCGGCGGACGGGTCGGCGCTCCCCGCTGGGAAAGATTTCCGGACCCGCCACCATCGGCTGTTCGGCGACCGTTCCGCCCCTGCGCGCCAGCGCGATCAGCCGCTCCTGGCTGCGCACCGGGGTCGCCGGCGTCCCGAACGAGCCTGGGACGATGCGCTCGTAGTGGCCGTCCGGATGGAGGAAGCGGGCCTTGGCGTTGTCGAGCAGCGCGGTTCCGAGGATCTCCTCGGTGATCCGGTCCTTGAGGGCGGGATCCTCGATGGGGAAGGCGACCTCGACCCGGCGGATGAAGTTGCGCGGCATCCAGTCGGCGGAGCTGAGCCAGAGCTCGCGCTTGCCACCCGCCTCGAAGAACCAGATGCGCGAGTGCTCGAGGAACCGGTCGACGATGCTCACCACCCGGATGTGCTCCGACACGACGGGCATGCCGGGACGCAGGCAGCAGATGCCGCGCACGATCAGATCGATCTGCACGCCCGCCTGCGAGGCGCGGTAGAGCGCCTTGATCACCTCGCTGTCCACCAGCGAGTTCATCTTGGCGACGATCCGGCCCCGCCCGGTCTGCCGCGCCAGCTCCGCCTCGCGGTCGATCATCTCGATCACCGCCGCCTTCAATCCCAGCGGCGCGACCTTGAACCGCCGCCAGTGGGTCGGGCGCGAGTACCCCGTCAGCAAGTTGAACAGGCTGGTGGCGTCCGCCCCGAAGTCGTCGCGGGCGGTGAACAGCGAGAGGTCCGAGTAGATGCGGGCGGTGGCCGGGTTGTAGTTGCCGGTTCCGAGGTGGACGTAGCGGCGCAACCCGCCGGCCTCGCGCCGCACGATCAGGGTGACCTTGGAGTGGGTCTTGTACCCGATCAGGCCGTAGACGACGTGGACTCCGGCTTGCTCCAGCGCGCGGGCCCAGAGGATGTTGGCCTCTTCGTCCATGCGCGCCTTGAGCTCGACCAGCGCGGTGACCTGCTTGCTGTTCTCGGCCGCCCGCTGCAGGGCGCGCACCACCGGCGAGTCCTTCCCGGTGCGGTACAGCGTCATCTTGATCGCCAGCACCGCCGGGTCGTCGGCGGCCGCCTCGATGAAACTGACCACCGGGTCGAACGACTCGTAGGGATGGTGCAGCAGGACGTCCTTCTCGCGGATGAGGCGGAAGAAGTCGCGCTCGCCGTCGCCGATGGCGGGAGGGTTCACCGGCGTGAAGGGCTCGTCGTGCAGCTCCTTCTGCTCGATGCGGCCGAGCAGGGGCAGGAGGTCGGGGATGTTGAGCGGCCCGTCGATCCGGTACACGTCGGAGGTGCCCAGCTTGAGCGCGCGCACCAGGTATTCGGAGAGCTGCTGCTCTGCCTGCGCCGCGATCTCCAGCCGCACCGCGCTGCCGCGGTCGCGCCGGCGCACCTCGCGCTCGATGGTGACGAGGAGGTCCTCCGCCTCTTCCTCGTCGATCGACAGGTCCCAGTTGCGGGTGACGCGGAACGCCCAGCAGCCCTCGATGGGCATCCCCGGAAAGAGCTGGGAGACATGCCGCGAGATCACGTCCTCGAGCAGGACGTACGTGCGCCGCCCGCCGTCGGGCACCTCGACGAGCCGCGGCAGCACGCTGGGCACCGGCACCACGCCGTGGCGCAAGCGTGCACCCGGGGCTCCCGGCGCGAAGCGCACCGCCAGGTTCAGCGACTTGTTTCTGAGATGGGGGAACGGGTGCCCGGGGTCGAGGGCGATGGGCGTGAGCACCGGGAAGACTTCCCGGGCGAAGTACTCGGCGAGGAAGTGATCCGCCTCGGCGGAGCACTGGCCTGCGGAGAGCAGGCAGACGCCCGCCTTGTTCAGATTGGGGACCACGTCGCCGAGGAGAGCGCGGTACTGGCCAGCCACCATCTCGTGGGTGCGCGCCGCGATTGCGGCGAGCTGCTCGCCCGGGCTCATCGCGTCGGGGCCGCTCTCTTCCACGTGGCCGACCAGCTGCTGCTTCAGGCCGGCCACCCGGATCATGAAGAACTCGTCCAGGTTCGAGCTGGTGATGGCGAGGAACTTCAGGCGCTCGAGAGCCGGGACGCTGGGATCGAGCCCCTCCTCGAGGACGCGTTCGTTGAAGGCCAGCCAGGAGAGCTCCCGATTGATGAAGAACTTCGCGTCGTTGAGATTGGGGAGCGGGACGTGCGGCGCCGCGACCTCAGCGGGAACCACGCTGAGGACCGCTGGAGATGCTGGCGCCAAGCTCACGCCCGCCGGAGCGAGCGGCGAAGGTCCCGAAACATTGCCGTCCATCGTGTGGGACTGTACTCGCGGGGAAGCTGCTTGACAATCCGACGCGTTGCGTTACATGCTGGGTAACGCAACGCGACAGAAGAGGGGAGGACGGATTCATGAGCGAGTTCCAGTCGAAGTGGCAGGAGGCATTCCAGCAGGCCCAGGCGAAGGCGGCCGCCCGCGCGAAGGAGTTCGAGCAGGAGGCGCGGAAGGTGCTGGAGACGCTCGGCGACCGCGCCCAGGCGGAGCTGAAGGTGCTCTTCGAGTTCGCCCAGAAGGGGTCGCGCGAGCAGATGGCGATCCTCGGGGTGGAGCTGGAGAAGCTCGGCAAGAAGCTGCAGGAGCTGGCGGCTCGGAACGGTACGACCGCCGCGAATTCGTCGACGCCCCCCAGCCACCCGAACTAGCCCAGGTCATCCAGACCGGCTCGGCGCCACGGCGGCAAGCGTACCGTGGTGTCGCACTGTTGCATACAGTTCACCCGCACGACGCCTTGCCGGGCGAAGCGGCCGGTTGTTAGCCTTCTTGGCCTCGCCGATTGTGCCGGGAGTCCCCGGCCAGGAGGGGCATGAGCGGGAGAAGCACCCGGATCGCCGTGGTGTCGGTGTGCGTCGTGCTCGCAGTCGCGGGCACCCTGGCGGCGCTCCTGCTCTTTGGCGGGACCAAGACCAAAGTCGCAGGCCCATCGTCCGCCGTCGGGCAGGAGGACCTGGAAACACTTCTCTCGCGCGTTGCCCGGCCGCTCGATCCGAAGCTGCGGGCGAAGCTGGCGGAGGCCGTGCTGAGCGAGTCGGCTCGCGGCGGTTACGACCCCCTCTTCATCCTCGGGCTGGTCTCGGTCGAGAGCGGGTTCCGGCCGCACGTCTCCAGCGAGCGCGGCGCCTACGGGCTCATGCAGCTGCAGCCTTCCACCTTCGCCTGGATCGCGGGGCGCGAGCCGGACATCGGCGACGGCGCGGCCGTCAGCGAGGATCCGGTGATCGACGTCCGGCTCGCGATCCGCTACTTCGCCTGGCTCGAGCGCCGCTTCCCCCGCCGGGAGGAGGCGCTCATGGCCTACAACGCGGGGCCGAGCAGGCTGCGCCACTACAAGCGGGCGCGCATCCCGTCGACGGTCCGCGCCTACCCGCGCAAGGTGATGCGGGAGTACTCCCGGTTTGCCAGGATGCTCGGCCGCCCGGATCCTCGCGGCGTGATCCTCGCTCGGGCAGATTGATGCCGTGACCGTGCTGCTGTGCGCGCTGCTCGCCATCGCGCCTGCCATCATCGAAGGCAGGGTCGGCGAGCCGTCCGGGGCGGGGGCCTCGGGCGCGCGGGTGACGCTCCGCCAGGGAGACCGGAGCCAGGAGCTGAGCACCGGCGCCGACGGCAGCTTCCGCTTCCTCGCCTTCGAGGGTCGCGGCACGCTGACGGTGCGCCTCCCGCCGGGATGGAGCGCGGCCGGACCCGTCTCGCGGGAGGTGGGTCCGGCGTACCGCGGCGACGTGCTGAAGGAGGACTTCGCCGCCGTCCCCCGGCGCGTGCTGCGCGGACGGCTCCTCGTCGCCGGCGTGCCCCTGCCGGACGCGCAGCTCAGCATCGGTACGGCGTCCGCGCGCACCGATGCCAGCGGACAGTTCTTGCTGGAGAGCGTTCCAGCGGGAGCGGGGGACCTGCGCGTCGATGCTCCACCCCTGGCAGGCCGCGTCGAGTTGCCGGCGGGGCCTTGCGACGTGTCGCACGATGTGGGCGTCCCGGTGCCGCGGTTCGCCTCCCTTTCCCTCGCGCGGGTCCCGCAGGGAGAGATTGCGCGCCCGATCGCCGACTGGGTCGCGTCGAAACCTCTGGCCGCCCCGGAAGTTGCGGGATTGGAGCGGCTGGCGGCGCTGGTGCAGCTCGATCCGTCGTTCCGTCTCGCCATGATCGCCGCGGAGGGCGAGGCGGGTCCCGCGGCGCGGGCCGCCGCGGTGCTGCAGCGCTACCTGACCGGGCCCGCGCTCGTCCCCCGCGACCGGCTGGTGTTTGCCGTCGCAGAATTCGCGAGACCCGGCGACCTGACGGTAGTCTTGACGAGAGATCAGGAGCCTCGTTGACGGCGTCGGTCGCATCGTTCCTCGCAAAGGCGCAGAAGAAGGGCACCGAGCTCCCGGATGCGCTCTCGGGAGCGCTGCTGCTCGCGGCCATCCGCCTCTCCGAGGCCAAGGGGCAGGCGATCCGGCCCTATCAGCTGCTGGTCGACGACGAAGGCAACCTGGACCTCCTCACCGGAGATCCGCCGACGGGCGATGGGTATGCCGCACCCGAGCTGCAAAACGGTGCGGTGCTTCCCGACGATGCCCGGGTGCTGGTCTATGCGGCGGGAGCGTTGGGATATGAGCTCGCGACCCTGACCACGCCGCGGCCCGGGGAGGAGGCCGGCGCCGCCGTTTCGGGGGCGTTGGGCAAGGTGATCCGCAAGGCCATGGCGGACCGGCAGAAGCGGTTCAAGAACCTCACGGAGATGGTCCGTGCCATCGAGGCCATCCAGGGCCGGGCCACCAAGGAGGACGAGCGGGTGATCCTGGCGGCAGTCGCCTCCAGCACGCCGCTTCCCGCCGCGCAGAAGCTGGCGAAGATCGAGCTGGAGAAGGCCGCGTCGCCGGAAGCGCCCTCGAGCGGCGAGGCCGGTCGATCCGCCGCCAACGCGGTCTTCACCGAGATCTCGGACGAGCCCGAGGCCCAGCGCGACCGGCCGGCCGCTCCCGAGGTGCGGCAAGTCAGCGAGGAGCGCCACGAGACCGAGCGGCTCCGCGCCGATCTCGACGCCGAGAGGCGGGCCCGCGCCGATCTCGCCTCGGCGGTCCAGGCCCGCTTGCAGGAGCTGGCCCAGCTCGCCACCCGGGTCTCCCTGGTCGAGGAACAGGTTCGCTCGCCGGCGCCGGCGCTCTCGCCGTCCGCAGCGATGGCCCGGGAGGTGGACGAGCTCCTGGACCAGCGACGGTTCTCCGAGGCGGAGCGGGTTCTGCAAAACTCGCTGGTGCAGCACAATGCGGTGCTGCAGTTCCGGCTCGGGCAAGTGCTGTCGGCGCCGCTGGACGCGAACGCTTCCGCGCTGACCCGCGCGGAGGCCGCCTTCCGGCGAGCGGCGGACCTGGACGCGGGCTGGGTCCAGCCGCGGGTGCGACTCGGGCTGTTGCTCCTCCGCCAGGGCAAGCGCAAGGAGGCGAGCGCGCAGCTCGAGGCCGCGCTGCGCATGGATCCCGGCTGCGCGGAAGCGCTGGCCGCGCTCGGGAGCCGAGGAAATCGCGGCGTCGGATTCGTGCTCTCCGGAGTCGTGGGAGCGGCTGGGGCCGCGATGCTGCTGCTCGCAGTGCGGCCGGCTTCACCTCTCCCTGGTGTCGCCGCCGCGGCGCCGTCGATCGCGATGTCTGCTCCCGTCCCGGTTCCGGCCAAGGCGCCTGAAGCGGTGGCCGTTCCGCCTCACCCGGCCCCGACGCCGCCTCCGCCCCAGGCCGCACCCTCCCTGCCGCCCCTTCCGCCCCCCGACCGTTCGGCGCGGACGGAGCCGGAGCCTTCGCGTCCGGTGCGGAGCGAATCCGAAGCGGCGCGGACGCTCCGGCCGGGGCCCAAGCCGCGCTCCCGCAAGGTCGCCACCTCTTCTCCGATGCGGGCGGCGGCGGAGCTGGAAGCGGCCAAGGGCGACAAGGCCCTGCGCGCCTTCGACACCAAGGCGGCGCAAGCGGCGTTCGCTTCCGCGCTGCAGCTCGACCCGACGCTTCCCGCCGCCCATCGCGGGATGGGCATGGTGTACGTGCTCCTGGGCAAGAACGCCGAGGCGAAGGCGGCATACGCGCGTTACCTCGAGCTCCTGCCGGACGCGCCGGACAAGGATCAGATCGCGCGGCTGCTCTCGCGGTAGGGCGATCCCCAGTTACACTGCGCGCCTCATGAACGCGTACACCATCCGGATCCCGCAACCCGAGGCGCGCCGCATCGAAGTCGAGCTGCACCTCGACACCCGCGGCGCCGACGCGATCGACGTGCGCGTCCCGGTGTGGACCCCGGGCAGCTACCTGGTCCGGGAGCACCAGCGCCATGTCGACGGGCTGCGCGCGCAGGGGGACGGGCGCGATCTCGCGGCGGAGAAGATCGACAAGCAGACCTGGCGGATCCGCTCGCAAGGCGCGCGCACCGTCCGCATCGCCTACCGCTTGCACTGCTTCGAGCTGACGGTGCGCACCAACCACGTGGACGCCACGCACGCCTTCTTGAACCCCAGCGCCGCGGCCGCCTTCGTGGTGGGACGGGAGGACGAAGCCTGCTCGCTGCGCCTGCAGCTTCCCCAAGGCTGGCGCGCCTGGGTGGCGCTGCCGTTCGAGGATGGGGCGTACAAGGCGCGCGACTACGACGAGCTCGCCGACAGCCCCGTCGAATGCGGTCCGGAGAGCTCGCACAGCACGCACACCTTCACGGCGCAGGGAGTGCAGCACGACCTGGTGGTCTGGGGGCGGGGAGATTTCGACGCCCGCCGCGTGGTTCCCGATCTGATCAAGATCGTCGAGGCCGAAGCGGCGATCTTCGGCGGATTGCCCTACGCCGAGCCGTACCTGTTCATCCTCCACCTCAACGACAAGGGCCGGGGCGGGCTGGAGCACCGGCGCAGCTGCGCCATGATCGTGCCGCGCTTTTCCTTCGCGCAGAAGAGCGCGTACGAGGAGTTCCTCCTCCTGGTCGCGCACGAGTTCTTCCATCTCTGGAACGTGAAGCGCCTGCGTCCCGCGGCATTCACTCCCTACGACTGGACGCGGGAGAACCACACCGGCCTGCTCTGGGCGATGGAAGGGCTGACCTCCACCTACGAAGTCCTGGCGTTGCGCCGGGCCGGGCTGATCACGCCGCAGCGGTTCCTGGAGATCTGGGCCGAGCGCATCACCCAGCTCTTGCGGACCCCGGGGCGGCTCAGGACCTCGCTCGCGCAGGCGTCGTTCGACGCCTGGATCAAGCATTACCGGCCTGACGAGAGCACCGCCAACACCACGGTCTCCTATTACTTGAAGGGCAGCGTCGTCGGATTCCTGCTCGATCTCGAGCTGCGGCGCCGGACCGGAGGCGCGAAGTCGCTGGACGATCTGGTCAGGGTGCTCTTCCAGAAGTACGGCCGGCCGCCGGGGCTTCCCGAGAACGCGGTGGAAGAGGCGGCGGTCGAGCTGATCGGCGACCGTTGCCTTCAACAATGGTTCCAACGGGCGGTGCGGTCCACCCAGGAGTTGCAGGTCGACGAGGCGCTCGCCGCGGTCGGTCTCAAGGCGATGGTCTCGCCCGCGAGGACGGCCGAGGACAAGGGTGGCGCCCGCAAGCAGGCGGAGGAGACGCCCGAGAGCGACGGCCATCCCCGCGCCTGGCTGGGCGCGAGCCTTAAAGAGAAGGGCGGCGGGATGGAGGTCGCTTCCGTCCTCGAAGGTTCTCCCGCCCAGGCCGCGGGCGTGGCGGCCGGTGACGAGATTGCCGCCATCGACGGGTTCCGCGCGGATCTCAAGCAGCGGCTCGGACGGGCGCAGCCGGGGCAGAGCCTACGCCTTTCGCTGTTCCGGATGGACGAGCTCCTCGAGGTGCCGGTCCAGCTGGCCGCGGGGCCGCGCGATACCGTGACCCTGGTTCCCGACGTCAAGGCCACGCCGGAGCAGGTCCTCGCCCGGGAGAAGTGGCTGGGCGCACGCTGGCCCGAGGAGTGATTGCGCGGCGCGCCCGCGCATCGTACACAGCGCCTCGTGCGCGTGACGGAGATCTTCCACAGCATCCAGGGCGAGTCCACGCTGGCGGGCGAGCCCACGGTCTTCGTGCGCTTCACCGGCTGCGACCTGCGTTGCCAGTATTGCGACACCGCGTACGCCTTCCATGGCGGCACGGACATGTCGCGCGAGCAGATCCTCGCCGAGGTGGCGAGGTATCCGGCGAGGTTCGTCTGCCTCACGGGCGGAGAGCCGACGCTGCAGAAGGAGCTGCCGCAGCTGGCGCAGGAGCTCCTCGACCGGGGCTACCAGGTCTCGCTGGAGACGCACGGGCAGCGCCCGCTCGCCGGGGTCCCGCCCGGCGTGCGCAAGATCGTCGACCTCAAGACGCCGGGCTCCAAGGAGCCGCACACCGACTTCAGCGTGTTCGAGGATCTCTCGCCGGGCGACGAGGTGAAGGTGGTGGTCTGCTCGCGCGAGGACTTCCAATGGGCGGTGCGCAAGCTCGACGCGCTGGCGCTCTGGAACAAGGTGCCGATCCTGTTCTCCCCTTCGTACAGCGAGGTCGCGCCCCAGGATCTCGCCGCCTGGCTGCTGGAGAGCGGGAAGCCGGGCCGGCTGCAGCTGCAGCTCCACAAGGTCCTCTGGGGCGAACGGAGAGGGGTGTAGGACGTGCGCAGGCCCTGCTACGTGGTCGATGCGTTCACGGCGCGGCCCATCGCCGGCAATGCGGCCGGCGTCCTGCTCGACGGCGCGGACCTCGACGCGTCGGCGATGCAGCGGATCGCCAGCGAGCTCAAGCACAGCGAGACGGCGTTCCCGCTCCCTCCCCGCGAGCCCGGCGCGGCTCTGCACCTGCGCTGGTTCACGCCGGAATCGGAGGTGGCGTTCTGCGGGCACGCGACGCTCGCCACCTTCCATGTGCTGGTGGAAGAGGCGCGACGCATCCAGGTCGAGGGATCGGGTGTGACGCGGACCGCCTTCACCTGCAAGAGCGGCCGGCTCGAGGTGGAGCTGTCGCGCAGCGACGGAAAGCTGCGCATCCTCATCGAGACCCCGCCCAGCCGATTCGAGGCCGCACGCCTGCCGGCCGAGGTGCTCACCGCGCTAGGAATCGTTCCCGGGGCGCTGGACCCCCGCATCCCTCCGCAGCGAAGCGCCATTCTCGAGGGCAATCTCTATCTGGCGGTGCGGGATCGGGAGACGCTGGCGCGCTGCCGGCCGGAAGCGGCTGCGCTGGAGGGCTTCGGCAAGCAGCTGGGCGTGGCCGGGTACGTCGTGTTCACGCTCGATCCGGCGCCCGGTGTCGACGCTGCCGTCCGCTGCTTCTTTCCGGGGTACGGCATCCTGGAGGACCCGGTCACGGGCAGCGCCGCGGGACAGCTGGGCGCGCTCGTACAGACCTTCCTGCCCGGCGCGCTGCCTCGCCGCTTGCTCTTCACCCAAGGGGACGAGATGGGGAGGCCGGGCAGGGTGGAGGTCGAGGTCCGGCCGGAGGCCGGGCCCGGCAAGGTGCGGGGCTGGATCGGGGGAAACGCGGTCACCATCCTGCGCGGAGAGCTCGAGCTATGAGGTCGCGGCGTGTTCCCAAGGCCGGCGCGGCGCTGCGGCGGACCCTCCCGGCCCTGCGCGACGTGCACAGCGAGCCCGATACCCGGCGCCTGGCGCTGGATCGCGCCGGCGTCAAGGGCCTGCGCTATCCCATCTGCGTGCTCGATCGCGCCCAACCGGCACCGGCGGGAGATCGACATCCGCAAGTTCCGCACGCTGTGCGGGGAGCTGCGCAAGGACCACGACGCCGACGCGGCGCACGTCGAGGTGAAGTTCCCCTACTTCATCGAGAAGAGGGCGCCGGTCACCGGCGCGGTCGGTCTGGTGGATTATCCCTGCACCTTCGGCGCGAGCGTGACCCGCGACGACTACGATCTGTGGGTGGCGCTGGAGGTGCCGGTCACCACCCTCTGCCCCTGCAGCAAGGCGATCAGCCGGAACGGCGCCCACAACCAGCGCAGCCTGGTCTCGGTGCGGGTGTGGTTCGACAAGTTCTTCTGGATCGAGGACCTGATCGCGCGGGTCGAGGAATCGGCCAGCTGCGACCTGTATGCCCTGCTCAAGCGGCCCGACGAGAAGTACGTCACCGAGCGGGCCTGGGCGCGGCCGCGCTTCGTGGAAGACCTGGTCCGGGAGGTGGGGACCCGGCTGCGGCGGGACGCGAACTTCACCCGCTGGGAAGTGGAAGCGGAGAGCTTCGAGTCGATCCACGCCCACAGCGCCTACGCCTCCCTGAAACATCCTTGACCGGACGCGGTGTTACGGGGGAGCCTTCCGGACATGCTGATGCTGATGCTGGCCTCCGTCTACCTGAACGGCGTCAATATCGACGGGCTGCGCTCGCAGAAGTTCGAGAAGTGCAAGGCGGTGCGCATCGACGACAGAGGCGACATCCACCTGGAATGCCCGGGGTACCAGGCTGAACGGCAGGCCGCGGTGCCGGCCTCGACGCTCTCGCCGGCGCCGCTGATCCCCTCCGCGGTCGCCGCCGCCATGACCAAGCGCTACTGGCTGGTCAGCGAAGAGAAGGACGGGGCCGCCGCCCAGTACGACGTCGACGTCTTCCTCAACGCGAAGTTCATCCGCCGGATCAAGGCGGGCGAGCCGCAGGTCGTGCTGGAGATCACCCGGTTCCTGCATCCGGGAGCCAACAAGGTGCTGTTCGCGGCCAGCAAGCGCCTCGACGGAGGACGCAAGAGCTCCTCGCCGGGGAGCTTCCTCAAGCTGGTGGTGGGCGAAGGGAACGAGGGAGGCAACACGGTGACGATCGACAACCCGCTGATCGAATCCAAGCGGACGGCGGCGGAGACCGACAACGTGAACGAAGAGTTCACCCTTCAGGGTCGCTGATGCTGCAGGAAGATCCCAAGCGAACGCACCTGCCGGCCGATGCCGCTCGCATCGCCGCGATCTACGTCTCCACCAACCAGCCGGTGGTCCAGCCCATCGGGCGCGCCGCTCAGGCCGCGCAAGCCGCGGTGGTGGCGCTGCGCGAGGGGCCGGTCTTCCGCGTGGTGGTGGCGCTCACGCTGTCCGAGAGCGGGGAGAACGTGATCTATGCCGGCGCACCGGCGCAGCAGCGCGACGTGCAGCAGTCGGTGGAGGAGGCGCTGACCTTCGCCGAGAGCATGGGGTTCATCCTCGACGGCGCCGGCTGGGCGGATCTCGACGACGCCCACAAGGCCGAGCTGCTGGAGCGCACTCCGGCCTTCTGGCCGCCAGCGGAGGTGGAGGAAGTGCACCAGGAGCGGCCGAAGCCCGCGGACCCGATGGAAGCGGTGGCGCGCCTCTTCGCGGCGTTCTGCCTGTTCCTGATGGTCGGCTGCTCCGGGCTGACCGCGGAGCAGCGGACGCAGGGCTCGGAGATCCACCAGCAGCTCGGCGACAATCTCCTCTACCAGGGGGACGCGCAGGGCGCGCTCAAGGAATACATGGCCTCGCTGGACTTGCAGGAGAGTCCCGAAGCGCACAACGGCATGGGGCTCATCTATTGGTACTCGCTGGGGCGGCCGGATGACGGGGCGAAGGAGTTCAAGCGGGCGCTGGAGATGCGGCCGGATTACTCGGAAGCGATGACGAATCTGGGGGCGCTGTACATCGCCAAGGGCCAGTTCGCCGAGGCGCTCCCGTTGCTGGACAAAGCGGCGCGCGACCCGCTGTACAAGACCCGGACCGTCGCGCAGTCGAACCTGGGGTGGGCGCTCTACAAGTCGGGGCAGCCGGAGAAAGGCATCGGCGAGATCCGCGGCGCGCTGGCAGTGGCGCCCAAGTACTGCCTGGGCTGGCGCCAGCTGGGGACCATCTACTCCGAGCAGAGCAAGCTGGAGGAGGCGAGCAAGGCGTACGAGCGCTACGCCGAGGAGTGCCCCGACGTGGGCGACGCGCACCTCTTGTTCGGAAAGATCCTGGCGCGGCAGCAGCGCGCGAAGGAGGCGCGGGCCGAGTTCGAGCGCTGCGCGGTGCCCAAGCAGGAGAAGGACAAGCCGGTCGCCTCGGAGTGCGCGCGGTTCCTCAAGGAGCTGGGCGCGCCCTGACAGCCGCGTCGGCGGAGTGTTACAGTCGGCGCATGGACATCTTCGAGACGCTGTCGCGCACGCCGGCGCTGATCGAGCGCGTCGTCAAGCAGGTCCCGGCCGCGCTGATGCGCGTGCGCAGTGGGCCGTTCGCCCTCGTCGAGCATGCCTGGCATCTCGCCGATCTCGAGCGCGAGGGGTTCGGCGAGCGCATCCGGCGGATCCTGACGGAGGAGAATCCGTTCCTCCCCGACTTCGACGGCGAGCGGATCGCGACCGAGCGCGAGTACCTGAAGCTCGATCCGGCGGCGGCGCTGGCGGCGTTCGCGGCGGCGCGTGCGGAGACCCTGCGGCGGCTGCGGGCGATCCCGGCCGGGCAGTGGGATCGCCGCGGAGAGCAGGAGGGCGTCGGCGTGGTCTCGCTTGCCGACCTGGCGCGCCGGATCCTGGATCACGACTTCGCCCATCTGAACGAGATCGCCGACCTGCTCGCCGATCTGGTGCCGTCGCATCCGCTCATCGCCGAGCTGCGCGTGATCGCGCGCGGCGGGCCCCGGAGCTCGAAGGCCGCCTGACGGATGGACCTGCGCGCCCACCGCGTCGATGCCCTGGTGCTGCGCGCCATCGCGTACGGGGAATCCGACCTGGTCGTGCATCTGCTCGTGCGCGGGCGCGGGCGCATCCCGGCGTTCGCGCGGGGCGCGCGGAGCTCGCGCAAGCGCTTCGGCGGGGCGCTCGAGCCGTTCCATCGCGTCGAGGCGCTGCTCGCCGAGCGCGAGGGGCAGGAGCTGTGGGCCTTGCGCGAAGCGCGGCTGGTCGACGGCCACGCGGGCCTGCGCGAGTGCGGCGAGATGGCCACTTCGCTCGCCCTGTCGCATGCGTCGCGCGTCGCTCTCCGGCAGCTCCGCGCCGGGGGCCTCGGGGCGGCGGATGCGCCCACCTCCGCGGACGGCTCCGGGCGGCCGGCGGATGCCCGCGGGTTCGAGGACGCCTGCGTGCAGGCGCAGCGCCCGTTGCGGCTGTTCTTGCAGCACCACATCGGGCGATCGCTGCGGAGCGCCGACTTCCTCGCCCAGGTCGGCGCGCCTCAGTAGAGGCCGACAGCTTGCCAGAGGCGGATCGCCGCGGCCGCCGGGTCGCTGGCGCCCAGCACCGCGCGGATGCAAGCGACTCCGCGGGCTCCGGCCTGAATGCAGCGGGGGGCGTTGGTCTCGTCGACGCCGCCCAGCGCCAGGACGGGGATGGGCGCGGCCCGGCACGCCAGCGCCAATGCGGCCTCGCCGCTCGCGACCTTGCCCGGAGTCTCGAAGACCGGAGCGAACACCGCGAAGTCGGCGCCTTCGCGGGCCGCTCGCGCGACGTCGTCGGGCGAATGCACGCTCACGCCGATCAGTCCGATCCCCAGGGCGCGCGCTCCAGCGACCGGGAGGCCATGAGCCGGGAGATGGACGCCGTCGGCACGGGCGGCAAGCGCGACGTCCGCGCGATCGTTGACCAGGAGGGGTGCATCGAACCGGGTGCAGATCTCGCGAAGGGTGCGGGCCTCGTCGAGCAGCTGGCGAACGGATTGGCCCGGCCGTCGCAGCTGCACTCCCGCGGAGCCACGCGGCAGCACGGCGAGCGCGGCTTCCACCGCCGGCATGGGATCGCCGGACACCGGCGTGATCAGGTACAGCCGGATCACGCGCCGCCGATCACTCCGGCCAGCGGGCTGGAGGCGCTGCCGTACAGCTTGCGGGGGATGCGGCCGGCGAGCCAGGCGAGCCGGCCGGCCTCGGTGGCCAGCTTCATCGCCGTGGCCATCGCGACCGGATCTCTCGCTCCCGAGATCGCCGTGTTCACCAGCAAGCCCGACACGCCCAGCTCCATGCACAGCGCGCAATCGGAAGCGGTGCCCACGCCGGCGTCCACGATCACCGGGACCTTCGCCTGATCGAGGATCATCTGCAGCGAGTAGGGGTTGCGCAGGCCCAGCCCGCTCCCGATCGGCGCTCCCAGCGGCATCACGGCCACGCACCCGGCGTCCTCGAGCTTGCGGGCGGCGACCGGGTCGTCGTTGGTGTACGGGAGCACGCGAAAGCCTTCGCTCACCAGCTGCTTCGCGGCCTTGATGGTCTCCTCCGCATCGGGCAGGAGCGTCTTCGGATCGGAGAGGACCTCCAGCTTCACCAGCGGGTTCTCGCCCCCGAGCTGCAGCTCGCGCGCCAGCCGGCAGGTGCGGACCGCATCGTCGGCGGTGAAGCAGCCCGCCGTGTTGGGCAGGAGGACCATGTCCTTGGGGATCCAGTGGAGCAGCGAGGCCTCGCCGCGCGCTTGCAGATCGAGCCTGCGCACCGCCACCGTGACCATCTGCGCGCCGCTCGCTTCCAGCGCCGCTTTCATGGTGGGGAAGTCCTTGTACTTCCCGGTCCCGACCACCAGCCGGGAGGTGAAGCGATGTCCACCGAGTACGAGCTCGTCCATGTGTTCAGCCTCCACCGACGAAGGTGACGATCTCCAGCACGTCTCCGGGGGCGAGCTCCTGCTCGCCGTGCCGCGCCTGTTTCACCACCTCGCCGTTGCGCTCGACGGCCACCCGCTCGGCCCGGACGCCCAGGTGGCGCAGGAGCGCCGCGACCGTCAGGCCGTCCGGCAATTCCAGGGGTTCGCCGTTGACCGTTGCGCGCATCGCGGCGGTGATAGGCTTGGGACGAGGCGCGGTCAAGCGCCGGTGGAGGTCGGTTTGGATCACGCGCAGCTCTTGGGCCAGGTCTCGATCTTCCGGGAGCTACCCAAGGAGACCCTCACCGACCTGGCGAAGCGCGTCTGGCACAAGCAGGCGGAAGCGGGCTCGGTGATCGTCAGCCAGGAGGACGCGGGCGACGCGCTGTACGTCATCGCCCGGGGCAAGGTGAAGGTGGTGCTCTATGGCGAGACCGGGCGGGAGATCATCCTCAGCATGCTCAAGGCGGGTGACTTCTTCGGGGAGATGTCGTTGCTCGATCGCCAGCCGCGCTCCGCCAACGTCGTCGCCGTGGAGGAGTCCGAGCTCCTCTGCCTGGATCGCGAGGGATTCCAGACCCATCTCGTCGCCCATCCCTCCACCGCGCTCAACGTCCTGGCGGAGATGTCCCGGCGCTTGCGGCACGCGGACGAGGTGATCGGGGACCTCGCCCTGCTGGACGTGTACGGGCGCGTGGCCCGCACCATCCGAGACCTGGCGCAGAAGCAGGGGCAGCCCGCGGAGGGTGGCCTCCTGATCAAGGAGCGGCCGACGCACCAGGAGATCGCCGGCTTGATCGGCACCTCCCGGGAAACGGTGTCGCGGGCGCTCAACGACTTCACCCGGCGCGGGCTGCTCGAGATGCAGGGAAAGCAGATCCTCGTCCGCTGGGGCTTCTTGCGGAAGGTGGACGACGCGGCGTAGAACCTCGCGCCCGATGTACCGCGTCTCCAAGCAGCTCTGGTTCTGCGCCGCCCATCAAGTCCGCCTCTCGGAGGACCGGTGCGAGGCGCTGCACGGGCACAACTACCGGGTGCTGGTGCACGCCGAGGCGCGGGAGCTCGACCGGACCAGCTACGTGCTCGATTTCGCCGAGCTGAAGAAGGCGGCGGTCGAGGTCTGCGGCCGCTTCGACCATCTGAACATCAACGAGATCGAGCCCTTCCGGGAAGGCGAACGAAATCCCACCGCCGAGGAGCTGGCGCGTTATCTTTGCGAGCAGCTGGGCCGGCGATTCGACGACGGCCGGGTCCGGATCGCGAAGGTCGAGGTCTGGGAGACGGACAACAACCGGGCGGAATACACGCCATGAAGAACGGGATCGGCAGGCAGCATAGCGGGTTCACTCCCTGGTTCTGGAGCTATCGCTTCCCGGCGAAGTTCGAGGCCATCGTGGTGGCGGCGGTGTTCGCCGGCGTGATCGCCATCCTCGCTCTGCTGTTCAGGATGCCCGGCCCCCTCGTCGTCCACGTGCAGGACGACAGGAAAGAGCCGATCATGGGCGCGCGGGTGACGTGTACTGCCCCCGACGGGGCTTCGTCGCACGCCGGTCTCACCGATGTCTTCGGCGAGGCCAAGTGGCCCGGCCTCGCCCAGGGCCCCTGGAAGTGCGACGTGACTCCGCCGGAGCGGTTCCACGCGCCCGTACAGACCGGATACGTGACCGTCGTGCCGCGGAAGCCAGCGATGTGGACCCTCGTGGTCGAGCGCCCCGGTCAGATCGTGGCGCAAGTCGTCCGTCCGCAGGGACAGCCGCGGGCCAAGGTGGCGGTGCGCGCGGTCTGCGGCACGGAGACCTGGGAAGCGCGGGGCGGGGTGGTCGACGGCCTCGCCACGCTGTTCGTCCCTGCAGGCAAGTCCTGCCGCGTGGGACTGGTCCGCCCCGAGTTGCCAGGCGACGGTCCGGTCACTGACGCCAAGCTGGATTGCACGACCGCCCCCTGCACCGCACCACTCGTGGCCGGCGTGGGCGAACGCATCCAGGTCGTCCTGACTCCGAGCCCCGAACAATGGGCCGCAGTCCGTCCCCCACCCGAGCCCGACAAACCCGAGCTCGGCCAACCCTGAGAAGCTGGGACGTTAGTCGGAATTTAGGGACACAATACGCAACTCACCGTGCCAACTCCGCCGCGTGCAAACCGGGTACACCGGTAACAGGGCAAACCGGGCACATGGGTAACACCTGCCAGGCAGGGGAGCGCAGGAGAGCGCTCCGTGTTGGTGGAGTTCGTCCTGGCCGAGAGGCGTCGGGACCCGTGAAGGTCGTCGACCGGGCGCGTTTCAACCGGTTGAAATGCCCCCGCGCGCAGGGGGTCGCCGGACCAACTCGTGCCGGCATGCCGGCACGAGTTCACCTGCGGACCGATTGGGACACGATACGGAAACTCTCCAATCCATCTCGCCCGGCAAACTCGCGCCCGAACCACGAGGTCCGCCCAAATCAATTCCGCCGCTCGACGCTAGTTCAACCGGTTGAACCGCGCCGCCCCCGAGGGTCCGGACCGCGCCGCCAGTCGGGACGGGCACGAGCTCCCCCAAACACCCGAACAACGGCTTCTCCGGTCCGAATCACCCTCGCCCTCGATCAGCCAGCGGCGCCTCAGCGCCCGCAGTGCGTTGCGGGGTCGGTTGGCATGGGCAATTGCGTATTGTGTCCCGGATCTCCGACTTGAGGCTTAGCGGCCCTGGTAGAGGTCCATGATCTGGCGCAGGAGCTGGATCGCTTCGTCGCGAGGGCGCTGGAAGGCGTTGCGACCTACGATGGAGCCGAAGGAGCCGCCGTCGCGGAGGCCGCGGATCTCGGTGAGGATCTCGTCGGTGCTCTTGGCTTCGCCGCCGGAGAAGATCACGATGCGCTTGCCGTTGAAGCAGCTTTGGACCACGTGGCGGGCGCGGTCGGCCAGGGTCTTCCAGGGGATGTTGTACTTCTCGAAGGCCTTCTGGGCCTCGGGCTGGTAGATGAATTCGCCCGGCGGCTTCACCTTGACGATGTGGGACCCGAGCTGGCAGGCGATCTGGGCCGCGTAGCCGGCGACGTCGACGGCCGTTTCGCCCTTCTTGTCGGTGATGCCTTCGCCCCGCGGATAGCTCCAGGTCACGACCGCGAGCCCGCGCTGCTTGGCCTCGCTGGCCAGGTCCTTGAGGTTCTCGTACTGGCGGTTGCGGGCCGCCGAGCCGGGATAGATCGTGTACCCGATGGCGACGCAGCCGAGCCGGACCGCGTCCTTGACGGTCGCGGTGACCGCGCTCTCCGGAGGATGGCCCTTGCTCAAGGTGTCGCTGTTGTTGAGCTTGAGGATGAGCGGGATCTGGCCCGCGTACTTGCCCGCGACCGCCTCGATGAATCCCAAGGGAGCCGCATAGGCGTTGCAACCCGCGTCGATGGCGAGCTGCACGTGGTACTCGGGGTCGTAGCCCGGCGGATTCGGCGCGAACGACCGCGCCGGGCCGTGCTCGAAGCCCTGGTCCACGGGAAGGATGACGAGCTTGCCCGTGCCGGCCAGGCGGCCGTGCATCAGCAGCCGGTACAGGTTGGTGAGGGTGCCCGGATTGTCCGAGGGGTACCAGCTGAGGATCTCGCGGACGCGGGAAGTCGTTTCCATGGTCTGGGTCTCCTTCGCCCGGCCGAACCTAGACCGCCGCCCGGGGAGCTTCAAGAAAAGTCGGCGCCTACCGTTGCGGGGCGGAAAGTGGGGGCCGGCTGAACGTCGGGCGGCCGCGCAGGAACAGATCCGCTTCGTCGATGAGCGTGGCGAGCTTCTCGCGCGAGGACCATTCCGGCGTCAGCTGCAGCTTGGCCCCCACCACCACGCCGCGGTCGCGGAAGAGCTGCACCGCGTTCTCCAGCGTGGGCTTGGTGAGCGCTTCGATCCGATGGATGCGCCCGGCCAGGTAGGCCGCCCGGCCGCGATCGAGCGCCTGCCGCATCCACTCCCGCGCAGGCATGGGCTCGCGCAGCAAGAGCCCCAGGGCGTCGGTCGCCACCCAGACTCCTTCGCCGAAGGGCCGGAGCAGCTCCGCCAGGAGCGAGAGCATGCGAACTCCGCTCGCCACGGGTTGCACGCCTTCGCCCACGCGCTCGGCCAGGCCCCAGCGGAAGAGCAGGGCGAAGGTCTCGTCGACCGTGGACTCGAGGCTCTTTCCCGGCGGGAAGATGAACTCGTACTTCAACAGCCGGGAGGCGTCGCGCGCGCGCCTGAGCAGCTCGTCGTGCGGCACCCGCTCGCCGCCGAACGAGCGGAGCGCCGCCGCCAGGATGGCCGGCGCCACCAGGAAATGGAGGATCCCGTTCTTGTGGTAGTCGAGCGCGATCCGCCGCTCTTCCGGGATGGCGTAGAAGCGCTCGCCGCCAGCCTCGTGCCGCTTGAGCATCCCGTCCGCGCAGAGCGATTCCACCGCGCTCAGCACCGGTCTCCGGACGGACTCGCCGCTCCCATGCGCGCCCGCATCGACCGCTGCGCGATGCAGGAACTCGGCGCGTTCGACGATCTCGGTCTCGCTCAGCGCGCGCCGCTCGTGGCTGAGGAGCACCGCGGCGGCGAGCCCGGTCGGCGCGAGCGGCGCCGCCGCATTGATGCCCGCCGCGATCTTCCAGCCCAGGTGCTGCACCGCCTTCTTCTTCTCCTCGGCGGTCACAGCCTTCGGATCCAGGCCCCGCTCGCGGAAGACTTCCGCCACCGAGATCGGCTCGCCCACCCGGATGGTGATCCGGCCGTAGCGCTTGCGCAGGACCTTGGTGGCGGAGAGCAGCGCCTTGGCGTCCTCCTTCTGCTTCTCGCCCCCGAGCAGCTCGTGCTGGTAGCTGCGCGCCTCGACGATCTTCTCGTACGAGAGGCTGATGGGCGCGAAATAGGCGTCCGGCCGGACGCCGGTGAGCCAGGCGTCGACCTCCAGCGTCAACATCCCGAACTTCGGCGGCAGCAGCTTGCCGGTGCGCGAGCGCCCGCCCTCGATGAAGAACTCCTGGGTGAAGCCGTCCTGCAGCAGCCGCTTCACGTAGGCGCCCATGGTCGCCGAATAGATGCGATCGCCGCGGAAGCTCCGGCGGATGAAGAACGCCCCTCCGGCCCGCAGGAGCCGCCCGACCGGCCAGAAATTCAGGTTGTCCCCCGCGGCGACGTGGGGCGGCTGCAGCGGGCGAGAAGCAGAAGGAGGACGCCAAGGCGCTGCTCTCCGCCACCAAGGTCCTGCGCAGCTGGAGGTCGCGCAGGGTCTCGTCGATCACCCGGTCCGCCGTCTTCAACGGAGGGCCCGTGACGATGCGCGTCTCGCGGGCGAGGTGCTGGTGGAGCCAGCCGCGCACCCGCCGCGCCACCCGGGCAGGTTCCGCCCCGGCGTTCATCGCGTTCACGTCGGCCAGCGAGACAGCCTCGCCCACCTTCACGTAGCTGTTCTTGCGATATCCCAGGTAACCGAGGAACGTGCGGATGGCGCCGGGCTCGTCCGGATCGCCGAGAAGGGCGTCGCGCCAGGATCCGCCCAGCCGCTTCGGGCGCTTGTGCCAGAGGAACGTCAAGGGCACCAAGGCGATGGGCCGCGTCTGCTCGCGCTGCAGCTCGATGAGCGCGGGGAATGGGTCGGACAGCGTGGTCACCGCCGACGGGAGCGTCCGCGGTGCGCGCAAGAACACCATCGCCGCCTCGCCCCGGCGCACCGCCTCCAGCACGCGCGCCACCTCTCCGCTCTCCCGGGCGCGGATCTGGTGTCCGCCGAGGTACCAGCGGGCGAACGGGGAGAAGATCCGGTACCCGAGCCCGGTCGCCGCCCTCGCCAGCGGGAGCCGGTGCTTCCAGAACGTCCAGTTGAAGTAGAGGAGGTGGAGGAGCGAGCTGGATCGCAGCACGTAGACCAGCGTCGCCTCTTGCGCCAGCTTGCGCAGCGGCCCCACCGCATCCGCCGGGAACGCCACCGGGTCGAACAGCTTCCGCAGCAGCCAGCGCGCGAACGGTCCGTAATGGCCCGTTCGCCGCGCTGGCAGCGCCTGCGCCGTGGGGGCGAGCTGCGTGCCGGGCACCGAGGCCATGGGCCGCACTCTACCCGAGTGCACCCGGACCGGCGCCACCCCCAAGGCTGTGCTCGAAGATCTCCCCCCGGCCCCGTGGGTCGGGTGGGCGGGCTCCTCTGGTGGTCGTTCGCGGCGTGCTTGCCGACGCCGGGTGCAGCGGCGGCTGCAGACGCGCCGGCCGGAAGGATTTCCATCGTCAGCGCGTCGAGCATCCCGGGCTGCCGCCCAGACCAGCCAGCTCGGCGACCGCCTTGCCGGGCGCCGCGGACAAGGCGCGAGCGAGTTGCTCCAGCCTCCGCGCGGCCCCCGCCGTCGCGCGCAGCCAGGCGACGCAAGCCGCCCCGCCGGCGCGCTCCAGCTTCTCGGTG
>WNFP01002218.1_pt1 | contig 34915 bp, 37 predicted proteins | sample 5400201 | NCBI WGS metagenome assembly WNFP01 (sample SAMN13153355, study PRJNA577476) | soil metagenome | isolation source: 115 cm saprolite under Madrone tree | place: USA:California | collected 2016-06-14 | reverse complement strand
TGCTAAGCCGGTCAACAACACACCTGTCACCGAGCCGATGCTAAACCCGCCGACCTTCAATCGGCCGATGTAAAAGCCGATTGCTAAAGTCAAAAAGATCGCGAGTTCCGGATTCTTTCGCAGAATATCGTAAAATGGTTGCATGTGGGGGCGAGCCTCCCTTGATCGCAGAGGAACGCGACCAGCGCAACTGCACGAGGAAACAGGATATCAGACGGTTTGGTCGCCCGAAGGCAAGCAGCTCGTTTTCAAGATCTTCGTGAGCGATCATTGGCGGCTGGGTTTGATCCAGGCTGACGGTACCGGGTTCCAATTTATCGGCAAGCTTTCACCGACCGATCAGGACTACGAATCGCCCGCCTGGGCCGTCGATGGCAAAAGCCTTTATACTCAGGACCTGACCAACATCTATCGGATCGACCTGAGCGGAAAGGTGTTAGTCCAATGGAAGATTTCCGAGTCGCTATTGAACGCGGATATGAACAGCATAATCGGATCGAACCGGCGGCCGACGACCAACATCTTCTGCTCGACGCCGACCTCGACAAGGACGGCCCGATCAAAAATTGGGAAGGACCGCCGCCGGCCGTCTTCCTGCTCGATATCGCTACCGGTAAAGCCAAACGGATCTCGCCGGTTACTCCGTACGCCTGGGAGCCATGTTGGTTGAGCGAGCAGGAATACCTTTTCACCGGTACACGCGACGGGAAGCACTTCGAGATTTATAAGGCCTCGCTCACCGGAGGTACTCCTCAGTTGCTGATCAAGAATGGTTCCGGCGGGACCGTTTCCAAGTAGTTACCGGTTGACAGCGCCGACAGCGCGGTAACGCCGGGGGCCATCTATCATTTGCTATCTGCTATTTGCTATTTGCCATTTGTTCCCGCTCAATATCCCGCATGGACTTCATTGTTGTCGGAATTGGATTTTGGGGAAAAGAATGGGCTGAACTCCTGAAAGCGCATCCTCTCGCCTCCGTCGTTGCCACCGTCGACGTCAAGGAAACAGCTGCCGTCTGGTCACAGGAAACGCTCGGGATTCCTTGTTTTCCGAGCCTTCGCGAGGCGATTGAAAAAGTGCCGGCCGATGCCGTGTTAGTTGTCACTAACCCTGACCAGCACCAGCCGGTTATTCTCGAGGCGCTTGACCATGGGAAACATGTTCTGGTTGAAAAACCGATGGTGACATCGATCGAAGAAGCGGATGAGATCGCTGCTGCGGCTGCTCATTCCACCGGGAAGGTCATGGCCGCGCAGGGCTACCGATTCCTGCATTCCGCTGGATTCATCCGGGAACGGTTGGCCTGTGGCGATATTGGTGAGTTGCAGGGAGTTAAGATCCGGTTTCGGCGACATCTGCCCGACGTCATCGGCAACCCGGAGCACCCCATCTATGCGCTGCCACATTCGATCCTGCTCGATATGTCGGTACATCATTTTGATCTTCTCCGGTATACGACTCAGCGAGAGGTTATCAGTGTGGTGGCAATAGAGCACGACACTCCCGATAATGCCTTTAAACATCCCTCCAATGCGATCTGCCTTCTGCGGTTGCAGCAAAACATCCCAGTCGTTTGGGATGGGGACTGGTGTGCCCGTGGAGGGTCGGTGACTTCGTGGGAGGGAGAGTGGCGATTTATCGGCAATAAGGCGCGGCTGTTCTGGGACGGGAACATTGATGGGAAAAACCAGACTTCAGTCCGCTTGGAAGTGCCTGGGGAGGAACCGCGAGAGCTTCTAACCCACGAGCCGGTGTCGGACAAGTTGGCGCCAAGGACGAAGACGACGGCGAGCACGAGCGTGCCTCTAACCTGTAACTTGCTAGCCTTTATGCGGCCATCCGATGTCGTACCGCAAAGCCAGATATTCCGCAATGGCCTCTTCGCCAGCAAAGAATGATCGGCCATTAGCGTTTCCTGGTTTCAGTTGTTTCGGTATCGTCCCGGCGTCGCCTACCACCAAAACCGGTGCGCTTTGATTTTCCGTGCCGATCAGGTCCACAATCGGTTGGCGAGGCCGCGCGAATTTTAGGTAGGTGATATCCATCTCCAGCCGGAGACGAGGATAAAAGGCAAGAACTCCCTCCACCTGGGCAGAGTGTGGACAGTAGTAACGTTTGCCGTCACCAACCTCGAAGCCTGGCTTCAGTAAAAATAAATGGTCGCGCATAATTCGATAACGATGTTGTTAATTGGGGATACAAAACTTTGCCCTTGGGAGATCCGACGATCGCCCGCTCCCTGGTATTCAGAGCACGTTGCCGCGAGCACTACATTCCTCTGCCTTCTCCTTTTGCCGGACTGCGTGCAAGCTGAGCCGCGAAAACATCGCAGCCATCATCAGGTAGTCAATACCTTGCGAGCTAGCGCCCGAAGCAGTCAGTTGGCGTTCCTGGAGATAGCATTAATCGAGATCGGCGACGACTATCCGTTAGTGATAGCTGGTGCCTTCAGCATAGGCGGGCAACCGTTCATGCGCGCTCGATCCGAGCAGCGCATGCCTTGTAGGATGGTTGCCCCGAGTGGGGATCAAATACTGGGGCTGTTAATCGATTAACCTCCGGATAATGCATCGGCAGAAAGATGGACCCTCGCCCGACCGTTGAAGCAACAAACGCCAACGCACTCAGCGAACCGCGCCGGGTTGAAACCGTTATCTGATCGCTGGAATCAATTCCAAGCTCCTTTGCGTCAGCCGGGTTCAGTTCGACGTAAGGATGCTCCGGATACAACTTACGTAGCACATCTGATTTTGCAGTTCGCGATTGAGTATGCCACTGCGAGGAGGTACCACGCCCAGATAGCAGCCAGAGCGGAAATTCTGCATCTGGAATTTCTGGCGGGGCGACCGGCTTTGCGAATAGGAATCGCGCACGCTGGTTTGATGTAAAGAATTTTCCGTTTGCGAAGAGCCGGCGCTCATTGTTATCGAGTGACTCGTCGGGACGATAGGGCCACTGAATTCCACCGGACCGATCAAGATGAGCATAACTTTCGATGCCGCTGATGTCGCATGGCTGGCCGCGAGAGGCTCCTTTCAGCAATTCGAAAACCGCCTCCGGGGAAGACCAGCGCGAAAACTGAAGGCCGCAACCCCAATAGTGCGCAATCAAACGGAAGATCTTAAAATCTGAAAGCGCTAGGCCGGGAGCACGCGCCACTTTCTTCACCAGTCCGATGCGTCGTTCGGAATTGATAAAGGTGCCGTCTTTCTCGCCCCAACCCGCTGCCGGGAGAATCAGATCGGCAAGCTCTGCGGTCTCTGTGGTCGTGAACATGTCTTGGACCACGAGAAAATCGAGCTTACGAAACGCGCGCTTGAGATCGTCGTGATTTACCCAGGAATGTGCTGAATTCGTGGCGATGACCCAAAGTGCTTTGATTTTACCCTCTTTAACGCCTTCAATGATCCGATCGTACGACCAGGAGTGTTGGGTCGGAATTGCGCTCTCATCAATCTGCAGTAGCCGCGCGATCTTTGCCCGATCTTTGGCACTGGCGAAATCATGGCCGCCGAGCATGCTGGTTACATTCGCGAAAAGCCGTGATCCCATCGCATTACACTGGCCGGTAATGGAGTTAGCACCGGTTCCTGGACGGCCAATATTCCCAGTCATTAAGGCTAAGTTGATGATCGCTTGTGCCGTGCGGGTGGCTTCATGGCCCTGATTGACTCCCATCGTCCACCAAAAAGAAACGCGTTGCCCCTGGTGAATCAGTTTTGCTATCCGTCGGAGTTGCGCTGCCGAGATGCCAGTGGTGGCGGCGATGCCGCTTAGCGAAAAGGTCTCCAAAAAACTGGCGAACTGGTCGAACCCCTCCGTATGTGAACGAATGTACGGGCGGTTAATCCAACCCTGCTCCACCAGAATCTTCGCCAACCCATAGAGCAGCATGAGATCGCTCTTCGGCTGGATCGGCAGATGAACTGTCGCTGCCATCGCCGTTTCGGTTTTTCGCGGATCGATGACGATGATGGTTGGATTCCGAGGATTTTGCGTGACGCGCTGCCACATAATTGGATGGGAGATGCAAGGGTTTGATCCGACGAAGATCAGCACATCCGATTGCTCGAAATCCGCGTAAGTATACGGAGGTGCATCGAATCCGAACGACTGCTTATAGGCAACATGTGAGGTCGCCATGCATTGGCGGGTATTGCTGTCGCAATGTAAAAAGCCCATACCAAACTTAAAGAGCGCTCCGAGGAACGCCATTTCTTCGGTCACAATTTGGCCGGTGCTCAGAAACGCGACCGATTCCGGACCATAGGTGCGCTTGAGCTCCTTCAATCGTTCACAGAAGAGGATCAAGGCGCGTTCCCAATCAATCGATTCGGAGCGTCCCGAGGCCTTATCGCGCAGCAGCGGCGTTGTTGCTCGATCGCTGGCCCGCAGCGGAGCTAATGCTTCCCAACCTTTTGGGCAAGCCATTCCCAGGTTGACCGGATAATCGGGATCCGCACTTAAATTGATCGCTTCACCTTTGCGTAAATGCGCCTTGAGCCCGCAGCCGGTTGAGCAGTAACCACATATCAAGGTCGTAGTGTCATCTGGCTCCAATCGCGCCGGAATTTGACCTAATCCAAACTTACCTGGACGCAGCACGAGATCCTGCGTTTGCGGGCCATCCTTCTGCTGGATCCAGCGAGTCACTTTCTCTTTTAATTGCTTCACGGAGCGACTCCTCCTGGCATTCGCGGAGCGACCGAACTTACAAAAAAGATGTAGCGTTCGCCCAGGATCCAACCCGAGGAAAGAATGGCTATCGACAATGTGAGCCAGAACTGGAAACCGGCTGGCAATCGATTGATCAATAGGCCCAGTGCGGTGACCAAAGCGACGCTGGTTATACGCAGATAAGCAAGGTGGGTGAGACGAAACCAAATTATTTTATTTGCCGCGCGGAGGAGATGCTGCTTCCGATGCAATGCGTAAAGACTTCCGACCAATTCCCAGACTGCAAGGAGTAGAAAGGCAGCCAGTCCCGCGGTAAGCAAACGGGTGGATAAAACAACCAACTCTTTGTGACAGACCGTAAGGAGCGCTCCTCCGATCAGACCGGTGACAATCACGCTCCCAAAGAACTTGGGCAGAACCTGCGGCCACGCCCAGAACGGGCGCTGGGTGTCGATATAGATCATCGCCGAGCAAGCGATACTCAGGATGCCAACTACCGCGGTTATCCGGGTTCCTTGGATCAACAGATTCGGTTGGACCGATGGATCGAACAGAGCAGATCTCGGTGGCAGCCAAGCTACACTCGTCAGCGCCAGAGCCAGTCCGAAAAAACCACCAAACGCCACGATTTCTCTGCTCATCCAGGAGGTCCGAAGCCCAAGCCAAGCCCGCCAAGCCCCTAGCGGACGCCCCAGATGAAGGATGCTCGCGGCCAGCCCTGCTGCGAGCATGGTGCAAATCGCGAGGCTGGCCGAACCTATGATCATCTTGAATCCAGTTTGGTCCGAGAACGTCAAAGCACCGGTCGTCACGACAAGGCCAGTCGCCATTTGCGTCAGCACCAGCATCACGATCAGAGGCCAGTGCGGAGGCTCAAGTCGTAATCGGGATTGATCGATTGGCCTAGCATTTTCTGGAATCGGCTTTCGGCTGACGTATGCGGTTGTTGGCTGCGTGTAGCTCGATTTGAAAGTGCCCGGTACCAATCGTTCGTTCTCGGCCGTCGCGGCGACCACCGAATTGAGCGAAACGATCTGAATGGTGATCGCACCTGAAGGGCAAGCTTGCACACAGGCCGGCGCCTCGTCGCGCGCGAGCCGATTGAAACACATGTCGCACTTGCGAACGATACCCCGCTTCTCTGAATATTTAGGAACATCGTACGGACACGTCAACACACAGTACTGGCAACCGATGCATTGGTCGTCCAGATGACGGACGATGCCCGTGACCGGATCCTTTTCGTACGCTAGGACCGGGCACCCATTCAAGCAGGCTGGATCGACACAATGGTGGCAAGCCGTCGTGATATGTTGCTGGTATGGCGTTTCCGGATCATGACCGATAAGGAGGCCGACATCTCTCCAGGTTTCATCCTCATCCAGTCCGTTGAGTGAATGACATGCACTAACACACGCTTTGCAGCCGGTACAAGCATCGAGGTTGACCTGGAAGGCGAGCTGTTCTCCCGGATTGGGCTGCCGATCCGGAATCAATTCCCGGTAGAAGCGCGATTGCTGGAATTGGGAGCTCGCTTGGGTCTGAGCGAAACGTTCAGCAAACGGCAGCTCTTGCTGTTCGCCCAGCAGCATCTGCAATAGAGCATCCTTCCCTGATACGGCCACAAGAAACCCCCAATTAGATTTTGGCTTCAGCCATGCTGCCCCAGGTCCCTCGCCACCTTGCTTTTACCAGGCTCAGACCAACAATCGCGAGACAGCAAAGCGCTGCGAATACAAGAAAACCAAGCGAATAGGCCCCGGTAAAGTTTTTGGCCATCCCGAGCGAATACGCCAGGTAAAAGCCACCGATTCCACCGCCCGCACCGACCAGTCCGGTCATTATTCCAATCTCCCTCGGGAATCGTTGTGGCAGCAGTTGGAAGACCGCTCCGTTTGCCATACCGAGTGCGCCGGAGGCAATGAGAAAGCTGGCTACGTTGAAACCATAGTCCCGGAGTACCGCACCGGAGACGAGCGCTAGCGCCGCGATACCATAGAAAAAATAGAGAGCGCGAATTCCACCGGTCCGATCAGCGAGGGCTCCGCCGACTGGCCGAAGCAAGGCACCGACGAAAGTGCAGAGCGCGGCGATGTCTCCGGCCTGCACCGGCGTCAATGCATACTCGCTCTTGAAGTAGATCACGTAACTGCTGGCTAAGCCGACGAAGCCGCCGAAGCTCACGGTGTAGTAGAAGCAGAACCAATGCGCATCGGAAGTTTTAAGCAGATTCAAGTAGTCTGATAGCTGTCTCTTCTGGCCGGTGCTTGGCGGTTCCTTGGCGAAGAAAAGATAAATGAGCAAGACTAAGACTGCCGGAATAAGCGCAAGGCCAAAGACGGCTTGCCAGCCGTAGGTTTGCGCTAATCGCGGTGCAAACAGACTATCGAGTACGACACCCATATTGCCCGCTCCTGCGATCCCCATTACTACTCCTTGCATGCTCGGTGGATACCACCGTCCGGCCTGGGGCAAAGCCACGGCAAAACTCGCTCCGGCGAATCCCAGAACAAGTCCGAGTAAAATTGTGGCTGTCAAAGATGGCAATCCGGCGATCCAAGCGCTAAGCAGTCCGCAGATGACGATCGCTTGCGCGATCAGTCCGGTCCGCTTCGAGCCGATGCGATCCACCAACAGCCCGAGCAGAATCCGGAGGAAAGCACCGGAGAGGATCGGTACAGCGACCATCAAGCCTTTCTGGTCGGGCGAGAGATGTAGCGTCTCCCCGACCTGAGCGCCCAATGGTCCCAGCACGGTCCAGATCATGAAACTGAAATCGAAATAAAGGAACGCCGATATCAGGGTTGGCAAATGACCGCTACGCTTTAGATCCGAAAGTCTCACCATGTGACAGATTTTGAGCTGAGAGAGAACAGAGAAGCGCGATGCATGCCAAGACCGGGTGAAGGCGGGCATGGAGTGCGGATAATTTGGTTTTTGCTTAGAGAATTGGGCGATTTCGAACTTCCGCGGCTCGCTCACGAACTTGTCCGCCAGAAAGCATGGTGATCTTTGCGCAACTCCGTGGCCAAAATGGGCAATTCATCTGTCTTCGGTAGCGGCGACTGTCCCAATACGCCTCCTGTTTTGGTCGGCCCCGAAATTGGCGCGGAGCTGCACGGTTTATGTACCAAAAACCGCAGTCGCCATCTCGTCATCCTCCCTGGACGGATCGAACCCAGCATACCAATCCGTGGGGCAATGGCGATTACTCGATCAGACGCGTTGCATGGTTTCACATCACCGGATCTTCAAGATCTGTTAAGGCTAGGTCTGAGCCACGTGCCGAGTGCGATGGCAAACGATGGCGACTGCGGTTTTTGGTACATAAACCGCGCAGCTCCGCGTGAACTTCGAGGCCGACCAAAAACGGAAGGCGTATTGGGACAGTCGCCGCTACCGAAGAAAACGTCGCCGAAATGAGCGAGGGGGGCGTGCTTCAATGCCAGATTCCGTGCGGCCGTTACCCAGTCTGGCTTTCTATTTCGCTGAAGGTGATCGATTTCAGTTCCACTCCAGTGACTTGGTCAGGATTGACGACCTCGACGCGCCCGATCTCCTTTTCAAAGACTAGTCGGCCGTAAGGACTCACCCAGGCGTCCTCGCGAGTTCTGACATAGATCGAGTCGCCGCCGGCGCGGTGGATCGTAAACGGTCGCCAGTCTTTGGCTCTCAAGAGTTCCCTGATCCGGTCCGTCATACGATACGGCTAAGCCCAAAAGCGGATTCATACAAGCAACAGCAGAGTGGCGATTCATCGAAGTGAAGACTGCCCATTCGTCAATTTGAGGCCATAGCTCGGGATGACGCAGCAATAGACTCGCGGCGAGCGGTCAGCTGAACGGATCAACGGATCCCACCAGGCCTTATTCCTTAGAAGCTGATCAATCAATCTCAGGTCGGCAGCTTGCAAATAATTGGATATTCGGATCAGCAAATCGATTGCCACGTATTGAAATTCTCTTTCCAATTGCGCCCAAAGATCTTTTACGACGGCCGTAATCTCGACCGGCTGCAATTTGCGCAAATGCGCCGCGAACAAAGGGCGAATAATGTTGCGATAGCGCGAACGTTTGAGGCCGACAAAATCAAACCGGTCTCGCATGTATCTGCGGATTGCTAGCGCGTTATTTGGGTCACGTGCTCCGGCGAATGCGTCTTTGATTTGTGCCAACAGATCGATTGACGATGAATCGTTAGTGGCTGGAGTTCCAAGTTCGCCGACGATTACATAACCTTTCTGGATATTCTGAATTTTCGATTCTGAATCAGCAATGTTGGCTCCATTTCTCGGAATTTATGGCTGAGTCAGCCTTTCGTTTCTTGACAGCTGATAAAGAGTGAATCAACAGCAGGAAGCGAGTTTTTTTCGACCCACGAACTATGGCGAATAACGGAGTTAGATTGTGAATAGAATTGGTTCTTCAATCAGCCGGGAATTGAAAGCGACTCAGGAAGACGGCCGTTTTTATGTTCAACGTTCGTCATGTTCGATTGTAATCACCTACGACTCGGACCGGGAGGTCCATATCGCTATCGAGTGGCACACCGGTGCCCGGTTACTTGGTCGCGGAAGTAAATCGTGGCGCACTCACAGCCTCAAGGAAGCGGCTCATCAGCTGCACCAATTTGCCCCGAATGCCAATGTACCGTATCAGATCTGCGTCGCTGAGCTAGTAGCTCATTTGCCCACCTCGGGAAAAACAATCGCGTTCGACCTGGCTAGGCAAACGAAGATGCTTCCCGACGAAAACCACGACCATCCAACCGCCGGTGACCGTGGCGGTTAGGAAATCACCGGGACCGCAGACACGCCAGTATGAATGCTCAATCAGAACCAGCCACTGATTCGTCTGCCGTCATTTGGCGTCGTGCCTTGGATAATCAAAGCTTCGAGATCTGCCGATTCATCTGTTCGCGGACCGGTCCTCAGCTAAACGGCACAATTCTCGCCGCGCAGGAAGCTCAGCCGATCGAAATCTGCTACCAAATTTCCTGCGATTCGGATTGGAAAACCCGAGAAGTCTTGATTCAACAACGCTACGGATTTGTCGAATCGAATCTCAAGCTTTCCGCCAACGATAAAACCTGGAATCGAGCGGGCCAAGGCCGGCTACCGGAGTTGGCAGCTTGTATCGATGTCGATATCGAGCTGACGCCGGCGACGAACGCGTTACCGATCAATCGTCTCAACCTGGCGGTTGGCAAGTCTGCGGAGATTCAGGCCGCATGGATTCGTCTTCCGGCGCTGGCGGTGGTTGCGGCTCGACAGCGGTATGATCGCTTGAGCGAAAACACCTATCGCTATACAAGCGTCGCTAGCGGATTTCAGGCGGAAATCGAAGTCGATAAATATGGTTTACCGCTTCGTTACGGAAATATCTGGGAACAGATTGGGTAACGTCGGTATCGGCGACAGCGCCACCGGATCTACCACCGTCGCTGCGCTGATTACCGTTTCGCAGTTATTCGTGACCGAGCGAAGCGGCCGGCCCTAGCCGGATGGAGTCGGGGTTTCGCCCTGCCGCCCGGCGGTCGGGCCCTGCGCCCCAATTCCCTTAGTCTGCTCCTTTCTAAATTCTTGATTCTAGCTTCTGGATTCCTCCTTTTCCTTGGTTACTGTGCACACTCTCGGTGGAGAATCTGATGCGAAAAAAGATCTCTATAATTTGGCACGATGCAGTCGGTGGGCTGCCGTCCGATTTTTGGATTCTTTGGTCTGGTATCTTGGTAAACCGCATTGGCGCGATGGCTTTCCCGTTCCTCTCTTTCTTCCTGGTGAGCAAAGGATTCTCGGGAAACGTTGCAGCTTTGGCGGTCTCCTGTTGGGGGATTGGCGGATTGACCGCAACCTTCTTTGGCGGATGGAGTGCTGATCGAATCGGCCGAAAACCTACGCTGCTGGCCGGACTGGCCTTGTCCGCGCTGGCCATGCTGGCTATGCCTTGGGGCAATTCAGTTCTTCTGATCGACCTTTGCGCATTCATGGCCGGGTTCGCATTTGATTTTCAACGTCCGGCTGTATCCGCTACCGTAGCCGACTTAGTTCCGGTATCGGATCGAATTCGTGCCTTTGGACTTAACTACTGGGCGATCAACATTGGAGCCAGTGTGGCGCCATTGATTGGTGGAGCGCTCGCGGCGATCAGCTTCTTTTTTCTCTTCACGTTCGATGCCGTATCGTCGCTTTGTTATTTCGTTCTGATCTTTTTCCGGCTGCGCGAGCCGGCGCAACATCTGGCGAGCACTGGTCAGCCACACTCGCCATTTGCCGGATTCTCAGATCGGCGAATGCTTCTGTTATTTCTTCTTTCATCGTTCCTGACGTCGCAATTCTTTCAGGCCTATTCCACTTTGCCTCTGGTGATGCGACTCCATGGGATGAACGCCGGCGATTACAGCCGCGCCATCATGGTCAACGGAGTAACCGTAGTAATCCTCAGTATTCCATTGAGCCGCATCTTACAGCGATGGTCAGCGGCGCGAGCTCTTGCTCTGGCCGCGGCCTGTGTCGGCATTGGATTCTTCCTGACTCAATTCGCGCATACCGTTCTCCAATATGCTGGTACCGTGTTTATTTGGACGCTCGGCGAGATCGGCGTTGCGTCCACCGCTCCGGCATTAATCAGCCGTCTTTCACCACCAGGTCAACGCGGTGTCTATCAAGGAGCTTACTCCATGAGCTGGTCGCTGGGAATCCTGCTTGGACCTGCCCTCGGGGGTTGGATATTGCAAACCGCTGGTGGCCATGTGCTTTGGTCCGGATGCGGCATCGTCGGTTGCCTCGTTGCGATCGCATTCTGGCTCTTCTTCGATCGAATACGAATTGAGGAGGAGGAACGAAACGAGGAGTTGCAATCGAGGATTTAGAAGCCGCGAGATAGGAACAGGCCCTACCGACGCGTGGTTCACCATATCGGGTTCCTGTCTAGTTATCGGCTATTTTCGATGTCGCCTCTGCTTAGATCCGCGATAGCGAGTAGGCCGCGCGCTCGAGCGAGGGTCGGCACGTTCTTCCCGAACCGGTTCGAAAGAGTGATCGGCGCGGGGGGCTTCTTCGTTGCGTAATTGATGGACCAACGCACAAGCGATATCGGTTGAAGAAAATCCTTGCTCCAGCAGACGATCGACAATCCGGGTCTCCTTCTGAAATTCACCTTTTTGTAATGTGTTCCTGATTCTTTCGAAAAATACGTTGGTTCGCTTTTCTTCCACTTCTTCCAGCGAAGGAACTTGTTGCCGCGGAATTTTCATCCGGGTATAGCGCTCGATACTTTGGAGCTTGTAAATCTCGCGTCCAGCAATCAAAGAAAAGGCGCGACCGGAACGCCCCGCTCGTCCGGTGCGTCCGATTCGATGGACGTAATCTTCCTCATCCCAAGGGATGTCGTAATTGAAGACTACCTCGACATTCTCGACGTCGATGCCGCGAGCCGCGACGTCGGTCGCTACCAGAAATTCGATGGCGGAAGAACGAAATCGTCCCATCACTTTTTCCCGCTGCGGCTGGCTCATATCACCATGAATGCGATCTGCCGAATATCCGCGACCGACCATCTCTTCGGTGAGTTCGTCAACCATCCGCTTGGTATTACAGAAAATGATTCCAAGTTTGAGATCATAAAGATCGATCAGGCGTGTCAGTGCTTCCGTCTTCGATCGACCACGAATCTCGTAGTATGCTTGTTCGACGGTTGGCACCGTCAGAACTTTATGTTCGATCTTAACCGTTCGCGGATTTGCGCTTTGCTTGCGAATCAGTTCCAAGATCGGCTTGGACATTGTTGCCGAGAAACAGATGAATTGCCGACTTTTCGGCACTGGTCTTAGGACTTCCTCGATGTCGTCGCGAAACCCCATATCGAGCATCTCATCCGACTCATCCAGCACCACCATCCGAACGTTGGCCAACGTTAAGGTGCCACGAGACAGATGATCGAGAATTCTGCCTGGCGTCCCGATCACGATCTGGGCACCCTGCTTAAGTGCGCGGATCTGGCGATCGTACGACTGTCCCCCGTAGATCGGGACCGAGTGAACACTGCGCTTGAACGCCGAAAGTTTGTATATCTCTTCGGCGACTTGCACAGCAAGTTCGCGAGTTGGGCAGAGGACCAGAACCTGAACACCGTGTATTTGCGGATCGACCATCTCGACTGCCGGAATGGCAAAGGCCGCAGTTTTACCTGAGCCGGTTTGTGATTGGCCAATAATATCGTGGCCAGCGAGAATCAAGGGAATAGCTTCGGCCTGGATGGGTGCCGCCTTTTCGTACCCAAGCCGATCGATCGCTTTGAGCAAAAGCTCGGACAGCCCGAGTTCAGAGAATAGTTTTTGGGTCATGGCGCAAACCGTGTTCGCGGGTTAGCCACCCACGGTTCACTGTTTCTCGTCTCTTGTCGCCTGTATTCCTTTTTTTCAGTAACTCATTGCAATATCGGCAATCTAGTCGACTCTATTGCCCCTCCATGTGAAGCGCAGATGAGGCAAAAGGCCTCTTGTTGGTTAGGCGCGGTCGATGACCTCGCCTTCCTTGCCGGTTGAACAAAGGAGCCATGATCCGGCAAGTGTGTTTGTGATTATGCGTATGTGGGTCGGACTCACATGTGCCGATCAAAAAAATAGTTATGCCGACCGAAACTCAAATTGTTACTGAAGGAAAAATTGTTAGTGTCTTACCCGGAACCATGTTCCGCGTTGAGCTCGAAAATCATCACCTCGTTCTTGCCCACATTTCCGGCAAGATGCGGAAACGATTCATCCGCCTCACTGTAGGCGACCGGGTCAAAGTCGAGATGTCGCCTTACGATCTCGATAAAGCGCGCATTGTCTATCGGTTGGGTTGAAGCCAAAGTCTGGCATTCAGAAACCTCGAAGCTAGAAGCCAGCAGACCGGAGGATATGCCTTTGGGAGGCGGCGTCTACGTGCGCCTTCCCGTACTATAAATTGGCGAAGCTGGAAGAGCCAGGTGGATGGTCGTCCGGCTGAGAAGCCAAGGAAAGTAGCCCAGCATTTCGGCTGGGAGTCAAAAAGACGGCTCCGTCTTTTCGTCCCTTTCCGCCAGCAATAGATTGTTAGGGTGCGTCCCTAGCGTATAAAAACAAAAACATTACGCTGGGAACTCACATCATTTCTCCAAATTCCCAACTCCTCAGCGAGTAAGCCCATAGCGTTGGAAAGGCTAGAAAAAGGGCGTCGAACAAGCAAGTACTTAAGGGCTACAAATGGGAGTTCGGCGCCGATGACACATAATAGCAATAGGCCACTCGCCAGTCTTGTGGCGTGGTTAGAACACTGCGAGACCAACGCAGAACCTGCAATTTGCAAATTTTGACCCGCAATTGATTTTCTGCGTCACATCGTTTCGGTTCAAGTGTACTTTGGCGATCATCCGAGAGAAATCACCCCCGTCAACCTAATGATATCAACGATGGAGCCAGCTCAAAGTGGCAAGTGAGAATCAGCAATCTGTTTCCTTCACCCGCAAACTCGGGGTTAACCAGCGTGTGCTTCTGGCGCTCGCGTGTGAGCTCTGGATTTGTGCAAATATCTTTCCGCAGCGGTCCGATCTTGGATTTTGTATCGTTAGCTTCGTCCAATTAATTGCCGCGATTCTGATCTTCGTGCGCTTGCGCAATTCACTCGACTATTTTCGGATCCGCAGCTTAGTTCTGCTGGTTGTGGTATTTATTACTGGCGTGGATCTTCTCATTGCGCTGTGGCAATTGTCGGGCCAGGAGTTTCCGCTTTGGATCGCGAATTTGGGGCCGATTGAATTGATCGCAGCTTTGGCCGCGATCATATACTGCATTTTCACCAAACCGACCCGCCTGATGTTACTGCTCTATACGGTTACTTTTGTGGCCGGCATTCACGCGGTCGCATTGACTTTACTGTTTTTCGGAATCCGGTCCAGCGCAGCCCCCAGCGCCGATTTCTCGCCGTTCCTCACCGGCAAGTCGCTTCGTATTTTTGGGCTAGTAATCTCACTCATCTACCCGATCTATTTTGTCGCGAAAGGGCGTTACGCCCGTCAGTATATAGCTGTTGGCGGGTAGAAGTAGTCGCAGTGTTCTGCCTCCGCTTCGCTACGGTGGGCCAGCGGACGATTGGCGCGGCTAAAACCCCGTCATGCCGTTTTGCCGCGCTCAGTATTCAGCTTTGTTGATTTGGTACGTCCAAGAGCTTTCGGTTGGGCGATCACAGAGAAATGACACCTGTCCGTCTTATGAAAATCCGTTCACAATTAGCGTTTTTTACCGTCATAGGATTGTGTGGTCCGGCGCACGCCCAAGGCTTGTCTACACCGGAAAAGGCCTTTGTTGAGAAAGCCGCGAAAGGTAATTTAGCTGAGGTGGAACTGGGTAAGTTAGCTTCGCAAAAATCAAACAACGCCCAGGTCAAAGCATTCGGACAACAGATGATTACCGATCATTCAAAAGCCAACGATAGCCTGAAACCGATTGCTGATTCGGCGCATGTCCCCTGGCCTACTCAACTGACGGGCGAGTCGAAGACGCTTTATGATCGGCTTTCAAAGCTGTCTGGTTCCCAATTTGATAAACTCTACGTACCGACGATGGCTCAAGATCATCAAAAGGACGCGGCTGAGTATCGAACCGAGTCAACCAAGGTAAAAGATTCCCAGTTAAAAACCTATATCACTCAGACATTGCCTGTAGTCGAACAGCATCTCAATCACATTAAGCAGATCCAGCCTTCGGTGGGAGGCAGCGCTAAACAGTAAACAAAGGGAGTAATCAAGTATTTGCGAGTGACAAGAAGACCCCACAAAACTCTTGGTTCCCCCAATGCTTAAGCACAAATTTTCAAACTACACGCCCGGGTGTAACCGAGCACAAACTAGCGATGTTAGCGCTCGCTATCAGATGGCTTTCGATTTGAGCGTTGATCGTTGTCGGTTGCTTGATTCGGCCAGACTTGAAAGGAGACTCAATTCTTCTCGACGCCAGCCGGCCCAGATCGTTCTTTTGGCTTTCGGCTCGGGCCGGCTATCTGTGGTTTATCCGCTTAAAAGTTTCTCAATTTGGTCGATAAAGAAATATAGAGAGCCAAAAGTCGACATGAAGAGGGTCTTAGCAATCAAAACCCCGATTGGCGGGGTAGTTCATATTATTCCTCGCGAAAACAGCAGCTGGGCAGTGGGATTGACCTGGAAAGAGCGAAACTTGGCTGAAGCCGCAAAAGAGGCTTCTCGGCAATATCTTCTCGACGAAGGGTTTATCGAACTTGCGGTTGGCATTATTGAAGTAGAAGCCGACGTTGAACAATTCCTTAGGGAGATTCCAGATATTGCCTGAGAGCGTGGTGGATCTAGCTCGATTGTTCGACCGATAGACTCCGAAGCCCCTCCTGACGCCGCCTCGATTGCGGTTGCGGCTTGCCGCTGTCCATCCTCTAGCCTTGGTGGCGAGGACCCAACATCAAGAGAGCGACGTTCACTAGACCGAAAATGAGCGCCGCGATACCAATCAACCAGGCCAAAATTGATCGGAAGGCGCTATCGGCAATCTTTTCGCTGACTGTCGCTGGCACGCTGACGATTTGTGCGCCGACAATGTCTCCCTCCTTCCAGCCGAAACCATTTACGCTGCCGTAAAGCTTTACCATTTCCGCCGGCGCCTTGTCGGGAGTGCTATGGCATTCCAAACAGCTTTTGTCGTCCACTTTGATCGGCGCGCTCACAAACAGGGAGGCTCCACTTGGCGTTTCTCGATTGCCGATAAATTCTGTTTTGGCGGGATTTTTACGAAAAATACTCACCACATCCGCCTCCCAATCTACCGTTCGATCGCGCAGATTAGTCGGATTGAGTGCCGCTTCTTTGTAGGCGTAATCGGGATGGGTTTGTCGAAAGTAGTTGAATGCCTCGGTCGCGGCAAAGAACGGTATCGACTGCGGGTGAAATTCACGCCCTACGGGTTCATTGTTTGTCCCGACCTGGCTCAATACACTCAGCAGGGTTTGTCTCTTGCCGGTGTCCGCCACTTTCTCTGCTGTTTCCAGTGCCTTCCGAACGATCTGTGTGCTCTTTTCGATTTCGTTTTGCTGGCGCTCTAACAGAGGAGTGATCTGCTGGGCGGTGTACGTTCGCGAAGCCCGCGTTGTCTCCAGCATGAGTTTCGCACTCTCGAGCGCTTCCTGTTGGGCGTTGTCCCGCAACTGATTGCGAATGATGACGGCGGCCACGCAGATACTTGCAATTAAGATTGGCACAAAAGCCAAATTGAATTTGAGGAGCCATCCGAGCTTCTTCGAGGGCTTGACCATTTCTTCGTTGGTCCGATCGGGTTGTCTGGGCAATGCCGGTATAGTTGAAGTCGGATCCTTTGCTGGCGTGGTCGCCCTCCCTCCAGGGGCCGGATCTTGCTCATTCCCCAGCAATTGCTTCACCTGGTCAGTCAAAGCCCGGAAATGATTTTGTAACGGCGGGGTGATGGCGTCTAGCCAATGGACTGTTTCCAGGAAATAACCCAGGCCACGGTTTGGTGAGACCGGTTCGGTGCGAAAGGGTATAACGGCCAATCCTAGAGAAAAAGCCTTAGCGACTTCCCGTCGTACATGTTCGGAATCGTTTGCGTTTTCGGAGAATACCAGAACGAAGACGCGGCAAGAATCGATCCCGCGCAGAATCCCTTCGGTCCAATCGGCACCGAACGCGATGTCGCGCGGAGCAATCCAACAGCGAATACCGGCCGACTCTAGGTGATTGCAGATCGCGTCTGCGATTGGCCTGTCCTTACTGGAATGGCTGATAAAGACCTTCGATGCCACGGCTCAACGACTACTGCAGAAGGCGGCTTCCAATGCTCGGCGCCATAGAATTCGTCGACTAATTGGTTATCTCTGTGCGATGGCCTTCTTCATCGTACAGATAGGTCTTGCCCTCTTCTTCGTCCCTGGTGCGCTTGTGGGAGCCGTCACAAAACGGTTGGTTTGCTGACAACCCGCACATACAGATCCAAACCGATTTTTCCTGCGGTTTGATCTCTAAGGGGCCCTGATCTGATTTTAATACTCGACGCATAACGCAAGAATGAAGCCGGAAGCTGTTCCGAGCAAACGGGAATCGGAGACCAGAGCCCGGAGCCAGGAGCGGCGACTGTCCGATCAGGGCTTAAGGATTCGCCTGACCTAAAGAGCCCGCCGAAGCTGCTCGGGGACAACGACCAAAAACCGCAGTCGCCATCGGGCACGTTCGCGACCAAAGAGTGATCTGAAGAACACGAAGAGTCAGGAGTATAGCGGCGATGATCAATCGCAAATGGCAATTTGGCAATCGCGATCTAGTTTTATGGGATCCTCCTGACGTCTCTATCCCACATGCTCCTTTCCCAATATCTCCGGCACTCGCGGCGAATGTTGATCTTCACGGGTGCAGGGATTTCAACCCCGAGTGGTATTCCCGATTTCCGTGGGCCTGGTGGCGTATGGACCAAACGTACTCCGGTCTATTATCAGGACTTCATGAACTCGGAAACGGCGCGCATCGAACATTGGGATTACAAGCTAGAAGCTTGGCCGGCTTTTCGTTCGGCGCGACCAAATGCCGTCCATGATTCGATCGTGAAATTGGAACGAGCCAAAAAAGTTCTGGCTGTGGTCACCCAGAATATCGATGGCCTACATTCGCTTGCCGGAACGTTGACCGATCATTTGATTGAACTTCATGGCACGAACGCTTTGGTGGAGTGCCAGACCTGTCTCTGGCGGGGCGATCCAGAGCCATACTACGACTATTTTCGTATGCATCGTAAGCCGCCCCTTTGTCACTGCGGCGGATTTCTTAAGCCGGCAACCATCAGTTTCGGCCAGAATCTTAACCCTGAAACAATGGTGCGTGCGGCGGAGGCAGCGCACAGCACTGATCTGGTCGTATCGCTTGGTTCAACTCTTTCCGTATACCCCGCCGCTTCCTTTCCGCTGCTGGCAGCCCGACGTGGAGCACCCTATGTTGTTGTCAACCGGGGACCAACCGATCATGATAACGAGTCGTTGGTTTCATTACGTCTCGACGGCGAACTGGCAGAGATCTTCCCGCCGGCGGTCGAGGAAGCGCTGGCTGGAGAATCTAGGAGCTAGAAGATGAGCCGATCCGAACAGCGAGGCGTTCGCGATTTTGATCATTTTTCATCTGTTATTGGATCCTTTCTCCGGCCTCTAGTATTCTATGGTCTCGTATAGAAAGGATCCCCCTATGCCCCTCTACGAATATCTCTGCAAGAAGTGCGACAAGAGTTTTACCATCACAATGACCATTGGCGAACACGACAAAAAACGCATTCACTGTCCGGATTGCAAGAGCAGCAAAGTCCTGCCGCAGTTCCAGTCGTTTTACGCGAAGACTTCTAGAAAAAGCTGAGTCTTTCAGCTCCCCGGAGGCCGGAACTTGACGGTCTTTTTTGCTGCCTGATCGATCTCTTCAGGGGTGAGCAGGACGATTGTCTTCGTGCGCACCGCGCCACTTGCGCTGACGGTAAGCGAGATGGCTGCGGTAGTGACATTATCCGGTGCCTCCGTGATGAGATAGGCATCGTTATCACCGAACGCGAAATAAAAAGCCTCTAAGCGTCCGCCCATGCTCTTCATTAATTTCTCAACTGCAGCGCGCCGCGCTGTACCACCCTCTTTCAGAAGACCTTTCGCTCCTTCCGATGTGTAAGAAGCGACCGTTAGATACTTCGGCATAATTGAACCTCCGAAAACGTGGATTTAGAGGGCGCAGAGCCGGGCATTGGCCCGGCGCCGAACCACTTACGACTGTCAGATTAAACGGCGTGGCCGATGAACGCAACCGAAGGGAAGAAAATGGAAGGGGGAATAAGGGCGAGTAACGCTTTTACAGACCAAGAAGCGATTCGCGCTACCCCGGACGGGGCTTAAATAGCGTCACTAGCAAAACACCGGTTAAGATAAATGCTGCCCCGACGAGATGATAAGGCAGCAATCGTTCTCCAAGGAATAAGTACGCCAGGATCGCGACAAAGACGGTTTGCAAGTACAGAAAAAAGCCCGCCTTCGATGCGCCCAATGCTTCCACGCTACGATTGAATAGGTAGTACATCAACGCGCCACCGGGTCCAACGACATATGCTAACGCCCATAGGCCCTTGGAATTCAAGGCTGTTCGCTCGTCGTGCACTATCTCCCAAACATAAAACGGGAGTGCTGAGATGGTGGCGCCGGCGAGTAAGACTATCAGGAGCGGCAAGCGCGGTAGATCGAATTTCGCCTTTCGCAGCAACACGGTGTAGAGTGCGAAGCAGATCGCTCCACCGACGACAAAAAGCTCGCCTGCATTCAAGTCGAGACGAAGAAGTGCCGGCAGATTTCCTCGCACGACAATAATGGCCATCCCGACACACGCAATCACAGAGCCTACGATCTGCGGAGGCCCCAAGGGCTCATCTAAAAGGAACCGGGCAAGGATCATTGTAATTACAGGCATCAACGCCAGGATGAGACCAGCGTTGATGGCCGTGGTGTAGTTCAGCCCCGTATACATTAAGCCTTGGGTGATCGCCAATCCGAGACCGCCTATAACTAGCAGCGCCAACCATCTTTGGCGGACCGTTGTAACGACGGCTCTCCAATGTGGCCATAGGGCGGGAACAAGAATCAGTCCGGCGAGAAGCACACGCCAAAAGCAGAGAGTCCAGGGGGGCATCTCGCGCGCCACAGCTTTTGCGGCAATGTAAACACCGGCCGACAATAGCCAGCAAAGTGTTGCGAGGCTATAAGCGCCGAGGACGGGCGTTGTTGCCTTTGCTTGATCGGTCTCTTTTGGGAGCCCGGCGATCGGCAAGAATTGGATGCCCATAGTAGATTTCTCGTAGACAAGTCGGACCCAGCCGGCTGGCAAGGTCCTAGACATCCAAATGCCTGATTTTCTGGCAGTTTTGCAAGAAGATATCGCTGCAAGGGACCGCCCAGATCGAAACTGTCATCAATCGGTATGCCAAGCTTTTTTGAGAGCGGCTCGACTGTTTCAACCGGACGGTTACTGCGCGCCGGAACCCCTTATGCTAGGAGATCTCGATGCAATTGATCACCGTAGAAAGCGCGACACTTGCGATCGGATGTGAATTGTCGGGCCCGGCGGATGGACATCCAGCGATCCTGCTTCATGGTTGGCCCGATGATATCCGAACCTGGGATCGAATCTTACCCACTCTGCACGGAGCTCGGTTCAAGACGATCGCCCCCTATCTGAGAGGCTTCGGCGCAACCCGGTTCCGATTCCCTGAAACCGCGCGCTCGGGACAGCTCTCGGCTCTGGGACAAGATCTGCTTGACTTGGCTGACGGGCTTGGGCTTGAGCACTTTGCGGTTGTCGGGCATGACTGGGGAGCGCGCGCCGCCTATATTGCGAGCTGCATAGCTCCGGGCCGCGTCACTCATTGCGTCGCAATCTCCGTTGGCTGGGGGACCAACGATCCAAACCAGAAACTCTCGCTCCGGCAGACGCAGAACTATTGGTACCATTGGTACATGGCCCTCGATCGTGGCGCCGAACTGGTGCGGAACGATCGTCTCAATTTTACGCGATACATCTGGACAATTTGGAATCCGAATTGGCGCTTCTCAGAGGAGGAATTTGGCGTAACCGCAGCCTCCTTCGAGAATCCCGATTGGCCCGAGATAACCCTGCACTCGTACCGTGTGCGTTGGCGGCTGGCTTCGGGTGATCCGGTTTACGACGTCGTTGAAGCGGCGCTTGTGACGAGTCCGATTATTGCCGTTCCGACCCTGGTGATCCACGGAGGCGGTGATCCATGTAACGATCCTTCCTCTTCGGAAGGCAAAGAAGATTTCTTTGCCGGGCAATATCGACGGGTCGTTCTTGACCGGGTAGGTCATTTTCCGCAGCGGGAAGCGCCGGAAGCGGTTAGCGAAGCAACTGTCAGGTTTCTGACTAGCCACAGCAAATGAACCGGAAGCTAAGGGCGTTTGCTATTGTCGAGGTACCGCGTGCTGGGCTAGAGCTTGGTTTTCTATTTCGTGAATGATGTCTTCAGCCACCGTCTCCTGACTTCGAGTCCCTGTCCGCGTGTGACTTTATGTTGAAATCCATCTTAGTGCTGACTGTGGTAGCTACCTCAGCTTTCGCTGAGGAACCGAGCGTCCGGCCGAACGACAATCTGGTCTTGAACGGCATCCCACCGATCCCTGTGAGTATCGCGGAGAAAACCAGGAAATTTACCGAATCCCGGCAGGCTAAGTTCGCCAGCTGGAACCCATCCACCCGGACAATGCTCATTCTCACTCGATTCGCAGATACCGCACAAGTGCATCTGGTGAAAATGCCTGGAGGCGAACGAAAGCAATTGACATTCTTTTCTGATCGCGTTGCTCAAGCTAGTTTTCCGCAAGAGAACACCGATTATTTTGTTCTGAGCAAAGACATTGGAGGAAACGAGTTCTTCCAAAATTATCGATTCGATCTGAAGAGCGGCGACCTCACTCTACTGACCGACGGAAAGTCCCGAAACAGCTCGGGAATCTGGTCGCATCATGGCAAGTTGTTGGCCTATAGTTCCAGCCGACGAAACGGCAAAGATAGTGATATCTACGTGATAGCAGACGCTACCAAAGAGACCGATCATTTGGTTGCCCAGGTAAATAGTCCGGGCTGGGAACCGCTCGATTGGGCGCCGGATGAAAAAACGCTGTTAGTCATGCAGGAGATTTCGATTAACCAGACGAACCTTTTCTTGGTTGACGTTGACTCCGGCAAGATGAGTCAGGTTAATCCGGTGAATGCTGCAGAAAAGGTCGCTTACGGCGCGGCCGCGTTCAGCAAAGACGGTAAGCATTTATACCTGACCAGCAACCAGCATTCGGAATTCCAGCGGCTCGGTCGGCTCGACTTGAAAACGAATGCTTTTGCGCCACTTACCGGTAACATCAATTGGAACATCGAACTCTTTAGTTTATCGCCGGATGGTGCCCAGCTGGCCTTCGTTACTAACGAAGACGGAATCAGTCGTCTCTATTTGCTAGATACTGCATCCGACCAATACGCCCAGATTGCCGGTCTTCCCGATGGCGTTATTTCCACGCTTGCTTGGCATCACGACGATCGCACGCTCGCATTCACGATCTCTGCGGCTGACGCCCCGAGCGACGTATTTACTGCGGATGCTCGATCGAAGACGATTCAGCGCTGGACGGAAAGCGAAACCGGCGGTATTCCGGCAGATTCTTTTGCCAAACCCGAATTAGTGAAATGGCCAACTTTCGATGGGCGAACGATTTCTGGATTTCTTTATCGGCATCGTTCCGGCACATCGCAAAAGATGCCGGTCATTATCGATATTCACGGAGGACCAGAGGCACAGTTTCGACCGGTTTATCTAGGTCGCTACAATTACTTCCTGAATGAGGCCGGCGTCGCGATGATTTTCCCGAATGTCCGAGGCTCGGATGGATATGGTAAGACCTTTCTCGATCTCGATAACGGGATGAAGCGAGAAGACTCCGTAAAAGATATTGGCGCATTGCTCGACTGGATCAAGAGCCGCTCGGATCTCGATTCCGATCGGATCATGATCACCGGCGGTAGCTACGGAGGCTATATGACGTTGGCCTGTTCTTTCCATTATGCCGATCGCATCCGCTGTTCTCTGGATGTGGTGGGCATCTCCAATTTCGTCACTTTTCTGGAGCACACCGAGGCCTACCGGCGCGACCTGCGTCGGGCTGAATATGGCGATGAGCGTGATCCATCAATGCGAGAATTTCTCCTCAGAATCTCACCCTTAAATAATATCGATAAGATCACCAAACCGCTTTTCATTGTGGCCGGGCAAAATGATCCGCGGGTCCCAGTCGGCGAGGGACAACAAATGGTCGATGCGCTGAGGAGCCGTGGACAAGCGGTTTGGTATTTAGTCGCTAAGGATGAGGGTCACGGCTTTGCCAAAAAAACGAACGCCGACTTTGAGTTTTACGCAACGGTCAAATTCATTGAGGACTACCTGTTGAGGTGACTGGGTGGCGGAATTCAGGACGTTTGCGGAGTCGAGCCCGCAAACGCTCCCGATCAACGAGAAATTGCCCCGCCGTTTAGTACGCTGGCGATTGAGGTCATTCCCTGCCGCCGGAGTCGAACGAGAGTATTGTTATCGCCATATTTCGCCCAAGGACCGGGTGGTATTGAGCGGAAATCGGCGAATTTCCAGTCGCATACATCCAAACCAGCCAGACCCAAATAGTCGCGAACCGCCGGAGAAACGTCCAATCCGGCGTCTCGGTTCCGATTCGGTCTAGGACGTTCGTTACCGAAAACATACTGCCAGTGGTCGGTAGCGAAAGGTCCAACATCTTCCCATTGAGCGTAACAAACTCTGTCGCCGTGACGGATCGCCAACCACCGGCCTTTGCAAACTGACTCTCCGTCTCGGACAAATGCATTTCTGAACCACGGTATCACCTGTGCTGCCTCCGGCCTCGTGTGATGATTGTCGACGTCATTGTACGGTAGAGCCACATAGAATGGATTCTGCCGCGGTAGAAAATTTAACGGGATAAAGTTTACCCGAGCTCCCGGGTTCGGGTCGTCGTAGCCGCCGTAACTTGAGCGCCATCCGCCATCCCAAGCGCTCTTATCATTGGCAACGGGGTTGTTGACGGTTGCCTGTTCACCTACCCAAAAAACAGTAGTGGTGATATTGGTTTTCCATCCGCTCCGGCCACCGAATGAATACGAACCACCGATCGATCGAAAGTCGTTCGCGCCCAAGAGCCTATTGCTCGGGCTCATGATTGTATGCGGACTGATTCTCAAGAGCGCGTTCTCCCGCAGCTGCATGGCGTATCTAGTAAATTCGGGACTGCTATTTCGCTGCTGCGCGAAACCGTGCGCATTGAACAGGACAAGAAAAACAACAGCCAGAGCGGCAGCGAAAATGAAATGCTTCTCCCTTGGCCGGACTTTCCTAAGAATACAATCTCTACACATCAGTACTAAGTCTGTCTCTGCCCCGGTCCCTGCGTTACTTGTGCGGCTCTTTTGCAGGTCTCTTTAACAGGTTTCTCAAATCGAAGGGAATTGATTTCCTAATGAAGCTTACAAAAGATTATAATAGTCGCGACGGCTCTACTGAGTTCAGCGACGAACGGCTGTCTAGTCTCAACGATGCCACAAGCCGAGGATCGGATCAAAAGTATATCGCCGAAATAGCGACCGAGCGCGGCCGGCCGCACAGCGCAGTGGGCACTAAGGCGTTTCATCTCGTGATCGCTTTCGATGCGCAAAGGGTGGCGCATGGAAACAAGGTGATAGGTTTTTAAGTCGCTCTGGAAACTACCGCATCATACGGCTTGAGATCTGGACACATCACGCCGTGGTTTTGCAGCAGTGAACTACAGATCATCCGAAACTCATTCAGAGGATTGCAATCCTTTCCCTCCAATGTCCTGCTTCGATGAACGAAGAAGCCGTCCAAGACCATGACCAGGTTGTTGAAGAACAGCGGTTCAAAAGAGGCAACGGCTGAATTAAAAGCCGCATTACCGGTTCCTGCTTTTGCTCTCGCTGTGATGAGCAAGGTCTTGTAGGCCGCGAGCTGCGATTCCATGTTTGAAGGTTGTCGAGGCAGCGAGATGATGGACGTGCGGCTTCGCTTTGATGACGTGCGGCAAACTCCCATTTCGACAATGCTGAGTTGATGTCAAAACAAGGGACAACACGTCCGCTCCTCAATGATTCATTCGGCCAATAACTGAAGGGTCGCCGCGTCGCAGGAATTTCGAACTCATACTCGTTGTCCGACTCGCGAACGCTCTTATTTATTCTGGTGCGTTCCAGGAGGCGTGCCGCGGAGGACATAGGACTGAGAAAGCAACTTTCCGAGATTCAAAAGCATACGTTGGATGGCACCGGCGATTCCTTGTTCGCTTTTGGTAACCGCCTGCATCAACGAGCTTAAATTCGGGGTCTGATAGATGCCGTACCCGGTTCCGAATAGCAAAAGAAGCGGTGGCCAGATCCAAAGAACCGTGGCATGAGTGATTGCGATAAAGAGCAACGCTCCAGTCGAAAAAATCGAGCCGAGTATCATCATCCGGCCAGTGCCAAAGCGCAGCGTCAGATTTCCTGCAATCCGCGATGTAAACGCGATTCCGAGTGGTGCGCAAAAGCAGATGCAACCAATTTGCCAAGGCGCAAGGTGGTAACGTTCACCGAAGAAAAGCGGTGGAAGCAGGAAAAGAATGGCGAAAGCCACTCCGTAACAAAAAACGATCCAAAGTGTGGCAACATTCCTGGCAGATCTCAGAAACGCACGGGGAATGAGTGGTTTAACGGCCCTGGTCTCTAGCCGAACGAAAACCGCCAGTCCTGAGGCACCAACGGTTGCCAAAAGACTGCTCATCCGCCATTCATGACTGCTCCAACTCTGCATCAGGAAGAGCAGACAGATAGCTCCAATCATCAATGACACGTTGCGTAGCGGTGAAATGGCGATCGTCCGATCTCTTCGCGCATACGCGCCGAGACGAAATGTGCAGTAGGCACCGGCCGCGCAGATTGGCAGGTTAATCCAAAAAATCCAAGGCCAACCGACCGTGGAGAGGAGAACGCCACCTACGGTCGGACCGAGCACGGGCCCTAGTCCGAGAAATGTTCCAAAGATACCCAGAGCGATCGGAATGGGCATTCCTCGAACAATGGTCGTGATCGCCGCAGCTGCGGATCCTTGCATCATCGCGGCGCCGATTCCCTGCAGAGCCCGCCAAGCGACGAGAGGAATGAGCGCAGTGCTTAAGGCGCAACCGGCTGAAGCGACTCCAAACAGGAAAAACCCGGCACCAAGTAGGACGACCTGTCCTAAGCGATCGGCCAGGCGTCCAAAAAAAACAATCGTCGAGCCGATCGTTGCCATATAAAGGGTAACAGCCAGAGTGATTGCGTGAAAATCGCAGCTAAATGCCGTGCAGAGCGAGGGCAGCGCGACGTTCATGATGCCGGAGTCCAGCGTAGAAAGGAATATGCCGGCCGAACCGGCAAAGAGAGCGAGGCGATCGTGCTGAACGAACTGTTGCCTTTCTTGGGAGACAGTGTGGGCCAGTTCCATGCGATCAGCATAAAAGAGCCAAGGACGAGCACAATTCATTGAAGGCTGAAATATGGGCGATGGAGCGCAGCCGAAGACCAGCAATCAGGTAATCAATAGTCGGACGCCGTGAAGAAATCGGATTTAATCTGTTTTCATCTGGCGAATCTGCGGCTAAGGAATCTTCCCCTCTATGGACGGACGCCTAGCTGGAAAAACTGCTTTAATTACCGCTGCTGCTCAGGGAATTGGGCGGGCCACTGCGGAAGCCTTTGTGCGGGACGACCCGAGATGATTGCCGAATGCTCTACATGGATTGGCGCAATTGACATACTTTTCAATTGCGCCGGGTTTGTTCACGCTGGTTCTATCAAAGATTGTTCCGAGGAAGATTGGGACTTTGGCATGGCGCTCAATGTCCGTTCGATGTTTCGGATGATTAAAGCCTTCCTACCCGGCATGATTGAAAAGGGCGGTGGATCGATCATCAACATGTCGTCCGTGGCCGGCCTGAAAGGTGTTCCGAACCGATTCCTATATAGCGTCACCAAGGCTGCGGTGGTCGGCCTCACTAAGGCAGTTGCGGTCGATTTCATCCGGCAAAAGATCCGGTGCAATGCGATCTGTCCGGGAACGGTCGAGTCTCCCTCCTTGGATAAGCGGATCGCGGCTCAAGCGCAATTAGAGGGGAAAAACGCGGACGAAGTGCGAGAAGCCTTTATCGCTCGTCAGCCAATGGGTCGTTTGGGCCAACCGGTGGAGATCGCGGCACTGGCCGTATACCTGGCCTCAGATGAATCGGCCTTCACTACCGGGCAAATTCATATCATTGATGGAGGCTGGGCGGCGTGAGGTGAGAGCGCCGGGAACGATGAAACTGAATCAGAGCTACTTGTTGGGCTGCTAAAAATCGCAGTCGCCATTGTTGGCCATGGCACCAGACGGGCTTGGGTCGGGCGCTGACCAATGCAAATTTGCCGTTGGCGGACAGGCGCTGGAGGTTTGCCGGAACGGTAATCCGCTAAAACCACGAGCGGACTGAACGCCCTTCCGCCGCCAGTTGTGGAGGATTCGTCCAGCGTCGAATCCTCTGCCCTGTTTTCCGGATCTGGTGTGCTACTGTTCGACCGCAACCATCATGAAACGCATTGGTATCCTAACCGCCGGCGGTGATACCCCAGCAATGAACGCTACTATCCAGGGCGCGGTTGTTCGGGCTAATCAGCTTAAGGTCGAAATCTTCGGCTTGATCAAGGGTTTCAACTGTCTTTTTAACCCGCGGGCTCCGCACGTTCATCTTAACCCGCTCTATCAGGAGATTCCGGAAATTGACCCAACCAAGGGCGGTACCATGATCGGTTCCTCGCGCGACTTCGTGGACCCGGATAAAAAGGCCGAGCTGGACACGGTAGCGTCACGTCTCAAAAAGCTTGGCATTGAAGGGCTCATTTGTGTTGGCGGTGACGGCACACTGAACGGACTGCAACCGCTGGCTGAACGGTTGCCAACTGTTCTCGCGCCTAAGACCATCGACAATGATCTTGGCATGAACTATCCGAGTGAACCCGGTGAATGGGTGCGCGTAAAGGATTCTGATGCGAGGACTGGATATCGGTACGAGCACCGAGGTTCTCAGGCGGTCTTCGATCTGGAATACGTTGTTAACTACGTCACACCCGGATACGCGACGGCGGTCTTCGTCTCAGCTGGTGGCGTCGAGCGTATCCGCACCACCGCGGAAAGTCATCGGCGAATCGCGATCATTGAGGTAATGGGACGTCACTCCGGATATATTGCGCTCGGTTCGGCCTATGGGCGACCGGACATCATCCTTCTGCCCGAGCATCCTTTGGACCTGGAACACCTGGTAGAGCGAGTGAAGCATCTCTATGACTTACAAAAAAATGTGGTGATCGTTTGCGGCGAAGGGATCGTGGATGAACAGGGTCGTGAACTCGGTGCAGAGACTAAGACTACCGATCCGGCCGGCAATATCGCGTTGAGCGGTGCCGCCGAAGCGCTCCGGCATAAATTCATAGAGATGATTGGCGATCGGTATTTTCAACTTTATCGCCGCGGTAACTCGGCCCGTGAAGCGATCTTCACTCGTAAGGTTGGTCACACCCAGCGAGGCGGAAGACCGATCCTCTTCGACCGTTTCTATGCTGCCCAGCTCGGGGCCAAAGCGGTCGAACTGCTGCTGGAAGGGCAAAACAATGCGGTCGCCATTCTCCAATACAGCTCTGCCAAGGGTTTCTATGTCCAAGGATACGATGCCAACCGTTTTCGCGATCGGTGGGGCTACATTCATGCCCGTCGGATGCATCCGTCACTCTATGATCCCAAGCTGATGAAACCTTCGCGCGTCGGTATCGACTATTTGCTGCCGATTTTCACTGACGCCATCGGCGACGACGACATGGAACACATCCGGAGAACCCTGTTCGCGCAAGGCAATCTGGCCCAGCCGTACCACTCAATTAACACCGACGTTAACAAGCGGATTCGCTACCTGGAGGAAGAAGAACCGGTGATCTGACAGAAGAAGGGAGAATACGGAATGCTCATTGAGTCAGTCTAGCCACAGACCAAAGCCAATATAATCGGCGGGCAACGCATGGCTCAAACCCGGTCGCATCGGGTAGCAAAACGAAAGAGCGCGGCTACCAAAAGCGCCGAGGTTTTCTACCGTTCTAGGTAGTACGGCGCGTAGGCCTTGGCAATTGTTCTTGCTGAAGCTATCGATGCGCGGTCGCGGAACTGGTTACTGATGCCAGCGTTAAAGGAACGCGCAACCAGCCTCACTCGTTCTTTTCTTTTTCAGGTCGAACAAACGGTTTGAACAGATCAATCGGCACTGGCAGAATGGTCGTGGTGTTATGCTCGCTAGAAATTTCCTTCATGGTTTGAAGAAAGCGGAGTTGTAACGCGATCGGCTGGGTCGAGATCATGGCTGCAGCTTGCACCAGCTTTTCGGCGGCTTGAAACTCGCCCTCAGCGTTTATAATTTTCGCTCGGCGTTCCCGCTCCGACTCGGCCTGGCCAGCCATCGCGCGCTTCATGCTGTCGGGCAAAACGACGTCTTTGACTTCCACGGCAGTTACTTTGATACCCCACGGATCTGTCTGTCGATCGATGATTTCCTGCAATGTCATATTGATCTTGTCACGCTGTGACAATAGTTCATCGAGCTCTGCTTGTCCGAGGACACTGCGTAATGTCGTTTGCGAAATCAGGGATGTAGCCTTCAGGAAATTCTCCACTTTAATCACGGCTGCTTCCGGACCAACGACCCGAAAATAAACGACGGCATCAACCGTTACCGGCACATTATCTCGAGTCATTACTTCTTGCCGTGCGACATCGATCGTCACGACCCGAAGGTCCATTTTCACCATTCGATCGACCACCGGAATCAGGAAAATTAACCCTGGCCCTTTTATGCCAAGGAGTTTGCCGAGACGAAAGATTACTCCGCGCTCATACTCGCGTAGAATCCGGATGGTCTGTGGCAAGAAGATCGCCGCGAGGACGATCAGCGGAGCGATCCAGGCAGTTAGTCTTGCGATATCTTCTAACATGCAATTCTCTGGTTACGTTTTGGGTTGCACCTTTAGCGTCAATCCTTCCACGGCGTTTATCTGAACCAGTTGTCCTTTTTCCACCGGAGTATCGCTGGTAGCGTTCCAGTATTCTCCTTCCAAGAAGATCTTTCCGCCGGTCAGATCGATGGGGGTCAGCGCACTCACTGTTTTTCCGATCATAGTCTCTGTTCCAACTTTAACGGGCAAACGCTGGGCACGAAGTCCGCTGCCGATAATCGCCACAAAGAAAACCGCTGTTAAGATCACTCCGGGAATGATGAACCGCAATGACAGACGAAATACTGGATCCTGGCGGTTAAACAGCATCAGTGAACCGATCAGAAATGCAACTATGCCGCCAACAGTCAGAACACCGTGAGTCGGTGCGAATACATCGATAATGAATAGCCCGATGGCTAATCCGATGAGCAGCAGTCCCGTGATGTTAACCGGTAGGATTGCAGCCATATAAAGTGCCAGCAGAAGAGCAATCCCTCCGACCACTCCCGGCAGTATCGCTCCCGGCGTGTTTAGTTCACCGATGATTCCATAGATTGCGATCAGCAACAGGATGTACATGACCTCGGGACGCCAAGCGGTTTGAAAAATCTGTTCGGCGGCAGACATTTTGATCTCGACAATCTGAGCGCTGGCTGTCTTCATCGATTTGCTGTTAACAACGCGGCCATCCAGCTGACGGAGCAGGTCGTTACGATCCATTGCGATGATCTCTATCACCTTTAGGTCGCGCGCCTTTTCCGCGGTAATGGACGAGCTTTCGCGGACCGCTGATTCGGCCCATTCAACGTTCCGACTTCGCTTGGCGGCGATCGCCTGAATGTAACTAGCGGCGAAATTTTCCAGCTTCTTCGTCATCGTGGAATCGGACTTGGTATCCTCATTTCCGCCGATCCCGCCGAGTGCTACCGGGTGTGCCGCTCCGATCGTGGTTGCCGGAGCCATTGCGGCAACATCTGCGGCCAATGTAATAAAACAGCCGGCACTCGCGGCCGTGGCGCCGGTCGGTGCGACGTAAACAACTGTTGGAACCGGAGAAGCTAATAGTTTTTGGACGATCCGCTGCATCGAATCGAGTAAACCGCCTGGAGTATTGAGCTGGATGATCAAGCACTGGCCACCCTGGGACGCCGTTTCGTCGACGGCTCGGGAAACATAACCGGCCGTCGTTGGGCTGATTGGTCCCTCGACCGTAATGAAGCAGACCTTCTCGCTACCGGCCGCGGCTGCCGAAAAGCTAAACCACAACATCGCCACCAATAGGCCAGGAAGCCTCATATTCCGCTCAAGTCTTCCATCTAACCTATCAGCGAACGCCAGCGAACGTCAACGAACGTCAGCGAACGTCAACTCACTGGTGTATTCACTGTCGTTCGTCGGTGTTCATTGTCGTTCGATGGTGATCTGCGGTCGCCTGTGCCATTTCGTAAAGAAGCGCGCGCAAATCTTCTGGTTCTATGACGCGGAGGTGATCTGCGAAAGAGAGAAACCAGCCGACGTACCAGTTCCATCTGCCGCCTTCGATCACAAAGGTGACGCCTTGTTCGTTCCGTTCCTCGCGGAGGATCTTGAACGGAGCTTCTTTCCGGATCCGCTCCGCCGCAATCGGATCGACTTGAATCGAACCGTTGACCCGTTCTGGTTGATCATCCCATCGCCCAAGGAAATCAGTTAACGAAAAACCATCATGCGGCCCAAACTGCTCGGCCAGCGGCGTGATGGCCTGGATCCGGTCGGTCCGAAAGTCACGGTAGTCCCGCCGAACCCGACACCAGGCAATCAGATGCCACCGATCGCCATAATAGGTCAATCCTAGTGGTTCGATTTCTCGTCTTAAGGGTTCGATTGCACCCGAGCCGCGATAAGAAATCCGCAATACCATGCGATCCGCCAACGCTTTTTGGATAAGGAAGAGACTCGCCGATTGATTCCGCTGTTGGACGGTTGGCAGGGATGGAAGAGACATCCTGCTTTCCAGCCGTGCGATGTGATCCTGACGGTCTGGCGGCAGCACGGCTCGGATTTTTGCCAATGCGGAAGTCATGGACCAGGTCAGGGAACTGTCGGCAAACCGATCCACCAACATACTGGCGGTGATCAATGCGGTCGCTTCTTCGGTAGTAAAATGCACGGGTGGAAGATGGTATCCCTTCATTATGCTGTACCCGACACCGGCTTCGCCGACGATCGGAACGCCTGCTTCGGCGAGGGCGGCAATGTCCCGATAGACGGTGCGGATACTCGTCGCGAATTCCTCAGCAATGTCCTCCGCGCGGGTTACCCTGCGCCCCTGCATATAAATCAGGATAGCAACAAGTCGGTCTATACCCGACTCCCTACGGCCTGCGTCGCGGCCAAACACAAGAGTGGATTGCTCGAGCCCGCTGCTCGGGTGCACCAAAGCGTAGCCAGCGGCCAGCCATCGACTTATTGCACCGGCCTTTCCCTCTCCGTCCGAACGGTCTCGATCCGAGGTCGGTCAATTTTTTCCGCATCGATTTCGCCGAATGCGCCATCAGAATTTGCCATCCTTGCTTTGGCTCCACCGGGTTTGCTCGATCGTGTTCGAAGTCTTGGTGTCGGTGGTGGTTTGCGTTCCCGGTGTCTTAGAATCTAGGAGGCCGAGAACTCCGACTAGCAGAGCGACGATCGCAGCCGCCGGAATCAGCGAATAGAGCCAGTCTTCGACCGGATCGTACAACTCGATTGAACGCTTGCGTTGAGCAGCCGCTTTACGTACTTCTTGCTCGATTTCGAGCTGTCTGCTGACTTCATCGATCTCCGTTCGCAAGCGATCCCGCGCCGCAACAAAGTCGATGACGTAGGATGACGGAGTAGTAGGAGCTTCGTGCAGATGCGCAGGCCGAACACTTGATGATAGGGTTCTGCAAGTAGTGGTCATGGTCATTCCTTTTTGTTCGTGTTTTCAAAACAGCCGACCGGATGGAGCATCCAATCGAGTGCTGCGAACAGGTTAGATCGACCCTATGACAGCCCTATGTCAGTAGACTGAAGCCAATGCCAAATAGCCGATAGCCGACGGCCAATACCGATGACAGGCCCAGTAGGTAAGCTCTTTGACGTGAGCGGCAAACGCTGCTGGGGCTCCAGGTCCTCAACGCCGGTTTCACCACCCTCTGTCGTCCACTTCACCTTAAATGAATTGCCCATTTTTTTGGTCCCGACCGTACTGTTGGTCGGTCGCTAGTTCGCCCTGCTACGAACTCAATAATTCCATGTGCGGTCTGCCCGACTCAAGCTAGGACGAGGCTTTGCTGGATCAATGACGATGCCGCAGGTTGGTCTTCGGTTTCTCGTGCGATGTGCAAGACAAAGGAAAATTGACGCTATATTGGAAGAAATTGTTGGAATTTTTTCGGCGGCCGATTTAAAGCATTGGTTCAAGGAAAGGCTCGGCCGTTCGACCGCTGGTTCCCCTCTATGAGCGGCAAAAGTGCCGAGTTTTGCATGAACCAACGGTGTACTGAGCTTGTCAGCGGTGATACGTCAAATTTCGATCGAAGCGCAAGAAAAGAAGGTCGCACGGACGCCCAGTGAAGAATCTCGAGGACGCTGTCGGGGACTTCACCGCGGCCAGGCCTAAGCGGCGGCAAAGTTTCCTGATCAATCAAGCGTTTGCATTATTCTGGACCGGGCAAACGGTCTCAACCCTTGGTGCGCAGGTAACGGCGTTTGCAGTTCCATTGCTGGCGGCGATTACTTTGCACGCAAGTTCGTTCCAAATGGGCTTGCTTCGGGCGGCGGAATTTGCGCCGTTTCTGGTTTTTACGTTGCCGGCCGGGGTTTGGGCGGATCTTGGTATCCGCCGCTGGCTGATGATTGCGGCGAATTTAGTTCGCGGCGCTTTCATCACCGTGGTGCCGTTAGCGGTATTTTTGGGTTGGATGCACCTGGGCGTGCTCTACCTGGCCATGTTCGTGATGGGGTCGCTGAAGGTCGTATTTGAAATGGCTTACCAGACCTATATTCCCGAGATAGTGGAACGGGATAGATTGGTAAAGGCGAACAGCAAGATCATGATGTCGTATGCTCTTGGCCAATCGACTGGGCCAGGGCTCGGCGGCTTGATGGTAGAGTTACTCGGCGCACCAATGGCGGTCCTGGCCGATGCTTCGACCTATTTTCTCAGTGCGATCTGTCTCTTCAAAATCAAACATCAAGAAGTTCGGGTCCGGCAGCGGCGAGAGAACATTCTTCAACAGATTGCGGACGGGTTTCGGTATGTTGGGGAAGAGCGGCATATCCGGTCGCTGCTTTGCCTAGTCACGGCAAACAACTTCTTCCAGAATGCGCTGATGGCGATACTCGTGCTCTACGCTACGCGTGACCTGAGCATCCGACCAGGAGTGTTTGGTATAACGGTTAGCGTCGGCGGAATTGGCGCGGTAATGGGTGCTTTTGGAGCGGAACGGCTCGGCCGATGGTTTGGGCCAGGTCCTTTTGTCATCTGGTCGACAATCATGGCCGCTTTGGCAGCGTTTTGTTTTCCACTAGTCAATACCGGGAATATTGCTGGAGTGATCGGATTGGCGGTT
>WNFP01000332.1_pt1 | contig 34976 bp, 26 predicted proteins | sample 5400201 | NCBI WGS metagenome assembly WNFP01 (sample SAMN13153355, study PRJNA577476) | soil metagenome | isolation source: 115 cm saprolite under Madrone tree | place: USA:California | collected 2016-06-14 | reverse complement strand
CCGATTACGTCCAGGATGCGGCGGGCCACGTGCTGGGCCGCATCAGCGCTCGTGCTCTGCGACACAATCAGGAATTCCTCGCCGCCCCAGCGCACCAGCATATCGGCTTCACGAATCACACTGGCCAGCCTGCGCGCCATGGCAACCAGCACGTCATCGCCCGCAGCGTGGCCCCAGGTGTCGTTCAGATCCTTGAAGTGGTCAATATCCACAATGAAAAATACCAGGTCGCGGTCTCTGGGCGGCTCATCGGGACTTGCGGTCTGGTAGGCGCGAATGGTCTGCTGGACATCGCGGGGAATAGTGAGTTCAAAGAACCGGCGATTGCCGATGCCGGTGAGGGGGTCCTTGAGAGAAGCTTCTTCGAGGCGTTTGTTCGCCGCCTGAAGTTCAGCGCTTCGCGCGGCCACGGCTTCTTCGAGGCGCCGCCGCTGGTTTTCCAGCGCATGTGTGCGAATTCTGGTGATCTGGGTAATGGCAAAGAGTGCCAGGAACACCAGCGTGATTCTCGTCCACAGGCGCTGCCACCATGGCGGCTGAATGGTAAAACTCCATGTCGCGGGCGTGCTCCAGCCTCGGGTGACACTGCCGCAGCTTACGGTAAAGGTGTAGTCCCCTGCGGGAAGCGCGGTATAACGTACCTGGCGCAGTGTGGTTTTAACCGGGTCGCGTTCCAGTCCCTGCAACTGATATTTGCAGCTTTGTCCCGCGGGAGAGTCGATTGCAGGCACGGAAAAGTGCGCTTCAAAGGTGGCATCGCGATAGGAAATGCTGGGGTGATGGGCAGAGAGCATTTCCTGTCCGGCAAAGGCAGCGGAGGTAATCAATGTCTCCCTGGGCATGCTTTTGGCCAATGGTATATTCGGCCGGCGATAAGCCAATCCCCGGCTGGTGCCGATGAAGATGCCTCCATCGGCATCCTCATAAAACGCGTCATACATTACATCGTTCCACAAAAGTCCGGAGTCGCGTGCCTGATCGCTGATGCTCCCGTCCGGATGAAGGACAGACAATCCACGGTCGCCGCCCAGCCATACATTGCCGTTATGATCACGCGATATGAGATAGATGGAATTGCTGGCCAGTCCATCAGCCATGGTGTACACCCTGAGCTGTGGATGGCCATCCTGATTCATGTGAATGCGGGTAACACCCGTGGACGCAAAGTAACTTATCCAGGCATCGTCTGCGGTGGCTGCGCCAAGTGTGTCCACGAGGTCATTGAGCAGGCCATCCTGTGTGGTAATGAGCTGCCACTGTTTACCATCAAACCGTGAAACCCCTCGCGGGCCTGATCCCCAGATGACGCCTTCCGGCGTTACCCGAAGAACGGTTGTGGCCATTTTTACCACGTCAGGGACACTTATGCTTTTTCTGGTGATACGTCCGCTGACGTTTTTATACTGGTCGATAAGTTCGTCGTTGCTGGCCCACAGGGTCCCGCCGGGGCCGAGCGTGATGTTATCGTAGAGACCATTGCCGGCTTGAATCGGCACTTTGATTATATGCACGCTGAGTGTTTGCAAATCTATCCAGAAGAGTCTGCCCGGATACGATAGCAACCACAGGGTCCCCTCAGGAGTGATGACCATCTTGCGCAGAATCTCGCCGGGAAGGCCGTTTCTCGCTTTCCATACCCGCCATTTATGCCGTGAGGGGTCCCACATCGCCAGACCGGCATTTGTGCCCACCCACAGTCTTTTTTTGTTGTCCCGTACGCTAGACCAGACCGTAGAATCGGGTAATCCTTCGGATCGTGACCAGCCCATCCACTCATTCGGCCCGGGCCAGCGCTCCAGCCCGTTTCCGCCGAAGCCCAGCCAGATTCCGCCGCCGTGATCTTCCAGTGCCGCAAGCAAAGTATTGCTTCCCATACCCTCTCGCTCACCTGTCCTCTCCCAGTGTCCGTGGCTTCGCCGATACAGCCCCTGACTGGTGGACATGAGAATATCGCCCTCGCGGGTGACGGTCGGACATCCATAGTCGCTGGCGCCGGGAAGACCGGCATCATCCGGGACCCAGCGTTTCTTTTCGCGGTCCCAGCGGCTGAAGTGTTGTGCCGTTCGTACCCAGATATCTTTGCCATCCGAGATGAGTCCGTACATCAGACTGCCAGGCAGATCTCCGGGAAAAACTTCCACTTCATTGCTGCCTTTGGGGATGCGCCCAATCCTGAATTGCTTTCCCTCTATGTTTACCGCTACGAGCATCGAGTCGTCCGGTGCGCGGGCTATCATGGCGGCGCGGTTGCCGGGAAGCTCCGCAAATTTCTCTGGATGGTCCGCGTCGATTTCGAGGAGACGGCCTTTGACCGTGAGTACCCAAATCACATTGTCGGTGTTCACGGCGATCACCTGCAAGCCGCTGCGCACTTGATGTCCCGAAGGTAGCGGCAATTTGTTAAAACGTCCCTGTTCATACCGCCAGATACCCTGATCGCCGGCGACCCACAGGTCGCCACGGGGTGAGACCACCAGTTGGTTAATGCGAAAGGCGCCCAGACCCTGCTCTGCGTCAAATTGCGCCACGTTGATTCCGTCATAACGGAACAACCCGACTTGCGTACCGATCCACAGGAAACCGTTGGAATCCTGCGCCAAAGTGGATATCGTGGCCGTGGAAAGACCCAGGTTTTCAGGAATTTTCTGGAAAGCAAAACGAGGATGTTCCGGCAGGGGCAGTGACTGAGCGAAGAGCTCCTGAGATGCCGCGTATAACAACGCAAGCTGCACCACCACAAGACTCAGAGCCCGGACCCTTGGCATAAGTTTCGAGGACTTATTAAAACGCTATCATTTTTCTCCGCAACAAGCTCCAGAAATGTAACTTCGCCAGGTTCGATCAGGGGTTACCAGAGTAATTTTGAAGAATCCTTAAGCTTCCATCTCAGGGATTTTCATTACAATAGACACTTTCAAATCATGTCCCATTTATTTGAACCGCTTCGCATTCGGGGTATTGAGTTCCCGCATCGGATTTTTGTCTCGCCCATGTGCCAGTATTCATGCCAGAACGGTCTGGCCAATGACTGGCATCTGGTACACCTTGGCAGCCGGGCTGTTGGACGCGCTGCCGCGGTGATCGCCGAGGCCTCCGGTGTAACACCGGAGGGTCGCATCAGCCCCGACGATCTTGGCCTGTGGAGTGACGCTCATGCGGAAGCGCTTCAGCCAATCTTTGCTTTTATTACCCGGCAGGGCTCCATTCCCGGCATTCAGCTCTCTCATGCCGGACGCAAGGCCAGTACCGCCGCTCCTTTCAAAGGCGGTAAGCCCCTTTCTGTCAGCGAGGGGGGATGGAGCCCCATTCCTGCTCCCAGCGCCATCCCGTTCGGCGCGGGTTACCAGACGCCACACGAACTTACCCAGCCCGAGATTGCGTCTATTGTTGCGGCGTTTGCCACAGCCGCCGGACGGGCAAAAGATGTGGGCGCAAAGCTGATCGAAATCCACGGCGCGCATGGCTATCTGCTGCACTCATTCCTCTCGCCCCTGAGCAATCAACGTACGGACGCTTATGGCGGCAGCTTTGAGGGCCGTATCCGCATCGTGCGGGAAGTCGTGACTGCGATAAGAAGAGTCTGGAATGATGAATACCCAGTCTTCCTCAGAATCTCCGCGACCGACTGGACAGAGGGTGGATGGACGGTTGAAGAATCCATCGAACTGATCAGGCTGATCAAGCCGCTGGGCGTGGATTTGGTCGATTGCTCCTCCGACGGCAATATTTTCCACGCGAAAATTCCGATTGGCCCCGGTTATCAGGTCCCCTTCGCCGAACGGATTCGTCGTGAAGCGGACATAATGACAGGCGCTGTCGGTATGATCACCGAACCCGTACAGGCTGACCAGATCATTCGCAATGGCCAGGCCGATGTGGTCTTTCTTGCCCGGCAGCTCCTGCGCGATCCTTACTGGCCGCTGATTGCCGCCCGAACTTTGGGACACGATATCCAGTGGCCCGAACAGTATGAACGGGCAAAGATTAAATAAGCGACCAGTTACTGGCCGGAAAACGAGGCAGCATCATTCAAATCGTATGTTCTGTTGCGTGATCACGGAATGCTTCCTGAGCTTTGCGTCATTGTGCGCGGGACAGTCAGTGCGATAGTGTGCGCCGCGGCTTTCTTCGCGGGCCAGCGCGCTGCGAACGATCAGCAGTGCGGCAGTGTGAATGTTTCGCGCCTCACAGTCGCGCCGGGAAAGAGGTTCGGGAACGCGTTCAGCCGCAGCTTCAAGAGAATGCAGCGCATCTACGAGTCCCTGATGAGTGCGTACGATGCCAACTTTGTTCCACATGAGCTGCTGAATTTCCTGGATGAAGGGCTCGGTATCCGGTTCCGTCGCACAGGACGTTCTGGTGGCGGTGTTCGCGGTATGGGCTGGCATGGCGGATTCCCGCAGTTCGTTGCGCATGGTTTCACCAGCGCGCGCGCCAAATACCAGACCTTCCAGAAGGGAATTGCTGGCCAGACGATTGGCGCCGTGAACGCCGGTACATGCGGCTTCACCGGCGGCATAGAGTCCGGGCAGACTTGTTTGTCCGTGCAGGTTGGTGCGAACTCCTCCCATTAAATAATGAGCGGCCGGGCGGATGGGCACGAGATCGACGGAGAGATCCACGTTGTACTTCAGGCAGGTTGCAAAAATTCTGGGGAAGCGCTTGCGAAGATGGTCGGCGTCCAGGTGCGTCATATCGAGATAGACCACTGGTTCTTTCAGCGGGCATATCTCCAGTTCGTGGGCAATGGCGCGGGCGACAACGTCCCGCGGGGCGAGCTCCGCCATCTCGTGATACCTGGGCATAAAGCGATGCAGTTCGGCATTACGCAGGATCGCGCCTTCACCACGCAGGGCCTCGGAGAGAAGAAAGCGCGGGGCTTTTTTGATGTAGAGCGCGGTGGGATGGAACTGCATAAATTCCATGTCGCTGATTTCAGCGCCCGCCCGCCAGGCCATTGCAATTCCATCGGCAGTGGCCACGCTGGGATTGGTGGTGTTGCTGTAGATTTGTCCGGCGCCCCCGGTGGCCAGCAGTACGGCGGAGCTGCGAACCACATGCAGATCGCCCTTGGCGGAAATCAGTTCCACGCCGCGGACGCGGCCCGCTTCAAGCTCCAGCCGGGAGCTAAATTCAAATTCCGAAAATGAAATGTTCCTGATGGCTTTGGCGCGGGCATAGAGGGCGCGGCCGATCTCGCGTCCGGTGGAGTCGCCATGGGCATGAAGTATGCGGTCGCGGCTGTGCGCGGCCTCGCGCGTAAACGTCAGCCTGGTTCCGCTGCGGTCAAACTGCGTGCCCCACTCAATCAGCTCCTGAATGCGCTCCAGGCCTTCTTCCACCAGCACGCGGGCAGCATCGGTGTTCACGATGCCGTCACCGGCCTGAATTGTGTCCTGCAGGTGCAGGCTGATTTCGTCTTCATCACTCAGCGCTACAGCGATGCCTCCCTGGGCATACTGCGTGGCGGATTCAGTCAGCTCCTGCTTGGCAAGGATCAGCACTCTGCCGGCTTCAGCCAAAGCAATGGCGGCCCGCAAGCCGGCCACGCCTGCTCCGGCAACGATGAAATCAACCTGGTCTGGAATTCTCTGCATGAATCGAAAAATAGCTAACTAAGCAGATATTAATCAGAAAATGAATCTCCGTGAAGCCCAACTGGCGCAATCATTTATGATTTCTGTGCGTGAAAAAAATAAAAGTCAAACTGGGTAAAAGCAGCTACGACATAAGTATTGCCTCGGGCCTGCTTCGCCACGCCGGCAGGGAAGTACGCCGCGTGCTGCCGGGGCCGGAGTCGCAAGTATTCGTGGTGACTTCGCCGAAGGTGCGGAAATGCTGGGGCGCGGCGCTGGAGCAATCCTTCAAAAAGGCGAAACTTCGCTATGAAGTGCTGGAAATGAACGACGGTGAGCCGGCCAAGAGGCTGGTGACCGTGGAGCAGCTCGCAGAGCAGATGGTCGAACGGCGCGCGGACCGCCAGTCCGTGGTGGTGGCGTTCGGCGGTGGTGTGGTGGGCGATAGCGCAGGGTTTCTCGCGTCCATATTCATGCGCGGAATTCCCGTGGTGCAGATTCCCACCACGGTCCAGGCGCAGCTCGACGCCAGCATTGGCGGCAAGACCGGAGTGAATCTGCGTTCGGGAAAAAATTTGATTGGCGCCTTTCACCAGCCACGAGCAGTACTCGTGGATCCGGATGTGCTGGAGACACTGGACGAACGCGAGTTTCGTGCCGGAATGTTTGAAGCTCTCAAATGCGGCGTAATTCGTGACAGCAAATTGTTCGATTTGATGGAGCGAAACAGTCAAAAAGGCCGCAGCCGCAAGCTCACGGAAAAGATCATCCTTGCCTCCGCACAGGTCAAAGCCTCGGTAGTTGCCAGCGATGAAAGGGAGTCCGGACTCAGGCGCATTTTGAATTATGGCCATACCATTGGACATGCGCTGGAAGCGGCCACCAATTACACGCACTTTCTGCACGGCGAGGCGGTCGCATGGGGAATGGTCGCGGCGGCAAGCATTGCCCGCGATACCGATCTGTGCACGGCTGAAACCGCGAAGCGGATTCAAACAGCGGTGCTTGCCTATGGCTCTCTGCCTCCCGTCACCGTGACGGCGAATGACGTGCTTGCTCGCCTTGGCGCCGATAAAAAGACCATCGCCGGCGCAGTACATTTTGTTCTTCCCGTAAAGGTGGGGAAGGTGACCATTACCAGTAAAGTTCCACCGGAGACAGTTCGTGCCGCGGTGGATGAGATCAGAAACCATGTCTGAACCCGTGAGAATTGGCGCTGGCGCGGCCCCCGCCGGAGCGGTGGACGAGCAGTCGGCCGCGAAAGCGGTGCGGCAGATGTTCGATGAGATCGCGCCTCGGTACGACTTTCTGAACCACGTGCTCTCCATGAACGTGGACCGTTTGTGGTGGCGCAGGACGGCCAGGACTTTTAGCCACATCTTGTCGCGCAAGGACTGCTGCGTGCTCGATCTGTGCGCCGGGACCGGGGACATGTCGGTGGCGCTGCGTGCCGCTGGTCCACAGGTAAAGATTATTGCGCTCGATTTTTCTCATTCCATGCTGACGCATGGCAGCGCCAAGTTTGCCCGCAGGCAGATTCAGCCGGTGGAAGCCGATGCCCTGGCCTTGCCGCTTCCGGACAACAGCGCCGACCTGGTGGTTTCCGCCTTCGGCTTTCGCAATCTTGCCAATTATGATGCGGGCCTGCGCGAGATTTTTCGCGTGCTCAAACCGCAGGGCGAGGCTGGAATCCTCGATTTCAGCGAGCCCGGAGGGCTGCTGGGCAAATTTTACGGCTTTTATTTTCGTCATGTGCTGCCGCGAATCGGCTCATTGATTTCCGGCGTGAAAGGGCCTTACGAGTATTTACCGGCGTCCGTGCAAAAGTTCCCACAGCCTGAAGAAATGCTGCAAAAAATGGAAGCCGCTGGCTTCGAAGCTCCGAAATGGAATCCGTATACGTTTGGCATTGCCGGGCTGTATCGGGGACGAAAGGGAACTGGCAACAGACAGGACATTTGAAGTGTTCGCATTCTTTGTTCCTTCATCCAGCAGAGCCTGCTCTATTACTTAAGGCTGTCTCTTAAAGCTTTCGATGAGAGCTTCCGCCGATGTGTGCTGAATCACGTTGCGGTAGTTATCTCCCAGAAAGACCCGCAGACGCGAAGAGTCCGCGAGCTGGGAGCCGAGCAGCCAGGGAAGCACATCCGGCGGCAGGCCGGAGATTCCCAGGTCCCAGAGAAGCTGCACGGCCTGACGGCAGAAAGTTTTTCCCGGCAGGCGCTTTACTTCAGCTTTTGCCATTTCAATGCAGGTGCGCAGCAGCACCGGATCACCGCGTCCGGCAACATTCATCACCGTTAGGTGCGGATCAGGTATCGAGCGGCGAAGAATCTCCGCAATGAGCCGGGCCATGTCGTCCAAATGAACAAACTGGCGTTTGCGATCAAGATACGTTCCACCCGATGGCAGCAGCAGCGGCAAGCGGCCTTCTTTACGGCGCATTCTTGACGCCAGATGTCCACTGCCTTCCGGCAGGCCGTGCAGCGCGCTGAGCACAAAGTTATGGGCCGTTTTGCCGGCGTAAGCCTGCGGACGCAGAAGATACACCCTGCACTGGCGCAGGCTCTTGATTCTGGTCTGGATGGCAAGATCGGTTTCCCGTTTGTCTGCGATCCAGGGAAGCGCTCCGCCTTCAAGCGCGTTTGCTTCCATCGCCGGTTTGGGCAGATCGGGGCCATACGCCTCGGCGCTGCTGATGTAAACAAACTTTTCCACCGTACCCAGGCTGCGATTGTGTTCGGCAATGGCCTCCATCACGCGCCCGGTCCCGGCAACATTGATCTTCCACATGCGCTCACGATCAGGAGTGTTGACGCGCGGCGAGTGGCCGGTGGACGCAAGGTGCACCAGCGTCTGCGGACGGTGCTGACGAAAGATCGTCAGCAGGTCGTCACACGAGCGCTCTTCCGCAAGATCGAGTTTTTGGAAAGCTGCCAGGCTGCGATGCGATAACTCATGCGGCCCCACGCCGATGACGTGGTAATCCTGCAGTTGCTCCAGCAGCCTGAGTCCCAGGCTCCCTGAGACTCCAGTGACCAGCACTGACGGTTGTTGCGGCATTGCTATTTAGGTGAAACCGGTTTCTGCGCCGGAGCAAGGCTCGGCGGCGGCGGAGGCGTGGCTCCGAAATAAGTATCGTTGAAGTCGGCCTGTACACTGTCTTCAATCGTCTTGATCTGCTGCTCGATCTTGTCGCGGGTAATGGTCTGGATGATCTGCGCTTTCACCTGCTCCAGCGGAACTGTATCTTTTCCCTCTACCTTATAGAAGACGATACCCAGGCCTTCCGGCACGGGTGCAGATACGCCGCCAACCGGCAACGAGAAAAGTTCCTGGTCTTGTTTGGGCGGGAATGATCCCTTTCTCCGCGCGCCGAATTCCGTGGTGGGCGGCGGTGTGTCGATTCCCAAAGTCTTAAAGACGTCTTTCTGCACTGCCTCGGGATCTTCGCCTTTGGCTACGCGATCATGCGCGGCGTTGGCTGTGTCCGTGGCTTTCTTTTCGAACTCTTCTTTATTTGCGGCGGCAGGATTGCCCCGGGGAATGAACACGCGGCGTAGCTTCACCTGCTCATATTTTGCGGCATTGGCCTTGTAATAGGCCTCAATTTCCGCGGGCGCTGGATTGCTGAGTTTTTCCTGCAGGCTCTGGCCGTACACGGACGCGAGGAGCTGAATCTGATTCAGCTTCAACTGCTCCTGATATTTGGGATCGTTCTCCGTCCCGGCCTTGCGCGCGGCTCCTGACATGGCCAGCAGCTTCACATAACGCTGGGCAATATCGCGAAAGGCATTGGGCGGAACGCGCTGCGGCAAAGACTGAATGAGTTTGTCGAACTCATCTTTGGTGATCACCGTGGTGCAGCCGTTCGGGGACGTTGCCGCCGCCGCGCAGAGTCCATGGACCGTAATCACGGGCGCGGTGGGTGGCAGGGCCGCGGCCGCATCCTGGCTGGCCCGCTCGTGCAGGGTAGGCAGGGTTTGCGGCGAACTGCTTTGCGCCTGCGCCCAGGCGGCGCATATCGCCACGGCAAAAATCAGTCTCATTCGGATCATGGATGCTACCTTCCTCGTATCAATAACAATCATAGTGGATAAGCCTGCAGGCAGTGCTGCCACCGCGTCTCGCACAGTGCGGCTTTTGCCGGATGAGCAGGAACGCCCATCCTACCACAGCCACTACACTGGCAACGGCGGCGGAAAAACTGAGACAATGGCGGCGGTGTCCGCTCCTGAACATAATCCGGTGCTGCAAAAAATGCGGCGTGAGAAGCGCAGAGTCGCGCTGAACTCGCTGCTGGCGGCGCTGGCGATCACGGCCCTCAAGATCGTGGTGGGCCTCTCCACGCGCAGCCTCGGCATTCTTTCGGAGGCGGCGCATTCCGGCCTGGATCTGCTTGCGGCTTTCATCACTCTGCTTTCCGTGCGTGTCTCCGATAAGCCTGCCGACGCCGAGCACCAGTACGGACACGGCAAGGTGGAAAACTTCTCCGCCTTTCTCGAAACCGGCCTGCTGCTGCTCACCTGCGTCTGGATCGTCTGGGAAGCCGTGCGCCGGCTCACCGGCCATCACGTACACGTCCAGCCGGGCTTTGCCGCATTCGCCGTGCTGCTGTTCTCCATGGTCGTGGACTGGTGGCGCTCCCGCCGGCTCAAAAAAGTCGCGGCCAAATACGAGAGCCAGGCGCTTGAAGCCGACGCGCTCCACTTCAGTACTGATATTCTTTCGAGCGGCGTAGTCGCGATTGGCCTTGCCCTGGTCTGGATCGACCATGGCCGCGGCAATCCCTGGCTGGTGAATGCCGACCCCATAGCCGCGCTGCTGGTTTCCATAGTCATTGTTTATGTGAGCTGGCGTCTGGCCCGCCAGACCATTGACTCTCTTCTTGACGCCGCTCCCACCGGATACCGCGCGCGCATCATCGATGCCACGCTGCAAATTTCCGGCGTCATCGAAGTGGAGCGCGCCCGCATTCGCCGCGCCGGCAATCGTTATTTTGCCGATCTCACCGTCGGACTGGCCCGCAATGTCACCTTCCAGCGCTCCGATCAGGTGGCCGCCGAGATTACCCAGGCCGTCCAGCGCCTTCTTCCCGAGTGTGACGTAGTCATCCGCTCCGTGCCTCGTGCAACCGGCAAAGAAAACATCTTTGACCGCATTCGCGCCGTGGCCTCGCGCAACAACTTCAGCGTGCATGATGTCAGCGTCCAGGACCTCGCCGGACGTCTGCATGTGGAGCAGCACCTGGAGCTGACCGAAACGCTCAGCCTCAAGCAGGCCCACGATCAGGTCACGCAGATTGAGGCCCAGATGCGCAGTGAGATTCCGGAAATCTCCACCATTCTCACCCACATTGAAAGCGAGCCGGCCACCATCGAATCCGGCAGCCGCATCCAGCGCGACGCCGTGCTGGAGCAAAAGTTGCGGCCCGTAGTGCGCGAATTCCCGGAAATCCTCGACCTGCATGACGTGGAGATCAAACGCGTGCGCGACAAGGTCTATATGTCCTGCCACTGCACCATGCCCGACGATCTGCCGCTCTCCCGCGTCCATGACATCTCCACCGCGCTCGAAATCCGCTTCAAACAGGAAGCCCCGGAGCTGTTCAAAGTTCTGATCCATCCTGAACCGCTCACCGATAATCGCCGTTAGCCGGCTTTTGTTACGGGATGTGCCTTCTTCGCTTCTTATCTGCGTTCATCAGCGTAAATCCGCGGTAAGGGGTTTTGTCAGCTATCGTCCCGGGCTGTTCTGTCAGCCATCTGCCCGGTCCGTACCCACCATAGGGATACCCCCTCCCCTGGCGTCAATTAGGAAAACAAAGGGTTTAGCTCATTCAACCCAACGGCCACCCAGCCATTTGGCTCTTCGTGCTTGGCTACTAATCGTTAACTTGAGCCCTGGCCATTCATTAATCGATGGCTGAAAAACTCAGGGCCAAAGGCCTATAGCGAACGGCCTTTTCGCAAACCTCGCGCATGATACTGCTAATTAGAAAAAAATCACTGTGACGGTATTACTGGGTAAAGTCCTCAATCGAATTATCAATGCTGTACCGCCTTGTCTCAGTAGTAAAATCCGCTTTTCGTAGGTGACGCCAAAATGATTAACACCGCACTCGTGTCCTTGATCGGAAGAAAATTTCCGCTGTTCAGTGCTTGCCTTGTGGCAACTACCTCCACTGCTGGCATTGTGTATTCCATCGTCAACTTCGATAAAGAGGCCATCCTCATTGTGATTTTTATGGCGCTGTGCTTTGTGGCATCAGTACAGCGAATCATAAAAATAACCAGGGTCGCCAAGAAAAGCGATGCCTAACCCCCTGTAATATCTCCAGGCCACGCTCCTTTCATGTTAGAAAATTTTGTATTTATAGTAAATAAAAAATTTGTTGACTTTTTGTCTTCTCGCAATCATAATAACTACTTGAAATGGTTAGCAAACCCAAGGACGACAACCCGCCCAACTTTCGGTCGCTCCCAGACCAGATGAAGGCAGAAATTAACAGGCTTATTCGAGAGCGCCGTGAAATAGACAGGAAGATTCTTTCTCTCAAACACAGTCTCAGAGGAATAGAGGGATACCTTGATGCACAGCTCGACCAACTGAGACTTGACCCTGTCCCGCTGGAACCTCAATGGACGGGACTGAGAGAGATGGGATTGACAGATGCAGTTCGTAAGGTAATAGAGAATTCGATTGAGAGCGTTAATGCCAAGGGGATACGCAAACAACTGGAAGTGCTTTCTTATCCGAAACTGCCGAAGGACAACCCGTTGGCTCCAATCCACGCGATTCTGACCCGTCTTGAGAAAAACAAGGAGATTCGCCGCGTAAAAGGAGTAGATGGGAAACCCGCTTACGAGTCGGCTAAACAAATCACCGATCTCGTAGAGGAATACGAGAAGGCACACCCGGAAGAAGTCCCCGACAGATGGCGGAAATGACTTTGGGCGCAAATGCGAAAGCCCTGCGCCAACAGGGCCTTCAGGAAGGATGAAACAGCCATGAGAGTCAGAATTGAAATTCGCTTCACTGCTGCCGGTCACACCGTAAAAATTACGGTTGAGCCGCCACCCTAAACCATAACCGCTAGACAACAGCGCCCCGCTTTCTGCGCTAACAGGTTGCGGGGCTAATCCAAAGCGTGGGGTAAGCCGCACTCCAGACCCAAACTGAGTATACGGCTTTTCCACTTCATAAATCCAGAGGAAAAGCCCATGACCTGGGGGCGGCAGAAAATTACCGCTCCATTATTGGAGACTAAATGTCGTTTGATCTATTTGTTCTTTGCTCCAATTGTGACCCGCGATCTACAGCAGGGCAGATCTGGCTACACGTCTCCAAGATCGAACAAACAATGCTTGATCCAGAGGCATGGCCCAACGATAAGCTTCCACTATTTATTGCGTGTCCTTGGTGCAACTATGTGTCAAAGCATTTTCAAGCTCCCAAAGCCTTCCTTCCCGCAGAACTCCAAACCACACTCCAACGCGATAAAGTTTGGTTACGTGTGTCATTTTTATGCGGTATGGCAGGCTGCGGAACTCCAGCAGAATTTCACGTACAAATGGATGCACCCAAAGGCCAGAGAACACAAGACGGAATAGACGACGAATCCATAAAGACGCGGATTCTTCTGGATTTACGGGCTAATCGCTGGAAAGGCATTCTTCCGTGTGATCACAACCTGAAACCTGTTGCTGACCGCTTATATCGCTTCCGGTGGATGACAGTTCTAAAAGGGTACGACCCTCAAGACCAACGGTGGAATGAGGTTCGCAATACGAGGAGTTAGGCTTTACTGGGATACTCACTCAACACCACCGTTCCGTTTTGCAGGCGGCATTACCGTACCGGGAACTGGAACCGATCCGGTATTGGTAATAAGATTACCGCTGCCACACCAAACCCTAAATCGCGGGAGGTGATCCAATGCGTTTAGATTTAGTTTCCTTAGATTGGCCCGAACAGGATAACGGATATACGCCGGACTACGTGGTGATACAGGGAAAGCAGTACAAAGGGGAGAGACTGGTAATTGACAATCACCACTTTGTCGGTTGCACGTTTGACCACTGCACATTCGTTTACGCTGGAGGTCCATTTGCATTCGGCGAATGCGATCTTTTTCATACTAGGCTTGCTGTGACAGGTTCTGCACACAGAGCAGTGCTCCTATGGGCAAAGCTCTTAGAAGACCCAGAACGATACAGCGGAGCGTTTTAATGGCATGAGATGACGATTTGCGCGTCAGTGACATTTTTATCCATAGCGCCGTATCTCGGATAATCCCCAGCAACACGGTCACAGGACACCACCAAAAAGTGTGGCATACGCGAGCAGAGCTATTTCCAGGTCGCTTTGCCTTTTTTGGTTCTATCTGCGTCCATCCGCGTAAATCAGCGGCAAACGGGTTTGTTCTGTCCTGGTACATAATCCATGCGTTTCCTGATGTGAAGGAAAATTCCTTTGGCTTTCGTCTTATGTGGTGTGTGCTCAATCCAAATAAAACAAATCAGGAGAGAGATTTCCATGTTGAGAATCACGTTCAGAACGACCTTGCTCGGTTTTATTCTGCTGCTTGCCTGTGCTGCTTCGTTTGCTCAAACCCAGGCAGATGTTGCTGATACCACAGCGCTGTTCGGCTATGACCCGGCGAGCCAGAGCAAATGGAAAGATACCTGGCGCGGATGTGGCGGCACGAAGCAATCGCCCATTGACATCACGACACGGACCGAGAATCCGTACTTGCCGCCGATCATCTTTCAATACAAATCCACCGCCCTGAAATTCACCCCCAATCCCTACAATATAAAAATCGATTGCAAGGATACGGGCAACCAGATCGTGATCGATGGCAAAACTTACAAGCTGAAGGAATTTCATTTCCATCGTCCGGCGGAGGAAGTGGTGGCCGGGGAGCGGGCGGCGATGTCCATTCACTTCGTGCATCAGAATGTTGACCCTGCTTGCGGACGCGCTGACGACAATCCTTGTTCTGTGGTGGTGGCGGTCGAAATCCTCGAAGGCAAACCCGATCCGGAGATGAAAGATCCCATGACCAAAGCCGTGAGGAAATTGCTGATAACCTATGGCCCTCCCAGCGGGGAACCACTCGATCTCTCCGAGTTTCTGCCGGCGGACAAGACTTATTTTCGCTATCAGGGGTCGCTCACCACGCCTCCCTGCGATGAACCCATCACCTGGTATGTGCTGCGGCGCGGAATCTATTTTCCTCCGGAGCAAATCGCCCAGTTTGCGGCCCGCTTTCCCTCGCCCAACGCCCGCGAAACTCAGCCGGCGAACGGACGTGTTCCCATGTGGTCTCGCTAAGCACTGAAAATGCGAAATAAGTGACGCAGGTACTGTTCATCTCCCGCCGCCGGGGCCATTCAAGTGGCCGATCATGCTCGTAATGGATTGAGGCCCCGGCAGTGCAGGTTCTGATCTTTATCTGCGTCCCTCTGCGTAAATCAGCGCAAACGGGTTGGTTCTGTTCCGGCATACGCGGTCTGTACTGTGTCGCGGGAGGATTCACTGCGTCCAGCGTTTACACTTCAGTCGGTCACTGTTGGTTTTGCATAATTCCAAAGCGGAAATTCGGGAATTCGGTCCTGCTCCAGTCCGTACGCGATGTTCTTCATGGGGGCGCTTATAATGCTTGCCATGAAACATGACCTGGAACGACTTTGGGAAGAACACACGAGCCACGAATTTGTGACCCACGATACTGAGTCAACGCTGGCCACAATGGTGGACGATGCACACGTCAACCACGTTCCGGTCATGACTGGCGGATGTGGGAAAGAGGCCCTGCGTGTTTTCTATTCGCAGGACTTTATCCCCTGCATGCCGCCCGACACCAAACTTACACCCATCTCGCGGACCATTGGCGAGAGCCAGCTGGTGGACGAGATGATCTTCTCGTTTACGCACACCCAGGAGATGGCGTGGATGCTGCCCGGAGTTCCTCCCACCAACCGCTATGTTGAAATTCCGCTCGTGGCAATCGTTGGGTTCCGAGACGGTAAGCTGGTGAGCGAACACATTTACTGGGACCAGGCCTCGGTACTCAAACAAATTGGGCTTCTGACCGATCCACGGCTGCCCGTCTGCGGAGCAGAAACTGCACGTAAGGTAGTCGATCCTAAGTTCGGTGTCGAGGCGAAGAGTTCCGGCAAGTGATGTGAGTTTACAATAAGCGTCATTCATCGGGCAGAAGGGAATTGTGCATCATGCTTAAAAAGGGAGGCGACTCACCGGCCATGAATAGCTTGCTCCATGTTTTTCTGATCGCATTAACAGTGGTGCTAACAACTTTGGCGGCGACTGCGGATACTGTCCGGGTGGAACAGGGGCAGCTGACGGGAACGCCTGGCAAGGACACTGGCGTCCAGGTTTATCGCGGTATTCCTTTTGCCGCGCCGCCGGTGGGCGATCTGCGCTGGAAAGCGCCGCAGCCGCCTGCGTCGTGGCAGGGCATACGCGAAGCCAAAAATTTTGGTAACGCCTGCTGGCAGACTCAATATCCTGCTGGCTCTATCTATCAGGCCAAATTGCCGCCCCTCAGTGAGGATTGTCTGTATCTGAATGTCTGGACGGCGGCAAAGTCCGGCAAAGACCGTCTGCCAGTCATGGTATGGATTCACGGCGGCGGTTTTACCCGTGGCAGCGGCTCGAGCGACACTTACAATGGTGAGAATCTGGCCCGCAAGGGAGTGGTGGTCGTCACCATCAACTATCGGCTGGGAGTCTTCGGCTTCTTCGCCCATCCTGCACTTACCGCGGAGTCCGCACAGCATTCTTCGGGGAACTATGCGCTGCTCGATCAAATTGCGGCGCTCCAGTGGGTGAAGAAAAACATCGCCGCTTTTGGCGGCAATCCTGACAGCGTGACCATCTTTGGCGAGTCTGCCGGATCATGGGCGGTCAACGCGCTTATGGCGAGCCCTCTGGCCAAAGGGCTGTTCCATCGGGCCATTGGCGAGAGTGGCGGTTTGTTCGCTCCCATGAAGAACCTGGCTGAAGCCGAGAAGACCGGTGAAGCCCTGGCCTCTTCGCTGAATAGCACGGAGAACTCGCTGAAAGCGTTGCGCGCGCGGCCCGCGGAAGAACTCCTAAAGGCCGGGGAGACAGCAATCGCCAGTCCCATTGTGGATGGATGGGTCCTGCCGGCAGACGTGCAAACGATTTTTGCCCAGGGTAAACAGAATGACGTGCCTCTGCTGGTCGGCTCCAATGCCGACGAAGGAACCACGCTGGCTCCACAAGGAGCGAAAGTCACGAGCGCTGTATTCATCAGCCAGATCCGGCAACGCTATGGCAGCCAGGCTGACCAGTTCCTGAAGGTCTATCCCGCGGCATCGGACAGCGAAGCAGTGGCGTCGTTTTATGCGGCGTACCGCGACCAGGTATTCGGCTGGGAGATGCGCACGTGGGCGCGAATGGCCGCCCGGACTGGGCATCATTCGGCCTACATGTATTATTTCAGCCATCGGCCACCCGGAACGCAAAGCAGCCGCCTGGGTGCTTTCCATGCGTGCGAGCTGCCTTACGTTTTTGGCAACTTTATATGGCCGTTTCCCTGGGAAGAAGAGGACCGCAAACTCTCGGATACCGTCTCCACGTATTGGGTGAACTTCGCCAAAACCGGCGATCCCAACGGCGAGGGGCTGGTCAAGTGGCCGGCCTGGGGCCCAGCCAGCGATCAGGCGCTTGAATTCGGCGACCAGGTCGGCCTTCGCTCGCAGGTAAACAAGCATGGGCTGGATTTCTTTGACAGCTACTACCACTCTCTGTCCGCACTGGCAGGCCCCGCACTGTCAGATTCAATGACCTCAGACGAACGGGCAACGAAAAAGTAGCATGATGTACGGGGGATGTTCTCGCGTTCTGTACCGTCGTGAGTGGGCCGAAGCGCCAGGCGCAGAATGGCCTGGCATCTGTTCATGCGAAATGGAAAGGTCGGCCACGCATGATAGTTATGAAGAGTTGTGGGAAAGATCGGGCGGCTGCCTGCAAGTTTATTCATGTATTTGGCGTCCCCGACGGCGACAGAACTGGTCATAATGTGGCCAAAAAACTGGACACAGGTGGTATTCTGGCGGCGCGATGAAAGAACGCTCGCCGACGATTGTGAAAGTTGATGGCGATAAGGGCGTCTATCGGTACCTATACCCGAAATCGAGCGTAAACGGGTCTGAGTGAGTGATTTGGTCTGTTTCGAACAACTGGCAGAAACAGGCGCCGATTCGCCAGGAGGCGTGCAACTAGGCGAATAAAAAGCCCATCGTGAATAGGGTTAGCCATGACGCAACTGTTCGCTGGCCCCCCGGGTGCAATTGCGACTACAATTCCCGCGTGAGTGCCAGAATCCTTCTTCTCGTGACCTTCATTGCTGTCTTGCTGATGTCCGCCAGATCGCAGCCTGAGGTATCGAACAGCGCAGCCTCCGGAGATGGTCCCTGCCGGCCACAAATTGCTGCGCATGGACCAGCCCCAAACAATGGAATCGTGATGAACGGGATCGACGTCCTCGAACAGGATGGTTTCCGGGAGGTCCGGGATTCCAACCCGTCCTCCCCACGCGCAGTCGGTGTTATCACCAACCACACTGGTTTCGATGTCGAGGGCCGCAGGACGATCGATATTCTCGCCAAAGCGCCCGGCATCAAGCTCGTGGCGATATTCAGCCCCGAACACGGCGTGACCGGAGAACTCGACATCAATTCGGTGGGCGATTCTGTCGATCGCGCCACGGGCGTACCCATCTACAGCATCTACGGCGACACGACCGCGAGCCGGCATCCACCCGAAAGCGTGCTTCGGAAGCTGGATGTCCTGGTGATCGACATCCAGGACATCGGCTCCCGTTTCTATACGTACGAGTCTACCCTGGGTTACACACTTGAATCGGCAGCGATCACCGGCACCGCGGTCGTTGTGCTCGATCGGCCGAATCCTTTAACCGGTATGCATGTGCAAGGACCTGTCTCGGATGGCAAGCACCTCAACTTTGTCGATTACACGACGGAACCGATTCGCCATGGCATGACGGTGGGCGAGTTGGCGAAGATGTTTAACAGCGAGCGCCACATCAACGCCAGGCTCACGGTGGTTCCCGTAAAGGGATGGACGCGCAGCGACTGGTTCGATTCCACCGATCTGGTTTGGATCAACCTGTCGCCGAATATGCGGAATATGAATGAGGCCGCGTTGTACACCGGGATCGGGATTTTGGAGTATACGAATGTATCCGTCGGTCGCGGCACGGATACGCCGTTCGAGGTGTTCGGTGCGCCGTGGATCAAACCACGGGAATTCGCGCAGTATCTGAATGCACGCCAAATCCCGGGTGTCCGATTCGTGCCAACCTGGTTTACACCCGCCAAAGATGCCAAGTTAGGCGGACAGCGCGTGGGCGGGGTACAGATGATCGTGACCGACCGGTCTGTTCTCGATGCGCCGGAACTTGGCTTGGAACTTGGCTCCGCGCTGCTGAAGCTCTATCCCGCCGAGTGGAAATTGGATCGATTGATCGATCTGCTGGGGAATGAGTCGACCCTGGCGGAGCTTAAGTCCGGCAAAGATCCGCGGTGTATTGCCGAGGACTATCAGCCGGATCTGCAACAGTTCATGCGGGTCCGGCAAAAGTACCTGATCTATACCGATCACTGAATGCCGAGCGATAAGAGGCCTGGCTGTTGAAAAGCTCGATTTCAACGAAGACCGGCCAGGAATCGGTGAGCCGAAATGTATCCAAAAAACCGAGAAAGATCGTTCCTGGGCGCCATGACGCGACACGGTTTCTGCCCAACTCTGGCAAACGGAGTAGTTCAGCAGCCACGTCTGTTATCGCCGGTTGAGATTCATTGTCGTGAAAGCGTGCGCCTGCAGGCCCACTCCCTTACCGACTCGGTGTTCATCAGGAAGATCACTCCGGGCGTGAGTCGCCGGGCATTTTTGATTCTGCGCTTCGCAGACCGAAGCTTGCCGTCCATGCGATCTTGCCGTTCCGCAGTTAGGCATTAAGCCCAAAGAACACGAAGGTCCGTGTCTCAGAGTCACTGACACCTTTGTGTGCGTACCTTCGTTGTTTCAATGCATGTGGTTCCAGGATTGCCGCACGTGTATCCTCGGAGACACATGTGCCTCGCATGACACTTTCTGTCTCGGATCCAAATTCGGTCAAACTCCACGGCTGGAACAAGTTACGCCAATGGCGTCCTACGTGCTTTATTCGATATGCTGAAGCTCAAATAAGGTCGATAACGCAGTGAAGATAAGAATCAGAATCCCTGAAGCGGTAAAAAATACTCTGTGGGCGAGAATTGTCACCCGGCTGGCGCGCCGCTGGGTCCTCACCCTGGTGGCTGGCTGTGTGTTGTTCTGTGTGCTCGGCTTCTCGCTCTTTGCCTGGGATTACATTCATTATCAGCCAATTGTGGACCAGCGCATGAGCGGGCCGGTCTTCGCCAATACCGCTCGGATATACGCTGCTCCGCGCACGGTCCATGCGGGTGATCCGGGAACGCCCGCCGAGATTGCCGCCCAGCTTCGCCATGCCGGATACACCGCCGCCAGCGAGGCTGCCAAATCCCGCACAGGCACTTATCGCGTTAGCTCGAATGCCATTGAGATCATGCCCGGTCCGGAATCGTTTTACAGTCCGGACGTGGCCCGTATCGGATTTTCCGAAGGCAAGCTTGAAAAGATCATCGTCCCCGGCCCGGGAGCGGAAGAAACTTTGGAAGGCTACGATTTGGAGCCTCAGCTCATTACTGGTCTTTATCAGCAGTCTCAGCGCTCCAAACGCCGTCTGGTCGCGTATGACGAGATTCCCAAAACTCTGCGTGACGCCATCATCTCCATTGAAGACCGCCGCTTTTTCGAGCATAAAGGCGTGAACTATTTCCGCCTGGCCAAAGCCGCCGCCGCCGATATTTTTCGCGGAAGCATGAGCCAGGGCGGCTCCACTCTGACCATGCAGTTTGCTAAAGGGTACTTTCTGACCAACGAGAAGAGCCTCTCTCGCAAACTGGCGCAGATTGTGATTGCTCTGCAGCTCGAGCGGCGCTTTTCCAAGCAGCAAATTTTTGAGACCTACGTGAACTGGGTCCCCATGGGGCAGCGTGGCTCGTTTTCCATTGATGGTATGGGTGAGGCCGCGCAGGCTTATTTCGGCAAGGACCTTGGCAATCTCAATCTTCAGGAATGCGCGCTGCTGGCCGCGATTATTCAGGCCCCCAGCAAGCTCACGCCCTTTCGCCATCCCGAGCGCGCGCTGGAGCGGCGCAACCTGGTGCTGGAAACCATGGTTGAGACCGGCGCCATCACCCGCGAACAGGCGGACAAGGCCAAAGCCGCTCCTCTCAAACTTACTTCGCCCAGCATTGAGGCCAGCGATGCTCCTTACTTTGTGGACATGGTGCGCGAGTCGCTCCTGGACAAGCACAGTGAAGATGAGCTGAACAGCGCCGGGCTGCGTGTGTACACCACGCTCGATCCCGATCTGCAGCGCGCCGCCGCCGAAGCCGTGAGCGCGGGCGCAATTCAGATTGACGCACTGCTGACTAAACTGCGCACCAAAAAGACCAGAACAGGCAAAGGCAAACAGGCCAAAACCGAGATCGCCATCGCGCCTGGGCCGCGTGCGGAGATCGCGCTGGTGGCCATCGATCCCCACACCGGCGAGATCGTTGCCCTGGTAGGCGGCAGAAATTACGGTGTGAGCCAGTTAAACCACGCGCTTGCCAGCCGTCCCACAGGCTCAATCTTTAAACCATTTGTTTATGCGGCAGCCCTGAACTCCGCTATCAATGGGGCGCAACCGGTTTATACCGAAGCCACGGTGCTGAGCGATGTGGAGGGCGCATACGAGTACGGAAACAAAGTTTATACGCCAAAGAATTTTCACAATGAGTATCGCGGCGAGGTGAGCGTGCGGGAGGCACTGGCGCACTCGCTCAACAACGCCACCGTCCGTTTGGCCGAGATGGTCGGCTACGATCACGTTGTGGACCTGGCGCTGAACGCGGGCATCGCTTCCGTGAAGCCCACGCCCGCGATTGCCCTTGGTGCCTATAACGCCACGCCGGTGGAGATGGCGCGCGCCTACACCATCTTTGCCAATGGCGGTCTCCGTGTGAACCCCATCATGGTCGGCTCGGTCCGCGACCAGCAGGGCAACGTGGTGCAGAACTCTGTCCCCGAGAAGACCCAGGTGCTCGATCCGCGTGTGGCTTTTGTCGCCACCAACATGATGGAAGAGGTGCTGCGGTCAGGCACCGCCGCCGGTGTGCGCGGCATGGGCTTTACCGAGCCAGCAGCCGGAAAAACCGGAACTTCGCACGACGGCTGGTTTGCCGGATACACCGATCATCTGCTGTGCATCGTTTGGGTCGGCTTTGACGATTACAGCGACCTCAATCTTCAGGGCGCGCACTCCGCTGCTCCCATCTGGGCCATGTTCATGAAGAAGGCGGCCACTCTTTCCCGTTACAAAGACGTAAAGCCCTTTGTGCCGCCGCCGGGCGTGGTCATAGTGAATCTGGATAAGAAAACCAATCTCATCTCCACTCCTGCCTGTGCGGATGCCTGGGAAGCTGCATTTATCGAGGGCACCCAGCCCAAAGAAACCTGCGAGCACGCTCCCGTGGAGCAACCGGCAACTCCCGTGACCATGGCTGGTAATGGCGACAAGATGGGCAAAGATTTGGCGGCCGGAACCGCGAAGTAACCTGCCATCCTGACCTGCAGTATGTGACTTTTTCGGCCGTGCTGCGTCTAAATTCCTAATTCCATTCGCGAAATAGCGCCTGGTGTTTTAAAATCAGCAGCTCATTAAGAACACTGCCAAAATTCACTGGCATCATCGCTGGAGATGAATTCAAATGAACTCGCGTCTGCTCGCAATTCTCCTGTTGTTCCTTACTTTCTTTACCTTCGCCACCGCACAAAAACAGAAATCGGAACCGGCTACACCACAAGCCGCCGCCCCGGAAAAGGAAAAGAAGGACGATGATCCCATGTCCAGCGGCACTTTCACTGGGCTGAAGTTCCGCTCCGTGGGGCCTGCGCAGATTTCCGGACGCGTAGTCTCCATTGCGGTGAATCCTCAGAACAAAGCCCAGTATTACATCGGCGTGGCCTCGGGCGGCGTGTGGCGCACGGACAATGACGGCACCACCTGGATTCCGCTCTTCGAGCACGAAGGCTCTTATTCCATCGGTACGGTGGTGATCGACCCAAAGCATCCCAATGTCGTTTGGGTGGGATCGGGTGAAAACAACAGCCAGCGCAGCGTGTCGTATGGTGACGGCGTCTATCGCTCGGAAGATTACGGCAAGAGCTGGAAGAACATGGGACTGAAAAAGTCCGAGCACATCGCCCGAATCCTGATTGATCCGCGTGACAGCAATGTGATTTATGTAGCGGCGCAGGGGCCGCTGTGGGGGCCGGGCGGAGATCGTGGACTCTACAAATCCACCGACAGTGGCAAGACCTGGAACGCAATCCTCACCATCAGCGAAAATACCGGCGTCACCGACGTAGTCATGGATCCTTCGAATCCTGACGTCTTGTTTGCCGCCAGCTATCAGCGCCGACGCCATTACTTCACTCTGATCAACGGCGGCCCGGAAGCAGCCATTCACAAGTCCCTGGATGGCGGTAAAACATGGAGCAAGCTGAATGGCGGACTGCCCTCGGTTGAGATGGGACGCATTGGTCTGGTTATCTCTCCGGTGAATCCCAGCACCATCTATGCCACGATTGAAGCCGGAGAAGGCAAGGGCGGCATCTATCGCTCCCAGGATTCCGGAGTGAACTGGGAGAAGCGCAGCGACTTCAGCTATGGTCCACAGTACTACGGCACCCTCTTCGCCGACCCCAAACGCGAAGACCGCATCTATGCCACGGGCCTATTCATGCAGTATTCCGATGATGGCGGAAAGACGGTCCATCCCCTGCCCGCCAGCCACATGCACGTTGATATGCACGTGATCTGGGTGGATCCCGACGATACGAAGCACATGCTGCTGGGCAACGATGGCGGCCTTTACAGCACGCACGATACCGGCGCCACATGGCGATGGATGTCCAACCTGCCAACCGGCCAGTTTTATGACGTGGCCGTGGACAATTCCAAGCCGTTTTATTACATCTACGGCGGCACGCAGGACAATTATTCTCTGGGCGGCCCGTCGCGTACCCGCGATATTTCCGGCATCAACAATCAGGACTGGTTTGTAACTCAGGGCGGAGATGGCTTCCGCTCGCTGGTCGATCCTGAAGATCCCAATACGGTCTATGCCGAGGCGCAGCACGGCGATATCGTCCGCTTCAATCGCGCCACCGGCGAGCGCTTTGGCATTCAGCCCCAGGAAGGCAAAGGCGAGTTGCCGGAACGCTGGAACTGGGACGCACCCTTTATCATCAGTCCGCATTCACATACGCGCTTGTATTTTGGCGGCCATCGCATCTTCCGCTCGGATGATCGTGGTGATACCTGGAAACCAGTCAGTGATGATCTCAGCCGCCACCTGAATCGCGACACCATTCCCGTAATGGGCAGGCTGTGGTCACCAGACTCGGTGAACAAACACGTCTCCACGGCCTACTTCGGCAATATCTCCATCATCTCCGAATCTCCGCTGAAAGAGGGCCTGCTGTTTGCCGGAACCGATGACGGCCTGATTCAGATGACGGAAGACGGCGGAGCGCACTGGCTGAAGATAGAAAATCTTCCGGGCGTCCCGCAAAACGCCTATGTCACTCGCATTGTGCCTTCGCGTTTTGATGAAAAGGTCATCTACGTGGCCCTCGAAAACCACCAGAACTCCGATTTCAAGCCTTACGTGCTGCGCTCCAGTGACTTGGGCAAAACCTGGACCAGCATCGCCGCAAACCTGCCGGAAAATGGACCTGTGTGGGCCTTCACCGAGGACACGGTTAATCGCAATCTGCTCTTTCTCGGCAACGAATATGGAATATGGTTCACCGCGGATGCCGGGAAAAAATGGATCCAGCTCAAAGGCGGCCTGCCGGTCGTTGCCGTCCGCGACGCGGTGATTCAACAGAGCGAGTCCGATCTGGTGCTGGCCACGTTTGGGCGCTCGTTCTACGTGCTGGACGACCTTTCTCCGCTGCGCTCCATCAACCCGGGTACGCTGCAGCAGGAGGCCGCTCTGTTGCCGGTACGCGATACACTGCTCTATCTCCAGACCGCACGCATTGGTGGACGGAACCAGGGCTTCCTGGGCGATACCTTCTTCGTCGCGCCCAATCCGCCCTACGGAGCAGCGTTTACGTACTATCTGAAAGACAAATACAAAACCCTGAAAGAGACTCGTCAGGACGCCGAAAAGAAAGCAGCCAAAGAGCACGGCGGGGCCGCGTATCCCACGCTGCCGTATCCCACGCATGACCAGCTTCGCGCGGAAGCCGAAGAGCAGGCCCCGGCCATCTGGGTGACCATCCGCGATGAAAGCGGAAATGTGGTACGGCAGATCGCGGGCAGCAACAGCAAAGGCGTCAATCGCATTACGTGGGACCTTCGCTTCCCGGCGACCTCGCTGCCTTCGGCGCGTGCCGAGTCGATCGAGCAGGGATCGGACGATTTCGCTCCCGCAGGCGGCATTTTGGTGATGCCGGGAACGTACACGATCCAGCTTTCGAAGAAAGTGCGCGATCAGTGGACAGACATCGGCCAGCCGCAGAAATTCCGTGTCTTTAGCGAAGCCGAAACCGGCATGAAGGCGGAAAATCTGGCGGAGCTGCATAAATTCCAGAGCAAGTTATCGAAGCTGGAGCGCGCGGCTACGGCCTCTATTTCCTTTGGCAATGAGCTCAACGGCCGGATTGGGGCCATCAATCGAGCGCTGGCGCAAACCGCGGCGGAGACGCAGTCCATGCGTCAGGAAGCCGACGCTCTTATGCGTGAGCTTAACACTGTAATGATTGCTCTGCGCGGCGACCAGGCGATTGAAGCCTTCAATGAGCAGACGCCTACCGCTATCATCAGCCGCGTTCGCGAGGTCGCATCGGGGGAACGGCTCTCCAGTTCGCTGCCCAGCGCAACGCATCGCCAGCAGTATGAAATTGCATCCGCCGAATTTGCCGATGCACTGAAGCAGCTAAAAGCCCTCTATGCCCGCTTCGACACACTGCAGCAAAAAGTGGAGCATATTGGCGCGCCCTGGACTTCAGGTCGTCTGCCGGAATGGCAGCCGGAATAGCAGTTAACAATTAGTTAGTAAGGAGCTTACTATGGCAACACCATTGCCCGTTCCTCCTGCGCCAGAGCCACCGGGTTCTGCCCCGCTTTCATTTGCCGGCTATATGGGAACGCCAGGCCAGCTTGTGGGAGTGGGATTTGGGCCGCGCTTTGCTGCGCGTCTTATCGACTTTGTAGTTCACCTGATCATAAGCCTGGGCGCTGGAATCTTTTTGGGTATCGGCCTGGCGCTTTATGCTGGCGCATCCGGAGAGCCTGTTCAGCTATTGCTCGCGAAGATTGGCAGGAATGGCCCGCTGGCGTACCTGTTTGCGTTCATTGGGTCGATTTCCTTCAATGCAATTTGCGAGAGCGTGCATGGAAGCACGCCTGGCAAACTGATACTTTCGATGGTGGTGGTGAAAGAAGACGGTTCTCCCTGCAGCTTAGGCTCTGCAGTTATTCGCAATCTGGCTTACCTGATAGACGCGCTCTTTTTTGGCGTAGTTGGGTACTTCGCCATGCAAAGGAACCCGCAACAACAACGCCATGGTGATGTGTGGGCGCATACCATTGTCTGCAAACGCGCTCATGTGGTTCCACAAAATCTCAGAGGTAGCGGCAGATTTGCCGTGGCTCTGCTTTTGGGTGCGTTTGTGGATGCAGTGTTTCTTGTCATCGGATGGCTGACGAATCTAATGTAAGTCGGCCAGCACACGGAACATTCGCTGCATCTGCCGGACGTTCCCCGGCGAGTGCAGAAATAATATTGCCTGCGGCAGCCAGTTCTATCCGCAACCGAACACTGTCCACGGCTGATCCCAGATGAGGCGTGAATAGTGTGTGGTCTGTGTGACGCAGCAAATGCGGGCTGACTGCCAGCGGACGGTCAACGCGCGCCCAGTCTTCCATCTCGAACACGTCGGCGGCATACCCGGCAAGGTGACCGCTGGCGAGAGCATCAGCGACGGCATTTTCATCGATCACGGAACCCCGTCCCACATTCACCAGATGGCTGCCTGGTTTCATTTGCGCGATGGCGGCAGCGTTGACAAGGTGCAGCGTGGAATCAGTCAGTGGGAGGAGGGCCACGACAATATCGCTCTGCTCCAGCATTTCGTTGAAGCTGAGGCGGTGGACACGCAGCAGCGCTTCTTCCTCCGCCGTAAGCGCCACAGTGTCCGCGTAGATGAGTGTGACGTTAAAGCCAGCCAGCAGACGGGCGAGTGCGCGCCCAAGCCTGCCCATTCCTGCAATGCCAATGGTTCGCCCGTGCAGCCCGCTGCCGTAGAGAGCAGGACGCCAGCCGCGAAAATTTCCGCTGCGCACCAGATCATTCCCCGCGGCGATATTCCGCGTGATTCCCAGCATCAATCCCAGGGCGAGTTCAGCCGTGGGAACAGACAACAGATCAGGCACAATGGTGAACCAGATTCCGCGCCGGGTGCAGGCGGAAACATCAAAGTTGTCGTAGCCTTTGAGCGCGGCAGCGATGATTTTGAGTCTCGGACACTTTGCCAGAAAATCATCATCAATGCTGTCCGGCATAAACACCATCAGAGCGTCTGCTTCTCGCGCCAGTTCCGTGAGCTTTTCCCGAGGCCAGCTATCGGCGGAGTCATTGGCAATGACGCGGCATGTCTGTTTTAGGAGTGCTTTTACTTCCTCATGCACACGATGCGTGACCACCACCAGAGGCTGCGAAATCAAAGGAGCATCTCCTCGGACACTCTCCAGAATTTCCGTATGCGCGTGTTGATCAGATCGGTGGCCATGATCAGCACCCAGGTGGGAATGAGATACCACATCATCTCCTGGTAATGGAACAGCTGCTGCGCTTCGAAAAGCGCCTGGCCGATTCCGCCCGCGCTAATCATGCCCACTACCGTGGCCGCGCGCATGTTCCATTCCAGACGAAAGAGACTGTGGACCATCATGGGCGCGAAGGCCATAGGCAGGTGGGCAAAGCCGGCCACGGCAATTCCCGATCCTCCGGTCGAAGTCATGGCCATGACCGGGGCCTCGGGGACATTCTCCAGTGACTCCGAGAACAGTTTGCCCAGACTTCCCGCGCTGTGCAGCCCCAGGGCCATGATTCCGATCTTTGGCCCCAGACCGGCCATGCCCATCAGAATCAGCCCCCATACCACCTCGGGGATGGCCCGGAGAAACTCAAGAAATCTTCGGGCGGGAAAGCTGATGAACCCCGGCATAAGATTTCTGGCCGCAGCCACGCCGAGCGGCAGACCAAGCACAATCGCCAGCGCTGTCCCTGCAAACGCCATTAGCATGGTCTCACCGATCAATCCGGGCACACGGGCGATATCCTCCGGTGCGCGAGGTGGAAACATGGAGCCAATGCGCTGGATGGCATGGCGAACTTCAACCATCTCCGGCCGGTTGACCCATACCGCCACCGCACCGCAAGCGGCAAAGACCAGTAAGAGCCTGGGATATCTGCGAATGAGCCACGCCAGCCGGTCCACGACGGCCACAACCATGACCAGCAAAATTATCAGCGTGGTCACGCGGGGGTAGTCTGCCATGTTAACCGACCCCGTGAGTTCGGTCCCCAGTCCACCCGCGCCCACGGCCCCCACAATCACCGCCGCGCGTATGATGCTTTCAAATTCGTAGGCTCCGTAGGTCAGCAGGTCTTTGAGGCGCAGCGGCAAAAGGCCGAAAAAAGCCACCATCACACGATTGGCGCCGGTTGTCTGCAGCGCTTCCACCGGCCCCGGATCGGCTGAGGCAAACAGATCGGCAAAAATCTTGCCCATAGCCCCGGTATAAAAAATGGTGAGCGCCACCACTCCTGCCGCGGGCCCCAGTCCCAGGATAATCACGCAGAAAATGGCCAGCGTCAGATCGGGAAGAGCACGGAGAGAGGTCAGCAGCGCGTATAAGATGCTTGCGCCGGGCAGACGCGCGCCAATGTAGAGCGCCAGGAGCAAGCCGAGGATTACGGTAAGAAAGGTAGCCGCGGCAGCGATCTCCAGTGTCTCAAACAGTGGAACCATTGCAGCTTTAAGATAGGCTGGAGAAAAGTCCGGCGGAAAAAAATGCCGCACCTGCGATAACGCGTTCTCCCAGCCGGAGATCACGCACCCACCCCAATAACCTTCCGTCGTGCGGAACTCAGCCTTTCATCGGCCAGAACCCTGCCGTCTTTCATACGGATGATGCGATCAAAATATCGGTAGGCAAATTCCGGCTGATGCAGAGAGCACAGCAGAGCAAAGCCGTTTTCCTTTGCCAGCCTGCACAGCAGGGCCAGTATCTGCTCGCTAAGATGGGGATCGAGCGAAGCTACCGGCTCATCGGCAAGCAAAACCAGCGGCTGCTGCACCAGAGCGCGGGCAATAGCGACGCGCTGATGCTCACCGCCCGAAAGTTCCGATGTGGAAGCCCTGAGTTTGTGGGCAATCTCCACGCGGTCCAGAGCAGTTCTGGCTTCTTCAAGTTCCGCAGCCAGAGGGAACAGGAGAAAACGAAGGGCATGAAGCGTGGACCAGCGGCCGAGGGCCCCGGCCATTACATTTTGATGGACCCGCAAACGTTCCACCAGATCGTGGCGTTGCGAAACCAGCGCAATGCGCCGCCTCCACTCGCGCAGATGCTGTCCGTGCAATCCCTGGACTGAAACTCCATCCACCGAGACGGCCCCGGAGCGTACCGGCACGAAGCCGGTGATGGTGCGAAACAAAGTTGTTTTGCCCGTCCCGCTGGGGCCGAGGATGGCGACTTTCTCTCCACGATTCACCTCCAGCGAGACGCCCTTCAGCACTGGCGTGGCTCTGGAGGAAGGTGCGGCAATCAAATCCCGTATCAGCAGCATAGTTTCACAAATCCGGGAAGATCAATTTTTAATTCAGAACATCTTCAATTGCTGGGCCACCGCGCGCACGGTACTGTACTCTTCGTCATTGGCGCGCACAAACGATTTTCCGCGCAGAATCTTCAGCACCTCGTCGTCGTGGCCTTCCTGCAGCCGGGTAAAGGCCTGGATGAACTTTTCCTGCGTTGCCGGGTCAATCTCTTTGCGTGACGCCCAAACGTAGTCCACAAAGGGCTGGGAGGTCTGGAACACCCGAACTCTCGCCTTGTCCAGCTTGCCTTCGGCAATCATGGAGTTAAAAACGCTTTCGTCCAGCGCGCCAGCGTCTACCGCACCCGATTCCACGGCTTTTGCCGTGGCCGGATGACTTCCGGTATAGCGGAACTTGAGATCGGAGTCCACGTTGATCCCCGCCTGTCTCATCTCCAAATAGGGAACCAGATGTCCGCTGGTGGAATTGATGTCGCCAAAAGCAAAGTTTTTGCCCTTCAGGTCTTTGAGCGAGTTGATCTGTGATCCGGCGCCGGTGATGAACAGCGAGTGAAATTGCAGATCGGACGCGCGCTGCACCAGCGGAATTACGCCAAACTGAGCGTGGGCCTTCACATACGTCAGAGCGCCGAAGTAAGCAAAGTCCAGCGAACCATTGCCCATGGCTTCCACCGTGGCGTTGTAGTTGGTCGGAATGATTAACTCGACCTCTCGCCCCAGTTGCTTCGTGAGATAGGCTTTGAGAGGGGCTTTTTCGACGACCGAAGCCGATGTTGCGCCGGCATCGGGGATCATGCCCACTCGCAAGGATCGGTTCTGGCATTGAGCAGCCACTATGAAAAGCCAAGCCGTCGCGAATAAAGCTATTCGCCGCATATCAGATACAACTCCTTCATGCATTAGAAATTCCCGCGAGCAGCAGGATTCAAAATAAAATTGAATTCTAACTGAACAATTAACAAAATAATTACATAGTTGTTGCATGCGCGTAAGATAAGGGTTTTCCAGGAATTTTCTCCGCCAGGTGTTGCTTCAGTTAATGCCCTGCGGTTGCAACTCCCGCAGCCGGTATGTTAAACACAAACATATGCGCAACTGGATGCGCGAGCGCATGAGGCGCCGTAAAAAGAAAACACCCGAGAACGAGTCTGAAGCTACCGGCAAGGTAGGTCAGCAGAAACCACCCGTGGATGAACTCCATCCCGAACCCATTGTTCCTTCTTATGTGGACGATGCCGCAGAGGAACAAGAGGGCGACGCTTCAGCGGATTTGTCCCCTCCGTTGGTCGCGAGGATCGAAACCGAAGTTCAGCCGGAGCTGCCGTCCACTCCGCCGCCAGGGCTTCCCGAGCAGCAGCCGGTGCAGGCGGCTAAATCAGGGCGTCCGCCCAAAGGCGTGGTAGTTTTGGCCATTGGGCTGCCAGGATCGGGCAAAACCACCTGGTTCAAGCGCCGCGGTGTTACCCCGCTTTCGAGTGACCTGCTGCGCTCCATCCTCTTTGACGATATTACCGAGCAGCGTTATCAGGGCTTGGTTTTTTCCACCCTGCGTTCTCTGCTCCGCGCCCGCCTGATTGCTCGCATGCCATGGAACTACGTGGACGCCACCAACCTGGCGGTCAACGAGCGCCGGCAATGGATCAAGATGGCGAAGAGCTTTGGCTACGAGGTCAACGCGGTATTCTTTGATGTTCCACTTGAGGTTTGCCTCGAGCGGAATCGCCGCCGCGAACGCCAGGTAAAGGAAGAGATCGTCCAGCGTATGGCCGCCAAACTTAAGCCGCCGTCTTTTGAAGAGGGCTTTACCAAGATCACCATGGTGAGAGTGAAGGGCAAAACCAACGGCCTTGAGTAGCTGGTAAGAGCCTAAGAGCGTTTTGCCGGGAAGTTTGAAAAAGGGCACGAATTGATTCGTGCCCTTTTTTGCTTATGTTTATTTCAAATACTTCAGCATCTCCTTGAACTCTGCCGTCCCCGATTGTCCCAGTAGTTCATAAATCATCATTTCGGTGGATGAAATCACCACTCCGGCGGTTTTCATTCGTTCCAAACCGATTTTCCAATTCAATTCCGTGCGCGAGCCCACGGCATCGGCGGCCACATGAACGGTGTGTCCCTGGTTCAAAGCGCCCAGTGCCGTTTGCAGTACGCAGATGTGCGTCTCCATACCGCAGAGCAACAGAGTGCTGCGTCCTGACTGCTTTGCCAGTGTGGAGCAGAATTCGCCATTGCCAAAACAGCCAAACTCCAGCTTATCCACTGGATTAACTTGAGGCAGCAACTCCATGATTTCAGGTGAGGCAGGCCCCAAACCTTTTACATACTGCGTGCTGACGATTACGGGCAAAGAAAGAATGTTCGCCAGGTGGACCAGCAGTTTGGCATTGCGCACCAGGCGCTCTTTTTCATGGATGGCAACCAGCAGTTTTTCCTGAATATCGATCACCAGCAGCGCGCATTCTTTTGCATTCAGCGGACGGCGAGTGGCTTCGGCAGCAGACATGACTTCAAAAGCAGTAGTGGACATGCCAGTAGTTTACAACCGTAAGGCGGCGCTTAGAAGTGATCGTCGGCCACCGAGACCGCTGCCTTTTCCATCTGCTTCGGCTGCCAAAAGCTGGTTTGCCAGTTGTCTTTGGCAGGCTCCCGCCGAATCCATGGCGGAAGGTCCAGCCGCAGATAGCGGGCGAGGGAAGCGGCAAATGGTTCATAGAGTCCACGTATTTCCTCGAGATGAGCCATGGCGGCATCGCTGTGGTTCAGGGTGAAACCGGCTTCCTGCAGTTTTTGTCTGAGGAATATGAGGTCTTCATCCGTCAGTCGGTCCAGAGGTTCCAGCATAGTGGGCGGGGCGCTGAAAATCTGGCTCAAGTCCACCAGCGCATGACGAGCAATGGCAAAGGTCATTTTTGCCTGATAAGACTCCAGCCCATCCAGACCCACAATGGCCAGGGTGCAAACATCGAGTATGGCAACCAGCGAACTGAGCCAGGACTGATTGTCGTGCTGGGAGCGAAAGTAGGCGAGCACCGGATACGAGAGATGGCTTTCCATAAGATCGGCAGCCCAGCGCTCCCAGTCATGCAGAACCTGGGTAAGGCTATCCCGATGATCAGGACCAGCATGGCGGCGAAGCAGTTCATAAGCGGTAGGCGGCGTCCCGGCGCGAGCATCGAGCAGAGAGATGGTGACTTCCCGCCGCGAAAATGCCTGATACAGAACAGGAAGATACCCAATCACCAGGGCAAAGAAGCCAAATCCGATTCCGGCTTCAAGAACGGTGATAAGCCGCGCTGTTGGGGAGGCAGGAGTGATGTCGCCCAGCCCCAGAGTGAAGAGAGTTGTCCCGCTGATATAAAGAGCATTGGCCAGGCGGCTGGGGAAAATTGCTCCGGAGAACGAACTGTTCGTTCCGTAGTGTACCAGTCCGAATCCAGCCACCAGCGTGGCGGCCCACAATGCCATGAGGAGCAATAAAGAAAGAGGTCCGTAATAGCTGAAGAGCGCATCACGTCTCTTTTTATTTTTGTATCTGCCTGCCAGGAGAATCCATGGAACCCAGGTAAAGCGATAAAAAAAACGGGTAAGACGGACTCGCCGGCTCACTCGGCGCGGAAGCACAATGGTTTCAAAGGCTTCCCAGAGCACAACGGCGATCAGTGCAACTCCCCCAACCGCAGCCAAAAAGTTCAGCACAGGCATCCCCCTGGCTGTAGTGTAAACCGGTATGACCGGGTATGGAGCAGGAGCGATTGACGCTTCCCGCGTCGCGTCATAAAATCAAAGCAGCGGTAGATGGCAATTAACACCACAACTACTGCCCCCTCGTTCAATGGTAGGACAGCTGCCTCTGGAGCAGCCTATCGGGGTTCGAATCCCTGGGGGGCAGCCAAATAGAATCAACAACTTAGGCGCATCAACTCTTCCCTAAAGAACTCGCTCTTACCAAAAACTCTTACCAACTCATTCGTGACAGCGCTGGAACAACTGGGAAAGCGCTGGAACAAATACCGGCAACAACACGGAAAATGAGGTGGCGGGGAGCATATGAGAAAGCGAAGCTCAATTGTGTTCCAATATTTGACCGAGTTTTAGTCCTGTGGGAAACAATCGGAATGAAGGACAAGAAACGGCCAAAACTTCCTCGTGGTCTGCACTGGGCCCCGAAATCGCAATACATTTCCTTTAACTGGCGCGATTCTCGTGGCAAGCAGCATGGGCAGTCTACCCACACCACAGATCCAGCCGAAGCCCTGATTTTTAAGCTGGACTTCTTGAAAAAGCAGCGTGAGAGTCTGGATCAGCTGGAAAACGCAACAGAAAATCTAGGCACTCTGAGTCTTCAGCGAGTCTCTGAGATGTACTTCAATTGGAAGCGCGCCAGCAGTTCTGCCAATACGATCTGCCGAGAGCAAAGAATGTTAAAGAACGTGTTGAGATTCTTTGGCTCAGAAACAGTTGTGCGGTCCATCTCGTTAGCTAAGATCCGTCAATATCAACAAACCCGCCGCAGTCAGATCAGCTGCCACATGAAGCAGCAGGTCACGGCCCGTACGGTCAACTACGAGGGACATCTGCTGCGAGGTGTCATGATATACGCCGGTTGCTGGACCACGGACCTTGCCACACAGTACAAGCCGCTCAGAGAGTTAAAGAGGCGCGTTGGCAAAGTGGCGACTAAAGCGCAACTGATGAATATCATTGCCACGGCGAAAACAAACGAGTATTGGGTGCTTGCTATGTATGCAGCTGCGGTGGCCGTAGGGACAGGCTGCCGAAGTTGCGAGATCAAAAACCTGCGGCTTCAGGATATTCACCTCGAAGCTGGCAAACTGGTGGTCCGCGGCGAGACAGCAAAGAACCGTCGTGAGAGGGAGCCGCGCCTGATGGCTCTGGCGCAATGGGGATTACGCTGCCTGTTGGCTCGCGCTACCGCGCTTGGTGCCAGTAACCCTGATCACTATCTCCTGCCGCTTAGTCTTAGCAAGTCCCGGCATCTTTCCAAAGCAACGCAGCAGAAGTGGGACCTGAGCAGGCCGATGGTTACATGGGTGAAATCCTGGAGAAAACTCGTCGAAAAATGCGATATGAAGGGATTCCGCTTCCACGATCTGCGGCACACATTTCGGACACTTGGGGCAGAGGCAGGAGTGCCCTTGGAAGTCATGATGGCACAGCTCGGCCACATGGACCGGGAGACTTCTCTTCATTACGTTCACATCCAGCAGCGTGCTCTGGAACGGGCTAGACAACTGATTGAATCGGAGCAATCTGAGATACTCGCATTCGCTCAAGGGAATGCACCTCAGGATTGTGACGTCAGAGTTAAAGTCGCGTCGACGGAATCACC
>WNFP01002413.1_pt1 | contig 35011 bp, 33 predicted proteins | sample 5400201 | NCBI WGS metagenome assembly WNFP01 (sample SAMN13153355, study PRJNA577476) | soil metagenome | isolation source: 115 cm saprolite under Madrone tree | place: USA:California | collected 2016-06-14 | reverse complement strand
CAGGTGGTGTTACCGCCGAATTGCTGAAAACCGGCGTCGCAGATGGGGACGGATCCCCGCGTGCCATAAAACTTGAGCTTCATGCAATCGTTTTCATGAAGGTAAGTCCCCAGCTCGCGAGCATCAAGCGATCCGGCAAGCGTGACGAAATCCATATCGCGCGACACGCTCAGCTTGGTCCAGAGCGTTAGCCGCAGCGTTATTGACAGGATTGCCGCCAACAACGCCAATAACGGATGCCCGTTAGTTGCTGTCAGCAATTCCCTAGCCGCGGCGCTGGCAACAACTAACGCTAGTCATATTGTTCGAGATACCGCCAGCAGCGTCAATTCGTTGACTTTCCGTCCAAAAGAGCTTAAACGTTCATTTGAACATTCCTGTCGAGTTCCAATGACGATATCTCTCTGGAGTGGCGCGATCATGCTCTTCTTCTTCTGGCTCGCCCGGGTCAACTCTCGTGACAAATTTTAAACCCTTAGCGAGCCACGGAACCCCCTGCCGCTATAGTAAGACTGCGCGCCGTTGTGACCCACAAAGACGCGGCCGTAGCGGCGATCACAATAGAGCGCCCCGCCGAGTTTTCTAATAGCAGCAGGTGTTTTCACCCAGCTCGACGATTTCGTATCGAAATCTCCAAGCTTCTGCAGCTCCAGATATTGTTCTTCCGTCAAAAGCTCAATGCCCATGGCCGCTGCCATATCCATGACGTTATTTTTCGGTTTATGTTCTTTCCTGGAATCCAGCGCTTCGCGGTCGTAGCAAAAACTTGCGCGGCCTGCGGGACTTTGCGCCGAACAATCAAAAAAGATGTATTCACCCGTCTTTTTATCGTGACCCACAACATCCGGTTCGCCGCCCGTTCTCTCCATTTCATTGAGTGACCACAGCTTCTCGGCCTTAGCGTCCAGCCTTGCTTGGACTTTGGCCCATTCAAGACCCTTATGGCGGTTCATGTTTTTCTCAAAACGGGCCTTCAACGCTTTGAGTAGTTCTTCACGCTGTTTTGGTGACAACTTTTTTGCTTCAACGCCTTTCATATAGGTTTCTTTTTATTGCTGTGTCTTTAACGTCTTAGCACAATCTTTTCGTCCAGTCCTCCTCGCCAGATGCCAAACTTCTTTCGGAGCGGCTGATATCCTTGCGCCTCGACCAATAGCCAGCGATCTGCGTCCACTCGATTCTAATTTCACCTTCGTAATTTCTAGTTTATCCTTGCCGCGTAGCGGCCTGCCGTTGGCTTCATCGTTGGTTAGGTCTGGCTCATGGGATTCAAGGCTTCGGCTGTGCGTTCGCCCGTTGGAATCAATCGCTGAGACGTAGCCCTAACTCCAACCGGCTTTGCTGAGATCGTCGGCACAAAATGCTTGCCAGAAAGAACGATCTGGATTGCAGACGCACATCGCGACGACGGAAAGCGTTTCGTTGTGCGTGCGGATGAAAAGTTGAGGTTCCGAATTGCTTCCTAGCATCCGCCTTTATCGCCTTTTATGAGCCTGCCGCTCGAAAGATTCTGGCGAAAAAAAGATGCGTCGGCAGATAAACAGCGAGCGGAAACAGCAGCATTAAAAGAATCACGAACAGCGGTGCGGGCAGAATCGTCTGCGGTTTTTGGCCGAAACCATAGACCCAGTTCACATTCTCCTGCGCGTTGCTCACCAGATACGAGAGCGGCAAGACCACCAACGTGACAACTGTCTGCCAGAAAAAAGCCCGCCGATCATAGCCCAGCCGATGCACGATCCAGAGAAGGAGCAACGGCAGGACAATATGAAAACATGACAGAGTGCGGGTGAACCACGGGATTTTCGGATCGAACATATACGCGCTCAAGCCCATTGACGATTTGCCGGTTAACAGGCGGGCGAAAAAATCGACATTCCAGATTGCTTCAAAGAAAACAACAGCAACGGCCATCATGCTGACGATCAGCGCATTCTCCAGCCAAAGGGCAGGCACGAGTGCCAGCAGAGCGATATCTGAGAACCAAAGGAAATTGGCCGGCCCGTACTGCCGCCAATAGATCGGCACCAGAGCGCAGACAAAAAGTGTGAAGCCGATTTTCAGGCCGAGCGGGATCACCGCTTCCATGGATAGTTAGAAATCTGACTTCGCAGAAGCTAAATTTCTGGCAAAACCCAAGCCGGGTTTAGAACTCGCGGAAATCGCCCGCGTGCTCGTGCGTTTCAAGCATTCAGATTCGCACAGTCTGTAGCGATCGCGTCGGGCGTGCAGCCGGTTTGTGTCGTTAATGCTGCGCGACGTATCCCAACACCGGGCTTCAACCCGGTGACGACGGCGATCGTAAGATCGACATCAGCCGTTTCAACGGCTTTTCGTCGCACGAGATGTTGTCGTGAGATGCCGCGAGATGTTATCGTCCGCAACCTAGACAGGTTTGCGGTGTGTAACCTTTGGAACCCCGAGACACTATGAATATCAAACCCCTGCTTCTCCTGAGTTGTTTTATTGCCGTGACGTTAATCGCTACCTCCGTCATGGCTGGGCCGCAACGCGGCGGCGGTAATCATTTCGCCGGAATGGCAGCGCGCGGTGGCGGCATGGCGCGGTCGTTCGTCGGCGGCAACCGAATGATGGCGTGGAACGGCCGGCATTGGAATGCTCAACATTGGAACGGTGCGCATTGGAACAATTGGAACGGCCAGCATTGGAATGGCGCGCATTGGAACAACTGGAACTGGCATCATCATGACCACGATCACGATGTCTTTTTCGTCAGCAGCTTCGGCTTCCCGTTCTGGGGTTGGTGGGGCTGGCCGTGGTCCTACAGCTATTATCCCTACGGCTACCCGTACGGATACGGCGGCGGCTATTACGGGAGCGGTTACTACGGTAACGGTTACTACGGCAACTCCGGTTACGGTTACAACAACGGTTACGGCAACAGTTCGAGCGTGACCGAACTGCAGCGCAAACTCGCGGACGCCGGTTATTATCACGGCCCGATCGACGGGATCATGGGATCGCGGACGCAACATGCGTTGCGCGCTTACCAGTATGACCGCCGCAACGGCAACATCGGCGGCAGCTCACCGACTCTCCGCAGCCGTCCGTATTCGCCACCCCCAATCACGACTGAACCGCAAGCGCCCAGCGAATAATTGGTAGTGGCGGTTCACCGAACCGCCATAAATGCCAGTTCGGCTCGGATCGATCGAGGTCGATCGCCGTACCTAACTCTTTTTGGCGTAGTGATCGGCGCCGAGAAAGTGACGCCCTGTTGTTGTGCAGCGTCGTAACTGCGAGTTAAAGCGGAATGATTCTGAAACGACTCGAAAAATTTGCCAACTTTGGCTTACTAAGCCATTGTTCTACCATTGTAAGAGTTCTTGTGTTGCCGTATTGTTGCCATCGCATAACGCAGCGGAGCCGTTGGCTGCAGCGATTGGTTAGGCCTTAGGCGCAGCAAATGGCACCCCTAGTTCGCCCAACCCATAAACACAACGAGTAAGGCAAAGGTGTCGCTGATTCCGTGCGCCAGTATGGGTGCCCAAAGATTTCGACCAGAGAGCAGGTATGCGCAGCCAAGCACAAGGCCAGAGTAGGTGCTATCGAGCACGCCAGCTGGACCTTTATAATAATGACCGAAGCCGAACAGCAGAGCCACCAGGGTCATGGCTACGATGTAAGCGGCGGCTGAGCGTCCGAAGATGTCTGCTGCACGGGTAAGCAGGTAGCCACGGTATGATAGCTCTTCGCCGAACGAGGCGAACGTCCAGATTATGAGCAAAGTGGTAAGCGCTTGCTTCCAGCCGAGCGCGGCAGAGCCGATAATATGGGATATGTGTTGGGGTGCCGGCCAGATCAAGTGGCCGAGTGGACCCACCACAAGTTCACTACCCAGTTGCAAGACCGCGGCAGCGCCCACTGCTAAGGCCACTGCTTTCCACCAAGAGTTCGGGCGAGTCAATCCAGCGGCTTTCCAGCCGCCGTCGCGCAGGCGCAGAGAAATCCAGCCGAAAACGAATAGAATCGGCACTTCATTCGGCAGGATATGAAGGACGTTGTGCCCGATAACGATGAAACCGCCCAGGAGAAACTCAACAAGAGAAAGCAAGCGGAGGCGCGACGATAAAGACGGTTGCATGGTTCGCGAGGACGATTTAGAGCGGCCGAACGAGAAAGAGATAAGCCACGGCAGGGTGTGGTGGCAAACAGACTGAAGTTATTTCGCCAAGGGGCCGTTGGCTTCATCGATTGGTTAGGCGCCGTCTCGTCACGGCCTGAGTGTGGCGTGCAATAGCCAAACGCCCGTCGCCAGCAGGACAGGAGCAGACAAAATCCCCGGTACGGCACGTCGCAACACGAGCCCGGCTCCGAGATGCAGCAAACCGTTGCCAACGTGCTCGACTCCCATGACAATCGCGAGGACGCGCAACCATGAATTGCCTGCGTACGCCTGTGGTGTGAGTACCGCCAAGACGAAGACGGCAGAGCTCAGGGCGATCAGCCACGGCCAAAAGGTGAATGTCGGCGGGAATGCGAAGCCGCCGAGAAATCGCCGAACGCGCAGGGCCTGCGGATTATACCAAGAGAGGAAGTCGTGCGTCGCTTCATCGATGACGTGCAACGCGAGAGCCAAAGTCGCACCAAGCCAAGGCCAGCCGAACGTTGTCGCGGAGCTATCTGTGATCATGGCAGTATTGAGGATCGCCTAACGTCTGAGTTAAGTCGCGCCGCGTAGCGGCGTCGACTTAAAATGAATTGTTAGGCCTCATCGCTGTGTTGGTTGGTTGCTAGGCTGATTCGCTAAGTCCAGTAATCATGTCGCCCGCGCCCTGCACTTTGCGCAACGCAAGCCACGCTACCAGCCCTGTTCCAATGTCAGTGAGTGCATGCAATGCGATAGCCGGCAAGAGCGAGCCGGAAATCAGCACTACCAATGTAAATAAACCGCCAACGACACCAGTAGCCAGAACGCCTTTTACACCTTGGTATGCATGTGCTGCGGCAAATACAACGAGCGAAAATGCAGCCGCGCCCCACAACCCAAACACTGGCTGAAATACCCAGATGAGGTATCCGCGAAAAATAAACTCCTCACAAACTCCAGCCGACAGCGATACCGCCACCCACCAACCTAGTTCGGATCGCGTATGTGGCGCAAGTTTTTCGACATGTGGGTTCCCCATTTTGATCCGCTTTGGGCGCTTGCTTCGCGCGATCCTAACGACGGTTCGGGCGTAGGTGATTACGAGCATCAACACCAGACCGATTGCGCCCCACAGCCGCCACCCGTGAGGGGCCATGAGTCTGAGTGACTCCCAAGCTCGTGCCTCGAACAACCACAGCGCAACCCCGGCAGCAACCAGGATCCACAACATGATCATCCAGCCCGACCAAAGCCACAACCGCGCCCGACCTGGATCAGCTTGCGACCGCCGAAGGAACGTGGGCCACAGCACGAAGTAGTCAAGAAAGAGTCCTATCGCTATAAGCGCCAGATAGAGTAAGTCAGGTGTTGTCATTGAAGCCCCATCGGGATGAGTCCTAACGCATTTCCGTCATTTCCGTAGCCTCATACGCGCGAAGCCGTTGACGGCGTGTTGACAATGTGACCGTCTATTTTCGTCGGTTTGTGTCGCAGTTGTTCGCACTGTATCGAGGGAGTCGCTTACGTCGCCGGGTAGAGCATTAGATTATGAGTCCCCTGCTCTACCGCTGAGCTACAGGCCCTCCGCCTCTTTTCGAATTAACACAGCGAACGACTGTGACCAACCTCGAAAGCGTTCGTTCGAATGGGATACGCCGACACTGCCGGACAAATCAGCGCTTCGACTTTAGCAATTCGGCCATCGTTTCTTCCAGCTTTTTAGCCGAGACCGGTTTCTTGAGATAGGCATCGGCGCAGACCGAGAGAGCGGCTTCTTGTTCCTCGTCGCTGGCGTAGGCGCAATAGTAAAGCACGGGAACCTTCGGCTGCAGCTGGTGGATCTGTTGGCACAATTCGATCCCGCTGCCATCGGGCAGCCGCACGTCCAAAATACAGAGGTCGAACTTGAATTGTTTGGCAAGCTCCAACGCTTCCGCGGTCGTTCCGGCTGTGGCCACGACGTAGCCAAAGTCGCGCAGCGAGGCTGAGATCAGGAGTCGAATGTCCGGATCATCATCAACATGAAGAACGTGAGTTTTTGCCTTGTTGTCTTTCTCAGCAGCCATTCGGATCAGAAGTTATGCTTCTTCGTGCAAACGTTCCGCAAGATAACCATCAAAATCAGGGAGCGTCCGGCTCGCGCAGCACATGCTTAATCCAAGCCGCTTGCTCGAAGGATTGCAAATGCAGATCCCAAACGCAAACCGACGAGTCCGCCGGCTTCGCCGGAGATAACTTCTCGGGATTGTTGTCTCGAGAAAGAAATGCGCGATGGAACAATTCGTTCTCGTTTCCCCAAAAATCGACAAAGACAAATGCGGCATCGCGGCCGTCGTGAACACCAACAAATCCGACTCGGTAATTGTTTACTGTTTCTTTCGACAATTGGTCGCGCGCGCGATCTCTCTTGCCGACGCTAACAACGATTCGCGCGGCAGGTCCTCTCGATAGGCAATTCCATAAAGTTTCATTCGCCAATGGCCGACTCGTAACAGCTCAATGAAACGAAAAGCGCGCGGTGCGTACGGTTGCATCGCTAGCTCGACATATTGCCCCTCACTGCGCCGGCAAAATTTTTCCACTAACTTCACCGAAGCCAATTCGATATCCGTCACCATTGCACCAGCCGGTGATCTTTAAGGTGTCCCCGTCTTCGAGCCATTTGCGCGTTTCCCTGTTCGGCAATTTCAATGGATTCGCACCGCGCCAGGTCAGCTCCAGCATGCAGCCGCGCGATTCTTCGGTTTGGCCGCTGATCGTTCCACTCGCGAGCAAATCGCCCGGCTGGAGATTGCAGCCACCGACGGTGTGATGCGCGAGCTGCTGTGAAACACTCCAATAAAGATTTTGAAAATTTGTTTGCGTAATTGAGTGCGGCGATTTCATCTTCGCCGTTTGCAATTTCGCTTCGAGTTGGATGTCGAAAGTGAAATCATTCTTCGCGCGCAGATACGGTAGCGGTTCCGGATCCTGCCGTGGTAGCGGTTTCCGAAACGGTTCCAGCGCTTCCAACATCACAACCCACGGGGAAATGCTGGTACAAAAGTTCTTGGCTAGAAACGGACCGAGCGGTTGATATTCCCATGCCTGAATATCCCGCGCGCTCCAATCGTTCATCAACACGAAACCAAAGATGTGATCGAGCGCACGATCGACCGGCACCGGTTGGCCTAACGAATTGCCCGGGCCAATCAAAAATGCCATCTCCAATTCATAATCCAAACTTTTCGTCGGACCGAACAGGGGCGCTCCTGCATCCGGCGGTTTGATTTGTCCCTGCGGCCGCCGCACGTCGGTTCCGCTCACAACCAGCGAACTCGCGCGACCGTGATACGCCACCGGCAGCCATTTCCAATTTGGCATGAGCGCGCTCTCCGGACCGCGCAACATCGTTCCGACATTGTAGGCGTGATGATAGGATGAATAAAAATCCGTGTAGTTACCGATCTTCGCAGGCAGTCGCATCACAACATCCGATTGCCGATGGAAAACGCGCTCACGCAGTGTCTTGTCATCGCGCAGCGTCGCGGTCTCAGCCGAGAGAAGTTTTTGCAAAGTTTCGCGGATCTTTCGCCAGGCAGGTCTGCCGAGCGCGAGAAGCTCATTCAATGAATCGCGAGTTGTAGCTGCCGCCGTCTCTGGCGACAGATCTTTGAAAAGCCCAGCGCGTTCCAGCGCAGAAAGATCGACAACGTAATCGCCAATTGCCACACCAATGCGGGCCTCGCTGGCACGTGACTTGAAAACGCCGAACGGAAGATTCTCCAGTGAAAAATGCGAATCGCGCGCAACATCGACGAAAGATTTGAGCGCCATCAGAAAAGAAAGTTCAGCGCCCGCAAATCTTCGCGCGGTTCATCAAAACTGCAGCTGCCGAATGAGGTCACGAATTTCCGGCGCGCTTTGATCCGGTCGATGGTGACTTCCCAGTCGCGCCAGCCAAAGACGGTGTCGTGAAATTCGAACGAATTTGGATGCTGATCCTCGAGCATCTCAATCGTCTGCGCTTCGTCCCAATGATGCTCGGCGGAAAGGACACCCGCGCCCAGCACATTCAAAAATCCGTGCATTTCGGTTTTCACTTCTTCGCGAAACCGCCGGACAGGATGGTGCAACCCAGCCGTGAACTTGATTGGCACATGATCTTTGGTTGACGCCAAGAGCGCGCGTGCGATTTGGACCGAGCTTGGAAACGCGTCCGTTGTCACTCCGCCGGTGCGCAATTTATAAGCAAACGTCGGTTGCTTCGCCCGCGCCAGCAAACCGATCGTTTGGTCCGCGGACTCCGCCGGCGTTTCCCAAAACGCTTGCAGCTTTAAATCGGCGAGCAGAGTAGCCGCCTCATTCAATTTCGCAAGATCGACATCTGCGGGAGCGGGCATTTCGAGCTGAGCCACCGAGACAAGATCGACGTGTTCCTTTTGAAACGACCGGATTGTCTCCGCCGCATTCTTAAGCTCGGTCAGAAAATCTTTCGCGTTCTCGGTCTTGGCGCCCAAAGCCGAAATGCGCAACGGATGATGTTTATCGAATTGAGACACGAGCGCCGCAGCGTCCGAGAATTGCGCGACCGGCAAAACAAATGCCGAGAGCATCCAGGAATCATTTGAGCGAGCATACGCCGACTGATTTTTCAAAGCAGGTTCAAGTTCCAGGTTGCACGGCGGAAACATTCCCGCGTAATCAACCGAGCGCGTCAGGAGAGCCCGCAAAGATGCCGCAGCCATGAAAACAATTCAGCGCAGAATTTTCTTTGGCGTCAACCCGTCAGATATCACGCCTTATGGGAAGAGGCCGCGCATTTTTTTCGCCTTCATTACCCGTTCAACGCCGATCGCCATGGCGGCGGTGCGATGAGAAATCTTGTGTTCCTTGGCACGACGGATCACCTGGGTGAAGGAATGTTCGAGGATCCGGAAAAGTTTGTCGGTCACTTCCGTCTCGCTCCAGAGAAATGCTTGCAGGCCTTGGACCCACTCGAAATAGGAAACGATCACACCGCCGGCATTACACAAAACATCTGGAATCACGAAAATTTCGTCCCAGCGCTTCTCCAAAATTAAATCGGCCTCAGGGGTGGTTGGGCCGTTCGCGGCTTCGGCGAGGATTCGGCATTTTAATTTGCCTGCGTTTGTTCCGTTGATCACGCGGTCGACCGCCGCCGGCACCAGCACGTCGCACGGCATGGTAAGCAAATCTTTGGGATCGACATGATCGACCTCGTGAAATGCGCGCAGATTTCCTTTTTTCAAAACATGTTGCTCGGCCGCCTGCACATCGATTCCTTTTGGATTGTAGATCGCAGCGTAGGCGTCGCTGATGCCGACGACTTTGACCCCGCTTTTGTAAGCAAGCGAAAGGGCCGCGACTGCGCCGACGTTTCCGAATCCCTGGACGATGGCGGTGCACTTTTCGGGATCGATCTTCAACATGTTCAGCGCGCGCTCGATCAAATAAACGACGCCGCGGCCGGTCGCTTCGCGTCGGCCTTCCGTCCCGCCGATGGCAACAGGTTTGCCGGTAACGATTTCGTTCACGGCATAACCCATGTAGACCGAGTAAGTGTCCATGAACCAGGCCATGATTTGTTCGTTCGTGCCCATATCCGGGCCCATGATATCGGTGTGCGGTCCAACAAACGAAATCATCTCCTGCATGTAACGGCGCGAAACGGCTTCGAGCTCGGTGCGCGATAACTTGGACGGATCGCAAGCCACGCCGCCCTTCGCTCCGCCGTACGGCAAATTTGCCAGCGCGCATTTCCAACTCATCCACATCGCGAGCGCGGCCGTCTCACCCATCGATAACGACGGGGCGAATCGCGTCCCGCCCTTGGTCGGCCCGAGCGTCAGGTGATGTTGAACGCGATAACCTTGAAAAGTTCGCGTGCTGCCGTCGTCCATATGCACCGGAAGCGTGACGGCGATGGCACGCTTGGGATACATCAATCGCTCGCGATCGTTCTTGTCGATGCTGAGATAATCGGCAATGACCTGGAACTGGTCGCAGGCCATTTTGAAAACTTCGTCGTCGTAAATCGTCATGAAGCGAGAGGCGGTGTATCCGCCGGAAAGTGCAGAGGCTATTTGCCTTGGATAATCGTCGCGTCAAATGCAAAGCGGCACAAGGCTTGTCCTGCTCGCGGCGCCATAGCCTTGGCGAAGGCGCGAGCGAAGTCGAATAGATCGACAATGGCTAACGAATTCGTAACCTCTCGGCCGACACATGAAAATTGAAACTCTCGCCGTGCATGCCGGCCAGCGCATCGATCCCGCAACCGGCGCCGTCTCAGCGCCCATTCATCTTTCCACGACCTTCGAACGCGACGTGGAAGGAACTTACTCGCGCGGATTCATGTACACGCGCAACAACAATCCAAACCGGCAGGCGCTGGAAGAAGGAGTCAGCGCGCTCGAAGGCGGCGCAGCCGCGGCCGCGTTCGCCTCCGGAACGGGAGCGACCGGAGCAATTTTCCAGGCGCTGGCACCTGGCGATCACGTGCTCGCGCACTTAGATGCGTACTACGGAACGTCGCGATTATTGCGTGAAATTTTTCTGCGATGGGGACTTCAAGCTGATTTCATCGACATGAGCGATCTGGCCGCAGTGAAAAAAGCGCTACGCCCAAAAACGAAACTGGCCTGGATGGAAACGCCGTCCAATCCGCTGCTCAAAATTGTCGATCTTGCCGAGGTTTCAACAATCGTACGCGACGCCGGCGCCCTTTGCGTTTGTGACAATACCTGGGCCCCGATCCTTCAACGGCCGTTCGATCTCGGCGCCGATTTTATCCTTCACTCGACCACAAAGTATTTCGGCGGCCATTGCGACGTTCTCGGGGGAATCGTGGTCGCGAAAAGAGACAACGATCTTTTTCAGCAAATTCGCAGTATTCAATATGAAGGCGGGGCCGTCCCCTCGCCGTTCGATTGCTGGTTGATTCTGCGGGGAATGCGAACCCTGCCATGGCGGATGCGCGCGCATTCGGAAAACGCAGCGAGGGTTGCAGAATTTCTCGCCAGCCACAGCAATGTTGAGCGGGTGCATTATCCCGGCTTGCGTTCACATCCGGGCCACAAGATCGCGCAAAAGCAGATGTCGATGTTCGGCGGAATGCTTTCGTTCGAGGTGAAAGATGGCCGCGACGCGGCGATGAAAGTCACGACGAGCACGAAAATTTTTACCCGCGCGACCAGTTTGGGCGGCGTGGAAAGCTTGATCGAACATCGGGCGTCGATCGAAGGCCCGGGCACAACCTCGCCGGAAGGTTTGATCCGACTGTCGATCGGGCTCGAGAACGCCGACGACCTGATCGAAGATCTCGATCAAGCCATGAGCTTGTAGCGGCGCTTGTGCCTAAGCGCCGAATCTATTCGTCGGGCGTTTGAAACGCCTCTACAACGTCCCTCGGCCAAACTTCCGCCTAAAGAGATCGACGACGTCGTGCACTTCAGCAACACGGAGCAAGTAGGCCGCTCCGAAAAATGCTCCGGAGCCGACGGCAATTGTAACCATCAGCGCAAGGAAGTTCTTCCACCCCGCCAAATGAGTATGGACGGAAAAGAAAAACGTGGACGCCAGCCAGCAGATGGCAGCCAGTCCGATTCCTGCGAACAAAAGTTTGGCAATTGTCCGAAACATCGCGCCAGTCTCAAGCCGGCCGGTGTAGTGACGCATCATTGAATAAAGAAAAATAAAATTCGTGATTGCGACCATGCTAGTAGAGAAGGCGAGACCGCGATGTCCCCAATGGAGATAAAAGGTAAAGAACCAGTTGAGAGAAAAGTTTATCGCGATTGAGGTCAGGGTCACGAACATCGGCACATAGCGTCGGTTGAGAGCGTAAAACGCGGGCGCGAGCACTTTGTCCGCAGAATATCCGGCGAGGCCGATGGCGTAAAAGCGCAGAGCAGCCGCGGTTTGCGTAGTCGCGTAAGGAGTGAATCGGCCATGCTCGTAGATCAAGTGAATGATCGGTTGCGCCAAGATAATGAGACCGATGGCCGCAGGAATCGTCAGCAACAGGACAAGCCGGATGGAATGGGCGAGCGCAGAACGAAACTCGCTCGTGTTACCAACAGCGGCACTGCGCGAAACCAACGGCAAAGTAACCGTCGCTACCGCCACACCGAAAATTCCGAGCGGTAATTGCATGAGGCGAAAAGCGATGTTCAGCCACGCAATCGCCCCATCGCCCAATCCGGAGGCGAAGATGCTGTTTACGGCCACGTTTACTTGCACCGCGCTGGCGGCGATGGTTGCCGGCCCCATCATTCCAAGAATGGTTCGCACGCCCGGATCGCGCCAATTGAAGTCCAGACGAAATCGAAACCCGACTCGGCCAAGCGATGGGAACTGCACGATTAATTGCAGAAATCCGCCAATCAATGTCGCGATCGACAAACCCACCAAACCGCGCTCGCCGAAATGCGGGTGCCGCCAATCAGGTTGCGGATCGAGCCAGTAACAAAGCGCGACGCCGCCGATGATCGAGCCGAGATTAAAAAAGCTCGACGCCATCGCTGGCATCCCAAAGACATGTTTCGCGTTGAGCATTCCCATTACCAGCGCGGCCAGCGACACCAGGAGGATGAAGGGGAACATGATGCGCGTGAGCAAAACAGTGAGCTCCGCTTTCTCGATGGGAAAACCGGGCGCGAGAATGTTGATGAGAACCGGAGCGAAGATGACGCCGAGCAGCGAGACCGCGCTCATAAAAACGAGCGTGAGAGTGGCGACCTTACTCGCAAGATTCCACGCCGACTTGTCGCCCTCGGTGGCGATTCGCTGGGAGAAAGTCGTAACGAATGCGGTCGAGAGAGCGCCTTCCGCAAAGAGATCGCGCAACATATTCGGCGCGCGGAAGGCAGTCAGAAACGCGTCCATATTTCGCGACGCGCCGAAGAGCGCGGTGAGTTGGCACGTGAGCCATCGGCGAACAAAGAACAACGTCCGCAAATTTACGAAAGGAAAAACTTCGAATCGCCTCTTGGCGGACTGATCACCGTTGCCGATCAAAGTTGCTCCACTTTATAGCCCCGTTGACGAAGCTTTTCGCAAAAACTGGCGGCCCGTTATCCAAAAAGCGTCGTCGCGCATATTTGCCATGGCCGGCTGGCCCTCATGCTACGCAAATTCCCAGAGGCTTCAGGCGCATTTCGGAAAGCGCTCTTAATTCAACCGAATTTGGCAATTGGATATCTCGGACTCGGGATGACTGAGGCATGGCAAAATCGTCTCGCCGCGGCGATGTCGGACTATCGGCAAGTCACTCGTCTGGCTCCAAAAGCAGACATTGGCTGGATTGCCTTAAGCGGGTGTGCCGAAAAACTTGGGAACAAGAGGAAAGCCTTGAGTATGCGAGACACGCAACGGCGGTTGCACCCTCTTCCTTCGCGGCCTGGCTCCAACTTTCCAGAGAAGAAGGGATTTCCGGAAACAAGCAGGCGGCATCAAAGGCGCTGGCGCGTGCAAATCAACTTCGCCGCACGGCCGGCAAATCAAGTCCGCGATAATCGAGCTGTAACCGAATTCACAAACCGGTTGGAAAATCGAGAAATTCCCATGGAACGTTGAACCGCTTGGAAAGACGCGCGGCCATCGCTTTGACGCCAAAGGTTTCGGTCGCGTAGTGACCGCCGAGGAGAAGGTTGATTCCGAGCTCTTCCGCCGCCACCGCCGCCCAATGGGGTGCTTCGCCGGTGATGAACATGTCGATCTTCTCTTGGGTGACCCGGTAAATTTCCGACCCAGCGCCGCCGGTGACGAGACCGATCCTGGTGGTTTCTCTTGGCCCAAAATTGAACGCCTTGATTGGGCCGCGCAATACTCTTCTGAGTTTGCGAATGACTTCGGCCCGCGGTAACGCGTCTTTGACTCGCAATCCAACCAGCTCCCCCTTTTCTTCTAAGAACGGTTTCGTCGATTTGAATCCTAGCGCCGCCGCGAGCTGCGCGTTATTGCCTACTTCAGGATGGACGTCGAGCGGCAGATGTGCGCTGTAGAGCGCGATGTCGTTTTCGAACGCGATTTTCAATTGCCGACGCAAACCGCCGGCGATCGGTTGTAAACCGGGCCAGAATAATCCGTGATGCACGATCAAAAGATCGACATGTTGTTTAGCGGCTGCGGTTAGAACACGTGTCGAAACATCCACTGCCGCGCCGATTTTCGTGATGTTGCCGGAGTTTTCGATCTGAAGCCCATTGAGCGCATTCGGCCAATCTTCGATTTTTCGAACGCGAAGATATTTATCGCCATACTTAACGATCTGGGACAGCGAGGCCATCTGGAATAATTGTAGGGGGTCTGTGTCAGACGCCAACTCGAAAGGCATTTCGGAGAAAACGCCCTACCAATTCATGTTGCTTGACGAATCCGGCGGCCCTTGTGACGTTCGATGGTCGACCTTGATTCGCATGGAATACACGGACGCCCCAACCGAACCGCAGCCGTTTAGCGCCGACATGATGCAGTGTCCTTATTGCGGCACGCTGCTACCGAGTAATGCTGAAGCGTGTCGTAACTGCGACTGGACGCGCGAAGCCACCAAGCCCGCCGAACCGAAAGCGAGCGATGCGATGGCAATCTTGCTCAGCATCATTCCGGGGCTCGGTCATATCTACAAAGGTCATCGCATAATGGGGGCAATCATTCTGTTTCTCATTACTCCGACCGCCATCGCTTTCGCAATTTTAGCCTCGATCGCTTCCGCCGGATGGGGAATTCTTATGCTGATTCCCTATTGGGGCGCGGTAATGTTGCACGTCTGGGCAATCGAAGATCGGGTAACGCCGACTCCGGACGAAGGCGAACAGTATTGATTTCGGTCGCGCTTTACTCCCCGAGCATCCACGCCAGGGTGCCAGCGGTCGGATTCACTCGCGATGCAGGAAACTGCGGATCGCCATTGATCGCACGGTCGACGAGTTTCGACTGCTTGGTCGCATTCACCAGAAAGCAAACGTGTCGCGCGTGATTGATCAGCGGGAATGTGAACGTCAGACGCCACGCGTTCAGTTTCGAAACGAAGTTCGCGACCACGCGCTGGGCCGCTTCGTTCAGTGCGACACTTTCGGGAAACAGTGAGGCGGTGTGACCGTCATCGCCAAGTCCGAGCAAAATCAGATCGTGCCGATACATTTGTTCGCCGTGCTGCGTGGCCAGAAGATCGAGATCGTCCTGATATTGCTGGGCCGCGATTTGTGGATCGATCTCACCGCGCATTCGCATGATCGATTTTTCAGGGACGTTTGCCGCAACAAACAGGGTTTCTCGTGCCATGCGAAAGTTGCTTTGCGCATCGTTCGGAGGGACACAACGCTCGTCCCCGAACGTGATTAAAATGCGCTCCCACGGCAGATCGCGGCCAATGCGCGCGACCTCGGAATAAACTGGCCGCGGCGTATTTCCGCCCGACAACGCGATCCGGAACTCGTGCCGCTCTGCCAGCGCCTTGTGGGCAAGATCGACAATGAAGTTGGCCGCGTCCGCTGCGAAGTCCTTCGTCCGAATAACGTCGCCAGCCATCCGCCTAAATCGCGCAGTGCGATTGGCCGCGCTTTTCCAAATAGCGCTGGTGATATTCTTCGGCGCGCCAGAATTTAGGCGCCGGCTCGATCCGCGTGACTACCGGGCGATTAAATTTCCCGCTTTCGCTAATCTTTCGCTTCGACGTTTCGGCCGCAGCTCTTTGCTCCGGCGAATGATAAAAGATCACCGAGCGATATTGCGTCCCCACATCGGGGCCTTGTTGATTCAGTGTAGTCGGATTGTGGTTCGACCAAAAAACATCCAGGAGCTGATCGTAATTGATTTGCGATGGATCGAATTCCAATTGGACGACCTCGGCGTGTCCGGTCTCATCGCTGCAAACATCTTCGTAGCCCGGGTTTTCTTTGTTCCCGCCCGCATACCCGACGGCCGTCGATGTGACGCCTTTCAGTTTGCGGAAGGTTTCCTCCACGCCCCAAAAACAACCCGCCCCGAACGTCGCTTTCTCCATCGTCATAACAAATGATCGAACGTCTGCCTGCGCTGCGCAACAAGCGGAGTTGAAGCTTGCGTTCGGCTCAGCCAGCCGCAATTGTCGATGTTATGCCCGCGCCCACTACCGTCGAGCAAACGCGCGCGCCGTTTCCGGTTCGGCTGCTCAACAAATGCGGCGCCGCGCTGGAAAAAATCGGCATAAGAGCGACAGCTCCATCCGCCGCCGAATTAATAGACAAGGCGAAGCGACGTTGTGGCCTGGAGGATTTTGGCGGCGGCGAATTTTTCGAGCCCCTTTCGCGTTTGTTGGAATCCTGTCATCGCGAGGCGAGGCTCAACGTGATCGGAAAAATGGCGCTACGAAGCGACGTCGTGCGAATTTTGGGAAATCGCCTTCTCCTTGAGCGCGATCGCCGAATTTATCCCGAGATTGCGCAACAGACGATCCGTGAACCGTTGTTCATCGTAGGCTTGCCGCGCAGCGGAACGACGTTGTTACACATTCTTCTCGCGGCCGATCCGGCGCATCGCGCGCCGCTAACGTGGGAAGTGATGTCGCCATCGCCGCCGAGTTCGGAAGATCGAAAACAGCGAATTCAGCAGGCGTCCCGAAATCTCGCCGTCCTGCGCTGGCTGGCGCCAACCTTTGAAAGTGTGCATGCGACCGGCGCCGAGCTGCCGCAGGAATGCGTCTCGCTGACGAGCCCGACCTTCATGAGCGATCAATTCGACACCATGTATAGCACACATGTTCGCCGCGCCCGCGTTGTTGTCGATCTATCCGGACGCGCGATTCGTCCAAATCCATCGCGATCCGATTGAAGCAGTCGCATCCGTTTCAAGTCTGGTCACAATCTTGCGACAGGTGTTCAGTGATGCAGTTGATCCAGTGCAAATCGGTCGCGACGCGCTGACTTATTGGTCACAGGCGCTGAAGACCTTCATGCGTGCGCGTGATCAATTGCTCCCCCAGCGTGTTTGCGATCTGCGTTACGACGACGTTCGCCGGGATCCGATTGCGGCCGCGGGACACGTTTATGAACATTTCGGCTGGCCGTTTTCACCGGAAGTCGAAAAGCAAATGAATGCCGTCCTCGCGCAACAGAACTCGCAAACGAATGGCAGGCATCGCTACGACGCAGCCTACTTCCGATTGGAGGGAATGAACGGGTTCGCGGAGTACTGTGAGCGATTCGGGATTTCGCCTTCGGCCTCGAGCCAGCAGGAAGAACGCGCGGAAGCCGCCGCGTAACTACATTACTATTCCACCGTCCACACAGATCACCTGGCCGGTGATGTAACTCGCCTCGTCCGACGCGAGAAATGCAGCTGTGCTCGCGACATTTTCAGGCGTGCCGGTCTTGCCGAGCGGAATCTGTGACTGGATCGTTTTCTTAATCTCATCGGACAATCCCGCGGTCATGTCAGTAGTGATGAATCCCGGCGCAATTGCGTTGACGGTGATGCTCCGACTGGCCAGCTCCCGCGCAAGCGATTTCGTAAAACCAATCAGCCCGGCTTTGCTGGCAGCGTAATTGGTTTGGCCTGCATTGCCGATCAAACCGATCACCGAAGTAATGTTGATGATGCGACCGCTACGCTGCTTGACCATCGCGCGGATGATCGCTTGAGTGAAATTGAAGGCGCCGCGCAAATTGGTGTTGATGACCGCGTCCCAATCTTCGATCGACATCCGCATGGCAAGTCCATCACGCGTCACACCGGCGTTATTCACGAGAATGTCGATTTTGGTGAAGTCCTCGAGAATCTGCGCGCCGATTTTTTGCACCGCGGCGTGATCGGCAACGTCAACCGCGTAATGTTTCGCCGAATCCGCGCGCAAGATGTTTATCTCATCCGCTGTGCGCTTAGCATTGTCTTCGCTGCGACTCACACACGCGACGCGCGCGCCTTCGCTTGCCAGTCGGACCGCGATCGCATGCCCGATCCCCCGCCCCGCGCCAGTGACAATGGCGCTTTGATTTTCAAATCTCATGCTCAGGCCGCAATGCTGCGCGCTCCTCTGAAACTGTCAACAATGCATCATGACAGAGACAGGGCTCACCGGCCGTTCGGCGTTAGGTTTTGCCGGCGCCGGCTTGTTCGAAAAGTTTTGCGACTGAAATTTGTAATGCGGCCGCAAGTTTCTTAATACTTTCGACGGAAGGATTTCGAGCTCCGCGCTCCAAATCCGAAACGTAAGTCCGATGCAATCCCGCACGAAACGCCAGTTCCCCTTGGGAAATCCTAAGAACGGATCTCGCGCGCCTGATTGCCGCTCCTAAGTCACTCTTCAAACTCGTTGCAGTCCGCTGCTGGGCTTTCACGCTTGAGTAATCCCGACTAGATTTCCTTCACCAGCGTACTACGATTTTTATCGCGGAAAGTTCTCGGAAATCTTCTCTTCCAAGAAAATCCGGGGGACCGTCAGGAACCGAAGACTTGGAGAAACGCGGCTTCGAATGCGAGCGCTTCCTGAATATTGCGGCCAAGGTGATCTCGCAATTCTTCCAGACGCTGGATTCGCCGCAGCACTTCCGGCGCGGTGAAGCGTTCCGCAAGCGCGGCGGTTTCCTTTTTTGCCGCAATCAAATCCCGCCGGGCGACTTTGCTAGACGCTCGCAAAACATCCGACCAGAACTCAAGCAACACCTCTACCAGCGCCGCGCGACGCTGAATGTAGAGACTCTCCGTCAACGCCTTGTAATAATCTTCGCGATCGTCCAGCCACGCGCCGTCGGTCGAGTTCCGATAACGGGCTTCCTCATTTTCCAACGCCTCGGCCGTTTGCGCTTTGATTTGTTCACGGATCTCTCCAAGCAGCGACTGCATTCCTTGTGCGACCCGATAGGCTTGCTGCACGCTCCATTTGTTTTCGCGCGCAGTCTGGCCGAGCAGATCGATCAATTCAGCGCGCTCTGGCATTTCGATTTGTTCGCCATTCGCCGCCAGTGGAATAGAAATGCAACGCGACACAATCGTGTCCGGCAACGCTTCCGGTAACGCACTCAAAAGAAGCAACAGCGAATTGCGCGGCGGTTCTTCCAGCGTTTTTAAAAACGCATTCGCCGCTTGCGGTTGCAAACGATCCGCTTCGGCAATGATTGCCACCTTTCGCCGGCCATCGCTGGCGCGCATCTGAAGGCCGTGCTCTAACTCGCGAATCTGCTCGATCAGAATTCTTCTCGATTTGGATTCCGGCTCGGCCACAAAAATTTCTCGCGCCTTTGATGAAAAAACATCGCCGGCATCTGTCCCGTTGACGGTGCTTGCCAATTCTGCTGCCACTTCTCGTTTGCCGCTCCCGGCCGGCCCTGAGATTAAATAGGCGTGGCCCAAACGCTTCTGATTATGCGCGCGTCGCAAAAGTCCAATCGCTGCTTTGCGAGTGAAAGCCATCGTTACATTTTAGATTTTGGATTTTCGATTTCCGATTTCGCCGCAAGCTCTGGAAACCGTTTCACGAGCGTTTCCCAAATCTCCTTCTCGATATCGTGCGGCGATTGCCAACCCTTGATCACCACAATTCGATCTCGCTGCCATTTCGCAAGTTCTTGATAACCGTCGCGGACCTGTTCGTAAAATTCGACCGTTTGCTGTTCCATTCGGTCTGGACGGCGCGGCTGCTGCATGCGCGATCGCGCCGTTTCTAGATCGACATCGAGCAAGAATGTAATGTCGGGAACACAATCGTCGACGGCGAAGGCGTTCAGTTGTCTGACGACTTTCCGGTCCAGTTTGCGCGCGGCGCCTTGATAAACAGTGGTCGAATCAAAAAAACGGTCGGCAATCACGCACTCGCCGCGCTCCAGCGCAGGTTTGATCACTTCCCGAACGAGCTGGCTTCGACTCGCTTCAAAAAGAAGCAGCTCAGTTTCCGGGGTCATCCCCACGCTCTGCGGCGCGAACTGCAACAGTTCGCGGATCGATTCGCCAATCGCAGTTCCACCTGGTTCGCGAGTGACCAGAAAGGGAACTCCCAATATCTCGAGATGCGTGGCCAGCAATTGCACCTGGGTCGATTTTCCGCAACCCTCCGAGCCTTCGAATGTGATAAACGGCATCCCTGCCATGGTGTCGATCTTCAAACAAAGATCGACAATTGTCGAACCGGGTTAAGTTGAAGCGATGAAAAGTTTCTGGCTCGTGAAACAAGAACCATCCGATTACTCCTGGGCAGACTTCGTTGCTGATGGCAGCACAAATTGGACCGGAGTGCGCAATTTTGCGGCCCGCAACAATCTTCGCCGAATGTCAAAAGGCGACGACGTTCTCTTTTATCATAGCGGCGAAGGAATGGCTGTTGTTGGCGTCGCCAAAGTCGCGCGCACGGCTTATCGCGATACGACGGCGAAAGAAGGCGACTGGAGCGCGGTCGATCTTGTTCCGGTGAAGCCACTACCGAGGCCAGTGACGCTTGCACAGATCAAAGGAAAGCGAGAGCTCAAGGACATCGCGCTTGTTCGACAATCGCGCCTGTCGGTCATGGCCCTGAGCGGCAAAGAGTTCGCTTTCATCTTGCGAATGGCGGGCTAGATACTTTTCACTTGTTCCTGCGGGTGGCGGGGTCGAAAATTTGCCAAAATGACATCGGCCGTGGCCACGCAGTTTCTGCCCGTTGTCGAGACGGCGAGTGCGACCAAGGATTTTCTGGCCGTTTCTATTCATGACGTAGCGCCATCCACACGGCAGATCGCAGAGAAAATTATTTCCGAACTGACGCACAAAGGAATTCGCCATTGCTCGCTCTTGATCGTCCCCGATTACCATCGTCAGGGCGCGTCGATGCAAGATCGACCATTCGTTTCCTGGCTGCGCAACCTGGAAGCAGTCGGTCACGAAATTGTCATCCATGGATATTTCCATGAACGGCCGACGCAGGCGCGTGAAACTTTTCTCGAGAAATTCATTACGCAATTTTACACCCAAGGTGAGGGCGAGTTCTACGATCTCGGATACGACGAGGCTTTCCGACGAATTAGAGCCGCGCGCGACGAATTTCTCGCCGGCGGATTAAAGCCGCGAGGTTTTGTTGCGCCGGCCTGGTTGCTCAGCCGCGAAGCGGAGCGAGCAGCCCGCGATGCAGAAATGGAATACACCACACGGCTCCGGACGGTGCGCGATTTGCGTTCCGGCGAAACGTTTTGGGCCAGATCGTTGGTCTACAGCGTGCGAAATGGTTGGCGACGGGTGACGAGCCTGGCTTGGAACGCCGCGCTCAGCCAGGCGCTCAAAAGCAAACCGCTTATGCGTCTCAGTATTCATCCGTCGGACTTTTCGCATCCGACCATTTGGCGGCAGATTGTCGATCTTATCAGTGAGATGAATGGCCGCAGGACGCCGACGACCTATCAGAATTGGATTGCCGAGCAGCGTCTCAAGCGCGGCCTCTAATTATATATGAGCAAATGTGATCTTCACATTCACTCCCGTTTCAGCGCGCGTTCGGAAGAATGGCTCTTCCGGCGGTTTGATTTTCCGGATTCTTATTCCGACCCGCGCGAGTTGCATCGACAACTGCTCGAGCGCGAAATGGATTTTGTCACGATCACCGACCACGACACCATCGACGGTTGTTTGGAGATTCGCGACCTCCCCAACACTTTCATTAGCGAGCAGGTCACCACTTATTTTCCGCAGGATCCCTGCAAGATTCATATTCTCGTCTGGGGCATTACCGAAAAACAGCACGACGACATCGTCATTATCCGGCACAACATTTTTGCGCTGCAGCGGTACTTGCAGAACGGCAAAATCGCACACGCCATCGCGCATCCGCTTTACAGCATCAACGGCAAGCTCGAGGCATCGCACCTCGAACGGCTGATTTTGCTCTTCAAGCATTTCGAGGCCATCAACGGTTTGCGCGACGCGCTTCTAAGCGAGCTGGCGCAACAGCTTTTCACGTCACTGACCCCGGAGAAGATCGAGAAGTTCGTGGAACAGCACAATTTAGAGCCGACCCATCGCGAACCGTGGAAGAAGATTTTCGTCGGCGGCTCGGACGACCACGGCGGAAAATTTGTCGCTTCGGCCTTTACCGAAACACCATCCGCCGATTCGGCGGAAAAATTTCTCGCTCACGTTCGGACGGGCAATTGCGAAGCTCGCGGTGAGGGAGGCACGCCGCTCGCGCTGTCGCACGGCTTCTACAACACTGTTGCCTGTTTCATTCAGGACCATTTCCACCAGAAGCTCGGACCGAGCGCGGCACTAATTGAACAAATGTTCTCGCGGTTTATGGAAGGCCGCGACCCGACCGAGTTCACGCTGGCGGAAAAAGCAACCTTCATCGCGCAAGGCGTTCTCTCAGGGAAAATCTTTGAGCTCGCAAAGCCCGCTAACATGTCGCTTTGGAAAGAGCTCTCTGGTTATTTCGCGCAGCCGGACGTGAAAGCAAAAATGGCCGAGGAGCTGGACTCAATCACGGAACCGGAGCGGCGCACGTTTGTTATGGCGAACATGGTCGCCGAGCAACTTGCATTTCGCTTTTTCCAAAAATTTGTCCAACAAATCAGCAGCGGAAATATGCTTGAAAGCGTGCAGGCCCTGACTGCGATCGCACCAATCCTGATCATTCTCGCGCCATACATCTATGGGTTTCACAGCCAGGCCCCGTCACGCAAATGGCTGCAAAAAATTTTCCAAGAATTGACCGGAAGAATTCCGGAGCCTTTGCAAAATAACAAACGCGCCTGGTTCACCGACACGCTCGAAGACGTCAACGGTGTGGCGACGACGATTCGGAAAATGACCGCAGCCGGCGCGGCGGCCGGAAAGGAATTGATCGTCATCACTTCGCGTAACGAACTGACGGTTGACGGTATCCCGATCAAAAACTTCAGACCGATCGGCGAGTTTGAATTGCCCGAGTACGAGCTGCAAAAGCTGAGTTTCCCGCCGATTTTGCAAATGCTCGACTACATCCAGCGAGAACGATTCACCGAAGTTATCATCAGCACGCCCGGACCAATCGGTCTCACAGCCCTGCTCGCGGCCAAGATGCTCAACCTGCAAACCAGCGGCATTTATCACACCGATTTTCCGCAATATGTCCGCATCCTGACCGAAGACAGTTTTCTCGAAAGCGTGACCTGGCGTTACATGCACTGGTTTTACGGACAGCTCGATACCGTGTTCGTGAACTCGGAGGAATATCGGGGGAGCTGGATCAAACGCGGTTTTGATCCGGAAAAACTAAAAATTTTCCCACGCGGACTGGATACACAGCTGTTCCGTCCCACTCGGCGCGATCCAGGGTTCTTCGAAAAGTTCGGCGCCAGGAACGGTCGGATCCGATTGCTTTATGTGGGTCGCGTTTCGCGCGAGAAAGATCTCGATCTTTTGGGGGAAGCTTATCGGCGTCTGCGCGATGAGGGATTGTCGATCCAACTTTGTGTGGTCGGCCACGGACCGTATTCGCGCGAATTTTCCGAATCGTTGCCGGAAGCTCTATTTACCGGATATCTAACCGGCAAAGAACTGGCCGCCGCTTACGCTTCCGCCGACATCTTCGTTTTTCCGAGCACGACCGACACATTCGGCAACGTGATCATTGAAGCGCAGGCGTCCGGGGTTCCGGTAATCGTTTCGGATTCGGGCGGACCAAAGGAACTGGTCGAAAACAATCGCAACGGTTTGATCACGAAATCGCACGACGTCGAGGACCTCATCCGCGCGATTCGCGAGCTGGTTGCCGATCCGGAGCGGCGAAAAAGAATGGGCGACCTTGCGCGCGAAAGTGTGATTGACTGGACCTGGCCGACTGCGTTTCGAAAATTCTGGGCAGCGACCGAGGTATAATTCAACTTGGCAGCGGCGGCGGACTTGAGGGCGGCGTTGGCGAAGCCTCAGGCATTACAGCCCACACATCGTAATCCGGGCCGAACTGCCGAATAAAACGGAGCCCGAACGCGCGCAGACAAACAAATAACGGCAGTAATATCACTGTGCCGATGTAGGGAATTAGTGCGATACAGCACGTCGCTAGGATCGTCGCGCAGGCAGTAATTACCGCTGCGATTCCCAGCACAATCCAGAATAAACAATAGAGCGTGATTTCACCCGGATAATTGGCGATCAAGGAAAGCGCGACGCGAAAAGCTTCGACTGCAAGGCAGCGGCGACGGTACATCACCGCGACCATAAAATGCGAGATAAGCGACCACGCCAGAATCAGGAGGATTAAAAGAATACCCCACACCGCAATGATGCAGATGAGGTACGCGTCGGGATGCGCGAATGTTACTCCTCTTATGATCGGTAGCATAAACGGCAGCGACGCCACCGACACAATCACGGCGATGACGACACCAACCAGGAGCCCTAAAAGGAAATAACTGTTACCTTGCTCGCGAAATTCTCGCCACGGCTGGACGATCGCTCCACGGTTTTTGACGATACAATCGACAAACATGAAACGGCCGCGTGCTCTCAACCACGCAAATAAAATTATGAGAGCGAGCGCGAGCGCGATGATTATCGCCAGGCCGGTGAACAGAATCCAATGCGGAATTTGATTGAACGTGTTGTCGAGGTCTTGAAGAAAAGGAACGTCTTTCCAATCCGAGCGCCCGCGGTAGTTGTAGTTGTAATTACCACTGCCCAGATTCGAGAGCCACGCCGCGAAACCGATCACCAACCATTTCTTCAAGTCGAACGGCTGAAAAAGAATTTTCTTCATCAGCTCGAACGCCTCGGCGAATGGCGTGAAGATCTCGATCTTGTTGCTGCTGCCGTTCATGGGACGATTTGAGCGGCTCGGGAAATATTGATCAAGCTCGCACTGCGAATCCGTGCATTTTGTGTAGGGTTCAGCCATGAAGCGCGCGACTTCTCGCCGATATCCGATCGGCGCCGAACTAATCGCCCCGAATCAGGCGCATTTCCGGGTCTGGGCGCCGAAAGCACAGGATGTCGATCTTGTATTGGAAGAAAGCGCGAAAAAAGAGGCGAAGCGGACGTTTCATCCCATGGAGCGCGAAGATAATGGTTATTTCTCGGGCGTCGCTAATGCTCGCGCCGGAGCGCTCTACCGTTTCCGCGTAAACCAGGCGGAGCATTTTCATCCTGATCCGGCATCGCGATTTCAACCGCACGGACCGCACGGATCTTCGTGCGTGGTCGATCCGACGCAGTTCAAGTGGACCGATTCAAAATGGCGCGGCGTGAAAATGAAAGGCCACGTCATTTATGAAATGCATATTGGAACGTTTACGAAAGAAGGAACGTGGCAAGCCGCGGCCGAACAATTGGCCGAATTGGCGCGGATTGGAGTCACTGTCGTGGAGATGATGCCGATCGCCGATTTTCCGGGAAATTTCGGCTGGGGCTACGACGGGGTCGATCTTTTTGCGCCGTTCCACTTGTACGGCGCGCCAGATGATCTGCGCGCTTTTGTAGATCACGCGCATTCGTTAGGCCTGGCCGTCATTCTCGACGTCGTCTATAACCATTTCGGGCCGGATGGAAATTATCTTGCGGTTTATTCGGACGATTACCTCATCCGCGAACACGAAACCGACTGGGGCGATTCAATTAATTTCGATGGCCCGAACTCGGCGCCGGTCCGCGAATTTTTCATCACCAACGGCCGCTACTGGATCGACGAATTCTACTTCGATGGCTTCCGCTTTGATGCCACCGACGCGATCCATGATAAATCGGACGAATACATCATCGGCGCGGTTGGCCGGGCCGCCCGCAAAGCTGCCGCTCCGCGCTCGATCATTTTAATCGCGGAGAACGAGCGGCAGGTTACCAAGCTCATCCGCCCCCGCAATGAAGGCGGCGACGATCTCGATGCGGTTTGGAACGACGATTTCCATCATAGCGCCGCCGTCGCGCTGACCGGGAGACGGGAAGCCTACTACACCGATTATCTCGGCACCCCGCAGGAATTTATTTCCGCAGCCAAGTACGGCTATTTGTTTCAAGGACAACCTTATTTCTGGCAGGTGGCCCCGCGCGGCACACCGACTTTCGGTTCTCCCCCGCACGCATTTGTGGCCTTCATTGAGAACCACGATCAAGTTTCAAATACCGCGACGGGCGAACGGCTACGGTTTCAAAGCTCACCCGGTCGCTATCGCGCGATGACCGCGCTGCTTCTGCTCGGGCCGTGGACACCGCTGCTTTTTCAAGGCGAAGAATTCGGAGCCTCGACTCCGTTCGTTTTTTTCACCGACGTTGGGGATGGCCCGATGCGTGAAGCAATTCGCAAGGGACGTTTCGCTTTTCTGGCGCAATTTCCCTCTTTGGCCACCAAAGAAGTGCAGGAGCGCCTGCCGGTTCCTTCCGATCCGACCGTCTTTGTCAGTTGCAAACTCGATTTTTCCGAGCGCCAAAAAAACAAGGAGCTTTACGATTTGCATGTCGATCTTGTGCGGTTGCGTCGGGAAGACTCGCGTTTTCGCGAACAGGTGCCGAACGGAGTGGACGGTGCGGTCCTCGGGCCGGCGAGCTTTGTGCTCCGCTATTTCAGTAAGGGCAACACCGATGACCGATTGTTGGTGGTGAACTTTGGCGAAAACCGCGATCTCAATCCCGCGCCGGAGCCGTTGCTCGCGCCGCCGCTTGGCTTGGAATGGGAAACCTTGTGGTCGAGTGAATCAGCGCGCTACGGCGGGTCTGGAACGGCGACCGTGGCAACACAGGAGAATTGGACATTACCGGCGGAAGCGACCGTCGCCTTGCGACTCGTGCGCGAAAAAACGCCACGGCGCCAACCCAAGCGAAGAAAATGGGGCTGAACAAGTCTTGCTGTCGACATCGATAAATGATGAACAAGCAATTTGAAGCAATCCGGCCCGTCGTCCGTTCGATGCCGTGGGACGGAACGCAAATGTCGCGCGAGCTTTTGCTTACTCGCGAGTGGCTTGTGACCAACGGACTCGGCGGTTATGCCTCCGGCACCGTTTCCGGCGCGGTCACGCGTCGCTATCATGGATTACTCATCGCAGCCCTACCGGGTCCGCTCGGACGAATCGTGATGTGGAGTCACGTATCTGAATTTCTCCACTTCAGTGACGACGATGTGGTCTCTCTCGGCGCGGAAGAGCGCGCCGGGGGACAACTCGATTTGAAAGGCGCCGATTATTTAACTGAGTTCCGACTCGAAGATGGGCTCCCCGTCTGGACTTATCATGTTCGCGAAGTCGTGGTCGAGAAACGCGTGTTGCTGCCTCATTTGCAGAACACGGTCCATGTCAGCTACCAGGTCATTTCGAGAGGAGCGCCGCCGCGACTCGAACTGCGTCCTGCTTTCCATTTTCGACACCATGAAGCGCCGGTCGACTCGGACCTGGCCGCGCCTTACAAACTCACAGCTGTTGATGGCCGTTATGAAATCGCCGCGGCGCGCCGAAAGCTACCGGCGCTGCGCATGCAACTGCACGGTCGAGAAGCCGCGTTCACGATCGCTCCAGCAAAAATTCCTCAAGTCGTTTACCGGATCGAGCAGCAACGTGGTTATTCATACGAAGGCGAACTCTGGAGCCCGGGATTCTTTCGCGTCGATCTGACCGAGCAAAGCACGGCGACGTTAGTTGGCTCAACCGAGCCGTGGGACATCATCAACGTTTTGGGTCCCGAAGATGTTCTCGCTGCCGAGCGTGAACGGCGGGCGCGCTTACTTCACGGTGCGATCCCAAAGGCTCGCCAAAGTTTTCCGGCGGAACTGGTTTTCGCCGCCGACCAATTTGTTATCACGCCCGCGGGGCGGTTCGAGGAAGCCGCGCGCGCACATGCCGCCGGCGACGAGGTCCGCACCGTCATCGCAGGCTATCACTGGTTCACCGACTGGGGACGCGACACGATGATTAGCCTCGAAGGCCTAACCTTGATCACGGGTCGATTACTCGAGGCCGGCTACATCCTGCGAACGTTCGCGCATTATGTTCGCGACGGTTTGATTCCAAACATGTTTCCGGACGGCGCCAAGGAAGGCAAATACAACACTGCGGACGCAACGCTTTGGTTCTTTCACGCACTGAACCGTTATTTCGAGCGAACGGCTGACCGCACAACATTGCAGCTTCTTCTGCCAACGTTGATCGACATCACCGAACATCATTTGCGCGGAACACGATTCAACATCCATGTCGATCCAAACGACGGCCTGCTCGTACAGGGCGAGGAAGGTTATCAACTCACCTGGATGGACGCCAAGATGGGGGAGTGGGTCGTCACACCGCGGCGCGGCAAAGCGGTGGAGATCAACGCGCTTTGGCACAACGCGCTTTGCCTGCTCGCCAATTGGTTGCGCGAAAATGGCGATGACGCTCTCGCGCAAACCTACGGCGAGCACGCCGAACGCGCGCGCGTTTCGTTTAATAATCGGTTTTGGTATTCAGAGGGCGGTTATCTTTATGATGTTGTCGATGTTGACGTTGGCAACAAAAATGATTCGTCATGCAGGCCAAACCAATTGTTCGCCATCTCGCTTGATCATCCGGTGCTCGATGCAAAACATTGGAAATCTGTTCTGGAGATAGTAGAAAAAGAATTGGTCACGCCGGTCGGTTTGCGCACGCTTTCGCCCAATAGTCCCGATTACAAACCAATTTATTCGGGCGATCTGCGCTCACGCGACGGCGCATATCACCAGGGCACGGTTTGGGCCTGGCTGATCGGGCCATTTATCGACTCTTGGCTGAAAGTTCATCCGCACGATCGCGCGGCTGCGCGCAAATTTCTTGAAACTTTCCCGGTCCATCTGAGCGACAACGGCATTGGCACGATCAGCGAAGTCTTCGACGCGCGCGAGCCCCACCTGGCCGGCGGCTGCATAGCGCAAGCGTGGAGTGTAGCGGAAGTGTTGCGCGCCTGGTTGGAAACGGCCTAACGAACATCGGGACATCGCATCCAGTTACCTGCGCGTAAATAGAGGGCTACACTCAATTGCGCTCAACCTGTCTCTCGCCCGCGATTCCATATTGAGATGGCCGCTAAGATCGACATCTTCTTTATCGCGCGACTTTTGTTCGACCGGAAAGGGCCTGCTGCAACGTTAGCTCGTCGGCAGATTCCAAACCCGCCCCCGCCGGCAAACCGCGCGCGATGCGCGTGAGCGCGATCGGTTTGTCTTTCAAAAGATCGACCAGGTAGTTCGTAGTCGCTTCGCCTTCGACATCGGCAGCGAGCGCAAAGATGATTTCGCTAAACTTTTCTTTCTCGATCCGCTCGAGGAGTTCTTTGATCCGCAAATCTTCCGGACCGATATGATCGAGCGGCGAGATCCGTCCGCCTAACGAATGATAGCGTCCGCGGAACGCGCCGGTTTTTTCGAGCGGCAAAATATCGGTCGGTTGTTCGACCACGCAGAGCAACTCGACCGCGCGCGACGAATCCGAACAGATATCGCAGAGTTCGTTCGTGGCGAAATACCCGCAAAGTTTGCACGGATGAATTTCGCGGCGCGTTTCGGAAATGGCCCGCGCGATTTGTTCGGGCTGACCGCCGCGCGCCTGCACCATCCAGAGCGCGATCCGTTCGGCCGAGCGCGGGCCGACCCCGGGCATTTGTCGAAGTTGCGCGACCAAATCCCGCAGCGCGGGTGGATATTCCGTCTTTCTCAAAACGCGCCCGTGCTTACCCCTGCCTCATCGGCATTTCGGCCAGATTCAGCGCGAGCGGCTCAAGGCGGCGGAGATACAATTGCAGCGGCGCGTCTTCTTCCTCGTTAGGCCCACGCGCCTTTTGAAATTCGGAATACGCCTCAGCCCAGCGTTTCTCGCGATAAAACACCACGCCGTTCCAGAAACAATCGCGTCGCGCCAACTGTTCGGGTTTCGCCTCCGCCGCAGGCCAGAGAGGTTCGTAAATTTCGTGGCGCTCGCGCGAATTCACACCGCTGAGAAAATCAATCGGACGTGCGACAATGTATCTGCTCGCCAGTTCAAACGTTCGTGGTCCGATCAAAACTCGCGAACCATAAAAACGGTTCGCCACACAAAAACGCCGTGCGAGTTCAACCGGTTCACCGCTCGTGATCAATCCCGACCGCTCGCCATTTTGAAACGGCGCGACAATCATTGTCCCGGAGCTTACGCCAAGGTGCACATCGCATTTCGCTTCGCCGTTGGCGAGACGCGCTTGCCGAAATTCGTCGACCACGTCCAATGCCACGCGCACTGCTTTGTCGCCATGATGTGCGTCCGTTTCCGGAAAACCAAAGAGCGCCACCACGCCCTCGGCATCGGCCGTCTGAATGTAAGCACCCGCTTGCATGAAAACATCCGTCGCGCGGCGAATAAATTCTTCGGTAATTTTGCCGAATACCGGCGGCTCACAATCTTCCGCGAGATCGTATTTGTTCGCGACGTCGCAAACCACCACGGTCGTTTCATAAGTCTTCGCTTCCGGATCAAACGGAATGTCGCCCGCGATCATGCGCTGAACTTGTTCCTTCGATAACCGATCACTGAAAAACGCGCGCGCGGTCACAGCACGACCGCGTTGCGTGATGGCGGTGTAACGGTCGGCCACGATAAACGCGATCGCGACCGCGAACATCGACGGCAGCGGTTGAAAAAAAACCCGGTAGAGCGAGCAAATCCAGGAAACAGCCGCGAGCTCGATCAGCAATCCAAGTGCGATCAACCCGATCCGACGGCGTCGCAAACTTGTCACCGTTAACGCGGCGACGCCGAAAGATAAGATCGACATGAACACGTATTGCCATTGCTTCGGCACGACGTGGGTCGCGGCAGCGTAAGGAGAAATGAAATCCGCAGCGCGCGATTCAAACTGCAAAACTTGCGGACTGAGATGCATCGCGCTGACGCCGACCACGACAAAAACGCCGATGATCAAAGTAGCTAGAAGCGGACGTTTCATGGAGACAAATCAGGATTTCGCGCTCGTTGCGGCGACCGGATAATACGACTGCACCACCAGCTCACTCAAACATCTGTCCGGCGCATCGACCGCTTCCGCGCCCAGAACAAACTTGGTCCGTCCGGTGTTCTTTTTCACTAGGCTCAATCCAAATTGATAGTCCTTGAACAGGTGGGCGCAGAGATCGTTCATGTTCATCCGCTCGGAATGGGCGCGTTCCACCAAACGCCGTAAGGCCGAGTCGTCAAAAACAATTTCAAGGCCGTGCTCCTTGCCAAAGCCCTCGGCGTACTGTCGGGCGGCGCCTTCCAGCATTTTTGCTTCATGTTTTTCACCCTCAGCCATGAGGCGATCAAGGACGCGCTTCGGTTCGCTCACCAGCTCGGCCGTGACTCGCAGCTGACTTAAACCCGAGCCGGCCAGGTAATATTTGTAATCGCGGAACAACTTTTCGAACACAGTAAGCAATCCGCGTGCGCCGGTCTTTTCTTCGGCCGCTGATTCGGCGATCAAGCGCAACGCTTCATCGTCAACGATGAATTCCGGTTCGAAGCCGTACTCCACAAAATCCTTCGTCGTGACGTGTTGAAACAATTCGTTGTCCATCACCTGGACCGGCTCCGCCCGAAAACCGATCTGTCCCTGACGCACGCGCCGCGCGACCTGCTCTTTCAATTTTTCAAACGCGCCGCTGACCACGAAAAGAATGTGGCGGGTGTTGATCGTCTCGCGCTTGGCTTTGCCCTTTCGTTGGAACTCAAAAGCTGCCTGCAATTGCGCTTGGAGATCGTTCATGCTCCGAACCGGCACTTCGGTTTCTTCCATTAATTTCAGCAACGTGGTTTGAACCCCGCGGCCGCTCACGTCACGCCCGATTAAATTTCCAGCCGAGGCGATCTTGTCGATCTCGTCGATGTAAATGATGCCGAACTGCGCCAGGTTTACGTCGCTGTTGGCCTTGTGCACCAGTTCGCGCACCAAATCTTCCACGTCGCCGCCGACGTAACCGGTCTCGCTGAACTTGGTTGCGTCCGCTTTCACGAACGGCACTTTGATCAAATCGGCGATGTGCTTGATCAGATACGTTTTCCCAACGCCGGTCGGTCCGACCAGGATCACATTTTGTTTGGCGTATTCGGTGAGCTCAGCCCGTTTCGGATTTTCCTTCTCGAGCTGGCGCAGATATTTCGCGTGGTTGTAATGATCGCAGACCGCGATTGCGAGCACCTTCTTCGCTTCGTCCTGCTTGATCACGAACCGGTCGAGGTGCGCCTTGATATCGCGCGGCAAAAAATTGAACTCGAACTCCTGATTGTCGATCTTCTCCGGCTTTTCTTCGGTCTCAGCTTCCGCCGGCTCGGGCGCTGGAAAAGCCGCGACCGAGACGCGATCTCCGAAGTTCTGCTTCATGAACTCCGTGATCTTGGTCTTCAGCTCCTCCGGCGAAGGAAACGGTGGTGGCGGATTTTGCTCCATTGGAAATTGCGAATGGCGGTGCGGTCAAAACACGGCCGCGCCGGAAAATCTACCATCGGAACGACTGGTGTAAATACAGTGTCTCGCCCTTGTGGGAATCAGACTGGGGGAATGTTTTCGCGGCCATGCCTGAGGACGTGCGCCATCCAAATTAGCTCATTCAAAAACGCGTCCAAGCGACGGACGAAGTTTTCGTCGAGCAACTTCCCGCGTTCATCGAAGAGCGTCCCGATCCGACCGAAGTTAACGTCTTCGAAAATCGTGACCAATCCCAGCTCGCGCATGACGGGTAAAAGAGTTTCGATCACGCGGGCGCCGCCCAAAGCTCCGGCCGATACGCCGCAAATCCCGACCGCTTTGTGGATGTATTCCTTCAAATTCATGTCGAGCGCGTGCTTCAGCAGCCCGGGGAAACTGTGATTGTACTCCGGCGTGACGATGATGAGACCGTCGCAGCGCTCGATCGTGGCCGAAAATTTCGGGTCCTTCATCTGCTCGCCGGCGTCGTCGAGTTTCATCGGCAGCGCGCGCACATCGATGAATTCGGATTCCACGCCAGCGCGCTTTTTTGTCTGATCAAAGACAAAGCGCGCGGCGTTTTCACTTTCCCGGCCCTGGCGCGCAGTGCCCAGAATCACTGGAATGAAAAGCGGACGTTCCATTTCTTCTAGACAGGATTGCGCGAGCTAAGCGGCATCGTGATTCGTGAATCGTGACGCGTGATTCGATCTCCGATGTAACGGTGTAACGATTTAACCATTCACAGTTTTGATTGAAGTGCCGATGGCCGGATTCGAACCGGCACGGGCCTTTTCGGCCCAACGGATTTTAAGTCCGTAACATTACTAAGGTAAAAGAGGTTGTGTTGCCGTTTTGTTGCCACAATTGGTCTGATGTTCGGATCCCCTCGCCTATCGCTGTTTCCCCTTTTATCCGGGAATGAACTCATTTGCCAGACGAATGGAGGAATGGGCGACTTGTTCCCGCAAATTCGTCTAAAGCGAGCCTTCGGTTAAACTCAGCCACATCTGCGGCCAAGATATAACGTCTGTTTGCAATTAAGTGTGTTCGCAACCATCCACGTTTTTCGTAACGCCAGGCTGCACCTTTAGATAAGCCGGTGATTTCGCAAAACCGGTGCAACGACATCGGCGGGATATATTCGGCGGGAACGGTTTTTTGCACGTTAGTGGAGAAGTCCTGTGAGCTCATATGGGCACTCTACAGACGCTGAGGACTTAAAATTGAGGTTTTTGCGCTTTCTTAGCTTTTCGTTGTCAATCAATGCGAGCGCAGTTTGCCTAGGTAAATCGCCAAAGTTCGCAAATTCTTGCTGAATGTCAGGGGGCGAGCAAAAAGAGGCTCATTCTTGCACAAATCTTGCACACGGCCGCAACGGATTTGAGGGTCGCCTTGGTCTCAAGGGCACGAAAATAACTCACCTCGAGCGAGCCCCGCTGGAACAGTTGCTACACTCTCCTCCTTGAGCTCGTCCCGTTGCGCTTGCAATTGCAGGTCAGATTGCTTTTGCGCACTGACGTCAATTGTTACGCCAATGATTTCCAGAACGTGGCCGCGCTCGTCCCAAAAAAATCGACCGCGCACAATGACCCAGCGCGTTTACGCGCGTGCCCGGTGAAAGTGCCGAGAGGTTCGCCTGGAACAATGCTGCTTCTGCGAAGCGCAAGTGCTCGATTTATATCCGGCGCGTCGTTTGCGCGATGGTGGCTTCGAACAAAGGCTTTTTAGAACCGACCCAATAGCCACGCTAGAAGGAGTCCGGCGAAAATTCCGATCGCGGGGCTCGTTATGACAAACCAAAACGGCAACGTGTCCCGAAGCGGCGGATGAATCTTGCCACTCTGATATTCCCGGATTCGATATTGCTTCACATAAAGACAATGGCAACCGTTGCCATTTTGGCAACTAGATAAGCGGTACTTCACGTTTTCTTCCGTTATCATGCCGCCGCAACAAAAACACTGCGCTAAGCCGATTTCCACCTATGACAACATGCTTTCTACAGGGTGCCGATGATGCGATTCGAACCCATACCCCGCGTTAGCGGGAACGGATTTCAGGTCCGCGTTAGATCGATCTCAGGTTCGAGCCCTGTAGGCTCCGGATATCACGGGAATCGGAGTCGCGCGATGCGAACCCTAAACGGGATTCACAGACCAACGCCTTCCAATTGAGCGCGTTCGTTGGTAATTCATCCATATGTCTTTCAGAACCTTCGTCTTCCTTCTTGCTTTGCCAATAGTCGCGCAGGCAGGCTCGCCCCGGCGAGATGTCGATTTTTCAAACTACGACGTGCCGCTTTACACCCAGATTGTAGATCGTATCAAAGCCGGAGTCTCGGCCCGCCTTGGTGAGGGCAACAGTACGCGCGATCGCTATTTCATCATTCCTTTCGCTTACCAAGACCGCGGGAATCACCCGGAACATTCGCACTCGTTTATCTCTGCCATCCGAGTGCTTGCGGATAACAAGCAGCCCAAACTGACACCTGGCCTCAAAACGGGAAGGTACAAGAATCGGGAATTTGAAGCCTTCACCATCAGCTGGTTGCCACACGATTTCATGAGCAATCCCCAT
>WNFP01000628.1_pt1 | contig 35013 bp, 36 predicted proteins | sample 5400201 | NCBI WGS metagenome assembly WNFP01 (sample SAMN13153355, study PRJNA577476) | soil metagenome | isolation source: 115 cm saprolite under Madrone tree | place: USA:California | collected 2016-06-14 | reverse complement strand
TTTCAAATGGTGGGTTTTCCGGCATGGCTCTCTCCCTAGTCAGGGCAAGAGCACAACAGCCGTCTCTCAACCGGATGCGCCCAATCATCGGCACACGGTGCGTAACGCTACTCCTAGAACGCCTGGAATGACAGCATTGTGATTGACCTATTTCGTAAATGGTCCGAGGGCACCCCACCCCGACGCGGGGCGAAGCGCAGGTTGAAACAGTTTGCGCCAATGTTGCCCAAGCCCGGGGAGTCCCTCGGAATGCCAACGGTTCCTTCGGTATGCCAACGGCTACATGGGGGCGCCGGAGTTGCGGCGAGCTTTCACTAGGGTGACGTCGCGAGGTCTTTGCGTGACCGAGCAATCCGAGTCTTGAAAATTAGTGACGTCGACATCGCGCGGTCCGAAGGCGCGATGGAGAGCGGCCAACCTCACGCCCAAGGATGTGGGCCATCGGATCCTCAATCCGGCTCCGCCGTGGGAAGCCGAAGTCCGTTACTATCGGACGCTCCGCCAAGTCTCGTGGAACGTACTGTTTCCCATGGACTATGGGCAATCGAAGGGTCCGGTCACTGACGTGGCGAAGGTGGGCGAGAAGTGAGCGACTGTTCGGCACCTTGGCGAGCGCAACCGGGAGGAGGCATTACGGAAATTAGCTGGGCAGAAAGACCCCACGACGGCATGGCTGTACGAATAACAGCCCCCTATTACCCCCAACTTGGCCCGAGTGTAAAATTCTTACCAATCTTGCCGTTTAATATTACTTATCGGCATGAGAATCTTTCTTCATGTCGGCCGTCATAGTCAAAACGCCCGCCGATCTGGAATGCCCGTCGTGCGGCAAGAACGGAGTTGCGACAATTGTCTCGGCAGGGCCAGGCAATCTCCGAGCGGCTCGCGCGCCAATCGGATTCTTCGTGAGACTGGCACCCGATGGTTCAATGCAAATCGCCTGTTCGGATTGTAAGGAAACTGCCCATGCAACCGAACAAACCAAGGCGACCGAGCTTTCGGAATCACCGGTTTCCCGATGACCGCGAAGGCGACGGAAGCTGGCCAAGCCCCAGATCACCAACCTCCCTGCCATGAATTTGCATCTCCTGAAGACGCCTTGGAGATTGGCTATGAAATCGGGCGCACCTTGCGCGAGAACGGCGCATCCAAATCGCAGGAAACCATGCATCTGTAAAATTGGTCGCGGGATTATCAAGCCAGTCCCAACCTGGCATTCTGGCAAATCGGATTTCGCGCGGGCTATCGAGGCCAACCGAAACCAAGCTCCCGCTGGGCGTATGCTGGGTGAACAAGGCAAGCTCATCGGCACGCTGGCGCAAAGTTCGCGCCACGACTCTAGGGCCTCGCCGCCCCCGCGCTGTTCCTCTCTCAGTCGGAAATCGCTTGCCGACAATAGTCTCCCTTTGGGTAACTTGTGCGTGCCATGAGCTATGGCATTTTATAGTTGTATACAACCAAACGTAAGTTGCCTTTAACCGTTCAGGGAGATGACATGTTTCGTCTTGTTCGCGATCTTAAATGTGACAACAAGGGCGTGACGATGATCGAATACGCGTTGATCGCCGGTCTGGTCTCGATCGTTGCCATCGCGCTGCTCAGCGCCATGGGCACATCGGTCAAGAACATCTTCACGAGCGTCAACAGCGCGCTGACTACCGCTTAAGGCGGCGACTTTGGTCGAGAAACCGCAGTCCCAAAGAAAGGCCTGCCGGAGCGAAAACATTTATGAGCCGCAACTGATTCTCGGCCCAGCCTCGATCAAGACGACAGAGATTTATCTCAACCACCTGACCCCGGCCGAGCAGGCGGCGAGCAAGGGAGCCGACACAAAAACCGGCACAACAGCAGGTGGTTTCTGATGTGCCGGTCTTTGGCTAAGTGATTGAAATGGCGGAGGGGATGAGATTCGAACTCACGAAAGGGCTTTAGACCCTTTAACGGTTTAGCAAACCGCCGCCTTCAGCCACTCGGCCACCCCTCCGCACGATGAGCGGCTTGCGCCACGGCGTATGCGCGGTTCGCTTCATAGGGGGACCGTCGGCGATTGTCAATGAACCGAGTTCAGGCGAGCGCTTGTTCCAGATCGGCGATCAAATCGCCCGTGTCCTCGATGCCGGTCGAAAGCCGCAATAGATCCGCCGGCACCTTGCTGTAAGACCCTTCGACACTCGCCCGATGTTCGATCAAGCTCTCGACGCCGCCCAGGGAAGTCGCTCGTTTCCAGAGGCGCACGCGGGCGGCGGCGGCCAGCGCCGCCTCGCGCCCGCCGGCCAGCCGGATGGACAGCATGCCGCCAAATCCGCCCTGCATCTGCCGGGCGGCGATGGCATGGCCGGGATGTCCCGCCAATCCCGGATAGAGGACGGCAGCCAGCTTCGCGTGGCCCGCGAAATGGCGCGCGATTTCCAGGGCCGAGGCTGAGCTCTGCCGCACCCGCAAGACCAGCGTGCGCATGCCGCGCAGCAGCAGCCAGGCTTCGAACGGCCCCGGCACGGCGCCGGCCTGGGCCCGCAAATCGGTCAGGCGCTGCCAATAAGAGTCCTCGCGGGCCGTCACCAGGGCCCCGCAGAGCACGTCGCTATGGCCGTTCAGATATTTCGTCGCCGCATGCATCACCAGATCGGCGCCGAGGTCCAGCGGCCGGGTATGCAGCGGTGTCGGCACGGTATTGTCTACGGCCAGCCGCGCGCCGGCGCCCTGCGCGATCTCGGCCAAGGCGGCGATATCCGCGATGCTCCAGGTGGGATTGGCCGGCGTTTCCGCCCAGATCAGTTTAGTGCGACCCGGCTTCACTGCGGCGGCCACATTGGCTGCCTGGCTCATGTCGACGAAGTCGATACCGAGGCCGCCGGGCCTGCCGAAATCCATGATCCATTGCTTCAGGCCCCAATAGGCTTCTTCCGGCGCAATGGCGTGATCGCCCGGCGACAGCGCCTGAAATGCGGCTGTCGTCGCTGCCATGCCGCTAGCAAACAGCATCGCTGCATGCCCGCCCTCGAGCGCGGCCAGCAGCGCCTCGGGCTGGTCGAAGGCGGCAGCGCGCGGGCGGATATAGGAACGCCCGCCGGGCAGGCTCTGGTCGGGATCGCGCTCGAAGGTGGTGGCCAGCTGGATTGCGGGTGCCAGGCCGCGGGTGGCGGGCTCGATCCAGCCGAGCGCCTGGGCGGCCAATGTGGCGGGCTGGAGCGGTCGAGCGGGCCGCGGCTTTTTATCGTTCATCCCAACCTCTCAGCCCGTCGCCTCGCCGGCGGCGCGTCGTCCACCAACTCCGCTAACGCTTGGCGTATTGCGTAGCGCCGAACAGAATTTCCTTCTGCTTGTCGTCCATCGGCCCGCTGCGCGATTTCTCGTTCAGCACCTCCAGGCCTCGCTTCACCGCGGGGCGCGCGTCGATGGAATCGAACCAGCGTTTCACATTGGGAAAATCGTCGATGTTGACGCCGCGCCGGTCGCCGTAGCGCATCCAGGGGAAAATGGCGATATCGGCTATGGAGTAGTCGCCCGCGACATACGCGTGCGCGGCGAGCCGGCGATCCATGACGCCATAGAGGCGGTTAGCCTCCTTCGTGTAGCGGTCGATGGCATAGGGAATCTTCTCCGGCGCATAGGCGCGGAAGTGATTGGCCTGGCCGAACATCGGCCCGATGCTGCCCATCTGGAACATCAGCCACTCGAGGACCGCATAGCGCCCGCGCGCATCCTTTGGCATGAATTTGCCGGTCTTGTCGGCAAGATAGAGAAGAATGGCAGCGGATTCGAAAATCGAAATCGGCTTGCCGTCCGGCCCCTCGCTATCCACGATCGCCGGAATCTTGTTGTTTGGGCTTATCTTGAGGAAGGCCGGCTCGAACTGGTCGCCGCGGCCTATGTCGACCCCATGAACTCGATAGGGCAGGCCGGTCTCCTCCATCATGATATGGATCTTGTGCCCGTTCGGGGTCGGCCAGCTGTAGACGTCGATCATTGCCTGCTCCTGTACATCGCCAAAGCTTACCCTAACTCAAGACACGGAAGCAGTGTTGGCACCCCTGCCCCGCGACAATTATGCTTGACGATGCATTCAGGGAGGACGCTTGCGATGCCGATCGGCAAGCTGGCTTGGACTATCGTGGCAATGTTTGCTTTCGTGCCGGGCGCCTTCGCGCAACGCAACGATCGGAATCCGGTGGAAAACACGCCGACCGATCGCGCGCTCGAGAGTGCACGGCTCGACGATATCCATCTCGCGATGGAAGACAGCTATGCCACGCTGACTCAGATCGTGGTGCTGACACCCGACTGCGTCTTCCGCGGCAATACCAGCGTCACCCGGCGGCGCAACGTCAACAAGGTGGGCATCACCCAGGACCTTCCCCTGATCGGCGAGTTCTTTGTCGATACGCCGCGCCAGGGCGAACTCAATGCGGCCAATCAGCTTGGCCTGGCTTATATCCACGATTCGACGCTCTTCGTCGATCTGCGCTCGGCCAGGGGATCGCCAACGACGGATCGCTCTCTGCTGAGCACGCTCGCCAACGGACCGACCGGCGGGCAAAGTGCTGCCTTCGCGCCCAACGGCGCCGCGCCGCCCTTCGTGGGATTCAGCATCGTCAATCGCAATTTCCAGTTCCAGGTGCCCAGGGCCAATTTTTCGGCAGCGGCGCCCGCGGGCACGGCCTGCCGCAAAGATGCCATGACGCGCCTGCCGCCCCTGGCGCCGCTCTTCGCCCAGCCGGTGGGCACAGTCCACCTTTTGAATGGGCAACTCATCGTGCTGGTCAAACCCAGTATCGTCGCCGGGTATTGAGCGGCGGCGCTCAGTTCGCGAGCTTCTTCTTCAGCAGGTCGTTCAGCATGGCCGGGTTGGCCTTGCCGGCTGTCGCCTTCATGATCTGGCCAATGAAGAAGCCGAAGAGCTTCTCCTTGCCTGCGCGATATTCAGCGACCTTGTCGGCATGCTGGGCCATGATCTGATCGATGGCGCTCTCGATGGCGCCCGTATCGGTGACCTGGCGCAGGCCTTTCTTCTCGACGATTTCGCCGGCCGGCCGGCCGCTCGTCACCATCTCGGCGAAGACATCCTTGGCGATGCGCCCCGAAATCGTGTTGTCGGCGATCAGGTCGACCAGCCCGCCGAGGTTGGCCGCGGAGACGGGCGAAGCGGATATCTCGAGGCCCGCCTTGTTGAGGACGCCGAACAATTCCGAGATCAGCCAGTTCGCCGCCAGCTTGGCATCGCGGCCCCGGGCAACTTCCTCGTAAAAGGCCGCCGTTTCCTGATCGCCCACCAGCACACCGGCATCATAGGCAGACAGGCCGTAATCCTCGATGAAACGCGCCTTCTTGGCATCGGGCAGTTCGGGCAGCGTCGCCTTGATCTTTTCGACCCAGGCCGGATCGAGATCGAGCGGGAGCAGATCGGGATCGGGGAAATAACGATAGTCATGCGCGTCTTCCTTGCTGCGCATGGTCCGCGTGACGCCGCGCCCGGAATCGAACAGGCGCGTCTCCTGGGTGATGGTGCCGCCTTCTTCCAGAATCTCGATCTGCCGGCGCGCCTCGTATTCGATCGCCTGATGCACGAAGCGGATCGAATTCACGTTCTTGATTTCGCACCGCGTGCCCAGCTCGCCCCCCGGCCGGCGCACCGACACGTTGACGTCGCAGCGCATGCTGCCCTCGTCCATATTGCCGTCGCAGGTGCGGAGATAACGAAGGATCGAGCGCAGCTTGCGCAGATAGGATGCCGCCTCCTCCGCCGTGCGCATGTCGGGCTCCGAGACGATTTCCATCAAGGCGACGCCCGAGCGGTTGAGGTCGACATAGGTCCTGTTTGGGTGCTGGTCGTGCAGGCTCTTGCCCGCATCCTGTTCCAGATGGAGGCGCGTGATGCCCACCTGGCGCGAACGCCCGTCGGGCAGATCGATGACGATCGTGCCCTTGCCCACGATGGGCTGCAGATACTGCGAGATCTGGTATCCCGCCGGCAGGTCGGCATAGAAGTAGTTCTTGCGATCGAAGACCGAGCGATGATTGATCTGGGCATTCAGTCCCAGCCCGGTCTTGACCGCCTGTTCGACGCAGAAACCGTTGATCACCGGCAGCATGCCCGGAAAGGCCGCGTCGACGAAGCTCACCTGGCTGTTGGGCTCGGCGCCGAAATCCGTCGCCGCGCCCGAGAACAATTTGGATTTGGAAATGACCTGCGCATGGACCTCCAGCCCCAGCACCACTTCCCAGGGCCCGTTATGACCTTCGATGTAGTCGCTCATGCTCAATTCCCCGGCCGGGCGGTGAAGTTGGCGGCCTGCTCCAGGCTGCGGGCGATGCGCAGCAGGGTTGCTTCGTCGAAGGCGCGTCCGATGAGCTGCAGGCCCAGGGGCAATCCATCCGCCGAGAGCCCGGCGGGCACGGAAATGGCGGGAAGGCCGGCCAGATTCACCGGCACCGTAAAGATGTCGTTCAGATACATGGCGATGGGATCCTCCGTGCGGTCGCCGATGGCAAATGCCGCGGTGGGCGTCGACGGCGTCAGAATCGCGTCGACCTTCTCGAAGGCCCGGGTGAAATCGCGCAGAATCAGGCTGCGCAGGCGCTGGGCCTTCAGGTAGTAGGCATCGTAATAGCCGGCGGACAGCACGTAGGTTCCGATCAGAACCCGACGCTTCACTTCGGCCCCGAAGCCCTCGGCCCTCGTGTTCTCATACATCTCGTCCAGCGTCGTGCCGGGCACGCGCAGGCCGAAGCGCACACCGTCGTAGCGCGCCAGGTTGGAGGAGGCCTCCGCCGGCGCGATGATGTAATAGGTGGGCAGTGCATATTTCGTGTGCGGCAGGGAAATATCGACGATCTCCGCGCCCGCCGCTTTCAGCCACCCGGCGCCGGCCGCCCAGAGCTTGTCGATCGCGCCATCCATGCCGTCGGCGCGGTATTCCTTGGGAATGCCGATCCTGAGGCCTTTCACGCCGCCTTCCAACGTCGCGCGATAGTCCGGCACCGGCAGATCCACCGCCGTCGAATCCTTCGGGTCGTGGCCGGCCATGACCTGAAGCATCAAGGCCGCGTCCTCCACCGTGCGGGCAACCGGTCCCGCCTGATCGAGAGAGGAGGCAAAGGCCACGATGCCCCAGCGCGAGCAGCGCCCATAAGTGGGCTTCAATCCGACGAGGCCGCAGAAGGCGGCCGGTTGACGGATCGAGCCGCCGGTATCCGTGCCCGTCGCCGCCATGGCCACGCGCGCCGCCACCGCAGCGACCGAACCGCCGGAAGAGCCGCCCGGCACCAGATCGCGATTTTCGCCCCGGCGCTTCCAGGGGTTCTTCACGGAACCGTGGTAGCTGGTGGTGTTGGACGAGCCCATGGCGAATTCGTCCATGTTGAGCTTGCCCAGCATCACAGCGCCGGCCTGCCACAGCCGCGCCGTCACGGTCGATTCGTAAGGCGGTTTGAATCCGTCCAGGATATGGGAGCCGGCGGTGGTCAGCACGCCCTCGGTGCAGAACAGGTCTTTGATTCCCAGCGGAATGCCTTCGAGCAACCCCACCTTGCCCTCGCGGCGGCGCTCGTCCGAGGCCGCCGCCATGGCGCGTGCCTTGTCCGGCGTCTCCGTGATGAAGGCGTTGAGGCCACGCTGCAGCGCCATGGCCGAGAGATGAACCTCGGTCAATTCGCGCGCGCTGAAATCGCCCTTGTCGAGCCCCGCAAGGGCCGCCGTGATGGTGAGATCGTTCAGCGCGGTCATCACTCCACAACTTTCGGCACGGTAAAGAATCCGAGCGCGGGCTCGGGCGCATTGGCCAGGATCTGGTCGCGCTTGTTGCCATCGGTCACCGCGTCGTCGCGGCGGGGCAGCTGGCGGGCCACGACGCTGGCCATCGGCTCGACGCCCGAGGTATCGACTTCGCTCAATTGCTCGACCCAGGCCAGGATCTTGCCCAGATCGTCGACGAGGGCGTCGGCCTGCGCATCGCTGACGCGAATGCGGGCAAGCGTGGCAATATGCCGGACGGCGGCGCGATCTAGAGACATGGGCCTAATCCCTTGTGCGAAGGGCCTTCGGTGGAAAGACTGTGGTGAAACGGCGCGGACCCTAGCAAAGCAGCCCCCGGGCTGCAACCGGCGCCGGCTACCAGCGGGCGATGCCCCGCCAGAGGGTGTAGATCCCAAACCCGATCACCAGCGCCCCCGAACCCCGGCCGACCCAGACTAGAACGGGCTCGTCCATCCGATGGCGGATGACGCCGATGCCAAGGGCCAGGCAAAGCCACCAGCCGGCCGACCCAACGAAGACGCCGAGAACCAATGTGCCGGCCGCGGCATAACTGGCGCTAGCGGCCGAGGTGTTGATCGCGGCGAAGATGGCGATGAAGGAAAGCACGGTTGTCGGGTTCGCCAGGGTCAACATGAAGGTGCCGAAGAAATCGCCGACAAGACCCGCCGCGGAATTGTTGACTTTGGCCACCACGGTGGTCGGCTTCATGACCAGAACGCGGATACCCAGCAGGCAGAGCAGGATTCCGCCGAGGACGGCGATAACGTAGCGATGATCGAGCAAGAAGTTTTCGATCAGGGTCAGGCCGAAGGCGGCGATCGAGCCATAGAGCGTATCGGCCGCCGCCGCACCCAGGCCGGAGGCCAGCCCCGACAGCCAGCCGCCCACCAGGGCGCGCTGAATGCAAAGCAATCCGATCGGTCCTACCGGCGCGGCAATGGCAAATCCGACGGCCAGTCCCTTGATGAGCAATTCGAGATTCAAAACATGTTCCGACGTTTATCCGCCCGCCCCAACCGCTGATGGCCCCGCCCAAGCTATGGGCCTCGCCACCGCCGGGCAATCATTTTGTGGGGCAATCCGCCGGTTTTCCTTGCCGGCGATGGGCGTGCACGGTTAAGGCTTTGCCATGGCCGTCGTCGATCTCCTGAATCTTAAGGCCGCGTTAGCACGTCAGAGCCGACTGCTTGGCCTGGATGTGGGCAGCAAGACCATCGGGCTCGCCATCTCCGATTCCAGCCTGCGCGTCGCCTCGCCGCTGTCAACGATCCGGCGGGAGAAATTCGCCACGGACGCCCAGGAAATAAATCAAATCATTGCCGAGCGTGGTATCGGCGGCCTTGTGATCGGCCTGCCCATCGCCATGGACGGCAGCGAGGGGCCGCGTTGCCAATCGGTCCGCCAATTCGGCGCGAACCTCCTGGGCGTCATCGATCTGCCGGTGGCCTTCTGGGACGAGCGGTTTTCCACCATCGGCGCCAACCGGCCGCTGCGCGAGGCGGAGATGTCCCATCGCCGGCGCGCCAACGTGATCGACAAGCTGGCCGCGGCCTACATCCTGCAAGGCGCCCTCGACCGCTTGGCGAATCTCGGCCCGCCGGCTTGACGCCGGCTTCGGCGCCCCCGGCTTGACGCCGGCTTCGGCGAAAGCAACAGTCGCCGGCATCGTTTTCCAATCCGAAGGCCCCAATCATGCCAGGTCCGCTCGAAGGCATCCGCGTATTCGATCTTTCTCGCATCCTCGCCGGGCCGACCTGCACCCAGCTTCTGGGCGATCTGGGCGCCGACGTAATCAAGATCGAGCGGCCCGGTGCCGGCGACGACACGCGCAAATGGGGCCCGCCCTATGTCAAGGCCAAGGAGGGCAAGGACACCAAGGAAAGCGCCTATTACCTCAGCTCCAACCGCAACAAGCGCTCGCTCGCCATCGACATCGCGCAGAAGGTCGGCCAGGCGCTGGCCCGCCGCCTGATCGCCCGATGCGACATCGTGGTGGAGAATTTCAAGGTCGGGGACATGGCGAAATACGGCCTCGCCTATGAAGATCTGAAAAAGGACAACCCCGCCCTCATCTACTGCTCCATCACCGGCTTTGGGCAGACCGGGCCCTATGCGCCGCGTGCGGGCTACGACATGCTGGCCCAGGGCCTGGGCGGAATCATGAGCGTGACCGGCGAATCCGATGGGCCGCCGCTCAAGGTCGGCGTCGGCATCGCCGACATCATGTGCGGCATGTATGCGTCAACGGCCATCCTGGCAGCCCTCCACCATCGCGACAAGTCGGGCCAGGGCCAGTATATCGACTTGTCGCTGCTCGATACCCAGGTTGCTTGGCTCGCCAATGTGGGGCTCAATTATCTGACGTCGGGAAGCGTGCCGCAGCGCGTGGGCAACGAACATCCCAATATCGTGCCCTACAACGTGATGCCGGCAGCCGACGGCCATGTGATTCTCGCCGTGGGAAACGACGGCCAATTCGCCAAGTTCTGCGATTTCGCCGGCGAACCTGCGCTGGCCTACGATCCCCGTTTCTCGACCAACGAACAGCGGGTGATGAATCGCCGCGCCCTCTACGACCTGCTGGAAGAAGTGATGCGACGCAAGACCCAAGGCGAATGGGTGGAAGGCCTAGCCGAGCTCGGCGTGCCCTGCAGCCCGGTAAACACCGTCGACCAGGTCTTCGCCGATCCCCAGGTGCGCGCGCGGGGCATGCAGATCGCCATGCCCCACCCCCTGGCCGCCAAGGGCGATGTCGATTTGATCGGCAACCCGATCAAGTATAGTGCCACGCAGGTCACCTATCGCCGCCCGCCGCCCTATCTAGGGCAACACACCGACGAGGTGCTGGGCGAACTGCTGAAGCTGAGCGGTTCCGAGATGGCCGAGCTTCGCAACAAAGGCGTGATCGGATAAAGCAGCGCCGCTCCGCGCCGGCTCAGCCGTCCAGTTCCGGATAGCGCCGGAAGATCCCGTCTTCGTTGAATGCGATCCGGCGCTTGGACGCCAGATATGCCGCGATGTGCGGTCGCTTCGCGACGCGGTCATGCAGGGCGACGACGCGCGGGTTGCGTTTTTCCAAGCGCCGCATCGCCCGGGGAAAGGCGTAGCGCAGCCCCTCGACAATCTGGAAGAGCGAGAGATCGGGATAGGTCAATCTGGCGCCAATAAGATATCGATCGCCAGCGGCATTGCGCGTGAGCACATCCTCGAAATACCCCAGGAATTTGGGCATCCGGGATTTGCGGAAATGCTGGGCTCGAACCCGGGCTTCCTTGCGCTGGTCCTCGTAATAGAGGTCGCTGGAAATCGGGTGGTGGGTATCGTGCGCCTCCGCCACCAGATCGGCGATCGTCAGTTGCAGCTGATGCGCCCAGAGACGGCCTGCCTCGCCTGTGGGCGCCAGAGCATGCCGGCCGCCGAGATACATCAGGATATTGGCGGTCTGGCCGATAAGAAGCTTGCCGGCCTTGAGGACGGGTGGGGCAAACGGCGGTTGCCGCGTCCGGCCGCTCCCCATCAGGCGAAGCAGCCGGTCTTGCGACCGCCGGGCGACATCGAGGTAACCGGCGCCCGCCTCCTCCAGGGCGAGACGGACGAATTCGCCGCGGCCCTGGATCGAGGGCCAATAATAGAGTTCATAACGCATGGTTCGGTCCTCCTTGTCCCCGCCGGCCAGCAAGAGCAGCCGGCCCCATTTCCACTCCTGCCGCCGCACACGGGCCATGCTTATCGCTCTCGCTTCCCATCGCGCGAATCGGAGTCTATAAGAACCCCTCGATGAGCGCCGCCACCGCCCTTCGATTTGGACACCGACATCTGCTCGGCATCGAAGGACTCTCCCCGTCCGAGATCGGCGCCCTTCTCGATCTTTCCGAAACCTATGTCGCCTTCAACCGCAGCGCCGAGAAAAAGCGCGATCTGCTGACCGGGCGCACCATCATCAACCTGTTCTTCGAGAACTCGACGCGCACGCGCACCTCCTTCGAGCTTGCGGGCAAGCGCCTGGGTGCCGATGTCATCAATATGCAGGCGGCGACCAGCTCGATCAAAAAGGGCGAGACGCTGATCGACACAGCCATGACGCTGAACGCCATGAATCCCGACGTCCTGGTCGTGCGCCATCCCGATTCGGGCGCCGTCAACCTGCTGTCGCAGAAGGTCGATTGCGCCGTGGTCAACGGCGGCGACGGCAGCCACGAACATCCGACCCAGGCCCTGCTCGACGCCCTCACCATCCGCCGGCGTCGCGGCGGGTTGGACGGCCTGCTGGTGGCGATCTGCGGCGACATCCAGCACAGCCGGGTGGCGCGTTCGAACATTCATCTGCTGACCACCATGGGGGCGCGGGTGCGCGTCATTGCGCCCCCGACGCTGCTGCCCAGCGCCATCGAACGCCTGGGTGTCGAGGTTTTCACCGACATGCGCCGGGGCCTCAAGGATTGCGACATCGTCATGATGCTGCGCCTGCAGAGCGAACGAATGCAAGGCGCCTATGTTCCTTCGATCCGGGAATACTTCCATTTCTACGGCCTCGACCGGGCGAAGCTGGTCGAAGCCCGGCCCGATGCGCTCATCATGCATCCGGGACCGATGAACCGCGGCGTGGAGATCGATTCGGAAGTGGCCGACGACATCGACCGCAGCCTCATCCGCGAACAGGTGGAAATGGGCGTCGCCGTGCGAATGGCCTGCCTCGACGTGCTGACGCGCAAGCTGCGGTCCAACGAGGGCGCCGATGGCGCAGAGTAGACGATCTCTCGCCCTGCTGGGCGCTCGCCTGCTCGATCCGGCCAGCGGCCGCGACGAAAAGGGCGGGCTGCTCGTGATCGACGGACGCATCGCTGAGGTCGGGCCGACGGTGCGAGGCAACAGCCTGCCCGAGGGCTGCGAGGTCATACGCTGTGAAGGCCATTGCCTGGCGCCCGGCCTGGTGGACATGCGCGTGCAGTTGCGCGAGCCGGGCGAGGAGCATATGGAAACCATCGCCAGCGGCGCCGAGGCCGCGGCGGCCGGCGGCGTCACCAGCATGGTCTGCTTGCCCAACACCAATCCCATCGTCGACGACGTCGCCGCCGTGGAATTCATCGCGCGGCGCGCCCGGGAGACGAGGCGAGCCAAGGTCTATTGCTATGGCGCGGTCACGCAAGGACTCTTGGGCAAAGATCTGGTGGAGATGGGCCTGCTGGCGGAGAGCGGCGCGCTGGCCTTTACCGACGGGCTCCAAGCCGTGGCGGATGCACGGGTCATGCGCCGGGCACTCAGCTATGCCAAGGCCTTCGGCAAGCGCATCATCCAGCATCCGGAGGAGCCGCGGCTGGCCGAAGGCGGGATGATCAACGCGGGCGAACTCGCCACCCGGTTGGGGCTCGCCGGCATTCACCCCGCCGCCGAAGTGATGATGATCGAGCGCGACCTTCATCTCGTCGCCATGACCGGCGCCCGTTATCACGCGGCCCATGTCTCAACGGCGGGTGCCATCGAGGCGATCCGCGGCGCCAAAGCGCGCGGCCTGCCGGTGACTTGCGATACGGCACCACCCTATTTCGCGCTCAATGAGATCGCCGTGGGCGACTACCGCACCTTTGCCAAGCTCTCGCCGCCGCTGCGCAGCGAAACCGATCGGCGCGCCGTGGCGGCGGCGGTCGCCGATGGGACCATCGATTGCGTGGCGAGCGACCATGCGCCCTATGATCAGGAGTCAAAGCGCGTTCCCTTCAATCACGCCGCACCCGGAATCCTGGGCCTGGAGACGCTGCTGCCGCTGACCCTCGAGCTCTATCACAAGGGCGAGGCGACGCTGATCGACCTGCTTCGCCGGATGACCGTGGCGCCCGCCGATCTTCTGGACCTGCCCCAGGGCCGCCTGGCCAAGGGGGCGCCGGCCGATCTGCTGCTGTTCGATCCGGATCGCCCGGGACGCATCGAGGTCGATCGCTTCCGCAGCAAATCCAAGAACTCGCCCTTCGACGGACGGCCGATCCAGGGCCGAGTTCTGCTCAGCATCGTCGACGGGCGGACCGTCTTTTCGGCGGAGGCCTAGGTCATGCCCGGCCTGCTCGGCGGTTTCGCCTATACTTGGCCCTACTACGCCGCCGCCATCGCCGGATATCTGCTGGGCTCTATCCCCTTCGGCCTGCTGCTGACCCGGGCGGCGGGCCTGGGCGATATCCGCAAGATCGGCTCCGGCAATATCGGGGCGACCAATGTCCTACGCACGGGGCATAGGGGCCTGGCCGCGGCGACGCTGCTGCTTGACGGCGGCAAAGGTGCGCTCGCCGTGCTGATCGCACGACACTGGGGACCCGATACGGCGATCCTGGCCGGCTGCGGCGCGCTCATCGGCCATCTTTATCCCCTGTGGCTTCGCTTCAAAGGGGGCAAGGGCGTGGCCACCAGCCTGGGCGTACTGCTGGCGCTGGATTGGCGGATCGGCCTCGTCGGCTGTGGCACCTGGCTGCTGGTCGCCGCGGCATTCCGCTATTCCTCGCTGGCGGCTCTCTGCGCGGTGGCACTGGCCCCCATTGTCGCCTGGTTCATCGCCACCCGCCAGCTTGCCGCGGTCGCGCTCCTTATCGCCGCCCTGGTCTGGCTGCGCCATCACCAGAACATCCGCCGATTGCTCGGCGGCCAGGAACCGAGAATCGGACGCCGCAAGGATGGCTAGGCCGTCCCTCTCGCTTATCATTATCACCAAGAACAACGGCCGTACCTTGCGCCGCTGTCTCGACTCCGCCGATTTTGTCGATGAAAAAATCCTGATCGACAACGCCAGCACCGACGATACGCGGGATATTGCCAAAGCATCGGGCGCACGGGTCGTGACCACCACGGACTTTCCCGGCTTCTCCGCCCAAAAACAGCGGGCGCTCGATCTCGCTACCACCGATTGGATCCTGGCGCTGGATGCCGATGAATGGATCCCGGCGCCGCTTAAGGCCGCATTGCTCGAGGCCCTCGATAATCCCGGCCCCCATGCCGGCTTCGACATGCCCCGTCACTCTTCATTTTGCGGGCGGGTGCTGCGTCATGGGGATTGGGCGCGCGACCGGGTGGTCCGGCTCTGCCGACGCCGCCAGGCGAGTTACGGGCGCGACGCGGTCCATGATCGGATCAGGGTCGAGGGATCCATCGGCCGTCTGAACCAGCCGTTGATGCATGAGGCGGTCTTCGATCTGGAACACGCACTCTGGCGCATGAATCTCTATTCCAGCATGACCGCCCGCGAGCGGCATCTGCGCGGCCAGCGGGCCTCATTGCCGGGTGCGCTGACCCATGGGTTCTGGACGTTTTTCAAAAGCTATATCCTGCGTGCGGGATTTCTCGACGGGGCGCCCGGCTTCTATCAGGCGCTGACCGCCGGCGAGGGATCGTTCTATCGTTATGCCAAGCTGGTGGAGATGAACCGGGGTCAGCCTAAGCCCTGAACTGTACTATTATTAGTTGCTTGATTTGACAGATTTTCTCGGCTTTGCCATTCTCCGGCCATGGAAAGGCAAGCCCTGAAGGATGACGAACGCTTGGCCTGGCTGCGGCTCAGCCGCAGCGAGAAGGTCGGGCCCATGACCTTTCGCCGGTTGCTGCGCAGTTTCGGCAGCGCCCAGGCCGCCCTTGCCGTCTTGCCTGAACTGGCGCGCCGCGGCCGTGGGCGGCCCATTGCCGTCTACCCTGCCGCGGCGGCGGCCGAGGAGGTTGTTCGCTTGCAGCAGATTGGCGGGCGCCTGATCGCCCAATGCGAACCCGATTACCCCGCCACCCTGGCTACCATCGCCGATGCGCCCCCTATCCTTGCCGCGCTCGGCAATGCCAACTTGCTGAGGCGCCGGTCGATCGCCATCGTGGGCGCCCGCAATGCCTCGGCCAATGGGCGGTTCCTGGGCGAAACCCTGGCCCGCCAACTGGGCGAGATCGGCTGGGCGATTACATCCGGCCTCGCGCGGGGCATCGATGCCGCCGCCCATCAGGGTGGGCTGGCCACCGGTACCATTGCCGTGCTGGCCGGCGGCATCGACCAGCCCTACCCCCCGGAAACCGAGCCGCTCTATCGGGAAATCGCCCAGCACGGCCTGTTGCTGGCCGAATTGGCCCTTGGCTGCGTGCCCCAGGCCCGCCATTTCCCGCGGCGCAACCGCATCGTCTCGGGAATTTCGGAGGGAACCGTGGTGGTGGAAGCCGCGGTCAAGTCCGGGTCCCTCATCACCGCGCGGCTGGCCGGCGAACAGGGTCGCCAAGTCATGGCGGTTCCGGGCTCCCCCTTGGATCCACGCTGCCGTGGGGCCAATCAATTGATTCGCGAGGGAGCCATATTGGTGGAGACGGCCTCGGACATCGACGAGGCGATCCGTGGCCTGGCCACCGAGCAACCGGTGGGCTATGACGAGGAAGGGCGGCAGATTCACCATGTCGCCGAGGCAGGCGAAGTGTCTGATTTTCCATCAGAATCCTCCATCTCCCTGGTTGAAAGCCTGCTCGGCCCCAGCCCGGTGGCGGTTGACGAACTGCTCCGGCAGTGTCAATTGTCTCCCCCATTTCTGCGGATGACGCTGCTGGAACTCGAGCTGGCCGGACGTCTGCAATGGCATCCCGGCAACCGCGTCTCGCTCTTGGCAATCGGTTGACAACGTCCCATTTGAGGCCCCCCAGCATATGAAATCCGGGCAAGAGGAAGAAGCGCCGCAACGATGAATGTCGTCGTCGTCGAATCGCCTGCCAAGGCGAAGACCATCAATAAGTATCTCGGGTCCGATTACACGGTCCTGGCGAGCTTCGGCCATGTGCGCGATCTGCCGCCCAAGGACGGATCGGTGCGTCCCGAGGAAGACTTCGCCATGAGCTGGGAGGTCGACGGCAAATCCGAAGGCCGCATCAAGGCCATCGCCCAGGCCCTCAAGTCCGCCGATAGGCTCATCCTCGCCACCGATCCGGATCGCGAGGGCGAGGCGATCTCCTGGCATATCAGCGAGGAGTTGAGCCGCCGCAAGGCTTTGGGCGGCAAGCAGGTGGCCCGAGTGGTCTTCAACGAGATCACCAAATCGGCAGTGCTGGATGCCATGCAGCATCCCCGCAAGGTGAATCGCGAGCTGGTGGAAGCCTATTTGGCGCGCCGCGCGCTGGATTATCTGGTGGGTTTCACCCTTTCCCCCGTTCTCTGGCGCAAACTGCCCGGCAGCCGCTCGGCCGGCCGCGTCCAGTCGGTGGCGCTGCGCCTGATCTGCGAGCGCGAGGCCGAGATCGAGGTCTTCAAGGCACAGGAATACTGGACCATCGCCGTGGTCTTCACGACCGACGATGGCCAGGTCTTCAGCGCCCGCCTCACCCATCTCGACGGCCGCAAGTTGGAGAAATTCGATCTACCCGACGAGGCCGCGGCCACCGCTGCGGCGGCGAAGATCAACGCCGGGGCACCCTTCAAGGTTTCGGCGGTCGAGCGCAAGACGGTCAAGCGCAACCCCTTCCCCTCATTCACCACCTCCACCCTGCAACAGGAGGCCTCGCGCAAACTGGGCTTCAGCGCCAGCCATACCATGCGGGTGGCCCAGCGCCTGTATGAAGGCGTGGATCTGGATGGGGATACCGTCGGCCTCATCACTTATATGCGTACGGATTCGGTGCAGCTCTCGGGCGAGGCCATTGCGGCCAGCCGGCGGCTGATTACCGCCGACTATGGCGATCACTATCTGCCGGAGAAGCCGCGCTTCTACACCACCAAGGCCAAGAACGCCCAGGAGGCCCATGAGGCGATCCGTCCGACCGATCTGTTCCGCCGCCCGCGCGATGTGGCCCGGCATCTCGATGCCGATCAGCGCCGCCTTTACGAGCTGATCTGGAAGCGCACCGTGGCGAGCCAGATGGAAAGCGCCGAGCTCGATCAGGTGGCCGTGGACATCGCGGGCACCAATGTGGCGCTTCGGGCCAACGGCTCGGTGCTGAAATTCGATGGGTTCCTCACCCTCTATCAGGAAGATCGCGACGACCCGAGCGAGGACGAGGAAGGCGAGGGCCGCCTACCCGATCTGACGCCCCAGCAGCCCGTCAACCGCAAAGAGACCAAGCCGGAGCAGCATTTCACCCAGCCGCCGCCCCGATATTCCGAGGCCAGCCTGGTCAAGCGGCTGGAGGAGTTGGGCATCGGACGGCCGTCGACATATGCCTCCATCATTCAGGTACTGCAGGATCGCAATTACGTCCGGCTCGATCGCAAGCGCTTCTATCCCGAGGACCGCGGCCGCCTGGTGACCGCCTTCCTCACCGGTTTCTTCCGTCGCTATGTCGAATACGGATTCACCGCCGCGCTGGAAGAACAGCTGGACGATATTTCCGGCGGCCGGGTCGATTGGAAGACCGTGCTGCGCCAGTTCTGGGACGATTTCAGCCAGGCTGTGGCCGGCACCAAGGAACTGCGCATCAGCGAGGTCATCGACGCGCTGGATGCCGATCTCGGCCGCCACTTCTTTCCCGAAACCAAGGACGGTTCCGATCCCCGCGTCTGCCCCGGCTGCGGCAACGGGCGACTCAGCCTGAAACTCGGCAAGTTCGGCGCCTTCATCGGCTGTTCCAACTATCCCGAATGCCGCTACACGCGGCGGCTTGGCATCGACAATGGCGACGGTTCGGCCGCCGATGCAGGCCCGAAAGAATTGGGCCTCGACCCGGTGAGCGGGCTAAAGGTCAGCTTGCGCAAGGGCCCCTATGGCCATTACGTCCAGCTCGGCGAAAACGGCGCGACCCCGCCCAAGGCGGAAAAACGGGTGAAGGGCGAAAAGCGTCCCAAGGGCGAGAAAGCCCCAAAGGCCGAGAAACCGGAAAAACCCAAACGCATCTCTTTGCCTCGCGGCCTGGAGCCGGCCGATGTGGACCTGCCCAAGGCGCTGGCGCTTTTGGCCCTGCCGCGCTCCGTCGGTCCCCATCCCGAAACCGGCGAGGTAATCACCGCCGGCATCGGCCGCTTCGGACCCTATCTGAAGCACGGACCCGTTTATAAATCGCTGGCCAAGGACGATGACGTTCTGACCATCGGCCTCAATCGCGCGGTTGCCTTGCTGGCAGAAGCCAAGGGCGCCAATCGGCGCGGTGGGGCTCCTGGCAAGCCGCTGGGCGATCATCCGGCCGATGGCAAGCCGGTCACCCTGCACGAGGGCCGCTACGGGCCCTACGTCAAGCACGGCAAGGTCAATGCCACGCTGCCTAAATCGGTCTCGCCCGATCAGGTAACCCTGGCCGAAGCGCTGCCCCTGTTGGAGGAACGCGCGGCAAAGGGCGGTGGCGGCAAGAGGGCGCGCCGACCGATTGCCAAGAGCGCCAAACCAAAGGCGGCAAAGAAGGCGCCGGCCGCGGCGCCCAGGCCGAAGAAAGTGGCGGCAGGATCATGAGCACCCCGGCGAAGCCTCGTCCGGCGGCAATAGCTACCGTCCAGGTCGAGAACGAGCGCGTGAAAGTCACCGAATGGCGCTTTGCGCCGGGTGCCGCCACCGGCTGGCACCGCCATGGCTACGACTATGTCGTGGTCCCCATGGTGACCGGAAAACTCCAGCTCGAAGACGGCAAGGAAACGCAATTCGCCGATTTGACCGCTGGGCGATCTTACTATCGGCCGCTAGGCATCGAGCATGACGTGATCAACGCCAATGACTATGAATTCGTCTTCGTCGAGGTCGAGTTCAAGGCGCCGGGCTGATGACGGAGCATCGGCGTAAACAGGCGCCGTTGCCCACGCGCGAAAAGGTACTGGAATTCATCCGTGAGTCTCCCACGCCCGTGGGCAAGCGCGAGATCGCCCGGGCGTTTGGCATCAAGGGCGCCGATCGCATCGGCCTGAAGGCTCTACTGAAGGAATTGGAACGCGAGGGCGAGGTGGACCGTGGCCGGCATCGCCGCATCGCCGGCCCGGGCGCTCTCGACGAGGTCGTGACATTGACCGTGCTGGGGCCCGACGCCGATGGCGAGTTGCTTGCCGCGCCCGCCGATCTCTCCACCGAGGCCAAGGGCCCGCGAATCTTCCTGCTCCCCGATCGCTTGGCCAAACCGGCGCTGGCGCGGGGCGACAGGGTGCTGGCCCGATTGCGTCGGGTCGATGAAGATACCTACGAAGGACGGGTTATCCGTCGCCTACCGGTTCTGCCGGCGCGCATCGTCGGCCTCTACGACCGCGCGGGCGACGGCAGCGGGCGCATACGCCCCGCCGGCAAGAAGTCGCGCAACGAATACCGTGTCGCTTCATCCGATGCGGCGGGCGCCACGCCGGGGGAGATCGTGCTGGCTCAGGCCCTGCCGGGCCAGCGCCACGGCCTGCCCCAAGCCCGGGTGGTGGAACGCCTGGGGCCCCATGGCGGGCCGCGTTCGGCGAGCCTGCTGTCGATCTACGAGCACGACATTCCGACCGCTTTTGACGCCGAAGCCCAGGCCATCGCCGCGGCCGCGCAAGCCGTGGCGCTCGGCGAGCGAACCGATCTGCGCGCGCTGCCGCTGGTCACCATCGACGGCGCCGATGCGCGCGATTTCGACGATGCGGTCTTCGTCGAATCCGACAGTGATCCGAAGAATCCCGGCGGTTTTGTTCTTGTGGTCGCCATCGCCGACGTCGCCCATTACGTGCGTTCGGGCGATGCGCTGGATCGCAACGCTTATTGGCGCGGCAATTCGGTCTATTTTCCCGACCGCGTCGTGCCCATGCTGCCGGAGGAACTGTCCAACGGCCTCTGCTCGCTGAAGCCCGGCGAAGATCGTGGCTGTCTGGCGGTGCGAATGGTGATCGATGCGGAAGGACGCAAGCTGCGCCATCGCTTCATGCGCGGCCTGATGCGTTCCACCGCGCGCCTCACCTATGAGCAAGTCCAAGCCGCGGCCGACGGCCATGGCGACGAACGCACGGCGCCGTTGATGGAACCCGTGATTAAGCCACTCTATGCCGCCTTTCGCGCATTGCTGAACGAACGCCAGCGCCGCGGAACCCTCGATCTCGATCTTCCGGAACGCCAAGTGATCCTGGACGAGCAGGGAAAGATCCAACGTATTCAGCCGCGCATGCGCCTCGACAGTCATCGGCTGATCGAGGAATTCATGATCGCGGCCAATGTGGCGGCAGCGGAGACATTGGAAAAGCTGCGCCAGCCGTGCATGTATCGCGTTCACGATGGGCCGGACGCGGCCAAGATCGAGGCGCTGCGCGAATTCGTCGCAACCTTGGGCCTCAATCTCGCCCGCGGGCAGGTCTTGCGGCCCAAGATGTTCACCCAGCTATTGGAAAAAGCGAACGAATCGCCCTACGCCTTGATGGTCCACGAACTGGTGCTGCGCAGTCAGTCCCAGGCCGTCTACAGCCCGGTGAATATCGGGCATTTCGGCCTGGCGCTGCCCCGCTATGCCCATTTCACCTCGCCGATCCGCCGCTACGCGGATCTGCTGGTCCATCGAGCGCTCATTGCCGGCTGCCGCCTGGGCGATGGCGCGTTGCCGCCCGAGGTAGGCGAGCGATTCCCGGCCATCGGCGAACATATTTCGACCACTGAGCGCCGGGCGGCCGCGGCCGAGCGCGACGCAATCGACCGCTTCGTTGCCGCCTTCCTGGCCGACCGGGTGGGCGCCATCATCGCGGGCCGCGTCACCGGGGTCACCCGCTTCGGGCTCTTCGTTCGCTTGGATGAGACCGGCGCCGATGGGCTGGTGCCCATCAATAGCCTGCCAAACGACTTCTACGACCATGACGAAGCGGGCCATGCCCTGGTGGGCCGGCGCTGGGCAAGGGTTTATCGTCTGGGCGAGCGGGTCATGGTCCGCCTGGTTCAGGCCGAGCCGCTGACGGGCGGACTGTTGCTGGAACTGATCGATACGGGCAATAGCGAGCTGCCTGTGAGAGTCCCTACAGCGAGAGGAAAAAAGCCCAGCAAAGTCAAGGTGCCGCCAAGGCCCGGCGCCGACCGGCCGCGCTCTCCCAAGCGCGGCGCCAAAAGCCGTCGCCGCCGCTGACCCGCTGTGACGGGCGCGCCGCAGCATCACGGAAAATTCAACAAAGTCACTACACTAGCCCCGCGGCCCTCTGGTCAGTGTAATGATTTCTGTTATCTATAGCCGCGAAGGCGGCGCGAGGATTCGTGACGGCCGCCGTAGGATCGGGCCACCATGTCGATTGCCACCCGGTTGATATCGCCCTTGCGCCGGATGCCGGCGCTTTTGGCGTTTCTCGCAGTGGCCGGCTGCACCAACGGCGGGTCGTCGCTGGCCGCCAATGTCGATTACGACCGCGACCGGCGCATGTTCATCGCCGGATATGAAGATATCGACCAGTACTACATCCTGAAGGAAGACCTGGGAAACCTGACCGTGGGCGGGCTATCGGCCCTGGCGGCCATCGACCCGAAGATCGCGGTGCAGCGCAAGGACGCCAAGATCTACCTTGTCTATGCCGGGACCACGGCGGCGAGCTTCGTCGCCACCGACAATTTTGACGCCGACGATTGGGCCGTGCTGACGGCAGGCGCCTTGGTTACTGCGCGCAAGGTTTCGCCCGCGATCGACAAGGCCGGCAGCGAGGCCGTCTATCGGGCGATCTTCAACGGGATGCTGGCCCGGCTCGATCAATTCTCCCGCTATGCGGGTCGTGACGCCGCCCTGGAGAACCGCGCCACCCGCGAGGGCTTCGGGGGCATCGGAGTGCGCATAGCGGTGGAGGACGGCAAGGTGCGCGTCGTCTCCGTGATGCATTACACGCCGGCCGAACGCGTCGGCCTGCATGCCGACGACATCATCACCGCCATCGACGGCGCGCCTACCAAGGGGCTTGATCAGCAGGCCGTGGTCGGCATGCTGCGCGGACCCGACGACAGCCGCGTGCTGCTGACCGTCCAGCGCGGCACGAACAACAAGCCGCTCTCCTTTGCCGTCACCCGCGCCCATGTGGTGCCCGAGACGGTGACATATCGGCGCGAAGGCGATATCGCCTATATCCGGATGTACGGGTTCAACCAGGGCACCGCAGACAGCCTGCGGCGCGAGATCGATAGCGCGCGCAGCGATATAGGCGACAACATGCGCGGGGTCGTCCTCGATCTGCGCGGCAATCCGGGCGGGTTGCTCGACCAGGCCGTGGCCGTCTCCGACATGTTCCTGAGAAGCGGGCGCATCGTCTCGACCCATGGTCGAAACCCCGACAGCCACCAGGTTTTCGAAGCCACATCGGGCGACGTGATCAACGGACTGCCCATCGCGGTTCTGATCAACGGCAATTCGGCCTCGGCCTCCGAGATCGTCGCGGCCGCACTCCAGGATAACGACCGCGCCGTGGTGATCGGCAGCAATTCCTACGGCAAGGGCACGGTGCAGGAATTGCGCCGCCTGCCCAACGACGGCGAACTCACCCTCACCTGGGCCCGCTTCCATGCACCGTCGGGCTATACCTTGCATCACGTCGGCGTGCTGCCCTCGATCTGCACCAACAAGGACGACGAAGATGCAACCCAGCTTCTCGCCGACCTGGGTGCGGGAAAACTGCCGCCGCTCCCGGTGGAACAGCGCAATGCCACCTCGCCGGACGACACGGCCGGCCTCGACAAGATTCGGTCCGCCTGCCCGGTCTATCATTCAGAGCGCACCGTGGATCTGCAAGTGGCCCTCAGGCTGCTGACCCAGCCGCGGCTTTATGCCCGGGCCGTGGCCCTGGCCGAGCCCATCGGGAAGGCTTCGGCGACGCTGCCCGATCTCAGCCTGACGCCGCCATAAGCAGGCGCCCATGAGCCCAGCCATCGTTCGGCCGGTGGATGCCGCGGGGCTGGTGCTTATGCGCCAGGGCCGCGACAGGCTTGAAGTGCTGCTGGGCCGCCGGCATGCGCGAGCCGGCTTCCTGCCCGACATCTATGTTTTTCCCGGCGGCCGCGTCGAACCCACAGACGCGCTGGGGCCGCCCCTGCCGCTGGCGCCCGCGGTGGCGGCCGATCTAGCCAGGGGCGGACGGCGGCCCCCCAGCGCCCTGCTGCGGGCTGCCCTGCGTGAGACGGCGGAGGAAACGGGACTCCATCTGCCCCTAGTCGCCATTCCACACATCGATTTCGTCTGCCGGGCCATCACCCCCACCGCCTCTCATCGCCGATATCACACCCGCTTCTTCCTCGCCGACGGCGTGGCCTGCCAAGGCGACCTCAAAGGCGATGGCGAGCTGGAAGACCTGGGCTGGCGGCCGCTGTCCGAGATCGCCCGCCTCAACCTGGTGGACGTCACCGCCTTCGTGCTGGAGGAGGCCGTACAGCGGCGCGAACAGGGCCTTTCCCCGGGTGAAAAGCCGGCCCCGCGGCTAACATACTTGGGCGAAAACATGCGCGTTTTCCGCCGCCCTTGACAGGGCTGGGGATCACGCTATGTTCCGCGCCGACTTCGGGAGATTGGGCCCATGGCCAAGCAAACCACCGTATTGATCAAATTGGTCAGCACCGCTGACACCGGCTATTTCTACGTGACCAAGAAGAATCCGCGCACCTCGACCGAGAAGTTCGAGTTCCGCAAATATGATCCGGTTGCCAAGAAGCACGTCGCCTTCAAGGAATCGAAGATCAAGTAGCCGACGGTTTCGTCGCGCGCATGACGAAAAGGCCGCCCTCGGGGCGGCCTTTCGATTTTGTGCGCCAACTCGGAAATCGCCAACTAGGCGAGAAAACGCCCGATGGTGTCGAGGAAATTGGTGACCGAGATCGGCTTGGCGATATACGCCTCGCAGCCGCCGTTCCGAATTTTTTCCTCGTCGCCCTTCATGGCAAAGGCGGTGACTGCGATGACCGGAATTTTGCGTAGTTCGTCGTCTTCCTTCAGCCAGCGCGTGACTTCCAGCCCCGACACTTCCGGCAGTTGGATATCCATCAGGATCAGATCCGGGCGATGAAGGCGCGCCAGCTTCAGGGCCTCGATGCCGTCGCGAGTTTCCAGGATCTCGTGGCCGCAAGCCTCGATCAGGTCATGGAACAGCTTCATATTGAGCTCGTTATCCTCGACGATGAGCACCTTCTTCGGTACCTGCGCCCTGGCCAAGACCTGTGCCATTCTGCCTCCAAGATCGCCCCCTTCCACAAGCGGACAGGGACCTGTTAAATCGGCCTACAAGGCCTAGACTTCAATGGTAAACAAATCGTAACTGCGGGCGCCGGCGCCCGACTCTGATAGGGTTCCGCCATGCGGATCGGAGTCGACCTGGGTGGTACGAAAATCGAGGCGATCGCCCTCGACGACGAGGGCGTGGTTCGCGCCCGCCTGCGCCGCCCGGCGCCCCAGGGCGACTACGCCAATACCATCGCCGCCGTGGTCGAACTCGTGGGCGAGGTCGAACGCAGCGCCGGCGTCGGGCCTTCGCCCGTGGGCCTCGGCATGCCGGGCGGCATTTCGCCGGCCACCGGATTGGTCAAGGGCGCCAACTCCACCTGGCTGATCGGCCATCCTTTCGATGTCGATCTCGCCGCCGTACTTCGCCGCCCCCTCAAAGTGGCCAACGATGCGAATTGCTTTGCCGTGTCGGAAGCGCGCGATGGGGCCGCCGCCGGCTCGGCCATCGTCTTCGGGGTCATCCTGGGCACTGGCGTGGGTGGCGGCATCGTCGTCGATGGCCGGCCGTTGACCGGCGCCAATGCGATATCCGGCGAATGGGGCCACAATCCCCTGCCCTGGCCCAAGGACGATGAGCGGCCGGGGCCTTCCTGTTTCTGCGGCCAGCATGGCTGCATCGAAACTTGGCTTTCGGGTCCGGGGCTGGCGCGCGATCATCGCGCGATTACCGGCGAGCCGCTCGCCGGCGCGGCCATCGTCGCCGCGGCGGAGGCGTGTCAGCCGGCCGCCGCCGCGAGCCTGGCGCGTTATGAGGAGCGCCTGGCGCGCGCGCTCGCCCATGTGGTCAACATCCTCGATCCGCATGTGATCGTCCTGGGTGGCGGGCTCTCGAATATCGCCCGGCTCTATCGCAATCTGCCGGCCTTGATGCAGCCCCGCGTATTTTCCGACCATGTCGCGACTAAAATACTGCCCCCGCGCCATGGTGATTCCAGCGGCGTCAGGGGTGCGGCCTGGCTGTGGTCGGTGGGCGAGGCGCCATGAGCGCGCTCTGCCGCGACTGTCTCGGCGTCAGTGCCGAGCGGCCGGCGCGCTGCCTCCTCTGCGGCTCGCCGCGCCTGATCGCCCATCCCGAACTCGAGCATCTGGCCATCGCCCATATCGATTGCGATGCCTTCTATGCCAGCGTGGAAAAACGCGACGATCCAACCTTGCGCGACCAACCCGTCATCGTCGGCGGCGGCCGGCGCGGGGTTGTCTCGGCCGCCTGCTACATCGCGCGCATCTATGGGGTGCGCTCGGCCATGCCCATGTTCAAGGCGCTGGCCGCCTGCCCGCATGCCGCCGTCGTTCATCCCAACATGGCGAAATATGCGCGCGTCGGGGGCGAGATCCGCGAGATGATGCGCTCATTGACGCCGCTAGTGGAACCACTCTCCATCGACGAGGCTTTTCTCGATCTCGGCGGAACTGAGCAACTGCATCACGGCAGCCCGGCGCGCTCGCTGGCGAAACTGGCACTTGAGATCGAGCAGCGCATCGGCGTCACCGTCTCCATAGGCCTCAGCTACAACAAGTTCCTGGCCAAGATTGCCTCCGACCTTGACAAACCCCGCGGCTTCGCGGTGATCGGCCAGGGCGAGGTGCTGGATTTCCTGGGCCCCAAGCCGGTCAGCCTGATCTGGGGCGTCGGCAGGGCGCTGCAAGCCAGACTTGCCGCCGACGGCATCGCCAATATCGCCGATCTGCGTGGCTCGACGGAAATGGCCCTGGTGGCCCGCTACGGCAGCATCGGCCGGCGCCTTTACCGCTTCGCCCGAGGCCAGGACGACCGGCGGGTCGACCCGGACGGCGAAATAAAAAGCATTTCGGCCGAGACGACCTTCGACGAAGACATCGCCCTCGCTGCGCTGCTGACGGCGGAACTTTGGCCGCTCTGCGAAAAAGTTTCCGTCCGGCTGAAGCGCAACGAGCTTGCCGGCCACAGCGTGCATCTGAAATTGAAGACGGCGGACTTCAAGACACTGACCCGCTCCCGGCGACTGACCAAGCCCACGCAGCTTGCCGAAGCGCTGTACCAGGCAGCATTGCGCGCCAGGCTGGGCAGCGGGGCGATCCGCAAGGGGCGCGGCTGGGTCAGCAACCCGGATCCGGCAACGCCTGCACCTTCGTCAAAGCCGCGTCGACGCTGAAGCTGCCGTAATCGAGGGACAGCTTGCCCACGATGCCGTTGCCATAGACGCTGAGCGTCTGCTCGTGCTCCGGGGTCGATTGGTTGCCGCCCGGCGCGAAGAAGGCTAGCCCCACGCGGTAGATCGGCCCCTTGGCGAGGAGGGGCGAGAGTGCGGCCATGGCCGTGTCGGGCGCGGGCGTGCCCGCGAGAACGGCGCTGATATCGAACAGGCCCTTATCGTCGGTACCGTCGAAGACCGTGGCGTATAGCAGCCGGTCACCCGCCTTCAAATGATTCAGCAGAGAAATGGTATGGGCGGTCGGGAATAGCGTTCCCGTCGGCAAGTTCAACTTCATATTTTTGGGCAAGCTGAAATGAGCGAGGCCGCCCAGGCCCCGCCCGTCGAGCCTGGCATCGCCCTTGAATTCGGAAGTCACCTTGCCTTCGGTGGTATTGCTCACGAAAAAGCGGTAGCGCAGGCCATCCTTCGATTCCCAGGAGTTGAGTGACCAGCCGAGATCTACGATCCGCCCATCCTGATAGCGGAACTTCATCTGGGATTTCTGCGCGGTGGTCCAACCGCCGCAGGCGTCGAGCCACTCATAGGTCATCGTCCCGCGAACGTCGACAACCTCTGCGCCGTTCTGGCTGCGCGAGAGTTTCATTTCGTAGTTGGCACGATGGGAGGCCAGTTCGCCGGCCGATGTCGGCCTCGGCACTGCCAGCAGAAGACCTAGAAGTAGGCCCGTTAGCGGGCCCAGTGGTGGGCATCGTAGCAAGCTTGCCAAACGCATCATCGGCCTCTAGGTTCCGCCGGTTTTCGAACGGCCGGACTATGTCATGTCCGGCTGACCTGGGATAGTCGCAACACCTTGCAAGGCTGGGACCCGTCGATGTCATCAAAACCCCGCATTTTCGTTACCCGAAAGCTTCCGGCCGCTGTCGAGGCCCGGCTTCTCCGCGACTATCAGCCCATGCTGAATCCCAGCGACAAGCTCTACGGCGCCGACGACATCGCCGCGGGTTCCGCCGGTTGCGACGGCCTGCTGCCCTGCCCCACCGACAAGCTGAACGCCGAAGTGGTGGCGCGACTGCCCGCCAGCATCCGCATCATCGCAACGTTCTCCGTGGGCTATGAGCATATCGACGTCGCCGCCTGCAAGGATCGGGGCATCGTCGTCGGCAATACGCCCGATGTGCTGACCGATGCGACGGCGGATATCGCCCTGCTGCTGATGCTGGGCGCGGCGCGAGGCGCCTCCGAGGGCGAGCGCGTGGTGCGCAGCGACGGCTGGGGCGCCTGGGCGCCGACGGGCATGTTGGGCATCCACATGACCGGCAAGCGCTTGGGCATTTATGGCATGGGTCGCATCGGCCAGGCCGTTGCCAAGCGCGCCCGTGCCTTCGACATGAAGATCCACTATCACAATCGTTCGCGCCTTCCCGTCGATCGCGAAGAGGGCGCCGTGTTCCACGCCAAAGCGGAAGATATGCTGCCCCACTGCGACTTCCTGTCGATCAACGCGCCTTCCTCGCCGCAGACCAACGGCTTTCTCAACGCAGCTCGCATTGCCCTGCTGCCGGACGGCGCCATCGTCGTCAACACGGCGCGAGGTCCCCTGGTGGACGATGCGGCGCTGATTGCCGCGCTCAATTCGGGCAAGCTGGCCGCGGCCGGCCTCGACGTCTACACGGGCGAGCCGAACATCAATCCGGCCTATCGCTCGATCAAGAACGCCTTTTTGCTGCCCCATCTGGGCAGCGCCACGACCGAGACCCGCAATGCCATGGGTTTCAAGGCGCTGGACAATCTGGACGCCTTCTTCGCCGGCCGGCCGCTGCCCAGCCGGGTTGCCTGATCTCTAACTCGCAGTGCGATGAAAGGCTGCCCAGCGCAGCCGCGCCATGCGATAGGCATCCATGATCGATATCGCGTAGATGAGCAGCCCGCCCGCCAATCGGCCGACCATGCTGTGCTGCGGCGTCGTCAGATGCCAGGTGATGATGCCCAGCGTGATCATAAACAATTGAAAGGTCAGCCCGCGCTGCGGCTGCCCGCAAAGCACATGGCCGAAGCCCGGCAGCAGCACCGCAACCAGCAGGATGAGATAAGGGTGGTAAGGGCGAGGTGGTGCCGGTTGCTGCATTAGTTTTCCGAGTATTCCTGGAACCTGCGACGATAATTCTATGCCGTCGGCGCGACCGCGCGATAGACATCCAGCGTCGCGTCAAGCAGCCGGCGCGCCAGGCTTGCCGGCAATCGATCCTCGGCAAATTCGATCTGGCGGAGAACAGTGTAATAGATCCGCTCCGCCTGCTGGACCTGATAGACGCATCGCACGCCCCGCGGGGTTATCAGCAATTCCTTCATCCGTGGATCGGCGAACAGCCGGATATGGGGGGCGATGAGGTCGACCGGGGGCATGGCTTGCGGATCGTCGCTGCCGATTGCGGCGTCGGCGGGCCAACCGGCCGGAACGGTGACGCGATGCTCGAACTCGCCGAAGGGCGAATAGAATTCGCTGCCCTGGGCGCGCATGAGCAGATCGAAGCTGCCCCCATAGCGAACCGGCGCCAGCAAGGTAACTTTGAGCCAGAGGGACGGGATCTTGCGAAATACGACGTGATCGACCAGCGGCTCGAGGTGGAATTCGAAGCCCTGGTATCTGCCTTCGAGAAGCGGGAAATAGATATCGTCCTGAGTGATGCGATATCGCTCGAACAGCGGCAGGCAATCGGAAAAGAAGGCGCCGCGCTTGTGGCGGGTGCGGCGGCGATCACGGCGATAGAGCCATGCCAGGCCGAAAATCGCGGTGGCAATGACGAAAATTACATCCCAGCGCAAATCCGACCACCCGGAAAAGAAATATGCCGAGGCCGCATGCGATCGGCGCCGGCATGGGCCAGGAGACCATACCGCTTCGGCGATCGCGACGCCTATCAGTATCCCTTCGGCCGGGGCCAGGGCATGGTGAACTGGTCGCCCCGGCGCACATAGCGATAGCGATAGAAGGCAAACCACAGAGAGGCGATCACATAGAACGCCACCATGGACAGCAATTGCCGGCCGTAGCCTAGATAGACCGCAAAGAATGTGGCGATGCAAAGCGTGAGCAGCACGATGGCCGGCAGCGGATGGAAGGGATGCTCATAGCCGCGCTGGATTGAGCCCAAGGGCCACATGCGGCGGAACTTCCACATGTTGATCGGCATGAAGGTGTAGTTCAGCAGTCCGGAAAGAATCGAGAAGGTGATGATCTGGGCCAAGGGAATGTAGAGGGCGAAAATCGCCGCGATCGGGATCAGGAACAGGATCGAGCGGAAGGGCGTGCGATATCGCGGATGAACGCCACCGAACCAAGCTGGCAGATAGCGGTCGCGTCCCATGGAGAACCAGGCGCGTGCGGCGTCATTGATGCAGCCGTTGGCCGAGGCGATGGCCGAGAACAGGGTGCCGACGAACAGGATGACGATCAGCACGGGGCTCGCGGTCACCCGGGCGGCATCGAACAGCGGCGCCAGTTCGGCATCCCAGCCGATGTATTCCCAGGGCAGAACGCCGCAGGCGATATACCAGGTCAGCGCCGCGGCAATCAGCAAGGTGATCATGCCGGTCATGGTGCCCAGCGGCAAGGCGCGGCCCGGCGAGCGCACTTCCTCGGCCGCCTGGCAGGTGCCTTCGATTCCCAGATAGAACCAGATGCCGAAATGGAGCGAGGCCAGCACGCCAATCCAGCCATAGGGAAGTTCAGTCAGAAGCTCCTTATGCAGCAGCACCGCGTTGGGATTCCACGGCCGCACGCCGATGAAGAGCACGATGATCGACAGGAAGGCCGCCGCCGTAATGACGAAGTTGACGGTCAGCGTCATGAACACGCCGCGGTAGTTGAGCAGTGCCAGGATGGCGAGGCACAGGATGGTGAACGGTTCCCAGGGGATCTCGTGCCCGAGCTCACCGGCGCCGATCTGAAGCAATTGCCCGGCCACCTGAATGTCGCCCGCCTCCAGCATGGTATATGCAAGAACCAGATAGAGGCCGACGTTGAAGGCCATCAGCGGGCCGATGGTATGCTTGGCTTGGGCGTACTGCCCACCGGCGGCGGCCACCGTCGAGGTGATCTCCGAATCGATCATGGCGACGCAGGTATAAAGCAGTCCGATAACCCAGCACGAGATCAGGGAGCCCAGCGCGCCGCCCTTGCCGACGCCGTAGTTCCAGCCCATGAACTCGCCGACCAGCACGATGCCGACGCCCAAGGCCCAGACATGGACCGGCCCCAGGACCTTCAGAAGGTTGATCTGCTGGGGCCGCGACTGGGCTGCTATCTGCTCACTCATGACTCAATGCCCCTTTGTCTTGCCGCTGTCGGCAAACAGCTCGTCCACGCCTTCGCGCGAGCTCAACAGCACATCTTCGGTGTAGCCGGTGTTGACTCGGAAAAAGTCCCACACCATCCACAGGATCAGGACGGCGGATATGACCCAAGCGGCCGGACCCAGGATGTTCCACATAATTTCCTCCCGCGCAGAATTGCCCGATCAACCCACGGCGATCAGTCGAATTTCTCGGCGATGACCTGTTTGTATTCTTTTTCCGACATGACCAGCATGAAGATGAAATAGCCCAGGATGACGAGGGCCGTGATCACCACGCCCGAGACGTCGATCGTGTAATCGAACGGCTGGGTAATGATATCGGCTGCGGATTCCTTGGTGTAGCCGAGCTTTTCCCATTGCGCTTGCATGGTCGGATTCTGATTGAGCGTCTCCCAGGTCAGTCCGGTCCATGTCTTCGTGCCGTCGGCCGCAGCCTGGTAAGTGACACCCTCGGGCAGCTTCTCCACCCGCGAGGGCACGGCGATCTTCAGCCAGATCGGCAGAAAAAGGGCCCCGAACACCAGGGCCAACAGGAAGGCGACGTCGAAGAGCTGTCCCGCAATGCCTTGTCTGGGCGGGCTGTATCTCGTGACCATGACAATCCCCCGATTGCTCCTTAACGTCCGGCGTCGAGATGTCGGATGTCGACGCCGTAGATATGTTCCTTGTCGTCTCCGTAGTGGCGAATCATCGCCGTGATCGACGCCGTGTTGAAAAGCAGGAGCAGGGCGGCGGCGATCCAGCAGACGATCTCGACGCCGCTGCTGAGGTAGGCGCGCACGGCCAGCATCACGAAGATGATGGTGATCCACAGCGCGATGACGAAACCCGTGGCCCACAATCGATCGCGGGCGAACATCGCTTGGATTCGAGCCTGCATGTCTTGAGCCATGTCGCTTATTCCCCCTGGCGTGACGACATATAATTTCGCTTCGCCGATGGTTGTGCATCCCGCACCCTGCCAATCACCGACTTTATTCACGAAATTAAAATAAGGTTTCCTGTCCAGAAACTCCTATTACCTGTTTGAAACACTGCGGCGGCCAGTCGCAGTTTGTCGATCACTCAAAAGGGGTAGGTCTATCTAGAAAGCGGTATACCAATCGTGCCCGGCTCGCTCATCAACCGCGTGGTCAAACCTCGCCGATCAAGGGTCCAATCGCCTCGCCCAGCCCGTCTCTACTGCCAGCATTGCGGCCTCGAAAATCATCTTCGCATCCACCTTGCCTTATGCTCTCCAGCAATTTGGGAGCTAACGAGTCGCGTCCCCTAAATCGCCCACGCGATCGGCTGGGCCGATGGAAAGCCATCCAGTGCGCAGCCTGACAACCGAAGAAGAAAATGCCGGCACCGAGAACGGACGGCGCCGGCATGAGTGGGGGACCGATATCGCATCGTCGAACGCTAAGGCGAATTTGCCGGTCGTTAGAAAGCCTCACCTGATTCGCGAAGCCACAAGCCGCGCGAGCCCAGCTACATCCGCTCGGGCGTGTGCTCGGCTTGCACCGCCTTCAGCAGGTTGTCACCTTGCCGCAGCATGAGCGCTTCGCTTTCCAGGCCACGGTTCTCCATCCTCATTTGCAGGTAATGCCAGCCGACCCAGAAGATGAGGCAGGCGATGACCATCGGCACCTCCCATCCGACGAACGGGTATAGGGGGCCGATGTCCATCATGTTGCCGCCCCAATTGTCGATCAATCCGGTCCTCATGATTCGTTCCTCTTTATCCGGGTTATTCCGCGGCAGCGGGTTGGCGGGCTTCTTTCAGCAATACGGCCCTGATCTCATCGTCCTCGCGCACGGTTGTTGCGTGGATCAGGTAGTCGAGGCCAGCCAATTCCACTTCGCGCGGCACCCGTAGTACGCCACACTTCTTCAGGATCCAGGACAGCACATAGCCCGGAATGAAGCCGAGGACCCAAAACATGATGATGGCACCGATGAGTTGGCCCCAGGGTGTGATACGGGCCCAGGGCTGGGCATGGCCCAACAGTGCGTCCGGCGAGGAGGGGTAGCCCCAAAGAATGACACCGACGGCAACAACACCGAGGAATCCGGCATAGCCGTGCACGGCGACAGCGCCGACGGCATCGTCGATCTTGAAGCGCCGCTCCACCCAGTAGTGCATGCGATAGATGATGATCACGATGATCGCGGCGATAAGCATCGCTTGAATCGGGTGGTAAAGATCGTTGCCTGCCGAGCAGGCGATGACACCCGCGAGACCGCCGGAGAAGGTCCAGTAGGGATCGGCCTTCGACATGATATATCCGGCCATGATTCCGCCGCACAGCGACATGATAAAGTTGAAGGTGATGGCTGAGAGCGTCGTCGCTTGCAAATAGATGTTCGTCGCCGACCAGAACACGCCTTCGCCGGGTTGCACGTCGAAGATCGGGATATTGCAGGCGGCATAGAAGCCCCAGAACCCGGTATAGATCAGGAACAGGCCGATGCAAACCAGCCATACGTTCTGGGGCGGGATGTTGCGCGGCGTGCCGTCGGCTCTAAATTTGCCGATACGCGGGCCGAGATTGATCAGCACAGCAAGGCAGGTGCCGCCGGCGATGGCGTGGACCACGCCTGATGCATAGGCATCATGATATCCGAGCATCTGCACCATCCAGCCGGCAGGATGCCAACCCCAAGCAGCGTCGATAATCCAGGTCACCGAACCCAGCATCGCGGCAATCAGCCAGAACGCCCCCGAGCGAACCCGCTCAATTATGGAGCCTGAGACGATCGAGGCGGTGGTCCACGAGAACAGAAGGAAAGCAGCCCAGAAAACGCCGTTGAGGCGCGCCCATAGCGCCGTGTCGGCAGGGGTGATGTCGGTGCCATGTGGCTTGCCGCCCATGTGCGCCCCCATCAGTTCGTTCCACGGCTCGGCAAAGCGCGAGGTCACCACGCCACCGGTGATTCCCGGCCCGTTCACCATCGCGGAATAGAGCCACCAACCGAAGAGATAGAAGGTTACGCCGACGACCGGGATCACCATCGCGTTCTTCATCAGCGTCGTCAGATGGTTCTTGCGCCGTGAAACGCCGACTTCATAGGTGCAGAAGCCGACGTGAATAAGGAACATCATGACCACTGTGATCCAGTAGTAGGTCTCAGTGAATAGCACCTGCAACGCCGTTAGGCCGTTATCCATGTCTTTCCCCCTGGAATGTTCGCTTCGCCCAAGTGGCAGGCTTTATCTTCGCAGCACCGCTTGCCGCGATTCTTCGCGGTAGCCGGTCCTGATTATCTTTCGAGATGCGATCCATTGGCCCAGATCACCCACAGGGTCGGCCTGAAAACGCCGGCGACGCGGGCCAATCCGGCGTTCGCCACACGACTTCGTCGCGCGCTTGGATGTCAGGCGGAATCTGAGCTGCGTTTCTGGCGTCATCTGGCGTCCCCCGACGGCATGACGACTTCTGGGTCCCAACCGCAGAACGGGGCAGCTTTGCGACATCCCCGTTCGGCAGCGTTATCAGCGGAGCTTCAACAAAGCTTTCCTGCTCAGAATCTTCTAGTAGCTCGCTGAAACACTGCGGCAGCCCGTGGCCGGCTGTCTATCGAGCAATAGGGGTAGGGATATTTAGAAAGGGGTATACCAATCCCGCTCGGCCCGCCCCCAGCAGCGCAGGCTGGGTCGGTGGTCAGGCATCCATCCGGCGCGCCCAGCCCATCTCCACGGCCAGCATCGCAG
>WNFP01000330.1_pt1 | contig 35060 bp, 31 predicted proteins | sample 5400201 | NCBI WGS metagenome assembly WNFP01 (sample SAMN13153355, study PRJNA577476) | soil metagenome | isolation source: 115 cm saprolite under Madrone tree | place: USA:California | collected 2016-06-14 | reverse complement strand
ACGATTCGATTCAAAAGCGCTCTTTACGGTGGTTGTCGTAGTTTTACTCGCCTTAGCTCTCTGGCAAAGTCGAAATTTCGGTTTCCGGGCCGGTCTTTTTCCGTGGGCCATCGGAATACCGACTCTCCTATTGGCAATCGCTCAGCTTGGCAAAGATTTGCTGGGCCGCGAAAAGCCCAAAGCCGCTCTCGCCGCTTGGGAAGTCGCCGTTGATGTTCCACCCGAAGTGGCTCGGCAGCGCACCGTCTCGATTCTCATTTGGACCATTGGTTTCTTTCTCGCCATTTGGTTACTGGGTTTTTCCTATTCGATTCCCGTGTCAATGATTCTCTATCTCAAATTGGCCGGCAAAGAGAAATGGCTCATGACGATCGCGATTACTTTCTTTACCTGGCTCTTTATCTACGGATTGTTTGAGCGGGCTTTGAGCATCCCATTTCCTGAGGGGCTGCTCTTTTCGCTGTTCAAATAGAGCTTGCTACTTCTGTCTAAGCGCTCGCCAGATCCTCTCTGGAGTCAGCGGCAGATCATAGAGCCTTACACCCGTCGCCCGGTAGACAGCATTGCCGATGGCCGGTGCAACGGGTAATAGTCCCCCTTCACCCGTTCCCTTGGATCCAAAGGGTCCCGGACCATTTTGATTTTCCACCAGTATGGTCTCAAAGCCTTTCGGTAAGTGATCGAAAGTCGGCACTCGGTAGTCGACAAGATTCGGATTTAAGAGTTGCCCATCTTTATAGATCATTTCTTCGAGCAGGCTGTGGCCGAGGGCGTTCATCACAGCGCCTTCGTCTTGTCCCTCGCACAAAAGCGGATGAATGGCCTTGCCCACATCGGCCAGCGAGACATATTTAACCAATTTAATCTCTCCGGTGTCACGATCGACTTCGACTTCCGCTCCGCCCCAAGAAATCTCCCAAAAAGTCGTAGGAGAGCCCAGGGCAGCCGTTTTACTCTTGATGTCTTGGTAGGCCCCGCGTCCAACGATTTCACCGCCCTTCGATGAGAAAACTTTGTGCATAAGGGCTTCAAAAGAAATGCCTTGTCCCTTGGCGTCGTCGATTCGTCCATGCTTTAGCGCCAGTCGTTCGGGGGCCACCTTGAGCGCTTTGGCCCCATGCCGCAATAATTGACGCTTCAAGTCCTGAGCGGCTCTTTGCACCGACAGGCCCATCACGACGGTGGAGCTGCTGGCGTTAGTGTTGACGTCATACGGGGTCACGTCGGTATCGAGCTGAGCGACGGTGATGCAGCTCAATGGGACACCTAATTCTTCGGCGACAATCTGGCTCAATGCGGTGAGAGCTCCCTGCCCAATCTCGACGGTGCCGGTTAATAGGATGATACTGCCGTCGGAATTCATCTTGACCGCAGCGGACGCGACTTTGTAAGTGCCGCCACCGTCCTTCATGCAACACGCCAGCCCCTTGCCGCGATTCGCCTTGCTGCTCTTACCCCAGCCGATAGCTTCAGCGGCCTGCAGCAAGCCCGCTTTGAGATCGCAGTCCACCGGTGTATCTCCCGGAGTGTAGAGCTCGCCCTTTTTCAAAAGATTCTTCAGCCGAAACTCCAGCGGATCCATACCTATTTTCCCGGCAATGATATCCATGTGCGATTCGTACGCCCAGGTTACTTGCAACGTGCCAAAACCCCGGTAGGCACCCGCCGGAACCGTGTTGGTGTATACCGTATAGGCATCGGTTTTCATGTGCGGCACACGGTATGGGCCAAAACATCGGTAGCCGGCTTTTTGCGTGACCCGAGGCCCGGCATCGGCATAGGCGCCGGTTTCCATATGAATGACGCACTGCCGCGCAACCAGCTTTCCATCCTTCGTAACTCCGGTTTTGATCTGAACCCGAGCCGGGTGGCGGGTTACCGTCTTGAAGCTTTCTTCAATCGAGTGAACAAGCCGTACCGGCCGCTTGGCCTTCCAAGACAAAGCAGCTGCCAGAGGTTCCGTCTTCACCGCGAGCTTGCCACCGTAGGCGCCACCGAGATAAGGCACAATAATTCTTATTTTGTTCATCGGTAGATGGAAAATCTCAGACAAATGCTCCCGCAATGTGAACGGCTCCTGCGTGCCGGCCCAAAGAGTGATGTGATTCCCGTCCACATGCGCGACGGTCGCATGGGGCTCCATAGAAAAGTGCTGCACTCGCGGGAATCGAAATGTGTCTTCAAAAATGTGATCCGCCTTTTCAAATCCTTCCTCGACATTGCCCTTGGCGTAGCTAAAACGGTAGCAAAGATTGCTTCCAGCGAATTCTTTCGGCGCTTCATAGCGTTGTCCCATCATTTCTCCACCGCTGGACGATGAGTCGTGCACCAGCGGCGCGCCCGGAACCAGCGCTTCTTCGATTGACGTAACCGCTTTCAGTTCCTCATACTCGACGTCGATCAGACTCAATGCTTCTTCCGCAGTTGCTTCGTCGACGGCAGCCACCGCCGCCACAGGATCGCCCACGTAACGCACCTTATCGATAGCGACAATGGTCTGATCCTTGTATGCGGCACCGAACATTTCCAATCCTCTTTGATCTTCGCGAGTGATAATGGCATAGACTCCCGGAAATGACTCCGCTTTGCGACCATCGACTCGTGCGATGCGCGCATGGGCATAGGGGCTGCGAAGAATCTTGCCGTAGGCCAATCCAGGCAGTTCGACATCGACGGTGTAGACGGCCTTGCCGGTAACTTTATCTTCACCGTCCAGTCGGGGCTCCGGCTGGCCTACGACTTTGTAAGCCTGTGATTTTTTCATCTCTTGCCCTCGTTGCGGTAATTCCTATGGACCCACTCCATTGCTTCTTCGCGGCTGGAAAGCTCTCCCCCGAGTTGCGCTTCTTCCACCTGTTTCAGGATTATGTGGAAAGTTGGCCCGGGAGAAAATCCCATCGCGATCAAATCCCGCCCGCGCAGCAGGGGTTCTGGATGAATCTCTTCTTCTTCCAGTTCCGTAAGTTTCTGTTTGCAAAAGCGGTAGTGTTGAAGATCGCCGTTGGCGGAGAGCGCATCGATGCGCGTCAGTTCCAAAAGCTCGTCGATTCCATCCTCACCGAGAAAACGCTTGAGCGTGCTGAGCCGCATCTGGGGAGCCTGCACATGGCGCAAGTGATTGCGCACCAAGTAGGCAACCCGCTCCCAGGTCGCTCGACTCCGCTTCAACCGTTTCAACAGCTCTTCAGCCATCTCGGCGCCTTTTTCCGTATGGCCGTAAAAGGTGAGACGGTGCTCATCCCGCCGAATGCAGACCGGTTTAGCCACATCATGCAGCAGGCAACCGTACGCCAACGTCTCTGTAGGTGAATCCAGGTGGCTGAGCGTTAGCATCGTGTGGGTGAAGACGTCACCCTCGGGATGGTAGTCCGGACTTTGCTCGACACCTTTCATCGCCTCGATTTCCGGCAGCAAGATTTTAAGTAGACCTGTCCAATCCAACAACTCGAATCCCCTCTTGGCCCCTCCCTCGGTCAAGATACGCGTAATTTCCTCGCCGATGCGTTCCCAGGAAATTTGTTTGACGGTCGGCGCAAGCTCACGAATAGCGTCGAACGTTTCACTTTCAATCGTGAAATCCAGGCTCGCCGCAAAGCGCACCGCCCTAACCATTCGTAGCCGGTCCTCTTCAAAACGGGAACGAGGGTTGCCGATGGCTCGGACCAACTTCCTCTCTAGATCCTCTCTGCCGCCGACGAGATCGATAATTTGACCTGTAATGGGGTCATAGACCATTCCATTGATCGTAAAGTCACGCCGGAGGATATCTTCCTGCAAACTGCCGTAGCGCACATGCGTCGGCCGCCGGCCGTCGAGATACGGACCATCGTGGCGAAAGCTCGCGACTTCGAACGCCTCACTTTCGATCATGACGAGTAGAACGCCAAACTGCGCACCCACAGGGATGGTCTTGGGAAAAATTTTAGCGATCTCGTCGGGTTTGGCATTTGTCGAGATATCGTAATCCTGCGGCGTTTTTCCCAGCAGCATGTCGCGCACACACCCGCCTGCCAGATAGCTCTCGTAGCCCTCGTCGCGCAGACGCTTAACGATACCGATGGCCTTGTCTTTTTGAGACACCGACAAACTTTCTCGCGATTATCTTAGTGGGGAACGAAACGGCTCTAAAAGAGAGCTGGAGGACAAATTACGATGGCTGCATGTTGCCGTCTGAAGCAATAAACTCTCGCACTTTTCCCTGGAGCTCCTGAAATGTAAAAGGCTTGACGATGTAGCCGTTACATCCGGCATCGAGGCAACTTTTCAGATCAGAATCGCGGAACAAGGCGGTTGCCGCCAGGATCGGAATATCTTGGGTGCCTGGATTCGCTCGTAGCGCCCGTGCAGCTTCCCAACCGTCCATTCCCGGCATCATGATATCCATCAGAATGAGGTCAGGTTGCTCGGCGATGGCCTTCTCCAGACCCTCTTTGCCGTGCTTTGCCGGGATGGGTAGAAATCCCATTAGCTCAATCTGCCACGTGAGCAGCTCGCGCATATCGGCGTGATCTTCGACAATGAGGACTTTCTTCATCAGGTCCGTTGCCTCTCCTCGAACGGAGTTGATTTCCGGCTCTCGATCCCCCGGCACAAACTATGCCGCAGCCGTTCTCCCACTGTCAAGAAGCACCGGCCTATCCGCCGCCAAAGTCCACAGGGTTCGGCTACGAGAGCTCATTTGCCAATCGAACCGCGGGAGCGCGAACCCTTCTCGATAAGAATCAAACTTATGATGGAATAGACTAGAAAATCATCATGAGTCGCCGATCTTCTTCTGATTCGCGACGATCACTGTGATGAGTTTCTCGGGCTTGAGATATTTCTGCGCAACGCGCTGGACATCTTCACTCGTAACCTTTCGGATAAGATCGGGATAGCGTTCCGGGTAGTCCAACCCCAGCTGGAAATATTCGACCTGAGCCAGAAAGTTGGCGACCCTGCGATTCGTGTCAAAGCGCAATGGAAAACTCCCCGTCAGATAATCTTTCGCATCTGCAAGCTCTTGCTCAGTGACAGGCTGCTCGCGCATGCGGCGGATTTCTGTATTGGCGATGCGGATGGCTTCCAGTGCAGTTTCGTTCTTCGTCTGCATGATCAGCTCGAAAGTGCCGCGGCCTTTGTCGGCACTGAAGTAACTGTAAACGGAGTAAGCCAACCCTCGCTCGTTTCGGATGGCGTTCATAGCGCGCGAGGAAAAACCGCCGCCGCCCAATATGTAATTCATAACTTGAATCGCGTAATAGTCCGGGCTTTCCCGGCCAACACCTTCATGGCCGAGAACGATGTTTGCCTGAGTGAGGTCTTTATTGACTCGTATCGTTTCTGATGAACCTATCTTGGACGGCGGGACGGGAATCGCAACAGGCTCGCCCTTATGCCAGGAACGGAAGGCCTCATTCAATGCCCGGGCAATCTCTTGGTGCGAGATATCGCCCACCACCGACACAATCGTCCGATTAGGACGGTAATAGCGCTCGTAGAATGCGCTGAGGCTTTTTTGTTCCAGCCCCTTGACCGAGCCTTCGTTTCCTTCCACCGGTCGTCCATAAGGGCTCTGCGGATAAAGCGTCGCGGCAAATCTTCTCTGAGCAATATCACCGGGGCTCTCTTCTCTTGCTTTGATGGATGCAATAATCGATTGCTTCTGCCGATCGATCTCCTCTTGCGGAAAATTCGACTCGGTCAGAACTTCAGCCAGGAGTTCGAGACCTGTTCCGAGATCTTTCTTGAGTACCGTCATGCTCGCAGTGGCGAGGTCCTCACCGCAACCCGCGGAGAGGCTGGCGCCGATGAAGTCCAGAGTATCGCTGATTTGCAGCGCCGTCCGACGCTCGGTTCCGTAGGTCAAGAGCCTGGCGGTTAAGTTGGCGAGTCCCTCCTGGTTCGGCGCGTCATAGCGTGAACCGGCATCAATCAAAAGCTCGATGGAAACCATTGGCAGAGCCCTTTGCTCAGATGTCAGAAGGATCATTCCGTTTTCCAGGACGGAGCGCTGCGGGATCATGCTGGCTGTCGCCGGCAGGGTCAGTAAACAAATCGAGAGGGTGGGAAAGAGGCCTAGAGAGAATTTTTTCATGGGGCCATTTCTTTGCTGGGAATCAGCACGCCGACCGTTCGACGGTCACGGTCCAAATACTCTTGAGCGACACGCTGGATATCCTGGCGCGTGACCTTTCGGATTCCGTCCAGGTAACCGTCCATCAAGCGCCAGTCGCCAACCGCTTCGTAGTAACCAATCTTCATGGCCTGTCCGAAAATCGAGTCCTGACCATAGACAAACGCGGATTCTATCTGGTTCTTCGCCTTCTGTAGTTCGCGGTCGCTGATCAGATCCGACTTCAGCGGTTCCAAGAGGTAATCGATCCTACGCTCGATTTCCGCCGGGTCTTTTCCTGGCATCAGTTGCGCCGTCACAGAAAATACCGACGGATCGATCGATAGGCCGTTGTAATCTGCGCCCACGCTCCTCGCCAACCGTTTCTGATAAACCAAATCATGGTACAACCTCGAACTCCGCCCCCCCGCCAGAACAACACTCAGCACGTCCAACGCGTAGTTGTCCGGACTTTTTAGATTCGGAGTATGGTAATACATCAAGGCAAAAGGAAGCTCCGCCTCCTTCTTCAATATGACCCTGCGTTCACCCTTCTGGGGTAGTTCTTCGGCTCGCACCTTTGGGGGCTCGGAGCCGCGCGGTATGTTTCCGAACGCCGCCTTGATCTTTGGCAGCATCTCTGCCGCGGAAAAATCTCCGGTCATGACGATGAAAGCGTTGTTGGGTGCATAGTAGAGCTTGTAATGATCCACTAGGTCTTGACGGGTTAGATTTTGAATGTCTTCCATCCATCCGATCACCGGCCGGCGGTAGGGATGGACCATATACGCCACCGCACCGGCCACCTCCCCCAGTGCTGAGACCGGTTTATCCTCAGTTCTCAGCCTGCGCTCTTCCTGAATCACTTTTTTTTCGGGCTCGAAATAGGTCTCGCCCAGCAGCGCATTGACCATACGATCGGCTTCCAGTTCGATCTCAATGCCGATCTTGTCCCGGCTCATGGTTGCGTAATAAACCGTAACGTCGGAGGTCGTAAAGGCGTTGGATCGCCCACCATTTTTCGCAATGATCCGGGAATACTCCTCCGGCTGTACCGTTTTGGTTCCCTTGAACATCATATGCTCAAGAAAATGAGACAAGCCGCTTTTTCCGTCCTTTTCGTTGCGCGAGCCCACGCGATACCAAACTTGGAAGGTCACGACCGGGCTCTTGTGGTCTTCCAGCAGCAGAACCTTAAGACCGTTGTCCAGAGCAAATTCCTGGACCTGGGTGGCGTGAGAACTCGTGGGTGGCGTGAGCAGCATAATAAGCAAAAAACTTACACAAGAAAGAGACCGAAACATCGCCATTCAAGGTAAAGGAACGAAACTCGAAGTGCAAGAGAGCTTCCGCATTCCAATTTCGATTCTAGATTTTTGTTTCGAAGCAATCCAAATCGTGTCGTCAGCCCAGTCGCTGGATCGGCAACCTAAAAATCCGAAATGAGAGCGTCCATCGGCTCTTACTGAAGAGTGGCTGCCTACGCTCGTTTTGCAGTAGCGCGCGATCCGTATTGACACATCTACCCCGCCACAATACTATGAGTTTCACTCACGGAGGATAGAATGGCAGACATCACGGATATGCGCGGATACCTCGAGGTGCTTGAGGAAATGAGCGAGCTGCGGCGACTTGAGAGTGCGGATCTCAACTTGGAGGTTGGCGCGCTGACGGAGCGCGCAGCGGAAAAAGAAGGCCCGGCGCTGCTATTCAGCAAGTTTAAGGGTTTCCCGGAAGGATTCAGAGTCGCCTCCAACGTATTTCGCACCTGCAGGCGCACCGGTCCGGCTATGGGGATCTCTCCTGAGTTAAGCGGCGTAGATTATCTATACGCTTGGCGAAAGAAACTCGCCGCCTACAAACCGGTACCGGTGCAACAAGTAGAAGGCGGCCCGGTTTTCGAAAACCAGATGGCCGAGCACGAGGTGGATCTCTACAAGTTCCCCACTCCAAAGTGGCATGATCTCGACGGCGGGCCGTATCTAGGAACTGGTTGTGGGGTGATCACCAAGGACCCCGATACCGGCAAGATCAACATCGGGACCTATCGCGTCATGGTGCAGGACAAGAACAAGGTCTCCGTCAAGATGAATATGGGTAAGCATGGCCGGCTCGCCTTCGAGCGGGCCAGGGATGCCGGGAAACCGCTGTCTGTCGCGATCACGTTGGGCCAGGGGCCAGCGGTCTTCCTCGCGGCGCAAATGCCGCTACCACCTGACGTGAATGAGTTTGAGTTTGCCGGGTATCTTCAGGGCGCGCCGGTACCCGTGGCAAGGGGAGCCGTGACCGGATTGCCGATTCCGGCCAATGCCGAAATTGTTCTCGAAGGCGAGCTTCCGCCCATGAAAGACGAGGAGATGCCCAAGGAAGGACCTTTTGGGGAATGGCCAGGATACTTCACCGAGGAGAACGTCGGCGAGACGCCCGTCATGATAGTGAAGCGGGTCTACTACAGAAATGATCCGATCATGTTGGGCGCACCACCGCTTAAACCTCCAGCGAGTTATCTACCGATCCCTCTTGGCGCCGCCACGCTTTGGGAGCAACTGGAGAAAGCCGGGATTCCCGAAGTGAAGGGCGTTTGGGGTTTCGTTTATGGCGGTCAGCCCGGCCCTTTCACTGTAATCGCAATCAAGCAGCGTTATGCGGGACACTCCAAACAAGCTTTGCTCGTTGCCGCCGGCGCACGGGCGGGCGCCTACGGCGGAAAGTTCGTCGTCGTGGTGGATGATGACATTGATATCGCCAACCCGGCCGACGTCATCTGGGCGATTGCGACGCGCTGCCATGTGCGCGAGGGGCTCGACGTTGTGAAAGGGGTGTGGGCCTCCGTTTGCGAGCCCGCTTTACCGCCGGAGGAGCGCTCGCCGCGGGGTTACACGTCGGACCGCGTCTTGATCGACGCCTGCAGGCCCTACAAATGGATGGATCAATTCCCGGCTGTCAACGCTTTTACCAAAGAATTCAAAGACAAAATCGCGGACAAGTGGAAGATCTGATGGAGGTTAATGTTTTCCGACGCTACAGCGTCAAACTAGGAGCGAGCGGCTAGAAAACGGCCTCCAAGGAGTCTCGAAATGGACACCCTTCAAGCACTGAGTTTGGCGATGGGAACGGCTTGGACCTCCGGGATCAATCTCTATGCCACTGTCGCGGCGTTGGGCATCGCCGGCCAAATGGACATGATCCATTTGCCGCCCGACTTGCAGGTCCTCACCCACCCGGTGGTCATCGCCGTGGCTTGCGTTATGTACCTGATCGAATTTTTTGCCGACAAAGTCCCTTACGTCGACAACGGTTGGGATGTGCTGCACACCTTCATCCGTGTGCCCGCGGGGGCTATCCTGGCGGCGCGCACTTTGGGTGATGTGAATCCCGCTTTGGAATTGGCCGCGGTTCTGGCGGGCGGAACAATAGCCTTGGCGGCCCACGGTACCAAGACAGCCACACGACTGGCCCTCAATGTCAGTCCGGAACCGTTCAGCAACTGGGTCGCCAGTATCTCCGAAGACGTGATGGTGTTCGGGAGCATTTGGATGATCTTCAATCACCCAATCCTGATGCTCATCTTCATCGTCTGTTTTCTTGCGCTGGTGGTTTGGCTGGTGCCAAAGTTGTTACGCTTGGCGAAGCGGGGGTTTCAAGCGCTGCGCGATCGTCTGCGCGGGGTCAAACCGGATCAGCCGGCGCCTACCGGTTCACCGCAGCTCGGTTAGAGCGCCGCGGTGAGTCCTACTCGCCGCTGAGGTATTCATAACCCTATGGAGCACCAGAAAGAACCATCACAAGGGAACCGGTTGCCTGCTGTTCCGCTAACGTTGGACGGCTCCTACGTTCTGCATCAGATGTTTCGCCTGCGGTGGTCAGCTTGGCGCCTTCTCGCCGCATCGGATCAGAAGCACATTCTCGACAGGGCCACGACCATGTTCACAGGCATGGAAAAAAACCTAAAGGAACCGAGCGCGCTCTTTTCTCTCTTAGGCCACAAGGGAGACCTGATGGTCGTCCATTTTCGGCGGACTTTAGATGAACTGAACCACGCCCAACTGCGTGTGAGCCACTCAAGATTGCACGAATTTCTCGAACCGACGAATTCCTACGTCTCGGTCGTTGAATTGGGCCTCTACGAAGCCTCGGTGAAACTCTACACGGAGTTGACAGCGAAGGGGTTGCAACCAGGTAGCGCCGACTGGAACCAAGAGATCGAGGCGGAATTAGCGAAGCAGCGGGAAGCTGCGGCGCCACGTCTTTGGCCGGAGATTCCGCACAGGCGTTACCTTTGCTTCTATCCGATGAACAAACTTCGTGGCGAGAGGAAGAACTGGTACAGCGAGCCCATCGAGAAACGCCAGAGGATGATGCGCGAGCATGGCATGATCGGGCGCCACTACGCCGGGCGGGTCATTCAAATTATCTCGGGCTCCATTGGCTTCGACGATTGGGAATGGGGCGTGGATCTTTTCGCCGACGACCCCCTCGTCTTTAAAAAACTCGTTTACGAAATGCGCTTCGACGAAGCGAGCGCTGTGTATGGTCTTTTTGGCACCTTTTTCGTCGGGCTCCGCTTTCCTGCAACCAACCTCGGTCCCTTACTCGAAGGCAAAACGCCGGACTTTGCTTAGGCTTCCAGGGATTCAGACTTGCGGAGCACGTCCGCTGGCGAGGAAGGAAAAATGAGATTACAGGAAAAAGTGACGATCATCACCGGCGCGGCCCACGGCATCGGCAAAGCTTATGCGCGACGGTTTGCTGAAGAAGGCGCTCACGTCGTCATCGCCGACATCGACGAGAAGAGCGGACAGGGCGTTGCCAATGCGCTGATCGATTCCGGTTTTTCAGCTTGGTCCCGCGGCACCGATGTGCGCAGCTACGCTGACGTCGAGGGATTAATGCGCGAGACGCTCGACAAATACGGGCGTATCGATGTCCTTCTCAACAACGCGGCGATTTACGTCACCCAGAAACTTTGGAAGGGACCCGTGGAAGAATTGGCGTTGGAGGAATGGGACCGCGTATTGGAAGTCAACCTTAAAGGCGTTTTTCTTTGCAGCAAAGCCGTGATCCCCATCATGAAGAAACAAAAAAGCGGGAAGATCATCAACATCGCTTCGGGAACTTTTTTTAGCGGCTCCGGAAACATGCCCCACTATACGACTGCGAAGGGCGGCGTCGTGGCGCTCACGCGGGTCATGGCGCGGCAGCTCGGCGAGTGGGGGATCAATGTCAACTGCATGACCCCTGGCTCGACGATGAGCGAGGAATCAGTGACGGACGAAGTGCGCAAGCGCCGTGAGGAAAGCATGGATAAGCGTGTTTTCAAGCGCATCGAAACTCCCGCCGATATCGTCGGCACAGCGCTCTTTCTTGCCAGTTCCGATAGTGATTTTATGACGGGACAGTTGCTAGTGGTTGAAGGCGGCGGCATCCTGCACTAGCCATCACGACTTTGGACTGCGTCGTGAGATCCCTTCGATTGACTCAGGGGATGCCATCGATCCGGAGGCTCGGATCTTAATTGAGCCCGTCCGCTAGGATGAATGGCCGGCGATGCCGTACACGTGACCGCACTGGTCACAGAAGATAACTTGAAACGGGCTGCTGATAAACTGTTTTCCCCGCCCCGTGCCACTGCCGGACTTTCGCGAGATCACATGATCCATACCTACCGCCGAACAGGTGGGGCACTGAGGCTCCGGTTCCAATCTTTGCTTGAACTCATAAGAGAAACGAGATCCGTTGCCGGAGCTTTTCTCATCGGCCTCTTTTTCGCTCCGAAACCCCTTACTTTTGTCGTACTGAGCGCGGCTCTCTGCGTTCGAGAGGATGTCGTAAGCGGCCATGATTTGTTTCAGTTTCTCGGCGGCTTCCCGATTATCTGGATTTCGATCAGGATGGTATTGAAACACCAATTTTCGATAGGCGCGTTTTATTTCGTCTGCAGTTGCTTTGCGCTCTACGCCCAAGAGGGAATAATAATCGATTAAATCGTCCAACGTTTTACTTCCTTAAAACTACTCTATGCCTAGATAAATCGCTTTAGGGGGTCCATCTGTTCAGGGTCGCCAAATGTTCCTCGCTAATTTTCCTCTGCGCTTATACATGTTGACACAAAGGTCGTAAATCGCCGACCCCGAGTGGTCGTCCACCACCCGCTCTCTTTCTCGCGTCTCATATTCAATTCGAAACACGACATCGGCTTTGGGGAAATCATTATTCGAAAGCCGGATCAAGCGCGCCTTTTGCTGGTCGAGATGTCCACCGATGGCTCTCAAGGTCTGAGAAAGAGTAAAAAAATCTCTCTGTCCTGAAAACTGTCCCCTCTTTTCTTCTCCCTGCAGTCTCAATTCCTCAATATCTGTGGGAGCGTAGTACAGCGTTACCGGAGTTGTGGCGGGCGGGTCTTGGTACCCACATTGCACGAGAATCCTTTCCCCATCGGCCCGTATATCAAAGGCCTTAATGCCTCGAGTTTCCAGGTCTTGTCCAATAACACGAAGGATTTCGGAGTAACTTACAGCAGGCACTTACAGGGCCTCCCTGGGACGTTTAAACCGCGCCGCGAGGCCACGGATAAGGGCAAACTGATTCTGCCAATTATAAGGTGGGTATAGGGAACTGTCAAAAATGAGAAACGCTTGTCGCCGCAGGAAGGCGAGTTGGACCCAGCTCTACTTAAGATGGCGCTGGGTTGTTCAGGATAGCGGCAGCGCGGGCAACGCGTCCATGACGCCGATCATGCTGTCACGGGTCACGAGTTTGGCAAGCTCTATTTCGCTTAAGCCCTCAGTACCCTTCGGTCTCACGGGAAGAACGAGATAGCGGATATCCGCGGTGCTGTCGTGCACCCGTACTTCCACATCGTCAGGCAACACGAGGCCGAATTCTCGCATCACGCCACGCGGATCATGCACCGCCCGTTGACGATAGTTGAAACTCTTGTACCAATCAGGCGGCCTGCCCAAGATCGGGCGCGGATAGCAGGAGCACAAGGTACAAACCACCATGTGGCGCACCTTTTCAGTATTTTCCAGAACCACGAATTCGTTGATGCTTGTGGCATCAATCCCCATCTCCGCACAGGCGGCCTTGGGATCGCTGACAAGGCGAGTCTTAAAGACCGGATCGACCCAGGCACGAGCGACGAGCTTGGCCCCGTTGGCCGGCGAGCGGGCTTCCTGGTATTCGATTTGGGACTGAATATCCTTTTCTGTGATTACACCCTTTTCGAGCAACAGATCGCGAATCGCATAGATGCGCTTGGCGTAAAAACTAAGCTCATGCTTCGGGTGGTCGTGACCATGATCTTTGGGCGTTTGGTCTCTGTCCTGACTATCGCTCACGAAACTATCCTCCTCATGCGGTGGGATCTAGCCAATGTTCATAGATATCCACGAGGACTTTATCCTTGGAGGCCGCAGATTTTTCCCAGACATCCGCTTGATTGAACGCTACGAGATAGAGCGTTCGCCTCGGCAATCCGTCGCGGCCGTAAGCCAAGCTCTCCGGATTTAGGAATTCCCCATAAACCCGCTCTACCCAGCCAATCTTGCCGCGAATATAGTAAGGCGTCCGAATGTGACCCGGGCGGTCGTCGGCGCGAACACGCACGCGATCGCCGAGTTTGAACTTCGTTTGCTCTGAGGTCACGGCTCGCCCCATTTTGTTTCAAATTGAGCTAGCTTACGATCAATCTCTTCCCGCGTCAAAATTTTCTTCTCGATCAAGATCGCTTCGATGCTGGCGATCCAGCGCTCGTAATAGGTAAGATCGCGATAGGTCTCCGAATCCATCTCTTCACGCGCCCGGCGCATTTCGTCAGTACGCTTGATCCCCCTGGCCCCTAAGGCTTGATTGACCGCATCGGCCAGAATCTCCCAGTCGGAGAATTGATGTTCGCTCTGATCGATGGGACCGGCGCCGGGCAGCCCTCCGATATCGTGATGTCCTCGCGGCATAACTTTACCTCCACTCAGAGCTTTTCAGCAGCGCGCTAGGCTTTGAGACGAGCAGCGAGCGCGTTGTGTTCCTCTCTGATTCCTGCCGGTAAATGATCCCCGAACTTATCGAAATATTCGCTTTGACTCTTGAGATTGTTCTTCCAACCTTCCCGGTCGACGCTCACCAACTGATTGAGATCTGATTTAGAGATCTTAAGTCCGTCGCCATTCAAACTGGACGCCTTAGGCACATAACCAATGGGCGTCTCGTCGGCCTCTCCGCCACCTTTAGAGCGTTCGATAACCCAGCGTAAAACTCTCAAATTGTCCCCGAAGCCCGGCCAAATGAACTTGCCCTGATCATTTCTCTGGAACCAGTTAACACGAAATAGCTTCGGCGGATTCGTCGCGCGTTTAGCGACGGATAACCAGTGAGCCCAATAATCGCCCATGTTATAGCCGCAGAATGGCAACATTGCCATCGGATCGCGCCGCACAACTCCCACAGCGCCGGTGGCCGCAGCCGTGGTTTCCGAGGCCAGCGTGGCTCCCAAAAACGTCCCGTGTTGCCAGTTGAACGATTGATAGACCAAGGGCACGAGCTTTTGGCGCCGCGCGCCAAAGAGGATCGCGCTAATCGGTACGCCTTCGGGTTTTTCCCACTCGGAAGAATAAGTTGGGCATTGCTTGATAGACACCGTAAACCTGGCATTCGGATGTGCGGCGGGATGACCGTTTTTCGGGTCCCATGGTTTGCCGCGCCAGTCTTGAGCCTGCCCCGGTGCCGGATCGTCGTGACCCTCCCACCAAACAGTGCCGTCGGATCTGAGCGCGACGTTGGTGAAGATCGTGTTTTCCTTCACGGTCTGCACGGCGTTGGGATTGGTCTTGGAACCGGTCCCGGGCGCAACCCCAAAAAATCCGGCTTCAGGGTTAATGGCCCAAAGCCTGCCGTCAGGCCCGACGCGCAACCAGGAAATATCGTCTCCGATTGTGTGGATCTTCCAACCCTTCATGCTCGCGGGAGGCACCAACATGGCGAGATTGGTCTTGCCGCAAGCGCTCGGGAAGGCACCGCAGACGTAGTTGATCTCGCCATCCGGACTTTCGACTCCGACGATCAGCATATGTTCGGCGAGCCATCCTTCGCGTTGGCCGAGCTTGCTGGCGATACGTAACGCCAAGCATTTTTTCGCCAGGAGCGCATTGCCTCCATAGCCCGAACCGACGCTCCAAATAGTGTTGTCTTGGGGATAGTGGCAGATGAAGCGACGCTCCATGTCCAGATCGGCTTTGGAATGCAGGCAGCGAGTAAAATCATCCGAGTTTCCTAAATGATCCAGGGCGATCTTTCCCATGCGCGTCATAATGCGCATATTGAGCACCACATACACGCTGTCGGTCACCTGGACGCCGACTTTGCTGAAGGGAGAACCTTGAGGACCCATGAGGAACGGAATGACGTACAGCGTGCGCCCGCGCATCGAACCGGCAAAGATCTTCGACAAACGATCGTAGGATTCGGCCGGCGCCATCCAGTTGTTGTTGGGGCCCGCGTCTTCTTGGTCCTTTGTACACACGAACGTCAGATTTTCTGTGCGCGCCACATCATTGAGGGCGCTGCGATGTAAATAGCAACCGGGCAATTTGTTTTGGTTTAACAGCATCAGATCGCCGCACTCAAGGGCGATTTGTGTTAACCGTTCACGCTCGTCCTCGGAGCCGTCGCACCAAAAAATGTTGTCCGGCTGACACAGCGCAGCTACATCTTTGACCCAATTCTGGACATGGGGATTAGAGGGTACCGTTCCTGCCGCATTACTCATGACTTCAATTTTCTCCCTTACAACACTGGCAAATTAATTTAACTGAACCCGGAGCCTGCTTCTCAATGACCTTGATGACTGCTAACCCATAAAAAAATAAAAACACCGACGTCCCGTTGTTACTCTATGCCTTTGAAGTTATCTGATTGAGAACGGCGATGTCAACTGACTCAGCCTGGACGGCTTTCTTCGCGAGACAAGCAATACTTTTTGAATCAGAGCCGCAGGACAGCGTCGAAATGCCAGGGAGGCTATCCTTGGAACACTCGGATAAGCCTCCAGCGCCCTGGGGGTAGATCTTCCATCCACTCCACTAGAGCGACTAGATCCCCGCGGGGGTCGAGGATACGAGCCAACTTCTCGCCCGCCATAGGTTTACCTAGTTGCGTCAAGATTTCTTGCTGTCCGAGTCGGAGTCGCGACACCAAGCGGTTATCGCAGGTGATGCCTCGAAGGTAGTCCAGGGCTTTCTCCAAAGCCAGCAGCGGAGCCTTCACTCCTGAATCCAGCTGCTCGAGCTGGCTCAGGGTCACCGCCCGATCGAGCGTAAGATGACCGCAGGCGATCCGGCGAAGGCTCTTCAGATGTGCCCCGCAACCGAGAAACTTTCCTATGTCAGCCGCCAGAGTCCGAATATAGGTTCCACGAGAACAGGTTAGCTCAAGTCCAATCTCATCTCCCTCCAATTTATTCAGGTTTAGCTTTTCAACTCTGATGGAACGGGGTTCGCGCGCCACCTCTTTGCCCTGGCGCGCCAACTTGTACAGGGGCACACCTTCTCTTTTTAGCGCTGAAAACATCGGCGGAACCTGCTGAAGATCACCGGAGAAATGTTGTTCCAGATCTCGGAGCTCGGCATCCCCCAGAGTCGGCACCGCTCGTACCCGCAAAATAGTCCCGGTCGCGTCTTGGGAATCGGTTTCCACTCCCAAGACCATGACACCGCGATAGCTCTTCGGGGCGCCTATAAACAATTCGGCAATCTTCGTCCCCTCGTTGATTCCCAAGAGCAATAATCCTGTAGCAAACGGGTCCAACGTGCCTAGATGACCGACTTTCTTCGCCCCTAGTAGAACCTTCACTTTGTGCACCACCTGCGCCGAGGAGGGGCCTTCGGGTTTATCGATCAAAAGGAGACCACTACCTATCACGATATAGCCTCCACTCTGATCCTATAGGGAACGTAACGGGAGGTTGAAGCACGAAGACACTTATTTCTTGACCTGTTTCAGGAGATCTTCGATCCGCTGGGCTTCATCTTGAGTGTCATCGTAAAAAAATTCGATGGTCGGGACAAACCTGAGATTCAATTGTTTGCCGACCTTTGAACGAATAAATCCCGTGGCGCTTTCCAGGCCCGCCAGCACGTCTTTCTTATCCGCGCGACCACCGAACAGGTTAAAATAGATTCGCGCATGCCTAAGGTCCTTACTGACTTTGGCAGCCGTGATCGTAACCGCCCCAACCCGAGGGTCGCGGATTTCTCTTCTCAGCAGTTCTGAGACCAACTCCACCAGCAAATCACCGACCCGGTCTGAACGTTGGTAATCCATGAGCAATCACGGGGTCGGATCAGCAATGATAGAACTCAAGTTCAGCGCGGCCCACCTGGGCTAATCCCATATCGTCGACGAACTCGACGACCTTCTGTAGCGTCGCTTCGAGAATCGGCTGACTTGTGCCCACGACACCGAAGCCTAGGACCGCGCTTTGCCAGAGATCCTGGTCTCCACATTCAGTCACGGAAATTTTGAATTGATTTGAGACCTGGGCCTGGATTCTTTTTAGCACCCCTCGCTTCCCTTTCAAGGAATGATTCTCGGGAAGAAAAAGGTTGAGCTTAAGAACTCCCACGACCATCGAGGCGGAGGATGATTGGAAATGGCTTCGGCTTATCGCTTATCCTCTACTAGCGTGCGATGCTTCTCGTCCCCCGGCGCTCGGGGTGATGCGTCTTATTACCGGGATTTTCTCGTAGGCTTCGACCACATCACCCTGCTTGATGTCCTGATATCCTTCGATGGCAAGACCGCATTCGTAACCGGCAGCTACCTCACGGACATCGTCTTTGAATCGTTTGAGACTGCTGAGCTTGCCTTCGTGAACCACGATCTGATCTCTCAGCAACCGCACCAGACTACCGCGCTGGACTTTTCCTTCAGCGACATAGCAGCCGGCAATCGTGCCCGCGCCGGAAATATTGAAGATCTGGCGGACTTCAACCCGCCCGAGAGTTTGCTCGCGATAGGTCGGTTCCAACAGTCCTTCCATGGCCGCCCTGACATCGGCCACCACTTCATAGATGATCGTGTACAGACGCACATCGACGCCTTCTTTGGCGGCCAATGCGGCGCCTTTTGATTCCGGCCGCACATTGAAGCCCATCACAATGGCATTGGAGGCGGCTGCGAGTAAGATATCGCTCTCGGTGATGCCGCCGACGGAACCGTGGAGCACGCGGAGCTTTACCTCGTCGGAGGAAAGCCGGCCCAAGGCTTCGGTTAAAGCCTCGACGGAACCCTGGACATCCGCTTTGAGAACGACCCGTAGTTCTCTCATATCGCCCGCTTTGATTTGATCGTAAAGTTCTTCGAGAGAAACCTTGCTTGACTTGACCAGCTCGGTCTCTCTCTGCTTACTGTGGCGGTACTCGGCAACCTGCCGCGCCTTGGCTTCATCGGCCACCGCAACAAAGGAATCGCCCGCCTGGGGCACACCCTGCAAACCAAGAATTTCTACGGGAAAAGAAGGCGGAGCCGCGTCTACTTTATTTCCCCGATCATCGACCATCGCCCGCACCTTGCCGTAGAAAACGCCGCACACAAAAGCGTCACCCACCCGCAGTGTTCCTTCCTGCACGAGCACGGTCGCCACCGGCCCCCGTCCCCGATCGAGCTTCGCCTCAACGATAGTTCCGCGAGCAAGTTTATCTGGATTGGCCTTAAGCTCTAAGATGTCGGACTGCAGCAGCAGCATCTCCAGCAGGTGGGGAATGCCTTCGTGAGTCTTGGCCGATACCGGCGCAAAAACGGTATCGCCGCCCCAGTCTTCCGACACCAGTCCGTATTCCGAAAGTCCCCTTTTTACCCGCTCAAGGTTAGCATCGGGCCTGTCAATCTTGTTGACCGCCACGATGATCGGCACTTCAGCGGCGCGTGCGTGGTTAATCGCTTCCACAGTTTGAGGCATCACCCCGTCGTCTGCCGCAACCACCAGAACAACGATATCCGTCACCTGCGCGCCGCGCGCCCGCATAGCGGTAAACGCCTCATGACCAGGAGTATCCAAGAAAGTTACGCTGCGGCCATCGACCTGCACATGATAGGCACCGATATGTTGAGTAATACCGCCATGTTCCTGAGCCGTCACATGGGTGCTGCGAATGGCATCCAGCAACGACGTCTTTCCATGGTCGACATGCCCCATGATGGTGACCACCGGCGACCGCGGCGTAAGCGCCGTCTCCTGTTCTTCCACTTGGTGTTCGACTTCAAGCGCGCTGTCAGCGTCGAATGCAACATTTTCAACTTGATGATCGAACTCCGAAGCAATTAGGGTTGCGGTGTCCGCGTCCAAAACCTGGTTAATCGTCGCCATCATCCCGAGACCCATTAATTTCTTAATGACCTCTCCAGCCTTGACGCCCATGTCACGCGCCAAGTCACCGACCGTAATAACTTCGGAGATCTTGATAATGCGCTTGCTGGCCCTAGGGACAGTAATCTCGGTTTTTCTTTGCTCCTTGCCAGGAAGCGCTCTCTTCTTCCTTGGAATACGCCCGGAGCGAAGTTCTTTTTCTCTAAACTCCAAGACATCTTGTTTCTTGACGACGCGCTTCTTATGCCGGCCTGCCTTGACGGGTTTATCCCCTTCGGCTCCTTGTGGTTTTGCCGCCTCGCCAGGTTTTAGAGCCTCTGCTCCCGGAGCCGGAGATACAGCCGGTGGTCCGGGCATCGGACGCCGAGCCACGGGCGTCGGAGCCGGCTCGACTCTCATCGTTCGCCTGAGATCGATGCGGCCAAGGACGCGCGCGCCGCGGGGCGCTTCTTCTTGTATAGTTGGTTTCGCTTCTGGAGTGGCCTTGAGGATAGGCTCCTCTTGCGCAGGGATTGCCCTAGGCATAGCCTCCGCTGCGATGTCGTCGGCGGGAATCGGTTCTTCCTGAAAAATCGCCTCGATGTCACCGGCCAGTTGCTCCGGAACTTCGATTTCAGGCGCAGGCCCAGGCAATTCCTCGGCCGTTGGAACCTGCGACGCCGTTTCAACAGCCGCAACCGGTGCTTCCGCTGGCCCGGGTTCGACTTCCCCTTGAGGCTTTTCAGTAACTTGGGAAACAACCTCCACTCGGCTGGTACGGCGACGAATCACGTTGGCCCGAACTCTGCGCTCAACTATCGTTTCTCGTGCCTGGATTTCTCCAAGGTTCTCATTCTCTGCGGTCACGACACGGTCAGCGACAACTTTCTCTTCGCCAACGTGCACCTGGGGCTTTTCTTGTCCCGCTAAGGCCGCCCTAAGACGAGCAACTTCATCATCTTCGAGGGAACTCTGGGCCTTACGGCCCCGGATTCCCAGCTTGTCAAGTTGGGCAATGAGATCTTTGGTCTCGATCCCAAGCTCCTTAGCTAGTAAATGAACTCTCGTTTTTCCCATCGCTTACTCCCCGTATCGCTTCGTCAGTTCTCGAACCAGTTTTTCTTTTGCGTCCTTGCCGATTTCCGCATGAAACGCTCGATGGAGACTCTTTCTCCGCAAAAAAGCCTGCCAACAGGGACGAGCCGGGTGCAGATATCCTCCTCGGCCGCTAGCTGATCGATCAATTCTCAGCTCACCCTCCTCCTCAACCACCAGGCGAATCAGTTTATTCTGCTCCTCCCGCGCACCACAGCCCAGGCATGTTCGTTGCGCAAGATGGCCCCGTTTCGACAACGGAGCACCTAGGGCTCCTGCGTCTCTTTCTCGCCGAACTGCCCTTCTGCGTCTGTAGGAGGGGCTACCGGTTCCTGTGCGGCTGCATGTGCCTCTTGTTCCAGCCTACGCTTCTCGGCTACATATTCCCTAGCGGACTTGTGTGCCGCTTCCGCTTTATCTTTACTGATCCCCTCGACATCAAGAATATCTTCCACTTCGCTGTCGGCCACTTCCTCCGCCGATTTAAATCCGGCTTGATGGAGTAGTTCGGCGACTAAGTCGTTGATGCCGGGAATAGCGCCGATCGACTGACGCGCCCGGCGGGTCTCCTCCTCGGCCTCCGCTTCGCTACGCACATCGATGCGCCATCCGGTTAAGCGCGACGCCAGGCGCACGTTTTGGCCCTTCTTGCCGATGGCGAGAGAAAGCTGATCATCGGGAACAATGACCTCCATGCTGTGCTCGTCGTCATCGATAATAATCTTGGAGACTTTTGCCGGAGCCAGGGCACGGCACACATATTCCGCTTGGTCCGGTATCCAGTGAACGATGTCGATTTTCTCACCGCGCAACTCCTGAACCACCGCCTGCACCCGCGTCCCCTTCATCCCGACGCAGGCGCCCACAGGATCGACATCCTGATCGTTGGATATCACGGCAATTTTCGCCCGGCCTCCGGGTTCACGTGCCGCGCCTTTCACTTCGACGATACTTTCGTAGATCTCCGGAACTTCCTGCTCGAAGAGCTTAATGAGCATGCCGGGATGGGTACGCGACAGCACAATCTGCGGCCCGCGACTAGTGATCTCCACGCTTACGATGTAGGCTCGAATCCGATCCCCCTGCCGGTATCGCTCCCGCGGCACTTGTTCTTTTTCCGGGAGAATCGCGTCGGTCCGGCCCAGGTTCACAATAATGTTGCGCTTCTCAAAACGCTGCACGATGCCATTGACCAATTGTCCCTCCCGCCCCTTAAACTCGTTATAGATAATCTCCCGCTCCGCATCGCGAACCCGTTGGACAATATTCTGTTTGGCAGCTTGGGCGGCGATACGGCCGAACATGCTTGAGTCCAGTTTACTCAGGAGCTCGTCGCCGATCTCGGCATCGGGATCAAGAGTCTCTCGAGCTTCCTCCAGGGTCACTTCCACAGCCGCATCTTGCACGTTTTCTACCACGGTCTTGGCCTCGAAGAGTTCCACTTCGCCGATCTCGGGATTGAATTGAGCCTCGATCTTTCGCTGATGGCCGAAAGTCTTCTTGGCGGCGGAGATCATGGCATTTTCCAAAGCGCTGATGAGAATAGACTTGTCGATGCCTTTTTCTTTGCTTACTTGCTCAATGACTCGATTGAGGTCTTGCTGCATGTTAAGCGCTCCAATCGTGCTCGTAATTCGACTTTTCAATCATAGAGAATGGAATCAGATATTGTTTGCCTTCTTGGGTTAAAGTCACACTGTCTTCGACAACCTTCCCGAGAATTCCCAAAAACGATCTCCGACCATCGATCATATCCCGAGTTCGAATACGGATTCGCTTACCGATAAATCGCGCAAAATGTTCCGGTTTCTTTAGCGGCCGATTGATGCCGGGGGACGAAACCTCCAGGGTATAGGCGCCGTCAATGGTATCTTGAGCGTCCAGCAACTCACTCAGCTGGCGACTCACCCGGGTCAAATCATCCACGTTGGTACCCCCCTCTTTGTCGAGATACAATCGCAGAATTCGCCCGCCGCGGCTCCCCTCGTGCCGAAATTCGATATCCACAATCTCCATACCCTCGCCTTCGGCTAGCGGGGCCGCGAGCAGCCAGACTCGCGTGATGGTCGCATCCATCAGAACTCCAGGTCCCAAAAACAAAAAAAGCGGGCAAAGCCCACTTCGAGTGTAAACTCCTAAAGTGTAAGAATTTTTTACCACAGCGACCGTTGTAATTGCAAGGCCTGGCCAGCAATCGTCGCATTTGCTTGCCGAGGCAGATCTGCTATGATTTTTTGAATTTCGGACATCTTTTGTGATGAAAGTCTTGAACCTTCAGAGTAAGAAACAGGCGCCCGACAAAATCTCCTGGGAGCAGATTCTTGCCGGCCTGGAAGATGGCGTCATTACGGTAGACCGCGATGGAAAGGTCTCTTATTTCAACGAAGGCGCCGAGGTACTCACGGAACTCTCTTCGTCTCAGGCTATACAAAAGCCCATGATCGACCTCTTCAAGCGCGAACATTGGCTCATCGAACTGCTCAACAAGAGTCAGCCGCCACGGCAAGAGACCACCCGGGGCGAAGGGGATTTGGTCACGCGCTGGGGACACAAGGTGCCGGTTGGACTCACGGTCTCTCCGCTGCAAGACCGCCACGGCAATTTTCTTGGCAGTATCCTCGTCCTGAGAGATCTGAAGCATCGGAAAGAGTTGGAGGAAGATTTGAAACGGGCGGATCGTTTGGCCATGGTGGGGACGCTCGCTGCCGGTCTGGCCCATGAGATTCGCAATCCCTTAGGCGGAATTAAGGGTGCTGCTCAGTTGCTGAAACGCTCCCTAGACCGTGATTCATCGCTGCTGGAATACGCCAACATTATGATTCGCGAAGTCGATCGTGTGGACAAACTCATCGAGCAGCTTCTCGATCTAGCCCGGCCTGCAAAACTGGAACTCACGGCTCTGAATATCCACGAGGTGTTGGAAGACGTTCTATTACTCGAGGCGCAAACAGTCGAGGAGCAGAGCATCAGCGTCAAGAAACGATTCGACCCGAGCCTACCGCCGATCCGCGGCGACCGAGCACAACTAACGCAGGTTTTTCTCAACCTGGTGAAGAACGCCTTTCAGGCCATGAATGGGAGCGGCGTTTTAACCGTCACGACGCGGCTGGAAACCGACTTTCACATTCGCGGCCAAGGAACCGACCGAAGCCGGTTGATTTGGGTGGACATCGAGGACGAGGGAGTCGGAATCAAAGAGGAAGACCTACCCCATATCTTCTCCCCGTTTTTTAGCACAAAGAACAGTGGTACGGGTCTCGGCCTCGCGGTCTGCTATCGGATCGTCAAGGAGCACGGCGGGCTCATCCGCGTAGAGAGCGTAGAAGGGAAAGGAACCACCTTTAGGGTTTCTCTAATGGTGCTAAGCTAACACGATGGATCAGGGAAAGATCCTGATTACGGAAGACGAAGAATCGTTGCGCTTTGTTCTCAAGAAGGCCCTCGAAAACGAAGGCTATTGGGTGCAAACCACGGCGAATGGTAACACGGCGCGCCTGTTACTCACAGAAACACATTTCGATGTCTCTCTCATGGACATTAAGTTGCCGGATGCCGATGGCCTAACCTTGCTGAAAGAAATCAAGGAAACCGGTATCGATACCGCGATGATTCTCATGACGGCCCAGAACACCATGCGCAACGCCATCGGTGCCATGAAAAACGGCGCCTTCGATTACATTACCAAGCCCTTCGACCTTGACGAGGTTTTGGTCCTGGTCAAACGGGCCATCGACAGCCGCAAGTTGACCCGTGATTTCCGGGAACTCAAAGAAGAAGTGAAAAAGCGCTTTGAACCCGGCGTCAACATCATCGGCACCAGCTCCAATATGCAGAAGGTTTACAAGACCATCGGGCAGGTGGTTGACACTCATGCCACGATTTTGATTCAGGGGGAGAGCGGCACGGGCAAAGAGCTAGTCGCAAAGACGATTCATTATAATTCGCCGCGCTGGAATCAGCCGTTTGTCGCTATCAACTGCGCGGCCATCCCGCGTGACCTGTTGGAAAGTGAGCTCTTCGGTCATGAAAGAGGCGCTTTCACCGGTGCCTTGGATCGGCGGATCGGTAAATTCGAATTGGCCGAGGCGGGAACCCTTTTCCTCGACGAAGTAGGCGACATCCCGCTGGAGCTCCAAACCAAGCTCCTGAGAGTGCTCCAGGATCGTGAGTATAGCCGGGTCGGCGGCAGAGAGGTGTTAAAGGCCGATGTTCGGATTCTGGCCGCAACGAACCAAGACCTAGATAGAGCTGTCAAAGAGAAACGCTTCCGAGAAGATCTCTATTTTCGTCTCAAAGTGATCCCGATCTATCTGCCGCCGCTACGTGACCGCAAGGGCGACATTCCCCTCTTGATCGGGTACTTCATCGAAAAGATCAACCGGGAAATGGGCATCCAGGTCTCCGGCATTTCTCCGGAGACCCAGAAACTTTTGGAAGAACACTCCTGGCCCGGCAACGTTCGCGAGCTGGAGAACACGCTAATCCGGGCGGCGGTGCTCTCTTCGGGCCCCATCCTGTTTCCCAAAGATTTCACCCTGCAGAATAAACCCGCTGTCGCAAATCTTGAGGTGGACCAGTTGTCGCTGGAAGAGATTATCCGCCACAAACTCGAGGACTATTTTCGTAGAACCGGCGACGTCGAATTGGATAACCTTTACTCCTTGGTCATCGAGAGAATCGAGCGGCCCTTGATCGAGCTGACCCTAAAGAAAACCCGCGGCAACCAAATCAGGGCTGCGCAGATTCTCGGCATCAACCGAAATACCCTGCGTAAGAAGATCGTCGACCTGCGCATCGAGGTCAAGAAAGAAAGTAATTAACAGCTTCATGCCACAGCCTTCACGAAGGCTTTTGCCGCCGCCGCTTTACGCTATTCTCGACCCGGAGCAAACCAAGAGCCGCGCCCCAGAGACAGTGCTGCAGGAGCTTCTGGAGGGCGGTATTAGGATTCTGCAATTGCGAGTCAAGGCGATGTCCGCCGCAGAGTTTCTCCAGCTAGCGCACACGGCGCGCACGCTCACGCGTTCCTATGCTTGCCGGCTGATCGTCAACGACCGGGTGGACGTCGCGCTTGGGTGCGCGGCCGACGGCGTGCATCTCGGACAAGAAGACTTACCCCTGCACGCCGCGAGAAAGTTAACGGGCGACAAAATAATCGGCGTCTCGACTCACGAAGTGAAACAGGCGCGAGAAGCCGAACGCGGCGGCGCCGATTACATCGGCTTCGGCCCCATGTTTGGGACAACCACAAAGGAAACCGGTTACAGCGCGCGCGGTTTGGACATGCTGCGCCGAGTTCGTGAAGCGGTGAGCATCCCCATCGTTGCGATTGGAGGGATCACGGAAGACAACGTCAACGAGGTCTGGCAAGCCGGCGCCGATTCCGCGGCCATTATCAGTGACCTCTTGGGTGCCGATGATATAGTCACGAAAACGAAACGAATTTTAGCCTGTCATCCAGCGATTTGAAAAACTTTGGCAGGCAACATAAGCAACAGTTTTTATTCATCCCCTGATAGCCGTTATTTCGAAGACTATGTCACCGGCTCGGTGCACGAATTCGGCGCCATCAGGGTCGAAGAAAAAGAAGTGCTCGACTTTGGCCGGCGCTTTGTTCCGTTGTCCTATCACGTCGATAAGGAAACAGCGAAAAAGAGTATCTATGGCGGTTTGATTGCTAGCGGCTGGCATACCGCTGCACTCATGATGCGGCTGTACACGGACCACTACCTATCCAAGGTGGCGAACCTCGGTTCCCCAGGCTGCGACGAGCTCAAATGGGATAAGCCCGTGTTCCCCGGCGATACCCTGTCGATTCGTGTGACGGTTCTGGAGACTCGTCGCTCCGAGTCCAAGCCCGACCGCGGCATTGTCCGCTCGTTTGTCGAAGTGCTGAATCAGAGGCGCGCAGTGGTGATGAACGTCAAGATGGTGAATTTCGTGCAGAGCCGGAGTGACGGAAATGTTCCTCGATGATTGGATGCGGGCGGGATTGCTGTCTGTCCCTATGCCTCTTCGGCCTCTTCGTAGAATTCGTCGTCACGCGCCGTATAGTCTTCGAAGCGCGTAAATTCTCTCAAGAACGTCAAATTGAGCTCGCCCGTGGGGCCATTTCGCTGTTTAGCGATAGTGATGGTCGCCGTATTATCATCTGATTTCGGATTATACGCGGCTTCACGGTAAATAAAGGCAATCACATCGGCATCTTGCTCGATGGCACCGGACTCTCGGAGGTCGGACAATTGGGGCGTCTTGTCATTGCGATCCTCTACACGACGATTGAGTTGCGAAATTGCCAGCACGGGAACCCTCAGTTCTTTTGCAAGCGCCTTAAGTGACCGAGAAATTTCAGAGATCTCCTGTTCCCTATTTTGGGCTGTGCCCGTTCCCCTCATAAGCTGGAGATAGTCCACAATGATAAGACCTAGCTTCTTGTCCCGGTCCCGAGCTAAACGTCGCGCTTTAGCGCGCAATTCCAAGATAGAAATTGCCGGCGTGTCATCGATGTAGATGAGCGCATCGTGAAGTTTGCCTGCGGCAGTCGCTAACTTCGGAAAATCTCGGTCCGACAGATACCCCGTCCTCACTTTTGAATTGTCGACTCGCGCCTCTGAGCACAATAGCCTCAATGCCAACTGTTCTTTCGCCATTTCCAATGAAAAGACGGCCACTCCGTAGCCTGAAAACGCTGCGTGACTAGCAACATTTAAACTAAAAGCGGTTTTACCCATGCCCGGCCGGGCGGCAACAATAATGAGATCGGACGGTTGTAGACCGGCTGTTTTGGTGTCCAGGTCCTTAAAACCTGTCGGCACACCGGTGATCATCGTTTTGCGCTCAAACAGTTTCTCCACCATTTTGATGGAGTCTTTCATCATGTCGCCGATTTTCACAAAAGAGCTTTTGATTCTCTGCTCCGTGATATCGAAGATCACTTTTTCCGCGGAGTCTAAAAGCTCCTCGACGTTATCCCGCCCCTCGTATCCTTTGGTGGCGACCTCAGTGGCCGCATTAATCAGATGACGCAGGATCGATTTCTCCCGGACGATACGGGCGTAATAAGAAATATTTGCCGCGGTTGGAACAAAATCATTGAGCGAGGCCAAATAAGCCGAACCGCCTACCGCTTCGAGCTCTCCACGGCCGGTGAGACACTCACTGAGGGTGATCACATCCACCGGTTCGTTGCGGTTGGAGAGTTCGATCATGGCACGGAAGATTTTACGGTGGGACTCTCGATAAAAGTCCTCGGCGCGAAGCAGCTCCAAGACGAGATTGACTGCATCGTTCTCGAGCAAGATGCCGCCCAATACAGAGGATTCGGCCTCGAGATTTTGGGGTGGAACCCTACGGAGATTGTCGTCTATTGTCGCCATGAGTTTGATTTATAAGACCAGGAAGCGAAACCCTCGTTTGTCTCTACTACTGGCTGATCCAAGAATAGACCAGAGAAGCTACACCAAAAGAAATAAATTGCAAGGAGAATCTTGCCTTCCGAGAAATGTTTTAGTGTACGTTGGACCGTACCGGACAATAACTTTGGTTTCCTTCGAAGCCATCACGGAGACAGCGAGAGCTTTTCCAACGATGAGGTCGTCAAGATTCATGGTTATCGCCGGCGGGACTCAGCATCCGCCCGGCATCATCCAACGCTTTATGGCCGCCCAGTAGCACAAGCAGGTCACCTGCTGCCAACTTAAAGTCGTTTCCCACGTTGTGGTAGGATTTGCCCTCCCGAACCACGGCGATGACCGACACGCCGCTTCGCGAAGGCAGATCCATCTCTTCCAAGCTCTTGCCCACAGCAGGTGAGTTTTCAACAACCGAAAAAATATCGCTTGTGGTTCCAATAAGAAATTGACTTAACGCATCCAACTGTTTTCCCTGTAGCCGGAGGCCTCGCAAGGTGCCGTAGTGTTCCCTTCGGATAAGATCCACCTGAAGTGAGATCACATTGCGCGGAACGTGGTATTCTTGCAAAACCCGGGCAAAAATCTCCACGGACGTCTCGAACTCTTCGGGTATAACCTGATTGGCCCCCAGCCGGTAGAGATGATCGATCTCCGCCACATAGCGGGTGCGAACGATGATGTACAAATCGGCCCTGAGCCGGCGCGCTTGAGACACTAGCCGGGCCGTGGCAGCCGGATCAGAAATCGCAACGACCAAGACACGGGCCCTTTCGATACCCGCTTGGCGTAATATTTCTGGCCGGGTCCCATCACCGAAGGAGATCGGTTCTCCTCCAGTTTTCGCCGAATGCATTAGATCGGGGTCCATTTCGAGAACGCGGTAGGGGATGCTGACTTCTTTTAGAACCCGCGCGAGATTTTGCCCGTTCAATCCGTAGCCGACGACAATGACGTGCCCCGCTGCTGCGCTTGTTTCACTTGTCTCACGGCTCGTTGACCTCTTGAATGCAATATTCTTGAATAGCCCGTCGAGACCGAAGGCCAAACCATGCGCCCACTGGATGAGGAACGGTGTTGCCATCATGCTTAAGATCGAAGCCGCCAAGAAAATTTGTTCGTCTGACGGGCTTAGAAGTTTATAGTTGATACCGGCCTTCGCCAGGATAAATGAAAACTCGCCGATCTGAGCTAAGCTTAGACCCAGTACAACTCCTAAGCGAACGGAACGATATAACCACCAGAAGACGACAAAGAGCACCAAACTCTTGATGCCAATCATCAGCATCAAATCCAGCAGAGCTATGCGAAAGTCTTGGGACAAAAGATTGAGATTTAACAACATGCCTACCGAAATAAAGAAAATACCGCTGAAACAGTCGCGCAGGGGGAGAATGTCGGCGACGATTTGGTGACTAAGTTCGGATTCAGAGATCACCAGACCCGCAACCAGCGCTCCCAGTGCCAGCGAGAGTCCGGATTCGGACGTTAACCAGGCAGTTCCAAAACAAATCAGAACTATGAAAAGAACAAAGATCTCTCGATTTCGGAGCAAAGCAACCTGATGGAGGAGTCTGGGCAGTAGCTTACGCGCCGTCCAGACAATCACAACCAGCGTGATCAGGGACTTTGCCAAGACCCAGCCGATCAAAACGATTGAGTCTCCTCCCGAGCCGGCCAAGACCGGCAATAGCAGCATCATCGGCACGACACACAGATCCTGAAACAAAAGAATGCCGCTGGCCAAACGACCCTGGAGGGAATTGATCTCGCCGCGATCATGATAAATCCTCAGTACGATGGCTGTACTGCTCAAGGAGAGTAGAAAACCGTAGAAAATCCCGACTTCCAGCGACGCGCCGAGAAAACGAGCCACAGCCAACACAACCAGAGTCGTCAGCACCACCTGCAGGAGTCCGGCCCACACGACTCGGCGCTGCACCGAAAGGATCGTCTCTAAAGAAAACTCGAGGCCGATGGTAAAAAGCAAGAGCACCACGCCGATTTCGGCCAAGGTCTCCACTTGGCCGATGCTTTGGATCAGCTGAAACCCATAGGGGCCGATGATCACTCCGGAGAGAAGAAACCCTACGATAGTGGGCAGGCGTAATTTCTGAAAGACAAAGACAATGGCGATGGTCGCCGTCAATAGAATAATGAGCTGGGGAAGGAAAAGTGGGTCAGACATCCCAAGGAATGAAAGTAGCGGCCTGTTAGTCGAGAACTTTTACGGAACCTTATACTCGGCGGTTATTGTCGTGTGAATGCCACCGCGGACATTGAAATCGCCGATGACCGTCATCGCCTTCGGACGGCAGGCCTGCACGAGATCGTCCAAAATCCTATTGATGACCGCTTCGTGAAACGCTCCTTCGTCGCGATACGACCAAAGGTAAAGCTTGAGTGACTTAAGCTCGACGCAGAGTTCTGCAGGCACATAACGAATACGGATTGTGGCGAAGTCCGGTTGACCCGTGAGCGGACAGAGGCAGGTAAATTCGGGGCACTCCATCGAGATCTCAAAGTCCCGTTCCGGACGCGGATTGGGAAAAGTCTCGAGTTGTTTGGTCGGCATCGTCACCATAATAGAAATGATCTTAACGCAGCCATAAGATTATTCCAATTCTCCTTCACCACCTTGACAACCCAATACGGCGATGGTAATGCCCGTTATCTATGTAAATATTGTCGTTCTAGGGGGTAGAACGTGAGTAAACCGAAAGAACCGAGAGCCGGAGAAAAATTGACCGCAGAGGAAGCCAAAGCATACGTGGATTATCTTTACTCTACGCTCTACAAAGCCTGGCACGAGAAAATCCACAATGGTCCCTTCATGACTCAACTTCGCGAGGGCAAATTGCCGATGCCGGTGATCCGGCAGTTCTTCAAGAACTGGGGGCACTTCTCAATGGAGGTGAACGGGCTCAACGCGGTCTCCTACTATACGCATCTTCCATTCTTCGTCCGGAACTTCGACCTCTTGGGTCCCTTTTGCGCCAAGATTGCCGACGAGTTGATCTCGCCCAGGGCTCCTGGACATGTGCTCGTGCTTTTACAAACCGCCGAGGCGATGGGATTGAGCCGCAAGGAGGTTTTGGAAGATCCCTATCTTCCAGCGGCGCGCGCGATCAATGACTTTTGCCACAAAATTTTCATCGACGGATCCATCGTCGAGCTGTGGGGACTGCACGTGTTTGAAGAATCACTGTCCCACTGGTCCGGTGAGTGGTACACCGCACTCACGACAAAATACGGGTTTACCAAGCCGCAAGCGGTCTATTTCTCCACTCATGAAGAGGCCGATATGGATACGCACCAATTGGGAGAAGGCGGCGAAGAAGCCATGGGACATGGCGCCTTCAACCGCACGGTGCTCACGCGCGCCCTCCAAGACGGGGTAGAATTTCGCGCCGGCTATTCGATGGAGTACTGCGCGTTGACGATGGTCGATCTCCATGTCCAAATGAAACAGGCGGCGATGGAAAATCCTTATCCTTGATTTCCCGGTTCGCCGTCGACCCGCTCGGCGCCGGCGTAGACATTGCAGCTCTCGCCACGTAGAAATCCTATCAACGTCATCCCGAACTTTCGCGCCAACGCGATCGCCAGGCTCGACGGCGCAGAAACCGCCGCGACCACCGGAACCCTTGCTACCAAGGCTTTTTGCAAAATCTCAAAGCTCGCCCGGCCGCTGACGAGCAAAATGCAACGGTCCAGAGGGAATCGGCTCTGCATGAGCGCGGCGCCGATCAGCTTATCGACGGCATTGTGCCGGCCTACGTCTTCCCGCAAGAGTAGCAGTGTGCCCTCCGCATCGAACAACGCCGCGGCGTGCAACCCGCCGGTCTCTTCGAATGTATCCTGTGCTTCGCGCAAGTGTTCTGGCAAAGCGTAAAAGAATTTGAGAGATACTTTGAAATCAGCCGAAACGGGCTGTGTTCTCACGCGAATGGACTCGAGGGTCGTTTTGCCGCAAAGTCCGCAGCTTGAGGTAGCGTAGAAATGGCGCATCAGCCGATCGCGTCTAAACCGGATGCCACGACGCAGCTTGATGGAAACAACGTTGGGCAAGCTGCGCACCGGCCCGGTTATCTTTTCGATGTCGGAAAATTTTCGGATAATACCCTCGGTCAGCAAGAAACCGGCAGCCAATTCTCGATCTTCACCCGGAGTGCGCATGGTAACAGCGATCGGCGTGCGCCCTAAACGCAGTTCCAAAGGCTCTTCGACCACGATACGGTCGTCCTCTTGGCGGAGGCGCGCGCCAACAGCCTTCCCAATTGTGCCGGAAATAAACGGAGAGTCCGCCATCTAATAATCAGTTCGTCGCGTGTCGACAATGCAAAGATCGCTCGGACCCAGTCCTTCGAACATGGCCAATCGCTCAAACAGTTCAAATCGGTTAAAAAAGGTCAGCGCAATTGCCCGCCGGGCAGGTGCACAAAAGCGCTCATCTCATGCGAGAAAGTCACCGCCGGAGCCTTGCAGACATAATTCGGTGTGATCTTATCGACCTGCGTTACGCCCAACAAAGCCATATCGATGATGATCTCTTCTTCGAGCAGCTCGAGCACGCGCACCAAGCCCGCCTGCCCTCCTGCGCCCAAGCCCCAACCTTGAAGTTTTCCGATAGTTACGGCTTTGCATCCTAGCGCCAACGCCTTTAAAACGTCGGTGCCGCGGGTCACACCTCCGTCTAGCACGATGTCCGCCTTTCCCCCTGCGGCTTCGACGATTTCAGGAAGCACATCGATAGTACCTCGGCCGTGATCCAACTGCCGTCCGCCGTGATTAGAGACGTAAATCACATCGACTCCATGCTCTACCGCCAATTTGGCATCTTCGGCGGTGGCGACTCCTTTCAAAATGAACGGCAGACCAGCGATTTTTTTGATCGAATCCATAGTCTCCCAAGTCAACATGGCTTGAAAGTGCCGGTTTGTCTCGGATCGTCGGCTGGGCGGCTGCCAACGGTTGAGCAGCGGCCGTTCGCGGCGGCTGTAATGAGCAGTATCGACGGTAAGGCAGAGGGCAGTATACCCCGCCTTCTTCACGCGCCCGAGAATTTCTGCGCACCAGTCCAAACCGCCACGGACGTAGAGCTGAAAGATCTTTGGATGGTTGGTGCTCGCGGCGATCTCTTCCAGGCTCGGCTGGGTGACGGAGCTGACGAAATTCATCGTACCGAACTCAGCCGCGGCCTTCGCCACAGCGACCCCACCCTCGGGAGTGATCGTCTGTAACGAACCGATGGGCGCCATCATAACGGGAATGCGCAGTTTCTGCCCCAAGAAAGTCGTCGAAGTGTCGATCTTTGAAACGTCCACCAGCACGCGCGGCCGCAATCCCAGGCTGTCAAAGCCGAAACGGTTGCGACGCATAGTGGTTTCAGACTCGGCACCGCCGGTTAGATAATCCCAAACATCCTGTGGAAGATTGCGCCGCGCCGCTTGGATGACTTCTTGGTTACTGACGTAATCGAGGCTCATTGTCTCTCCTCCTGTAGATGGCTTCGCATTAAATTCATCGCAACGTTTCCCGAGCACCATCACACAAAAAATTGCGCTGTAGTGCGATGGCCGGAACACTATCCAACCCGCCGCACGGATGTCAAATCATTTTGAGTCAATGAAGCTGAAAACGGCAGCTGTTTCTCGTGGCATCTTAATCAATGCTCCAACGTGTCACGAGTCATCGTTCTATTTGCAGCTCGTGGTCAGGTGGCATCGTCGAGCCACTGCTGCCGCCTTATGCTGTGTTACAGCCAGAGAGATGAATGTAGCCATTGATAAACGCCGGCCCGGTTACACCGTGGACTGCTATCGGCATCGGCTCGAGGCGATACTGTCGTCATGGTGCCCTCGGAGGGCGAAATTTCCCACCCGCTTAGTTTGTGACGGCTCCTTGGGATGCCGAAGAAACAAGCTTGGCATATTTCGCCATGACGCCCGTCGTATAGCGCGGTGGAGGAGGTGACCATTGGCGCAGCCGCACGTGCATCTCTTCTTCCGAGATCTCCAGGTCGAGCCGCCTCGCTTTGATATCAAAAACGATGGTATCGCCGTCATGCACCAGCGCGATGGGACCACCTTGGGCAGCCTCCGGCGCGACATGACCGGCCATCAAACCATGGGTCGCCCCGGAGAACCGGCCATCGGTAAGCAGCGCCACCGAATCACCCAAACCGGCGCCCACAAGAGCGGCCGTAACACCGAGCATCTCGCGCATCCCGGGCCCGCCCTTCGGCCCTTCGTAACGAATGACAACAACGTCGTTTGGTTGGATTTGTCCTTTTTGCACGGCCTGAAAGGCGTCTTCTTCGCGGTCGAAGACACGAGCCGGGCCTCTGTGAATCATTCTTTCATGCCCGGCAACTTTAACCACGCAACCCTCGGGCGTCAGGTTACCTTTGAGGATCACCAGACCACCGGTGGGCTTCAGCGGATGTGATAGCGGCCGAACCACTTCCTGTCCGGGAGTTTCCTTGGTGATCTGCGAAGCCGCCCCGATGGTTTCGCCGGTCACTGTGAGGGCATCTCCATGAATGAAACCGCCATCGATAAGTCGCTTTGCGACAAGCTGTATTCCACCCGCTTTGTAAAGATCGCTAGCGACAAATCGGCCACCCGGTTTGAGATCGGCGATCAGCGGTGTCCGCTCGCTGATCCGGTCGAAGTCATCGATGTTCAAATCAACTCCCGCTTCCCGCGCGATGGCGAGTAAATGCAGCACCGCATTGGTCGACCCCCCCGTCGCCGCCACCGCAGCGATGGCATTCTCAATGGCTTTGCGCGTGATGATTTGAGAAGGTCGCAGGTCGCGCCGCAAGATATCCATCACAAGTTTGCCGGCGTTAAACGCCGCTGCTTCCTTCTCCTCCACGGTTGCGGGAATGCCATTGCTCCCCATGGGCGAGATACCCAGAAACTCCATAACCGTAGACATGGTATTAGCAGTGAACTGCCCGCCGCACGCGCCGGCGCCCGGGCACGCCGTATTTTCGACGGCTTTGAATTGATCCGCACTAATTCTTCCGCTGCCGTAGGCGCCAACAGCCTCGAAAACATCTTGAATCGTCAGGTCGCGGTCGCCGAGATGCCCCGGCGCGATGGAGCCGCCGTAG
>WNFP01000327.1_pt1 | contig 35108 bp, 39 predicted proteins | sample 5400201 | NCBI WGS metagenome assembly WNFP01 (sample SAMN13153355, study PRJNA577476) | soil metagenome | isolation source: 115 cm saprolite under Madrone tree | place: USA:California | collected 2016-06-14 | reverse complement strand
CGCCTGGGGCGGCAGCCGGCTGGGCGACTGGGAAGGAGGCGGCGCGCAGCGGGGGCAGAACACGCCCCCGTCGGCCACGCTGAACAACACGGGGGCGTCGCCCACGGGCTCGATCGCCGCGTCGTCTCGCACGCATGCCGTGAGCGACGGCTCGAAGCCCAGCACCGACACGAGCCGCCACATCGCGCGTACACCGCTCGCGTCCACGCGGTCGGGGGGCGCAGCCTCGAGCGCATCGAGCGCGGCCGTGAGCGTGTCGTACGCCAGCGGGAGCGGTGCCGGCGGCGCCATCTTGAGCATCACCTCGGCGAGTGCCGCGGCGCCCGCGAAGCGGCCGACGTCGCCGGCCAGGTCGCGCCGCAAGTTCACGAGATCGAAGGCGCCGAGAGTGTGCAGCTCGCGCGTCTCGCGGAAGTACAGCTGGGCCACGCCTTCGCTCAAGAGCTCGAGCCCCGCTCCGAACCGGCTCTTGGGTCGCAGCGCGCCCTTGGCGATGGCGCTGTGGACGCCCAAGTCCCGCGTGGCGAGCCGCACGACCTTGGACGTCTCGCTGTAGCGGTACGTCTGGAGGACGAGAGCGGGGGTGGTGACGAGGGACATCGCTATGGAGTCGCCGCCACGGCAGCGGTCGTCGGACAGACGCCCACGAGCACGGCGGCGATCTCACCGTAGTCGGGCGGTGGTTTCAGGACGTGGACCGTGCCGGCCGACGTACAGGCGCCGGGGTCGACTGCGTACACGCGTCCGCGCAGATCGAGCGCGAGTCCGGACACGCCGTGGCCTGCGGGCTTGACCCCATTCCCCGGGCCGCGCGTGATGGCGCGGATGGAGGTATTCACTTCGAGAATGCCCTCGGTGGCCGACGCGACCAGCAGCCGGCCGCCGGCCGGGTGAAACGCCGCGGCCCCGGGCGACTCCCCCAGACCGTTCAGCACCGCGATTTCGACGCGCGCCTGCGGATCCACGATCGACAGCTTCCCGTCCGCCGCACCCGTGTGACCGGACGCGACCACGTACACCAGGCTGTCGTCCCCGACGACCGCGAAGCGGGCGTTGGTCCCCGTGAGCGGAATCGAATCCGGCGTCCGGACGGAACAGCAGTCGAACGACGTCAACCAGCTCGGGCCCGCTGGGGACGAGCCCACGACATTGCTGTTCACGACGAACACCCGCGTTCCCACGATCGCTACCGCTTGCGGATGAACGCCGACCGCGATACTCACCGTATCGCCAATCCTGCGATAGTTGATCCGCGTAACTGCGTTGAGGTTGGGATTTGCGATCCAGGCAATCGAGTCGTCTTGAATGGTGACCCCGCTCGCTCCCGATCCAGGGGCAAGAGGCAGGACGTAGTCGGGTTGCACGCACAAGGCTCCTGGAGGGCAAGGCCCCGGGAGGAGATCCACACCTACCGCGTTCGCCTGCCCCAGCGGGACGAGAAAGACGTTCCCGCGGCCGTCGATCGTGCTCGGGGTGGCGCTGGGGCGCTGCCAATCCCGCGTGGACACGGTGAAATCCGTAGCGGAAACGAGCGAGAGCGTGCGCGCGCCCGAGTCTACGACGCCGATCACCTGCCCCGCCGAGCTCCTCTGCTCGAGCGCGTCGCTGCAGCCGGCCGCAAGGCCGAGCGCCAGCAAGAGGAGTCGTCTCACTGAGAAGGAGTCTCCATGAGATCACAATATACGAAGCGGCCGTCCCGGACCACGACCGGGCCTCGCGCGTGGCGCACCGGCTGGCGCAGCCCGGGTCCGGCGTAGACGAACGTATGGAATTCGCCCCGCTCCCCGCAGGGGTCTACCCCTGGTGGAAGGTCACGTAACAGGTCGGCGTCGAACTCCCGGCCCGCGAACTCGCCCGCGAGCTGGGCGGCGTCTACGCACACCACCACGGCGCGGAACCCAAGCTGGACGAAGTCGTGAGCCAGCGCTCGAGTATTGCGGAGCCAGAGCGGAAACAGGCCCCGCATGCCGATCCGAGCCAGCATGCGCTCTCGGTAGGCGCGAATATCGGCGAGAAACAGGTCGCCGAAAACCACCGTGTCGAGCCCCGGGACCCGACTGCGGAGCGCCGCGAGCGTCGCGCCCATGTTCGACTCGTACTCGTCGTTCGATGCGCCGGGGGAGATCAGCACCTCTTCGAGCGGCAGCCCGAGTGACTCCGCCTGCCGGCGCAGCAGCGTGCGGCGAACGCCGTGCATGCTGATCCGGTCATATTCCGCGGTCACTGTGGTGAGGAGCGCCGCGACCCGGTAGCACCTGTCGCCGAGGATTTCCCGCAGCGCGAACGCGCTGTCCTTGCCGCCGCTCCAGGCCACGACGACGGGCCGTGCCTGTGTCGCTATGCTCAGAAAGGGACACCCTTCGTGTATCCGCGGCTCAAGCCGCGCCTCGGCACGTACCGCTGAAGCGGCGCGGACGTTTCGCCGTTTCGGCTACGCCCACACCACCGCTCTGCCCTCGAGCGACGCACCCGGGAAGATATCGGGATGGAGCAGCGCAGCGACCAGCTCCACGCCGTCCGCGACGCGCGGCCCGGGACGGCTGAAGTGCGCGTTCGCATCGACCGCGTAGGCACGCGCGGAGCGAATCGCCCGCGGCGCCACGGCGCAAAGCGACGCGCGGTAGCGATCCGCGTCGGCGCGCGCCGCGACGAGGTCGAACCCGCACGGCATCACCAGCAGCACGTCGGGATCTAGACCGGCCAGGTCCCCCCACCGCACGGCGAACGAGGGCCGGCCGGCGGCCCCTCGGAGCAGGCTCCCGCCCGCCAGCGCGACCATTTCCGGCACCCAGTGGCCCGGCGCGAACGGCGGATCGAGCCACTCGAGTGCCAGGACGCGAGGCGCCGGTCGGCTGGTGACCCGCGCTTGGATGGCCGCGATGCGCCGCTCGATGTCGCGCACGCACCGCTCGGCCCGCTCCGGCACTCCGCCAGCTCGCCCCACGAGGCGAATCGTGTCGAGGACGCCCGCGACGTCGTGGGCATCGAGTGCCAGGACCGACGGGCAGGATGCGAGGCCGGCGGCGGCGGCCGCCGCGTCGCGCGTCGGCACGGCGCAGACCTCGCAGACTCCCTGGGTAAGCAGGAGATCGGGCCCGAGAGCAGCCAGCCGCTCGGTATCGACCTCGTACACGCTGCCGAACTCCCGCAGTGCCTGCCGCACGGCCGCGTCGATCTCGCCGCTCGAGAGCCCGTCGAGCGGGAAACGCGGCCGGGTGAGGCGCGGCTTGCCGCGGATCGGTGAGGGATGATCGCAGGAATGCGAGACACCGACGAGCCGATCCTCGAGGCCGAGCGCGCACACGATCTCCGTCGCGCTGGGAAGCAGCGAGGCGATGCGCCCGACGGGCCTCATCGGCCGCCGAAGCGAAGCTCTCCCCCTACGAAGACCGCGCGCCGTCGCGCCGGGAAGTTCTTGACCTCCTCGTATGAGTGATCGAGCAGGTTCTCGACGCGCCCTGAAATCGCGAACCCAGGCGCACTGCCCCGCGGCACTACCACGTCCAGCTCGGCGGCGCAGTCGACCCGCACGTACGACGGAAGCGGCACGCGCGGCGACGAGGGACTCGAAAAGTCCCGATCCTGACGCTCCCCCACGTACGCCACGGCGAGAGACACGGTACCCCGGTGGACCGCGGCATAGGTGAAATCGAGCCAGGCCGAGTGTTTCGGGCGGCGGACGAGCGGTTGTCCCGCCGCCAGCAGCGCGCCGGACGACGAATCGAAGCCCGAGCGGGTTACGGTGGCGGACAAGTAGGTGTAGCTCGCGGAGACCGTGAACCGACGGTCCGGCATGAGCTGCGCGCCCAGCTCCACCCCGTCCGCCGACGCGCGGGCCACGTTGCTGTAGTTGGGCTCCCCCACGGCCGGGGTCGCGTTGTAATCGATCATGTCCACGAACCGTTGGCCGAAGTACGTGCCGCGGAGGACCACACGCCCCGGCGTGCGGTACTCGAGCCCGGCCTCCCAGCTGCGGGAGTGCTCGGGCCGCAGGTCCGGATTCCCGCGCACGAACCCGGTGGCGTAGTTCTCGAAGAAACTCGGCTCCTTGAATCCCGTGCCGACGGAGGCGAGCGCCCGGATGCCCTGGGCGAGCCGGGCGGAGGCGCCCGCGCGATAAGTCAGGTACGTGCCGAAGCGCTCATTGTCTTCCAGCCTGGCGCCGATCGTCAGGTTTACCGGTCGCGCGGGGCTCGAGACGGCCTGCAGGTAGATCGCGCCGTTGGTCCGCGACCGCGACCGGTCGAGGGTCGTGCCGGCCATCGCCTCACGCTCCAGAGCCGTGCCGAAGCTCAGAGCGTCCCGCGCGAGCAGGCGCACGTCGCCCCGCGCGTCCAGCCCGAGACGCGTAATCCAGTCGGAGCTGGCGTAAGGGAAGGTCGTCGTGTCGGTGGGGTCGTTTTTGCCGATGGCATACAGGTAGTTGGCCCGATGCCAGACGGCCGTGAGCCGACCGTCGACGCGGTCCGAAAAGACACGCCCCAGGTCAAGGCCCACCGACGGACCGCGCTCCAGCTGGTGCTGGTTGTTGCTCACGATGACGCCACGGTAATCTCTGGGAAAGTGGTACAGGGCATCGCCATAACGGACCGTCAGGGCGGCATCGGTGCTGCTGTCGGGTTGCAGGCGCGCGCGAGCGCTGAAGACTTCGTTCCGAAACTGATTGTTGATCGAGTCGAGGCCGTCGCTCGAAAAGCGCGAGACGCTAACGGCGTAGCTCGCCCGCCCATCTCCTCCCGAGAGGGTAGCGTCGAGCGCGCCGGTGCCGTACGTCCCGCCGCGCGCGGCCACGCTGGCGTGCGTCGGCCCGCCGCCGTCCCGCGTAAAAATCTGCACGACACCCGCCACGGCGTCGGACCCGTAGAGCACACTCGCCGGTCCGCGCACCACCTCGATCCGCTCGATGTTGTCGGTCGTGAGGTTGGCAAAGTCGTAGGCCCCCCCGGGCACGTTTTGCGGCACCCCGTCGATCAGGACCTTCACGTAATTGCTCTGCCCGCCTCGCAGGAAGAGCGACGTCTGACTTCCGTACGAGTTCGTGGTGACGACGCTCGCAGCGGGCACACCGCGCAATGCCTCGGCGACGGTGAGAATGCCCCGCTCTCGCAGCTCGGTTCCGCGGATCACCGTTACGGCCACGGGTACCCCACCGGCCGGGGTCGGAATCCGCGTCGCGGTGACAACGACCGGGTTGAGCACCACCGTATCGGTCGGTTCCTGACCGGCGAGCGCCACCGGAAGGATGAGGAGCGCAAGCGCACGGGGGGCACGGCTCATGGGGCGTCCTTTCGCTGACGTAAGGGGATCATCTGCGGGCGACCTTCGAACGGCTCGATCGCGACCGGCCAGGAGAACACGCGCTCGACCGTTTCTCGCGTGAGCACCCCGGCCGGCGTGCCGCGCGCGACGGCCCTGCCCTCCGCCAGGATCAGCACCTGGTCGGCAAAGCGCGCCGCCAGATTCACGTGGTGCGTGATCATCAGGGCCGCGAGCCCCTCGGTGTCCACGAGCAGGCGCACCAGCTCGAACAGCTCCATTTCGTGCCGCAGGTCGAGCGACGCCGTGGGCTCGTCGAGCACGAGCAGCTTGGGTTCCTGGGCGAGGGCGCGCGCCAGCCGGACGCGTTGGTATTCACCCCCGGAAAGCGTCCACAGCCAACGGTCGGCCAGGTCCACCGCGTCGCACGCGACCAACGCCCGCTCGACGGCTGCCCGATCAGCGGCGCGCACGCCGCCGAACAGCGAGAGGTGCGGGTAGCGCCCCAGGAGGACGGTCTCGTGCACCCGCTGCGGGAACAGGTTCTCCTCCCGCTGCGGCACGACGCCCACCACGCGCGCCAGGTCCCGTCGGGACCAGTCTCCCGCCGGGCGAGCGAGGATCTCGACACGACCCTGCACCGGTGCCACGAGGCCGAGCGCCGCGCGCAGCAAGGTCGTCTTGCCGCTGCCGTTGGGCCCGAGCAATGCGTGAAACTCGCCCGAGCGCACCTCGAGCGAGACGCCCAGCAGCGCGTCGCGCGGCGCGCCGGCGTAGCGGCACGTCAGGTCGCGCACGGCGACGATCAGCTCACGGTCCATCGACGCAGCAGGAAGGCAAAGAGCGGTACGCCCACGAGCGCCGTCACGATGCCCACGGGCAGCTCGCGCGGCGCCACCACGGTGCGCGCCAGGGTGTCGGCCGTGGTGAGGAGGATCCCGCCGGCGAGGAACGCGGTCGGGAACAGGGTGCGATGCAGCCGGCCCCACAGAAGACGAGACACGTGCGGTACGATCAGCCCGACAAAACCGATCACGCCCGCCACCGCCACCGCGGCAGCGGTCAGGAGCGACGCCGACAGGTACACCAACCGCTTGAGCCGTCGCACGTCCGCGCCGAGGTACTGCGCCGGCTCGTCGCCCAGCGCGAGCAGGTCGAGCGGCCGCGCGGCCGCGGCGAGGACGATGAGCGGCAAGGGTGCGTACACCAGAATCACCAGCACCGTCGTCCACGACGCACCCGAGAACCCGCCCCACAGCCACAAGAACGCGTTGCGCAGCTCAGTGGCTTCGGCGAGCGAGACGATGGCGGTCGTGATCGCCGCGGCGAATGCACCCACGGCCACGCCCCCCAGGAGCAGGATCCGCGCGTCGAGCTCCGCCCCACCGATGAGCCCGAGCCGATACACCAGCGCCATCGCCCCCACCGCTCCGACGAACGCGGCAAGTGGCAGGGCCCATGGACCCGGGAGATGGAGCGCGATCGCGACGACCGCGCCCAACCCGGCGCCACCCGAGAGCCCGAGGAGGAACGGGTCGGCGAGCGGATTCCTGACCAGCGCCTGGAGGGCGACGCCCGAGGCCCCCAGGGCGCCGCCCACGAGAAAGGCGAGCACCGCGCGCGGCAACCGGAGCTGCCAGAGGATGGGCGAGGCCAACACCTCGCCGAGGGGCACGTTCGCGGGGCCGAGGAGCAGGGCCGCCGCGAACGTGGCGAGGAGCGCGACCACGAGCAACCCGTACTTCACGGCGCCGCCTCGAGACGACGCCGCAGCTCGCGGATCGCCGCCGCCGCGCGGGGCCCGGGCCGCCCGAAGAGTTGTCCCGGAAGAAACAGGAATCGGGCGGTACGCACCGCGCGCACCACCCGCCACTCGGGGCGCGTGGCGTAGCGGGGTGGCACCGCGCTGTCCGTCAGCACGGCAACAAAATCGGGGTCGCGGGCGGCGATCGTCTCGATCGAGACCTGGGCGGAGGGCGAGCTGACATCGTGGAACACGTTGCGCGCTCCCGCGAGCGCGGCGAGGCGGTCGAGGTAGCTCCCCGCGCCGATGACGATCGGAGGGTTGTCCCAGACGATGAAGGCGAGGGACTGGGTGCTAGGGGCTGGAGGCTGAGTGGCAAGGCTGTCCATCACCCCAGCCAGCGAGTCAGCCCGTTTCCCTTGCCCGGTGAGCACACCGAGGCGTCGCGCCGCCGGCCCCAGTTGATCGAGCAGGTTGAGATCGAAGAGCACCGTCCGGATGCCGAGCCGCTCGAGCTGCTCCGCGGCCGCCACGTTCGGGCCGGAGCGGTACAGCACGACGAGATCCGGATGCCGCGCCGCGACCGCCTCGACGCTGGGCGGCATGCCGTCGCCGACGCTTGGTACGGCGAGCGCTTCGGGCGGATAATCGCACCAGGTGGTGCGACCCACGAGCCGATCACCCGCACCGATCGCAAACAGGATCTCGGTGAACGACGGCAGGAGGGACACCACGCGTCGGGCGGGCGCGGCGAGCGTCACGCGACGACTGGCGTCGTCGGTGACGGCAACGCCCCCCCTGACGGGGACGCGCTCGGCCGGCGCGCACGCCGTGAGGGTCAGCGCGACCAAACCGGCGAGGTGGGTCCGCTGTGTCCAGCGGCGCATAATGAAAACGCCCACCCCCGACGGAGCGGAGATGGGCTAGCGCCTGCGCCTTGTGCGCAGCGCCACCATCCCTCCCGCGAGGGATCTGCAGGTGGCGCGAACGGAAGACGTCTCCTGGCTTCGGGCGAACGGCTCGCCTTCCCGAGTGAACGACACCCAGTGGCGTGTGAGCCGCGGGCGCAGCGTGCTGCACCCTACATGCCCGTCACAGTGGCGGGGCCGCGCCGGACTTGCACCGGCTTCCGTGAATCCCCGTTCGCTTGTAACGACCGAACTAGTCTATCGCGGTTTCCGTCGCAACGCAACAGTGAAGCCGATCGCGAGGACTACCGCCGCGAGCCCAACGACCAGTGGGATCATCGACTCCGGCGTGAACCGTCGGTCGGCAAAGGCGATCGCGAGCTGGGCGCCGGACGCGAGCGGTGGTGTGCGGTAGCGCGCAAAGCGGCGCCCGCCGACGGCCTCCATCCCGAGGGAATCGAGCCGCTCGGCGGCCACGACGGCGGCCGTGTCCTCGAGCAGCAGGTCCAGTTCCTGGGTGGGCTGATCGATCGGCACGGCCACGCGCCGCACCGTGGCCGAGAGGACGTAGGTATAGCTCAACTGCTTGCGCTCGCGGGGCGGGAGCGGACCATACACGGCAACCGTGTCGCCGCGCCGGGTCACCACCTGGGGCGAGACGTCGCCTTGTCCGACCCGGAACTGGATCGCGACCGGCGGAATGGCACCTGCCCAGGTCGCAACCAGCGTGTCCCGAGCCACGCGCGTCGCGACACCGGGGTTCTCGAGCTCCAGCAGCTCGAGCACGTCACGCGAGCCATCCTGCTTCTCCTTGGCGACGGTCACCAGCCGGCGCATCACGCGCACGGCCGGCCCGGTGGAGCTCGTGTCGTATATGTAGAGCGGGCGGAGGTCGGATCGGCCGGGCGCGATCGGCTCCGAGAAATAGGCGATCCCCGAGTGCCAGGTCGAGACCACGTAGATCGCGCTCGAGTCGGGTCGCCGGATGGTCAGCGCGTAGGCGCCGCGGTCGTCGCTGCGGGTCGAGTCGACCGGTTGACCGCCGCCGCCCATGGACACCTGATGGAGCACCACCCAGGCGCGTGCGACCGGCCGTCCGGTGGATCCCTTCAGGACCCGACCTGTGACCACCACTTGTTGTGCCCGAAGCCCCCCCGCGGCGGCGAGGCACAGCAGCACCGCGGTGCTACGGAGTGAACTTCCCGAAATCTTCAGGATCGAGGTTCTGGAGGTAGGTCTTCAACTCGTCCGGCCCGAGCGGCGTGGGGCCGCCCTCCCCGCCGGCCTCTCCCGTCTCGACCGACGTGAGTGCCAGCAGGCTCTCACTCGTGAAAATCGGCGCCTTGAGGCGCAGGGCGACCGCGATCGAGTCGGACGGTCGCGCATCGATTTGGATCACGGCGTCGCCGCGGTAGATGTGCAGCTCGGCGAAATACGTGTTGTCCTTCACCTGGGTGATGATGACCTTCCGCAGGTCGGCGCCCAGGCCGAGAATCACCTGCTTCAAAAGATCATGGGTGAGCGGCCGCGCGAACTTGACGCCCGCGAGCTCCATGGCGATGGCGCTCGCCTCGGCCGGCCCGATCCAGATCGGGAGCACGCGCTCCCCTTCCTGCTCCTGGAGGATGACCACCGGCGTGTTGGTCGTGCGATCGAGTCCCAGATGCGCGACCCGAACCTGAACCTGGTTCGCGCTCAGGTCCCCATCTCCCACGATGTCAGATACTTCTGCTGCTCGGGCGTGAGGGTATCGATGGTAACGCCCATCGCGGCGAGCTTCAGTCGGGCGATCTCGGCGTCCAGCTCTCGAGGGATCCGGTGCACATCCTTCGTCAGCTCGCGGGCGTGCTTCACCACGTGCTCGGCGGCGAGCGCCTGATTCGCGAACGACATGTCCATCACGCTCGCGGGATGGCCTTCCGCCGCGGCGAGGTTGATGAGCCGGCCGTCGGCCAGCACAAAGATCCGCTTTCCGCCCAGCTGCCACTCGTCCACGAACTCGCGGACCGGCGTCGGACCCTGGGCCGCCTGCTTCAGGCTGTCCAGATCAATCTCGACATTGAAGTGGCCCGAGTTCGCCAGCACCGCTCCGTCCTTCATCACGCGCATGTGCTCCACGCGCAGCACGTGGGTGTTGCCCGTCAGCGTCACGAAGACATCGCCCACCCGAGCGGCCTCGGCCATCGGCATCACCCGATAGCCGTCCATCTGGGCCTCGAGCGCCTTGAGGGGGTCGATTTCGGTGACGATCACGTTGGCGCCCGCGCCGCGGGCCCGCAGCGCAAAGCCGCGTCCGCACCAGCCGTACCCCGCCACGACCACGGTGCTCCCGGCGACGAGCAGGTTGGTGGCCCGGAGAATCCCGTCGAGCGTCGACTGCCCCGTCCCATAGCGGTTGTCGAACAGGTGCTTCGTGTCGGAATCGTTCACCGCGATGACCGGGAACTGCAGCACGCCGTCGCGCGCCATCGCCTTGAGGCGGATGACCCCGGTCGTGGTCTCCTCGGTCGAGCCCGCTACGCCGGCGACGAGCGTCTTGCGATCGGCCCCCGAAAGCGTCTCCACCCAGCGCCGGACCGGCGGCGCCAGGTCGTCGAGGCGGTTGAGCGCGATCATGTGCAGCGCGCCGACCAGGTCGGCGCCGTCGTCCATGGTGATGTCGGGCCGATGCGCCAGGGCCGCGCGGATGTGCTCGTAGTAGGTGGTGTGGTCTTCGCCCTTGATCGCGAACACCTTGATCCCGTGGTCCTTCACCAGATGCGCCGCGACGTCATCCTGCGTCGACAAGGGGTTCGACCCGCACAACGCCACGTCCGCGCCGCCGGCCTGGAGGGTGACCGCGAGGTTGGCGGTCTCCGTGGTGACGTGCAGACAGGCCGAAAGGCGACGGCCGGCGAGGGGGCGTTCCCGGGTGAAGCGCTCCCGGAGCAGGCGTAGCACCGGCATGGAGCGCTCCGCCCACTCGGTGCGGCGGCGTCCCTCGGCGGCCAGGCTCAAGTCTTTGACGTCGGATGCTGCACTGCGGGCCGTCGTGGTCATGCATTCACTTTCTTGGAGGAGTAATGCTTGGAGCGCTGCGCGGCGAGGCGGAGGTCCTCGACGCGATTCGCCTGCTCCCAGGTGAACAGGTCGACTTCCCGATCGACGTCCTTGTCCACGTAGCGCCGGCGCTCGGGCGGGCGGCCGAAGTGGCCGTAGGCCGCGGTGGCGCGATAAATCGGGTGCCGCAGGTTCAGCGCCTTGTTGATGCCGAGCGGCGTGAGGTCGAACACGTCTCGGACCGCGTCCTCGATGGCCTCGTCGGGCACGACGCCGGTCCGGAAGGTGTCGATCATCACCGAGACGGGCTGGGCGATCCCGATGGCGTATGCCACCTGTGCCTCGCACCGGGAGGCGAGCTTTGCCGCCACGATGTTCTTCGCGACCCAACGCATCGCGTAGCAGGCAGAGCGGTCGACCTTGGAGGGGTCCTTGCCGCTGAACGCGCCGCCGCCGTGCCGCGCCATGCCGCCGTACGAATCCACGATGATTTTGCGGCCGGTCAGTCCCGCATCGCCCTGCGGGCCGCCGACCACAAACCGGCCGGTCGGGTTGATGAGGATGTCGGGATCGCGGACCTCGAACCCGGCGTCGGCCAGCACCGGCCGGATCACGAGCGCGATCACGCCCTCCCGCAGTTCCGCGTTGTCGACCATGTCCGAGTGCTGGGTGGAGACCACGACCTTGCTGATCCCCACAGGTCGCATCCCTTCGTACACGACGCTGACTTGCGTCTTGCCATCGGGGCGAAGCCACGGCAGGTCCCCGGCCTTGCGCACCGCCGCCAGCCGCTCCGCGAAGCGATGGGCGAGCACGATCGGCAGCGGCATGAGCGACGGCGTCTCGTCCGACGCGTATCCGAACATCATCCCCTGGTCGCCCGCCCCGCCCTTATCCACCCCCATCGCGATATCGCCCGACTGCCGGTCGATGGCGGTGAGGACGGCGCAGGTCTGGGCGTCGAAGCCGAAGCTCGCGTCGGTGTAACCGATCGCGCTGATCGTCCCCCGCACGATGTCGGGAATGTGGACGTACGTGGAGGTGGTGATCTCACCCGCTACGATCGCCATACCCGTGGTGACGAGCGTTTCGCATGCCACTCGGGCGGCGGGGTCCTTGGCGATGATCGCGTCCAGGACCGCGTCGGAGATCTGGTCGGCGATTTTGTCGGGATGACCTTCCGTCACCGACTCGGAGGTGAAAACGTGGCGCTGCGCTGGCATGTGCCTGTCCGACTGAGGTTTAGACGTTCAAGCTAGCGGCGCGCCGTCCCGTGGGCAACCGGCCGTCGGGGTCCAGCAGCTTCAAATCGACGGCTTCGGCGAGGTGGAGACGCAACAGGTCGAGCACGTCGGCCGCGGTGCGCGCCGCGAGCGCCTGCTCCGCCGCGACGCGGGCGCGCGCCGCGCTCACCTGGCGCACGGTCCACTTGACGAGGGGGAGCGCCGGCGGCGCGACCGACAGCGTCTGGTAGCCGAGCCCGATGAGGAGGAATGCCGAGAGCGGCTCCGATGCCATTTCGCCGCACACACTCGCCGGCTTGCCCGCCTGACGCGCCGCATCCGCCACCATCTTGAGCAGCCGCAGCACGCTGGGATCGTGCGGCGTGAAGCGGTCGGCCAGGCGCGCGTTGCCGCGGTCGACCACCAGCGTGTACTGCGTGAGGTCGTTCGTGCCGACGGAGAGGAAGTCCGCCTCCGCCGCGAGGCGGTCGGCCATGATGGCGGCGGCCGGCGTCTCGACCATGACACCTACGGGCAGCGACGCAGCAGCCGCTACACCCTCGCGGGCGAGCTGCGCCGCCTGCTCCGCCACCAGCGCGCGGGTGCGGTCCAGCTCGTCGAGGCGCGTCACCAGCGGGATCATCAGCCACACGTCGCCGTCCTTCGCGGCCCGCAGCGCGGCCCGCACCTGAGTCCGGAAGATGTCCGGCCGATCGAGACAGACGCGGATGGCGCGCCAGCCCAGCTGCGGATTGACTTCCGACGGGGCCCGGAACGGCGCGGGAAGCTTGTCGCCACCCAGGTCGTACGTGCGCACGACCACGGGATATCCCGGAAAGGCCCGCGCGACGCGCCGAAAATACTCGGCCTGCTCATCCTCGGTAGGCAGGTCGGCGTGCCCCGTGATGAGGAACTCCGTGCGCAACAACCCCACGCCTTCCGCCCGGTGCTGCTGCGCGGGCTTGATCTCGTCGGGAAGATCCACGTTCCCGCGCAGCACGATGGCGACGCCGTCCGTCGTGACGGACGGCTGATCCATGACCTCCTCGAGCTGCATCCCGAGCTCCCGTCGCCGCAGCTCGCGTGCCTGCGCTTCGGCGATTTCGTGGGGTGTCGGCTGGAGCAGGACCGTGCCGCGCGTCCCGTCCATCACCACCATGGTGCCCGGCTCGATGCGCTCGGTGGCGCCGGTGACGCCGAACACCGCCGGGATCCCGATCGAGTGGGCCAGGATCGCGGCGTGCGACGTCCGCGTCCCTTCCTCACTCACGAGCCCCACGACATGCTCGCGATCGAGCTGCACGGTGAGTCCCGGCGCGAGCTCCTTCGCCACAACGACCGTGGGCTGGTCAATGCTCTCCCACAGCTCGTCCGACCCGCGGTGCATGAGGTGCTCGATCACCCGGATCGCGACGCCCGACAGGTCCACCAACCGATCCTTGAGGCGCGCGCTCCCGGTCGCGGCCCACATGTCGCGGACCTCGAGCGCCTTGAACTCGTACGCCTTCTCGGCCGCGAGGTGGTTCTCGCGAATCAGGTCCGCGACGCCGGAGAGAAACTCCTTGTCCTCGAGCATCAGGATCTGCGCATCGAAAATGCGCGCCTCGTCCACCCCGGCGCGATCCTCGGCCTTCACCCGCAGATCCTGGAGGTAGCGCTTCACGTCCTTCACCGCGGCGCGCAGGCGGCGCACCTCTTTCTCCACCTGTGCGCGCGGCACGACGCGGTGCGGCACCTCGGGCATGGTCCAGCGCACCACGATCGCCTTGCCGACACCGATCCCCGGCGAGACCCCGATGCCCTTGAGCTGCCGGTCGCTCATTCGCTCCCCTCGGCTTCGCGCTGCTCCGCGTCCCGCAGCTCCGCCGCGCGCAGATCTTCCGTCAGGTGCATCTCATGGAACCCATCGGCGACGAGTGCGAGCAGCGCCTCCATGGCCGACTCGGCATCTTCGCCGTCGACCTTGATGGTCAGGAACGATCCGCACTCGGCCGCCAGCATCATCACGCCCATGATACTCTTCCCGTTCACGGCGAGATCGTCCTTGCGGACCTCGACCGCCGACTTGAAGCGGCTGGCGAGCTTCACGAACTCCGCCGCCGGGCGAGCATGCATCCCGAGCGGGTTGACGATCTTGGCGTCGCGCTCGATCACGGCCATAGCCACCCCACCAGCGCCGCGACGGCGAGCATGGCCAGGCCGAGCCGCACGCCGGTGAGCCGCGCCCGCTGCCACCACAACAGGGCAAACCCGCCCGCCACCACCGCGGCGAGGGCCACCCGCGCCCAGCCGAAAAACGCGCTGCTCAGGTGCTGCGCCACCAGCGGTAACGCCGCCCCGACGACCAGCGCCATCGCCGGCCCCGAGAGTGCGGTCGCGCGCTGCAGCACGGGCTGGCGCAGCGCCTGCGCCACCTGCGCTCCATACGTCCAACCGGCGCGCAACGCCCACCAACGCAGCGCCACGTGCCCGACGTTGTAGACCACGACGAACGTCAGAATAGCCGACAGGCCTAGCCCGAGCGCCACCGCGATGAGCGCCAGCCCCGAGGTGAACGGCAGCCACCCCGCCCACACCAGCCGATCGCCGAGCGAGCCGAGCGGCCCGCACAGCGCCGTGCGCAAGCGCTCAATCTGGTCGGGCGGCACGCCGTCGTGCTCGGCGCGCGCCGCCGCGCCGACCGCGAGGCCGCACAGGTAGGGGTGCGCATTGAAGAAATGGGCCCCGCGCGCCACTGCCGCGCGGTACGCTACCCCGTTATCCGTGGCGTCGCCCCGCAGGTCCCGCAGCAGCGGCTCCTCGGCGACGCCAATGCCGACGCCCTGCATCCGCTCGTAATTCCAGGACCCCTGCACCGTGAACAGGCGGAGCAGGCTGCGGCCGAGTCGGGGCCGGGTACCGGTCGACGGGCGGCTCATCGCAGGAACGCCACGATCGTGCCGCCCACGACGCCGGCCGCGAACCAACGCAGGCTGGGTCCACGTCCCACGAGGCGCAGCGTTCCCGCCGCCCCCGCCGCGAGCGCCGAGCCCACCGCCGCCACGTTGAGCAACGCGATCCCGTGCGGCGGCAGCGTGCCTGCGAGATAGGCCCGCGCTACCTGGGCGAGCGCGAGTCCCAGGGCGGTCACGACGGCCGCTCGCAGGCCGTCGCGCAGGATACTCGCCGCGTGCAGCCGCTCGAGCACCCGCGGGTCGCCGGCTTCGAGCGCGACCGCGGCGCGCCGTACGGCGCGGGTGTTCAGCTGCCGCACGGCATGCAGGCTCAATCCACCGACCATCCCGGTGATCAACCCGACCAACGCGCCGAGCCCGAGACCCAGGGTCCCGGCCGCGGCGTGCGCCGCGCTGACGGCCGCGACGGTCGCGGGACCGTACTCGGGGTAACGGGTCGCCCCCATGGGCAGGATGTCGTACTGGAACAGCTCGAACAACACCCCCAGCTGGAGTCCCGTCCCGATGTCGCCCAGGATCGCGCCGGCGATCGGCCCGGCCACGATGGGGCGCGCGATCATCGCCTGGGGCACGCTCACGAGGTCGAGCCCCACGAGTGTTCCCCACACGAGCAGCAGCAGCTGCAGCTCGAGGCTCACGTGAAGTCCTCGAGCGGCACCGGGGCGGTCGTCGGGACGTCTTGGGCCGTCACCCGGACGCCGTGCGCGGCCAGCGTCTTGAGCTGCGCCGCCTCCGCGTCGCTCAGATACACGTAGCGCAGCCGCTCCGAGCGGCCCGGGCGGTGGTGCACGCCGCCCACGTTGACCCGGCCCACACGGTGGCTGTTGGCGGTGAGCGCCGCGAGCGTATCGATGTTGCCCGCGACGAGGATGCCGACGCGGGGATCCCCCTCCCACCCGGGGAGGCGCTGCAAGGCTTCCTCCGTCGAGGCGAACACGACCTCGATCTCGGGCGGCACGCCCATGCGGTAGAGCTCCTGCTCCCACTCGGTGGATCGCACGGCGTCGTCCACCAGCACAATGAACCCGACGTTCAGCGGCTTGCCCCACCCCACGACCACCTGGCCGTGGATCAGCCGATCGTCGAGGCGGTACAGGGCGATGCTCATGCCGCCGGCGTGCGGATCGCGCGGCTCCCGGCCTCGACGGCGCGTCGCGCCGCGTCGGCAGGCGGGATGTCGCGGTGGAACACGAAATCGAGCAGCATCGCGAGGTTCACACCGGTGACGACGGCTACGTCGGTCCTGCCACGCGCCAGCCGCACCGAGCTCGTCAGGCACGAACCGCCGGGCAGGTCGACGAACAGGACGGCCGGTTGGGCGTCGATCGCCTGCGTCAGGCGCTCGGCCAGGGCGCCCGTGTCGCAACCGTCGTTCGACACGGGGACGAGCGCGTCGCGCACCCCGGTGATCGCGGCGACCGCCGCGACCAGGGCCTGGGCCAGGGCCGCATGGGAGACGATCACTCCCCGCAATGGCTCACTCATTGTCTTCCTCGAGATATTCCTGGAGCTGGCGGCGCTCGGCGAGACGCTTGAGCAGCCGGTCGTTGAACGACCGCGCCGAGTCCACACCGCTGTAGCGCAATAAGTGGTTCATCGCGACCACCTCACACACCACCGTCAGGTTCTTCCCGGGGTTGAGCGGCACGGTGACGAGCGGCAGCGTGACCTCGAGCACCTGCGTGGTCTGGCCGTCGATCCCCGTCCGATCGTACTCACGCGCCGCATCCCAGTCATCGAGCTGGACGACCACTTCGATGCGCTTCTGCTGCCGCACGGCGCGGATTCCGAACAGCGCGCGGATATCGATCAAGCCCACGCCGCGGATCTCCATGTAGTGCTGCGACAGCTCGTGCCCACGACCGATCAGTACGTCATTACCCCGGCGCGTGATGTGCACGACGTCGTCCGCGACCAACCGGTGGCCGCGCTCCACGAGGTCCAGCACGCATTCGCTCTTCCCTATCCCCGAGCGCCCGAGAAACAACAACCCCACGCCGAACACGTCGGCGAGCGACGCGTGCACCGTAGTGGCGGGCGCGAAGGCATCGTCCAGGAACGGCTTGAGGCGGCGGTAGAACTCCGCCGTCTTGAGCCGGGTCCGGATCACCGCCACGCCCCTGGCGCGCGCCAGCTCGACGAGCTCGGCCGGCGGCTCCTGCCCCTTCGAGATGATGACGCACGGCAGCTCGAACTGGAGCAGCGTCTCGAGGGTGCGACGCCGCGCGGCGGCCTCCAGCGATGCCAGGTAGGTGACCTCGGTTTCACCGAGGATGTGAATGCGGTTCGCGACGAACCGCTTGGTGTATCCGGCGAGCACGAGGCCCGGACTCGACGCTTCGGGCGTGGGAATCTCGCGATCGAGCCCGACGTCTCCGGTCAGCGTTTCGAGCTGGAGCAGCTGTCCCCTGCGCTCGACCAGGTCGCGCACCTTGGGCTTCGTCACCGGGGCTCGCGCTCCAGCGTGCGCCGGCGCGGGGCGGCGCGCCGCCGAGTCGGATCCTTGTCGAGCTGCCGCCGCACCTTGGCCAGCGCGAGGTCCAGGGCGGTGCGGTGGTCGGCGCCGCGCGCCGTACCCACGTGCACCGCGCCCCGCGCGGTGTGCAGCCGCACCTCCACGGTCGGGCGCCCGTTGTCGGCCACGAACACGACGCGCCCGTCGTGCGGCCGCACCGCGATCCGCGCGAGGCGCTCGAGCCGGTCTCGTGCCCGCGCGCGCAGCTCGTCGGGAATCTCGCAGTGGCGTGCGGTGATGGTGATGCGCATCGTTCAGCCTCCCTGCGCGATGACGCGGTGGAGATGCGCCTCCGTCGCCCGGGCCGCCCGCTCCCAGGAGAGCTGCTCCGCGAAGGCACGGGCGCCGCGACCCAGTCGCGCCACGAGACCGGGATCGGCGGCGAGCCCGAGCATCCGGTCCGCCAGCGCGCGCGTGTCGCCGTGCGGCACCAGGAAGCCGGTTTCGCCGTGCCGTACCGACTCGCGGAGGCCCGGACTGTCGGACGCGAGCGCCGGGGTCCCGCATGCCGCGGCCTCCACGTTCGAGATGCCCCACCCTTCCTTCGGACTGGGCAGCACGACCGCCCACGCCCGACGCAGCAGCCGGCGCTTCTCCGTCTCGGACACCCTCCCGAGGAACCGGGCCGCCTGGCCGAGGCCCAGGGTCTGCGCCAAACGCTCGAGCCGCGCGCGGTCGTCGCCCCCGCCGGCGACCTCGAGGACCATGTCGGGACGTGCCGGGCGCGCCAGCGCCAGCGCCCGAAGCGCGATCTCCACTCCTTTATAACGCTTGAGGCGCCCCACGTACAAGAACGTCGGTTCTCGGGCTCGCGGCTCCGCGGCGTCGGGGGCGTACCAGGTCGCATCGACGCCCGGGTAAATGACTTCGATCCGCTCGCGGGCTACGCCACGGCGCACCAGATCATCGCGCGTGCTCTCTGAAATGGCGTGAAACCACGCGCGGCGGTAGGCCCAGGGGATGGGCCGCTCGGCGGCCCACACCACCCCCGCGATCGGCCAGCTCGCCTCGCGGAACGCCGTCGCGCCGAACAGGTGGGGCACGAGGGCGCAGAACGGCCGCTCGGTGAGCCCGGGGAGGAACAGCGGGAGCTTGTTGATGTCCTCGACCACCACGTCGTAGCCGTTCGCCCGCAGCAACCGGCGCACCACGCCGCGCGCGCGCAGCGCGAAGGTGTGGCGCCCGCCCGAACGATGCACCCGCAGGCCGTCGAGCTCCGCGTCGCGCGGAGCTCCCGACCAACCGCTCGCTACCAGATCGATCGTGTGGCCGCTCCGCGCCAGGCGACCGAAGATCTCGTGCAGGTGCGTCTCGGCGCCGCCGGCATGGGGGTTCTCGCGGTCGTTCCAGTTGACGAGCAGGATTCTCACAGGGCGCCGGATTCCCGCGCCACCGCGTCGAGCACGCCGTTCACGAACGCCGGTGCTTTGGCGCCCGCGAACCAGTGGGCGAGCTTCACGGCTTCATCGATCACGACGCGCGGCGGGGTGGAGCCCTCGGACAGCTCCGCGAGGGCGAGGCGGAGGATGTTGCGCTCGATCACGCCCACGCGCTCCAGCCGCCAGTGCTCCGCGGCGTCCGCTACCCGGGTGTCGAATTCTGGGAGGCCGGCGATCGCCCGCGCCGCCAGGTCGGCACCGCGGTCGTAGCCCTCGGGCGGGCGACCGTAGGCCGCGGCGAGGCGGCCCACGACCGTTTCGATCGACGGGCGGCCGGACAAGTCCCAAGCGTAGAGGAGTTGCAGCGCGCGGGCGCGGGCCTTAGTCTCGGGGCGCTGCACGCGTGAGTTGGCCCAGGACGTCGGCCGTCGTGAGGGCGGCGGCGACCGCCTCGTAGCCCTTGTTGCCGGCCGCGCCGCCGGCCCGGGCGAGCGCCTGCTCCAGCGTATCGGTCGTGAGCACGCCGAACCCGACGGGGAGCTGGTGGGCCAAGGCGACATTGCCGAGCCCGCGCGTGGCTTCACCCGCTACATACTCGAAGTGGGGCGTCTCGCCGCGCACCACGCACCCCAATGCGACCAGCGCCGTGTAGCGCCCGCTGGCCGCCGCGGCTTCGGCCGCGACCGGCAATTCGAACGCGCCGGGCACCCAGATCACGTCTACGCGCGCTTCCGGCACGCCCTTGTCGCGGAAGCACGCCCGCGCGCCCTCCAACAGGCGCACGGTGACGAGCTCGTTGTAGCGGCTGACGAGGACGGCCACGCGACCTGCTCGCGGCGCGCGCGGCGAACCCTGAATCTCGGCCACGGTCAGTGCGTCAGCAGGTGGCCGAGTTTGTCGCGCTTGACGTCCAGGTAGGACCGGTTCTCGTCGGAGGCCGTCATCACGATCGGCACGCGCTCGACGATCTCCAGGCCGTAGCCCTCGAGCCCGACGAGTTTCATTGGGTTGTTGGTGAGCACGCGGATCGCGGAGAGGCCCAGGTCCAAGAGGATCTGCGCCCCGATGCCGTAGTTACGCAGGTCCGGCTTGAAGCCGAGCTCGCGGTTGGCCTCGACCGTGTCGTGGCCGGCGTCCTGGAGCTCGTACGCCTTCAGCTTGTTGAGGAGCCCGATACCCCGCCCCTCCTGATCGAGATACACCACCACGCCGCGGCCCTCCGCCGCGATCATCCGCATGGCCGAACGCAGCTGCCAACCGCAGTCGCACCGCCCCGAGCCGAACACGTCGCCCGTGAGGCACTTGGAGTGCATCCGCACCAGCACGTTTTTCCGGTCCTGCACGTCCCCGTAGACCAGCGCCACATGCTCGGCCGCGTCCACGTCGTTGTTGTAACCGATGATGCGGAACTCGCCGAACGGCGTGGGCAGGCGCGCCTGGGCCACCGGGTGTACCAGCCGCTCGTGCGCCAAGCGATACGCCACGAGCTCGGCGACGGTGATGAAGGTGAGCTCGTGTCGCGCGGCGAACCGCTCCAGATCCTGCTGCCGGGCCATCGAGCCGTCCGGGTTCAGGATCTCGCAGATCACGCCGGCCGGGTACAGCTCCGCGAGTCGCGCGAGATCCAGGCTCGCCTCCGTTTGACCGACCCGTTGCAGCACGCCACCCGGACGCGCCCGCAACGGGAACACGTGGCCGGGGCGCCGCAGGTCCGTCGGAACGCTGGCGGGATCGACCGCTACTCGGATCGTGGCCGCGCGATCCGCCGCCGAGATGCCGGTGGTGACGCCGAAGCGGGCGGCGGCGTCGATCGACACGGTGAACGCGGTCTCGTGCGCCTCGGTGTTGTGCTCGGCCATCTGGGTGAGCCCCAGGGCCTGACAGCGCTCCGGCAGCAGGGTCAGGCAAATCAACCCCCGCGCGTGCGTCGCCATGAAGTTGATCATCTCGGGGGTGACCTTATCGGCCGCGCCGACCAGGTCTCCCTCGTTCTCGCGGTTCTCGTCGTCGGCAACGATCACCAGCTTGCCGGCGCGGATGTCCGCGATCGCCTGTTTTATTTTGCGATGCTGCATAGTTGCCTCACGTACTTCCCCAGCACGTCTCCCTCGACGTGCACGCGGTCCCCGACGTCGAGCGTTCCGAGCGTAGTGTGCTCGCGCGTGAACGGGATCACCGAGACCTGCACGAGATCCACGCCCGGCAACTCGTTGACGGTGAGACTCACGCCGTCCACGGTAATGGCGCCGTGTGGAATCGACACCTGCCGCACCGCATCGGGTACCCGCAGGTCGTACACCCAGGCGTCGCCACGCCGCTCGGCCCGTTGCACGACCGCGACGCCGTCCACGTGACCCTGGACGATGTGGCCGCCCAGCCGATCCGTGGCGCGCAGGGCGCGCTCCAGATTCACACGGCGTCCGGTCGCATACTCGCCGAACAGGGTGCGCCCCTCCGTCGTCTCCACCACGTGCACCGAGAACCCGCCCTTCACGGCCCGCTCGACCGTCAGGCAGGCGCCGTTTACCGCGATGCTCTCGCCCTGCTTCACGCCCTTGTACGGGGCCTGGATCGTGAGCGCGAGCCCAGTTTTTCGCTTCCCGTTTTCCGTTTGCCGGGTCGCTCTCGTGACCCGGCCAACGGCGCTTACGATCCCGGTAAACATAGCCGCCTGTCCAATACCAATAATGTATCAGAGCCCAGAGCCCTTCGCTCCACCGGCGTCCAGCGCGGCGCCTCCGCGAGTGGCTGCGGCGCAACCCCGGGAAAGGCCGGAACGGCGCCTTCTCCGAGCCACACCGGCGCCTGCACCCAATACAACCGGTCTACGAGACCGTCGGCGAGGAGTCGCGCGCCCAGCGCCCCTCCGCCTTCGCACAAGAGCGACTGGATCCCGGCGTCGCGCAGCATGCGAAGTCCGTCCCGCAACGTGGTGGGGCGGAACACGCGCACGCCGCTGTTCTCGAGCTGGGTGACGCTCGACGACGGCGCGTCGAGCGACGACATGACCCAGGTCGGTACCTGGCGCGCGGTGCTCACCAGCTGCACGCCCAGGTTGAGCATGGCGCGCCGGTCGAAGACCACACGCACCGGCGGCCGGCGCGGCGTGACCGCACCGCGTACCGTGAGCAGCGGGTCGTCGTGGAGCGCGGTCGTCCCGCCGACCGCGATCGCGTCGAACCCGGCGCGCAGCCAGTGCACGTGCTCGCGCGCCGCTTCCCCCGAAACCCACTGCGAGCTGCCGGCCGCGTCGGCGATACGGCCGTCGATCGACGTGGCGAGCTTGAGCGCGACGAACGGGCGCTCCGCCTGCTCGCGCGCGAACAGGAACGGCGCATTGAGCGCCGCGGCCGCCTCGGCGAGCAGGCCGATCGACACCGCCACGCCCTTGGCGCGCAGCGCCGCGGCGCCGCCCCGCGCCTGCGGGTCGGGATCGGGCAGCGCCGCGACGACCCGGGCCACGCCGGCGGCAAGGATCGCGTCGGTGCACGGCGGCGTCTTGCCGTGGTGCGCGCACGGCTCGAGGTTCACCACCAGGGTGGCGCCGCGCGCCCGCTCGCCCGCGGCCTCGAGCGCGACGACCTCCGCATGCGGTCCGCCGTACTCGGCGTGGTAACCCTCGGCCACCACGCTGTCTCCCGCGAGCACGATCGCGCCCACCAGCGGATTAGGAGCGACGCGCCCCCAACCCCGGCGTGCGAGGTCGAGGGCGCGTTCCATGGCCGCCCGCTCCGCGGGCGCTCGCTCAGAATCCGAAGCGAATGCCGATACCTCCGAAGGCATGTGCCGCCTTGGGATCGAAGTCCTGGAACTTCGTGACGTACTGCTGGTCCTTCCCTGCTTGCAAGCCAATCTCGCCTACAAGCTTCGCGGCCGCGAGGGAGAGGCCACCGTTGACGAATACCAGGGCGCGCGTGTTGGTCGGGTTGATCACCACGGTTCGCACGTTCGTCGTGGAAGTTCCGTCGTAGAACCGGATGGTGGTGTTGGTCGACTTGTAGCGGTCGACTCCGATTCCCGCCGCGAGATCCACGGCGGCGAGCTTCCACCCCGCAACCGCGCGGTAGCTGTCACTCGACAGGTCCATGGTGAACTCGAATTCGTCCCCCGAGCCGATCAAGGGACCGAGCGTGCCGTACCGGAGACGTGGGAGCGTGCGGTGCATCCAGCTCACGGAGACCGCAGGGACCGGGAAGCCGCCGTTGAGCACGCCGACACGGACGCCGTAACCGACGCCCAACGCCGCATTGAAGAAGTGGGCGGTATTCGATTCGACGGTGAGATGGTCGACGCCCGTTGGCAGGATCAGTGCGGACCCGAGTACGTCCACCGCGAGCAGCCCGCTGCCGACACCCTTCAGCAGACCGACGGCGCCTTCCACGACCGGCGCGGGGACCACCCCGTTGAAGCTCGTGGGCACCGGCGACTGGGTGGCGGCACTCGGGTCGGGGAGCGCCGCCTTGATCGCGTTCACCCGCCCCGTGAGCGCGAAGTGCCCGAGCCCGCCCAGCGAGGCGGCGGTACCGAGCACCGGATTACCGCCGTCGACGATCATTCCTGCGAGAGGATAAAACGCCCGCACCGCGTCCACGGCCGTATTGCATGCCGCAGCGAAGGGACTGGGCGGCGAGTTGCACTGTGGCTCCTGCGCTGCGAGGGGAGCCGCACCGGAGATCATTGCGAGTACCAACACGATCCGACGCATGTGGCCTCCTACCGTTCAGCGAACTTGACGCGCTGTATCCCCGCCCCCGCCCGAACCTCCCCGATGATCCATGCTGCAATGCCCGCGCGCTTGGCCGCCGCGATCACCGGCTCGGTGTCGTCTCGGGCCGCAACGGCGATCATCCCGACCCCCAGATTGAATACGCGACGCATTTCCCCGAGCGACACTTCGCCGGCCCGCATCAGCACGCGGAATACTGGCGGCCAGGGCCACGCGCGCGCATCCACCACGGCCTCACATCCCGCGGGCAGCACGCGCACCAGGTTGCCGGGAATGCCGCCGCCCGTGATGTGGGCCAGCGCGTGGAGGCGCGGCAGGACGGGCGAGACGGCCGCGAAGTAGCTCGTATGCACGTCCAGCAACACCTGGGCCACGGTGCGGCCCGCGTCGGGGAACGGGTCCTGGACGTCGAGCCGCAGGCGGTCGAATACGATGCGCCGTGCCAGGGTGTACCCGTTGGTGTGCAGTCCGTTCGACGCGTAGCCGATCAACACGTCGCCCGGCCGCACCAGGTCACCGTGCAAGGCGGCGGATTCCTCCACCACGCCGACGATCGTCCCGGCCAGATCGTACTGCCCCGCCTGGTACAGGTCCGGAAGCTGGGCGGTCTCGCCGCCGGCGAGGACCATGTCGTGCGCGCGGCAGCCGCGCGCCACGCCCGACACGATCGCCGTGGCCGTCTCGGGCTCGAGCTGGGCGGTCGCGAGGTAGTCGAGGAACGCGAGAGGACGGGCGCCGTGCACCAGGACATCATTCACGCAATGGTTCACGAGGTCCTCGCCCACGGTGTCGTGGACCCCCGCACGCGCCGCCACCAGCACTTTCGTGCCGACTCCGTCGGTCGAGAGGACCAGCGCCGGGCGGTCGTACCCGGGCGGCACTCGGACCATCCCGCCGAACGCGCCGATTTCCCCGAGCGCCAGCGGCGTGCGCGTCGTCCGCACCAGCGCCGCAATGCGGCGCTTCGCGTCGTCGGCAGTATCGAGCCGCACACCGGCCGCGGCGTAGCGGTCGGTCATCCCGGAGGTGCCTCGTCCATGTCGAAGTGCACCAGGTCCTTGAACGCGCGCACCCGGGCATGCACGTCCGCCGGTGTCACGTGCTCGAGCCCTTGCACGCCGAAGGCCTCCACCGCGAACGAGCCCATCGCGGCGCCGTAGACCATGGCGCGCCGCAGGTTCGGGGCGGTGACATCGTCGCTCGCGGCGAGGTAGGCCATGAAGCCGCCCGCGAAGGCGTCGCCCGCGCCCGTGGGATCCAACACTTCCTGGAGCGGGTAGGCCGGGACCTTGAACGTGGTGTCGCGGTTAACGAGCAGGGCGCCGTGCTCGCCCTGTTTGATGACGGTCATCTTGGGGCCGCGCTCGAGCACCCAGCGTGCCGCGCGGTAAATGTTCCAGTCGCCCGACAGCTCGCGCGCCTCGGAGTCGTTCACCATCAGGATGTCGATGTGGCGCAGCAGCTCGAGCAGGAGGTCGCGCTTGGAGTGGATCCAGTAGTTCATGGTATCGCAGGCCACGAGCGCCGGCTGTTTCACCTGATCGAGCACGCCGAGCTGCAGCTCGGGATCGATGTTGCCGAGAAACAGGTAGCGCGCGTCGCGGAATTTCGGTGGCAGCTTGGGGCGGAAGTCGGCGAAAACGCCGAGCCGCGTCTCAAGCGTCTCGCGGCTCGCGAGGTCGTAGGAATACTTGGCCTTCCAGCGGAACGACTCGCCCGGGGCCTGCTCCACACCGGCGAGGTCCACGCCGCGCGCCTCGAGCGTCTTGAGAGCGCCGAGCGGATAGTCCGTCCCCACCACGCCAACGATCTGGACGGGGTGCAGGATGGCTCCGGCGGCGCTGAAGAACACCGCCGATCCGCCGGGCGCGTCCGCGGTTTCGCCGAACGGTGTGTACACTGAGTCGAGCGCGATCGAGCCCACCACGAGCAGACTCACGTCACATCCGATCCGGGGCACTGATCCCCAAAAGGTGGAGGCCGTTGGCGAGCAGCTGCCGCACCGCCGCCGCGAGGACGAGGCGCGCCGCCTCCTGAGTCTCGCCGAGCACGCGGTACTTGTGGTACCAGGCGTGAGCGACCCGAGCGACCCCTTCCAGATAGCTCGTGACGCGGTGCGGCTCGAGCGCGGCGGCGGCACCGCCCACGAGGCTCGGGAAGTCAGCGAGCTGCTTCAGCAGCTCCGTCTCCTCAGGCTGGGTCAGCGCTCCCAAGTCGGCTTTCTCGGGCTGCACCGACGCCGGTTCGCGACCCGCCACCCGGAAGATGCCGCTCATCCGCGCGTGCGCCATCTGGACGTAGAAAACCGGGTTTTCCTCGGTCTGGCTCTTTGCGAGGTCCACGTCGAATACGAGGTGCGAATCCCCCCGACGCATCAGGAAGAAGTACCGCACGGCGTCGCGCCCCACCTCGTCGACCAGCTCCCGCACGGTCATGTAGCTCCCGGCGCGCTTGGAGATCTTCATCTCCGCGCCGCCCTGCATCACGGTCACCATCTGATGCAGCACGTACTCGGGGTACCCCGGCGAGATGCCCATCTCCAGCGCCTGCAACCCGATGCGCACACGGGTCACCGTGCTGTGGTGGTCCGCGCCCTGCACGTTGATCGCCCGCGTGAACCCCCGCTCCCATTTGTCGACGTGATACGCAACGTCCGGGAGAAAGTACGTGTAGTCCCCGCCCTTTTCCGCTCGCTTGCGCATCACGCGGTCTTTGTCGTCGCCGAAGTCGGTCGTTCTGAGCCAGAGCGCGCCGTCCTTCTCGTAGGTGTGGCCCGCCGCCACGAGCCGGCGCATCGTCTCCTCGACCTTGCTGGTCGCATACAGCGACGACTCGAGGAAGTAAACGTCGAACCTGACGCCGAAGGCCTGCAGGTCCGCGTCCTGCTCCTTGCGGAGCTCCTGCACCGCAAACCGCCGCACCGCGTCCAGGTCGCTGCCCTCTGGATCATTCGGGTGCGCGGCGACGTAATGCTCGGCGATGTCTCGGATGTACTCGCCGTGGTAGCCGCCCTCCGGCAGCGCGACCGTCCGTCCGCGCAGCTCCTCGATCCGTGCCTGCACGCTCCGCGCCAGCTGCATGATCTGGACGCCGCCATCGTTGTAGTAGAACTCGCGCGTCACGCGCCACCCGGTCCACTCGAGCAGCGATGCGATCGCGTCGCCCAAGGCCGCTTGGCGGCCGTGGCCGACGTGCAGCGGGCCGGTCGGGTTGGCGGAGACGAACTCGACGTTCACCGGCCTGCCCTGCCCCACCTCGCTTCGCCCGTAGCGGTCGCCGGCCGCGAGCACCGTCTCCAGGACGCTCGCGAGCTGCGTTTCGGCGAGAAAGAAGTTGATGAACCCGGGGCCGGCGATGTCGATCTTGCGGACCAAACCCTGCGGCAGCTGGACCAGCGCGACCAGCCGCTCGGCGACCGCCCGGGGCTTCTGCTTGAGCGATTTGGCGAGCGTGAGCGCGAGGTTGGTGGCCACGTCGCCATGCGCGGGATCGCGCGGCCGCTCGAGCTCCACCGCGGACGGAGACAGGGACACCTCCAGCCGCGCCGCGGCATCCGCCAGCGCCGTGCGGATCACCTCGTGCGCCTTCACTTGTCGCCGGAGTCTTTTTTCTTCTTGGGGCGCTCGGCGGGCTTGGCATCGGCCGGGGGCTTCGACTCGGCGCCCGACTTCGACTCCGCGCCGGACTTCGCCTCGGCGTCGGCCTTGGATGCGGCCGCGGGCTTGGTGTCCTCCCCGCCCTGCTTTTCGCCGGCCCGTTTGTAGTCGGTGATGTAGAAGCCCGAGCCCTTGAACACCAGGCCGGTACCGCCCGAGATCTGCCGCTCCGCCATCTTGCCGTGAGTGGGGCACTTCACGCGGCGACTGCTGTTCATCGTCGAGTAGAACTTCTCGAACACGTGCCCGGCCGGGCACTTATACTCGTAGGTTGGCATCGCACAACAACTTAGCCTGGCAATCCCGCGTGGTCAACTCACGCGAGCGCCAGCCACGCCGCGAGAGTCGCCGCCTTCTCGTCGGCGCGCCACGGCCCGCCGAGCGCGCCACCCAGGTCCGTGACGGTGCGTCGCAGCGCAGCGGGTGAGCGCTTGAGCCGGGTCGCCGCGGTGTCGTACAGCGCGCGCTCGACCAGCGTGGTGCACGGCAGGCGTGCGGCGCGCGCCGCGCGCTCCAGCGCGGACCGAAACAGCTGTCCTTCGAGGGCGTGTGCTCGGATATGATCGTTGCCGATTTTGGCGGGATCGATGAGGCTTCCCACCACCAATGCGACACGCCGGACGGGGTGCCCCTGCCGGCGATACTCCTTCAGAAGCGCGGCGAGTGATCGCTGCGTGACTCGTTCGACCAGGCCGCGGAGGCGTCGCTCCAGCTTCACGGCCCCGCCGGGCGGGGCGTCCCTCACCGCGTGATACGGCTGGCGGGATGTCGGTACCCGAGCGTCGCTCAGCTCGATCGCCCGCCGATCGACCACACGCGGCGATCGCGCCGGGCCCTCGACCAGCACCGCCATGGCCCAGCCGGATTTGACCCTACAGCCTAGAACTCGCGCTTCTTCATCTCCGAGAAGAAGTCGCGCAACTCGACATCTTCTTCGCGTTCCGGGGGAAGGGTGTCGTCGTACTGCCGGCGCTTGTTGGGTTTTGCCTTCGCGGCTTTGGCCGCGTTCTTTTTGGCCAAGGCGGCCAGCTTGCGCTCCTCACCTTTGGGCATGGCTCGAGCTCCTCAAGGACGTAGTGGTACGCCTAAAGCTGCGGGGACGAGCCCGCCGCCCGCAATGGGCTCGGCGGTCTTCAGGCGGCGCGGATTCAGCGCCACTCGCGGGCGATCGCGGCGGTGCGGATCCGGTCGAGGTGCGGGTAGGCGCGGGCGAGATACGCCTCGCCTTGCAGGCGAATCGAGTCTTGGGACGGGCGCTCGCCGTACTGGGCATACAGGCTGTCCACGATCTCCAACCGCGTCGTCACCCGAGCAAACGGCGCAAAGCCGAGCGCGTCGAGCCGCAGGTTGTCGGCCAGGTTGATGAACACCTGCGTGGTGCGGGTGTTCGGACCCGCGCTCGCAAAGGCCACGGTCCCACGTCGATTCGGTTGGCGCACCGGATCATCCGGGAGGACTTGCGACGACCAGGTCCGACCAACCTGCGGGTCGGCCGGCAGGCCGAACTGTACGACGAACCCTCGGACTACGCGGAAAAAGCGGGCACCATCGTAGAAGCCGCCCTTGACCAGGGCGTAGAATCGATCCGCGCCTTGCGGGGCCCAGGCGCGGTGCACGACCAGCGCGAGAGGGCCATGACTGGTCGTCAGCGCGACGAGGAAACTGTCGGGGCCCTGGGGCGTCGTCGGAGGCGGGGGCGTCGCGGTCTCGCGCTCCGGCTCGCGGGGAGGAGGCTCGCGGCGGTTGCAAGAGAGCAGCGACACCGTGCAGACAAGGCAGAGAACGGCGGCTCGAGTTGGCAGCATGTGTAAATGTAAGCGAGGTCTGGGTTGTGGACTAATGGGGACCGATCCGCAGGTTCGCCGTCGCGACGAAAATCTCGCGCAGGAAGAACAGCAAGCCCGCGAAGAACGTCACCATGGCGGTAACGAAAAACAGGGCCACGGGCACCGAGGTATCGAAGCTCGCGAAGGCTCCCAGGAACAGCGTCGCGATCACGGCGCAGACGAGCAAGGCCGTGATGGTGCAGAGCGTGATGGCGCGGCTGATCAGCTGTGCGCGGCGGGCGAGGGCGGCGAGCTGTGCGTGAGCGTTGGTCGCCGCGCTCGGTGCGCCTGCGGCCAGCTGCGCCTCCAGGGTGCGCGCGCGATCGATGATGCGGGAGAGGCGACTGGTGAGCACCGCGAGCATGGCACCGATGCCCGAGAGGAGAAACACCGGCGCCACGGCGAGCTGGATCGCGTGGGCCACCGCCGTCACGCCGGGAGATTGCTGCACGACCAGGCTCAGGTTCACGGCGGGGTAAGCTGCGCCCGCCGCGCCGTGGGCGCAACGCGCCCGACGCCGGGCTCGTTCTCCCTCACGGCTTCAGCGCGGCCCGTGCTTCGTCGATCGATCCGGCAAAGAAGCTGCCTCGAAGTACTGACGCACGGATCTGAGGTGCCGCCCCGGAAACGCCTGAAGCGTCCGTGTCATGTCGATCGCCGAGCCGTGGGCATACGACAGCATCAATGCTGCGAAAGACTGCTGCAACGGGTCCGTCGCCGAGTCGTATTGCGCGCGCAGCGCCTCCTCCGGCACGTGCTGTACGTCGAACCGTTTGCGAGTGACCTGCTCCGCCAAATGGACGACTTCCAGGGGGCTCAAGGGCTCGGGACCACCGAGCTGGATGACGGCGTTCTTCCCCCGAGGGCTCTTCAGCGCCGCCACGGCGAACCGCGCCACGTCCTGAAACGAAATCCAGCTGATCTGGTTCTGGCCGGCACCGTAGACCTGGGCTTTGGCGTTCGCCGCATCGAAGCCCAACGCGGGGCTCAACCACACCTCGGTGAAGAACGTCGGTTGGAGGATGGTGTAGATCATTCCACTCTCCCGCAGCCGCGTCTCGACCGCCCGCTTGGCAGCCTGGAGCGGGAAATCCGGTGCGAAGCTCGAAAACGAGATCAGAATGAAGTGCTGTAAGCCCGCCGCCGCAGCAGCGTCGATGAGATGCAGTTGCCCCTGCCGGTCGACACTCTCGATGGAGTCGCCTTCCTGCCTGGACATCGTGGATGAGGCCGTCGAGATGACGGCACTCGCGCCGCGACACGCGGCATCGAGCGAGGCGCGGTCCTTCAGATCCCCCCGCACCAGCTCGGCGCCGAGGCCCTGCAGCCGCGCGACCCGATCGTGATTCGATGTCGTCCTGACCAACGCGCGCACCGGGTTCCCGCGCTGGGTCAAGCGGCGGCAGATCTCGCTTCCCAGGAGACCGGTAGCACCGACGACGAGGATCATGGTGACAATCTCACGGACGCGCGGTCCGCGGGTCGTCCACCGCGTTCACGTAAGTGATGGTCCAGGGTCCCTGGCCGTGCAGCTGCAGAATCGTCTCGCCCTCGGCCCAGGCGAAATGCTTCGTCCCCGCGGGCCAGTAGCCAAACGAGCCGGTGGCGAGTGCCGTGGTGGACGAGCGGTCGAACCGGTCGCCCATCCCAAGGTGCAACGTGCCCTTGATGACCGTGGCGTGCTCAGTCTGCGTATGCCAGTGTGGAAACACCTGGAACCCGTCCGGAAACCGCAGGCGCATCGTGAACACTCCGGGCTGGGTTGGATCTCCCTCCAGGATGGCCATCTTGGCGCCCTTCGGTAACGACGGCGGGCCATCCTTCCACTCGAGGTCGGTGCCCTGGAAGAGGGCTATCGAGCTCTTGGCCTGGCCGGCTGCGACGATGGGAATGGTGAACAGGAGCAGGCTAAAGACGTAGCGATGTCTCATCGGCGTGATCTCCTCACACACGGACCCGGCGCACCTCGATTCCCTCCTCGGACCCGAGGACGCGCTTGAGCAGACTGACTAACGAAGTCGGGGCACCATCGGAGTCGAGCATGTCGATGGTGTCGGCGCTGATGTAGTAATCGCGATCGAGCTCGATCATGGGCGCCTTTGATACTGCGCGACCGTACTCGCCTCCGCCAGTATCGACGCCCCCCGCTCAATCCGGCAACTCGCTCAACCGTCGCTCGAGAAACCGCCGTTCGGGTTCCTGCTGGGTGAGTTGGAGGGCCCGTTCGTAGGCGACCCGGGCCTCCGCCGTTCGGCCCAGGCGCCGGCACAAGTCCGCCCGCGCCGAGTGGGCCAGGTGGTAGTCCGCGAGATCGCCGCGCGCCAGGATGGCGTCGATCAAGGTGAGGCCGGCGAGGGGTCCGTCCCGCATGGCCACGGCGGCGGCGCGGTTCAGCTGGACCACCGGCGACGGCTCCGCGCGCAACAGCACGTCGTACAGGCCGACGATCTGGGCCCAGTCGGTCGCGGCTGCGCTGGCCGCTTCGGCATGCACCGCGGCGATTGCCGCCTGGAGCGTGTACGGCCCGAACCGGCGCGACGACAGCGCCCGCTGCACCAGCGCGCTCCCCTCGGTGATCAGATCACGGCTCCAGAGCGAGCGGTCCTGGTCGCCCAGCAAGACGAGCTCGCCCGCGGGCGAGGTGCGGGCGGCGCGCCGCGACTCGTGCAGCAGCATCAGCGCCAGCAGACCCATCGCCTCGGGCTCGGGCAGTAGCTCGCGCAACAGCCGTCCCAGCCGGATCGCCTCGCCGGACAGATCGTGCCGCGTCAGGGACGCACCCGATGACGCCGAGTACCCCTCGTTGAACACCAAGTAGACCACGTGGAGCACGGCATCCAGCCGGTCCGGCAGGTCGGCACGCGACGGCACCTGATAGGGAATGCGCGCGTCGCGGATCTTTGCCTTGGCGCGCACGATGCGCTGGGCAAGGGTCGCGGCACCGGTGAGAAAGGCGCGCGCGATCTCTTCGGTCGTGAGGCCACAGACCTCTCGCAATGTCAGCGCGATCTGCGCGTCGGGCGGCAAGGCCGGATGGCAGCAGGTGAAGATCAACCGCAGCCGATCGTCCTCGACGCTCTCCTTGTCCGGTGCGCCGGAGTCGTCGCTCTCGGCGTCCAGTCGGCGGGCAAGCTCTACCAACGAGGCGTCGAACCGGGCGCGCCGACGCAGGCCGTCGATGGCCTTGAAGCGCCCGGTCGAAACGAGCCAAGCCCTGGGGTTGGCGGGTACGCCGTCACGCGGCCAGTGTTCCACCGCCGCAGTGAAAGCATCGTGCAGGGCCTCCTCGGCCAGGTCGAAGTCGCCGAGCAAGCGGATCAGCGTGGCGAGAACGCGGCGCGAGTCGGCGCGGTAGACGGCGTCCACCGTCTCACGCACTCCCGCGCCGGCGGCCGCGTCCTCGCCCACGGGCTACGGTTTGTCGAACACCATGATCGGCCGCACCTCTATGCTGCCCAGGCGCGCCGACGGGATCTTCGACGCCACCTGGATGGCGTCGTTCAGGTCCCGGGCGTTGATGAGGTAGAACCCGCCCAGCTGCTCCTTCGTCTCGGCAAACGGACCGTCGGTCGCGGACATCTTGCCGTTGCGGACCCGCACGGTCGTTGCCGTGTGGATCGGCTGCAGCGCCTCCCCGGCGACGTAGTGGCCGCTCTTCCGGATTCCCTCGCTGAAGGCGTAATACTCGCCCATGAACGCGTCCGACTCGCTCTTGGACATGGCGCCCAGCTTCTTCTCTTCATCGTAGATCAGGCACAGGTACTTCATGGCTCCCTCCCGCATCGTCGTGGAACGACCCGTGGACGCCAGATAGTCGTTCGGGGCAATCGGAAATCGACAGCGGCCAAACGCCCCGGGCAAGATCGCCACCCCGATCCGCCACGGGTCGCCTTGCGCCGTGGCGCGGTCCCCGCGATCATGCGACACGATCATCCCATGACCACCTCCCACGTCGCTGCGACCGTTCCGCTTCCGCCGCCGGTCGCCCGTCCCCAGGACGCGCAGCTGCGCCAGGACGTGCGCTGGCTCGCGGCCACGCTGGGCCGGGTCGTCGGCCGGCTGGCGGGAGAAGACACCTTCCACGCCGTCGAAGAGTTGCGCCGGGCCTGTCGGGCCCGCCGGCTCGGCGTCCCGGGGGCGCCGGACCTGGACGCGCTGCTCGCGCGCACCCGGTCGCTGCCGCCGGAGACGGCGCGTCTCACGGCCCGCGCGTTTACGGTGTTCTTCATCCTTATCAATGCCGCGGAACAGGCACACCGGGTCCGGCGCTCCCGCCAGGACGATCTGGCCGCGGCGCAGCGCGGATCGGTGCGCTGGTCGCTGCGGCGCCTGCGCGAGGCGGGCCAGAGCGCCGACGAAGTCACGCGTGCCCTGCTCACGCTCGACGTGCGGCCGGTGCTCACGGCGCATCCCACCGAGTCCGCCCGGCGCACGATCCTCGATCTCCAGACGCGTCTGGCGGAGGGCCTGTTGGCGCGGGACGGGGCGCCGGAGCCCCAGCGCCGCGCCATTGAGGGCCGTCTCGAGGGCGAAGTGGAGCTCCTTTGGCTCACGGAGGAAGTGCGGCGCGACCGCCCATCGGTCATGGACGAGGTGTCAAACGCCCTCTGGTACCTCGAGGACCGGCTCCTGGAGGCCGCGTCGCGCGTGCGCGAGCGGCTGGTCCAAGCCTTCGAGGACGAGTTCGGCCGGGGGCTCGCCGCCGTCACACCGCTGAGCATGGGCAGCTGGGTCGGGGGCGACCGCGACGGCAACCCGTTCGTCACGGCGGAGATCACGCTCGCCGCGGCGCGCAGCGCCCGCCGCGCGGTGCTGGGCCACTACGCGCGCGCGCTCGCCGACCTCGCGGCGCGGCTCTCCGTGTCCGAGCGGCTTGCCGCGGTCTCACCCGAGCTGCGGGCCTCGCTCGAGCGGGATCGCCAGGATCTGCCGGCGGTGTGGGAGCAGAATCGGCGCCGCAACGCCGACGAGCCGCTGCGCCTGAAGGTCAGCTTCATGCGGGCCCGGGTCGAGGCCGATCCTCCGGGGTACGCGTCCCCGGGGGAGCTGGAGCGTGATCTCAAGCTGATTGCCGACAGCCTGGATGCCGTCGGTGCCGGGCACGCGCAACGCGCGCTGGTGGAGCCGCTGCTGGCCCAGGTCCGCGCCCACGGTTTTCATGGTTACCGCCTGGACGTGCGCGAGGACGCCTCCGTCCACACCCGGGCGCTCGACGATCTCACCGCAGCCGTGGGGCTCGGGCGTCTGGACGGCGCGGCGATCCGCCGGGAGCTGGCCGGCCGCCGCCCCCTGCACACCCCGCACATCACCCTGGGGGCGCCGACCGACGGGACCTTGGAGGTGTTTCGCGCGATGCGGGCCATCCAGGACGAGATCGGGATGGCCGCGGCCTCGACCTACATCGTCTCGCGTACGCGCTCCGCCGACGACCTGCTGCGCGTGCTGCTCCTGGCGCGTGAAGGAGGGCTCGTGGACCTGGCGCGCGAGCCCGCGGTCTCCCGCCTCGATATCGTGCCGTTGTTCGAGACCCTGGAAGACCTCGAGCAGGCGCCGCTCGTCGTGCGCTCGCTGCTCGGCGACCCGCTCTGGCAGCGACACCTCGCCGCCCGCGGGCGGCACCAGGAGGTGATGCTGGGCTACTCCGACTCCGCCAAAGACGCCGGACTCCTCCCGTCGGCATGGGCCCTGTATCGCGTGCAGGAAGACGTGGCGCGGGCCTGCGCCGACGCCGGCGTATCATGGACGCTGTTCCACGGCCGCGGCGGTACGGTCGGGCGCGGAGGGGGCTCGCCGGTCGCGCGGGCGCTCACCGCCCTTCCTCCGGGGACGGTGCACGGCGAGATCAAAATCACCGAGCAGGGCGAGATCGTTTCCCAGAATTT
>WNFP01000631.1_pt1 | contig 35116 bp, 25 predicted proteins | sample 5400201 | NCBI WGS metagenome assembly WNFP01 (sample SAMN13153355, study PRJNA577476) | soil metagenome | isolation source: 115 cm saprolite under Madrone tree | place: USA:California | collected 2016-06-14 | reverse complement strand
GTTTGGAAAAACGCGACCGTCTGTGACTTGGGGTGGTGGTTCCGGGGCAGGCGGAGGCAACGGCGCAACTATATGCAACGGCATCGTGGTTACGTGACCCCAGACTGCGAACAGGACGATGGTTATCATCACTGCGTGTGCGGTAAGAGAAGCGACGACGGGTAAGCGCAAATTCATCGGGGACACTGGTGCCAACATCAGGCATGCATCAATAGAGGTAGTCGCGCGCACTCGGAGCACGTCCCCAAGTACGTCGCACACGTCTCTAAAAGAGGGAGAGATGTCGTCGAGAAGCGCATCAAATTCAGCGGCATAACGGTTGCGCCATGCTGGCGGGTACAACCTGGCCGCCCAACGGATCAAGGTTCTCATGCTTCTCTCATTCGTCGGTTTCCGGTCCGAACAACTTGTCCCAACAGCGCCAGCTGTTCCTTCAAATGCTGACTACCCGCCGCGGTGATCCGATACGGCTGCCTGCGAGCCTCGGATTTGACAGCTCGAATCCAGCCGCGTTGCTCAAGACGGCAGATCGCGCCATATAACGTGCCCGGACCGAGCCGAATGCCCGCGAAGACGTGGATATCTTCCATGATTGCGTAGCCGTGCTTATCCCCATCGGCTAGGCTTGCGAGAATGAGAATGGTTGGATCTTGCATGGTTACTACGCCTTGCGTAATAACGTACCGCGTAGTAGCCTGCTCGTCAAGCCGAGGATTGCCAGTCGGCCTGTCAGGTACTACTTCGCTCGTGTCGATTCCCCGGGCCAACTCGTAAAGACGCAAACCATAGCGACCAAAGCGGCTTTCGAGCGTCGATAAGTCTATCCGTCGCAGACCGGCGACCGTTTGCACTTCAAGGTTCTTCAGCTTTTCTTCCGTGACTGTGCCCACTCCAGGTAGACGACCCACGGGCAGCGACAGCAAAAATGAATCTACTTCTCTCGGTTGTATGACAAAGAGTCCATCCGGTATTTTCCAGTCCGAAGCAATCTTCGCGAGGAATTTGTTCGGCGCTACGCCTGCCGATGCCGTCAGGCTCAGTTCCGACCGGGTTTGTTCGCGAATCGTGCGTGCCACTTGTGTGCCGGTAGGCAAGCCAGTCTTGTTCTCCGAAACGTCGCGATAGGCTTCGTCGACTGACAACGGTTCAATCAAGTCGGTGTGGCGTTCGAAGATTTCGTGCGCCTGACGGCAAGAAGATTGCGTTGGGGCACAGACGTTCGGCTCGAACTGCGGGCACAGCAGAACGCACGCCGAACTTTCGCGCTTCATACGAAGAGGCGCGCCACGCGACAACGACGGGTTGGCCACGAAGCTGAGGATCGTCCCACCGCTCTACGGACGCATAAAACGCGTCCATGTCGATATGAATGATCTTGCGAACTGTCATCTGACAAACCCATCTTATTCCGGGGTCCAGGCGAGTGCGAGCGTTTGCTTATTTGTCCAGCGTTTGTTTTCCTAAAGAACGCGATGCAAAGAGAAATGCGAGCGCGCTTGGACTCGTTACCCACGACAGAAGGGTCATTCATTGAGCCAATGCAGTGTCTCTCGGTATCGAAGCTGCCTAAGGGAAATCAGTGGATTTGGGAGATCTTATGTGGTCCGCCACATAAAGTTTCTGTGGCGTTCGGCGTTATGTGGCGCTGAGGATGCGGGGCCAGCGAGGAAGACGCACGGAACCGCCACCGACGCCGCATAATTCCCATCAGAAGATCCGGCTGAGGGGAAGTCCGCGTATGCCCTGATCGGCAAACCCTCCCCAATTGGGTTCTCTCAGGTTTGCCTGTCGTCCGGTCAGAATTGGCGGACACAAGCCGAACTTACCAGGCACCGGGAATGGAAAGCGATGCTCGCTGGAAGGCTCGGCGCCAAACTGTCAGTGGATTCGCTCCAGTGAATTGAGTTGCGCTTGCGCCTGCGCTCTCTCATTCTTTTCATTGGCACCTAACCGCGCAAGCCAATCTTTCGTCCGGACAATGGCCATTTCACGGTTTCCAGCCAAATAGTGCAAGAGCGAAGCGAGATAAAAGGTCCTTGACGGAACTTGCCAATCCGGGTCGGCGGGTCTAGGCCAAACACGGGCAATGAGTTCCCGTTGTTCTGGCGAAAGCGGTTCAAAGACGTCGATCAAGTGTTTGTGTTCACGAATTGCGATTTCGTGCTTTTCAACTAAAAATGAGGCTTTACCCCATTCTCGAAACCAGGGAAGCGCAAAACGTCTTACTCCGTTAAGAGCCTCCGGCAGCGATTCGGGTCGCCACCAGTTTTCGTTGCGAACATGTAAGTAGATCCCATCGGGGCGAAGAGCGCCCATAACGAGCACCTGCCAGACGGAATCTTGCGCAAACGGGCTCTTAATTAAGACCGTGGGGTGGATCATGTACGTCTCGGAGCGCAAGTTTCGTTTGAGCGAGATTGTGAAGTGGAGCGGCTGGTCTATCGTTTCCTTCAATTGGAACATGATGTCACGATAGAAAAATCCCATGGCTTTTAATTCTGGTTTCCAGTTTTTGATAATTTCAGTTTTGCCCAAGCTCACTCCAAACCCCTGTAAATCTCTCATAACCAAACTTACGCCACGAGTAGAAGAGGCTTTGCCGCCCCTGAAGCGCATCTCGTCAGTGCTTGATTTTTTGACGAGATGCCGACTTGGGGGTACTACCCGAGAATTACTTCCGGAGTGCCGAGAATCGGCGAATTAAGGATTCCCGCGTTGTGGATTCTGGCGTTGTGTTGACAGATTCGCCGATCCCTCGTCACACTCCGACACATTCGGGCCAAAAGCTTAGGGCCCGTTGCACGGTCCGAAAGCGAGTCCCGCCGATGTATACCGCGTCATTGAAAGAAGGGGGTTTCGAGCCATGAAGAACATCGTTCTCGTCCACGGTGGCTTTGTTGACGGCGCTGGCTGGGAGGGCGTCTACAAGATCCCGACATGCACCCATCGTCCGCCATTCAACGTCGCTGCACAGTCCGCTGTCGCTAACGCTTATTACCACATTATCCCTTGGACCGTGCCACTAGGACCAGGAGGTTAGTGGTTCAAGTCCAATCGTCCCGGTTGATTCCCGTTCTCCGTTTTCTTCTTAATGATCGCGTCATAATCTCATCGCGGGATGCTTTTCCATATCCACGTTCCGTTGTCTGTTTTCTCCGTTTTCATCGGGAACTTTTCTGATTTGTGCCACAAGAGCCATTTCGGTCTGTAGGTCACAACAATGAACATTTCTGCTTGGATTTCTGGTGCTTGCATATTGTCCAGCTTGCTTGCGATTGCTCGTGCACAAGGAATTGTCATTGTGTGTCCCGGAAACAAGATTTCGGCAAGGGACTCAGGTAGATACACCGTGGTTGGACCCAAGTGTCTGTTTCTGGGAGGAGGGATGTCGAGGCGCATGACCTCACATACAGCTTTCACGTCGTAAAGAGGCAATGAACCTTCATTGGAGAGAGAAAACATAGTTGCCAACAGGTCGTTAGGACGCGATGAACCAGCAACGTCCATGGATAGCTTGGGCAGATTGCTTAGCACAAATCCAGGCACGATTAGAATTAGGACGGCTATCCCTACAACGCATTCCAAAATTCGTATTATTAGCCGCCTTTTTGGTGTGGGCTGCGGATCTTGCATTTTTATATCTAATCTACGTCCAGCGTCAGCGCTCACGGCATGCTGTACACCTTCCACGTATCGGTGTTAGACATCGGCATGCCGACAGTCTTGGGGCAGTACCTAGACGGCACCTAGGTACAGTTGCGACCTGTCCAAAGCCCCCCTAGAATCATGCATCCTCTAAGGATCGGTGTCCAGCAACAGCCCTCTTTCCAAATTATTAGCGTGCCTTCGAAGGAGGCGCATTCATGAACAAGGCAATTTTATGTCTTGTATCGGTCGTTTGTTTCGCTGTTCTTGGCGGTCGGATGTGGTGGCGGCACGAGTTCGTCACAAGCCCCTCCCGCACACGAATATGACCCAAGCCACGTTGACGATGCACGACAATCCCCCCATGGGCGTGACCGTGCTCTCATTTGAGATTGAGGTGACCGGTGCTGCTCTTCAACCCAGCGATTCCAGTAAGCAGCCGGTTTCCATTCTCAGCGAGCCCGAGGACATTGAGCTTGAACATCTGCAAACAGAGTCGGCACTTTTGGCGAGCAAGAGAACCAGTCTTCGTCGTCTTAGGATGCCGAAAGAGCCGTGCCTTGAAGCGAAAGATTGATGGACCGCCGCCGTCCTTGTTCTCATGTGTTGCCTTTAGCTAGATTGTATCTATTCGTATCTCAGCGCGGCCATTGGGTCAACGCGCATCGCCCGCCGCGCGGGGAACCAGCAGGCGAGCAGCGCAATTCCCAACTGAGTCGACGTGACGCCGATCAGAGTGACTATATCCATAGGGCCAACGCCGTAGAGTTGGCTCGCAATAAGAAAACTCACACCGAGGCCGAATATTGATCCGATTGCGGCTCCGCCCAAAGTCATGCTTATTCCTTGCTTCAAAACAAGCTTGAGAATGCTTCGCGAGTTCGCACCAAGGGCCATTCGGATACCCATCTCGCGCGTGCGCTGCGCCACAAGGTAGCCCATCAAACCGTAGAGCCCGAGGGAAGCGAGAGCCAATGCCAAGCCGCCGAAGATACTTAGCAGGATGGTCCCCATGCGGACCAGCAGCAGTGAGTCCGCAAGATGTTCGTCCATGGTTTGCACATCAAAGACGGTAAGGGTTGAACGAAGCGCGACCAATTCCCGGCGCAGAGTGTCGAGAAGCCGCTCGGGGGGAATAGTCGTTCGGACATGAAACGTCAATTCCGAACTGTTGCCGTCGCTTTGGTCAAGCGGAAAGTAAACGAAAGGCAAAGACTCTTCGCCGAGGCTGTCATATTTGCCCGTCTTGACAACGCCAATGACTTGAAACGATCGCCCAGCCACGTTCTGTATGCCTTCACCAAGTGGCTCTTGATTCGGCCATAATCTCTTCGCGAGAACTTCATTGACAATGGCTACGGGTGCGGCACCGTTGCGATCTTGTAGCCCAAATACGCGCCCACGCAGCAGCGGAATATGCATGGTGTCAAAATAACTCGGGCTTACCCGGTTCGAGCCTACGAAGAGTGGCGTTTGCGCATGCGCACCGCCGCCAGAGTAAGGCAGGATTTGCTCACGAACGCTGCTCAGTCCCATGGGAACTCGCGACGCAACGGCAACTGCTTCCACCCCCGGGACCCCGCTCAATCGCTCCGTGGCTTGCTGTATGAACTCCTTGCTTTGTTCGGGAGAATAGCCTTGCATTTTAGGATTGACAGACAAAAGAGCGAGATTGCTGGGATTGAAACCCAGATCGATAGAACGAAGTTTGAAGGTGCTGCTAAGAAATATGCCCGCGCACATCAACAACATCAGCGACACCGCCACCTGCCCTACCATGAGCCACTTCCGCAGCCGCGCACGCGTTTGCCCCACTGTCTGTGTCTGGTCCGCCCCTTTCAGGCCCTCGTTTGCGTCGGTCCCGGTGGCTCGCAGCGCTGGTGCGAGTCCAAAAACAACCGCCGTAAGAAGGGTAACGAGGATGCTAAATCCAAACACGCGGTAGTCCAGACTCAAGTCAATGACCAGCGGCACACCAATGTTCGGCGTGAATCTAGTTAGGAGCCCCTTGGCCCAGATGGCAAGAAGGAAGCCGAGAGTTCCACCCAATAAAGCAACCACTAGATTTTCTGTCAAAAGCTGTTGAACGAGACGCACGCGGCTCGCTCCGAGCGCGAAGCGAATAGCGATTTCTTTCCTCCTTGTCATTCCTCGAGCCAATAGTAAGTTAGCTAGGTTGTTGCTTGCAATGAGAAGGACGACACCCACCCCTCCCATCAGTAGCCCCACGAAACCGACGACGAGCCCCCGCAGTTCGAACGGCACAGAGGAATTGGGGATCAGGGACAATGGGTGAGCGCGTCTGTTTTCCGTCCAGGCCTCTGGGTACAGCTTCTGAAGTTGGTTCGCTATTACGTTGAACTTCGCTTGCGCCTGTCCGAGTGTTATTCCCGGCCGCAACCGTCCGACGATCATGAATTCTTTGTTTTGCCGCTTCGCGAGAAAGTCTGTATCACCGTTGAGCACCCCCTCCATTAAACCCGGCACGAAAACATCGATTTTCACGACGCTGGCCATCCGCGCGGCCTGCTCCGGCACGACCCCAATCACGCTGTAACTTGAGTTGTTTAACCAAAGCCTTTTGGCGGGGAGATCCTGCATAGCCCCGAACCCTCGCCTCCACAAGCCCTCGCTGATGACAGCTACAAAGTCGTTCCCGGGTTTGCTGTTCTCTTCCGATGGGAATGCACGGCCGACTGTAGGTTTCACGCCCAACACAGAGAAATAATTCTCGCTGACAAGCCCCACATTGATGCGTTCGGTAGCTTGCCCCACCACGAGGTTGGCAGGGAGGGTCGTATAGGCTGCCAGCCCCGATAGCACGTCACCTGACTCCTTGCGATAGTCCATGTAATCCCCGTAGGAATGGTTGCTGAGCCCGTGTCCTTCAGCGTCGCCAAAGAACACGGAGACGAGCTCACCTGGGTTTTCGGCAGGCACCGGCTTTAGTAGGGCGGAGTTCGCCAGGCTGAAGATGGCGGTGCTGGCACCTATGCCAAGGGCTAAGGTGAGGACGGCGACCGCTGTGAAGCTCGGGTTCTTACGGAGTTGTCGAACGCCGTAGCGACAATCGGAGATCACCGAGTGGAGCCAATGCCCAATCCGTTCTTCGCGAACCTGCTCTTTCACCTGCTCGATACCGCCAAGTTCGATCCGTGCCGCACGTTGCGCTTCCGTTAGCGACATGCCCTCGCGAGTGTTTTCTTCGATTAGCAGTTCGACGTGGGAACGAACCTCCTCGTCAAGGTCCACCTCCACACGACGAGTGGAAAAAAGGTTTCGCAGGAAACTTCGGAACTTCACAAAGAGCGGCATTTTGGAACCCTCTACCTCTTACTCCTCTCCACCGCGCGGCGTTGGACGCTTCGAAAAAGCGAAAATCTCCTACGCGTGCTCTCCGCAACTTCTGGAGGCTACAATTCGTTGTGCTTCTCAGCGTCCCGGCCATACTCGTATGCGGGCTCTGCGAGCGCCAGAGTAGCTCGACCTCTGTCGCCAACGCGGCTGCACAAACGCTACGCCATCTCGAGCCCATTTTCATCCTTCGTTGTGACCCCGCAGGGGCCATGATTTACTCGTAGCGCAACGCCACCATGGGATCGACATGTGCGGCGCGCCGCGCCGGCATGTAGCAGGCGGCGAGCGCGACGAGCGCGAACAGAATCGCAATGACCGCGAACGTCAACGGGTCATTCGGACCTACGGCATAGAGCAAGCTGCTCATGAACCGGGTAAGGGCGAACGAGGCGCCGATGCCAACGAAAACGCCGGTCGCCACGATCTTGAAGCCGTCGCCAAGGACCAGCTGCAGCACGTCCTGCCGCTGCGCACCTAAAGCCATGCGCAAACCAAACTCGTGGGTGCGCTGGCTAACGGCATAGGCAATCATTCCGAAGATGCCGATGGCTGATAACAGTAGGGCCAAACCTGCGAACGATCCGACCAGAAGGAGACTAAGCCGTCGCGGCGCGAGTGCTCGGAATAAGGCATCGTTCATTGTCTGCATCATGTCAATCGGTTGATCAGACCGAAGCGAGTGGACAAGTGCGCGAACTGTTCCCGCAAGCGAGGTGGCTGGGCCGATGGTTCTAATGAATAGATTAAAGCCCGCAAAGGCATGGTTCGTTTCATCCTGCAGATAAGGTGTGTAGAGGGCTGGTTCAACAGGCAGGTCGAGCCCCTTCTGTTTTACATTTGCAACGATCCCGACGACCTCGCGGAAGCGCGGCGCACCAGTGATGTTTCGTCCTGCTCCGACATAGTCCACGGCAATCTGCATGCCGATCGGATTCTGGCCGGGCCAGTAGGATTCCGCTAATGCTTGATTCACGATCACGACGGCAGGAGCGTTCGCATCATCGTGCACGTTGAAGAACCGCCCATTCACGAGGCGGGCTCCAATCGCCTTGAAGAAATCTGAGCTGATCCAGCAAGCCTCCACAGTCGGAACGTTCAATGGGTCATTCGGCCGATCATTGAAAACCAGCGTGGCCGAGGGCGCATATACGCCGGGCATGCACTTCCCTAGTGCTGCCGCGCTCACTCCTGGAAGTTCAGATGCCCGCTCGACCAACTGAGGGAAGAAGAGTCGGCCGGCGCGCCAATCGTCATTGCGCAAATACGTTGCCAGGAGATGGTCGGGGCGGAAGCCAGGGTCGAGAAGTTCTGCCTGCCGGAAGCTTCGCAGGAGCAAGCCGGCCGCAACGGATAGCACAACTGCCAGGGAAATTTCCGAAACCAGCAACAAACGGGAACGCGACCCTCCAACACTTCCGGCTTCCTGCCGCCCTGTCTTCATTCTGGCGATGAGATCAAGTTTCGAAAACGCGGTGGACGGCGCGAGGGCAACAAGCAAACCTGTGAGGACGGTGATGAACAAGGCGAAAAACAACGCGGAGACGTCGACGCCGATGGAAGCACTTCGCGGAAGGGTGCTTACGCGGTCAAACAGCCTGACACTACCCCACGCAAGTATCAGCCCCGTGATGCCGCCGAGGGTTGCGAGAATCAGGTTTTCGGTGATGAATTGCCTTATCAGGCGGCCTTTGCCTGCTCCCAGACTGACGCGTACGGCAATCTCCGATTGTCTCCTTCTACTTTTGGCAAGCAAGAGATATGCGACGTTCGCGCACGTAATTAGAAGAACTAGCGCGACCGCAGCCATCACGATCTGAAGTTGGGATCTCACATTTCGCGTGAGTTCATCCTTGAGAGGAACGAGATGCACCGAAACTTCCGGTGATTCTCCCGGTCCTCGGTGCAAGATCGTAGTTAATTCCTGTTCGGCTTGCTCGCGTGTAACGCCGGGTTTGAGCCGTCCCACAAGATTCAAGAACCTGTTCCCTCTCATCCGCATCCATCGGAAGTCAGGAACCATCTTTGCCCAAATATCTGTCTCCGGAAAGAGATCCGGGACGGGCGGCATTACACCGATAACCGTCTGGGCCGTGCCGTCCAGGTTTAGGACGCGACCAATCACATGAGGATCGCTACCGAGCTGTTCCTTCCAGAAGCGATGCGAAATAACCACTTGTACGCCATCCGCGTGATACTCCTTGGGCTTGTACAGGCGTCCCAGGTAGGGCGTCACCCCGAGCATCGGAAAGAAATCATAGGATATGGCAGTGCAGTTCACGGTGCGCGCTTCGCCCTGCCCAGTCCATGCGTAGGTCCAGCCCGACAACATACTGGCCATATATTCGAACGAATGGCTTTGATCTTTGTAGTCTTCAAACTCCGGCATAGAAGCGCCAATTCTATCTGCTTGCCCCTTCTGCACCGCCCATATCGCAAAGAAGCGCTCTGAGTCCTGAAAGGGCAAGGGCCGCAACAGCACACTTTCGACTACACTAAAGACGGCCGTATTCGCGCCTATGCCAAGCGCAAGGGTAAGGATGGCAACGGCGGTGAAGCCGGGATTCCTGCGGAGTTGCCGAACACCAAAGCGGCAATCAGACATCACTGAGTGGAGCCAATTGCCAATCCGTTCCTCCCGAACCTGTTCTTTTACCTGCTCGATACCACCAAGTTCGATGCGCGCGGCCCGTTGCGCTTCTTTTGGCGACATTCCCGCGCGAATGTTTTCTTCGGTTAGCAATTCCAGGTGGGAACGGACCTCCTCGTCGAGGTCCACCTCCACACGTCGAACTGAAAAAAGATTCCGCAGGAAACTTCGGACCTTCAGAAAGGTCGGCATGTTAGGTACCCCTACGACGCTTCCAAAGCCTGACCGATGGCCAAAGAAATGCGGCCCCAGCGCTTGGTTTCGGCTTCGAGTTGTCGCTGTCCAGCCCTGGTCAGGCGATAGTATTTCGCGCGGCGGTTGTTTTCGGATTCTCCCCAAAAGGAGGAAATCCAACCTTCTTCCATTCGGTGTAGTCCGGGAAAGAGCGAGCCTGGCTTCACCACAAAAGTGCCGCTTGTAATCTGCTGGATTCTACGGGAGACTCCCGGCCCGAGCATTTCGCCTGCGACAAGCGATGTTGAGATCAGCAGGTCCAAAGTGCCTTGCAAAAGGGTTGTCGGTTCGGAGGGCAAGCTATTCTCTCCTATCGAGGCTCTATAGGGATGCTACTCGCCTACATATAGAATGTCAATAGGAGCTGCGAGACGGACCAGGTGCTAGGCCTTTTCGTTGGTGTGAGAGTGCGGGTCATGCATAATACCGTGGGGAGTCGAAGCAAGATCATCTGAATTTTGGCAAAAAAGAAAGTTCCCGCCGCCGTGAAGCTTGGACGGAAGGGTGGGAAGCAGATCGCCGAGCGAGGGCCTGAATACTTCAGGCAGTTGCAAGCTCGACGAAAGAAGCATAAGGGCGGTCGTCCTCCCAAGTCCAAGAAATCCCACTGAATAGTCCGGGAGGACATTCTCCACCCCGATGGTCGGATTGTGCGGAAGCGTAGGGGACGATATCTCGGCAGTTTGGCGGAACTTCCTACGAAGACGCTTGCCAAACGGAAGCTCGCCGAGATTGTTGCGGAGTTGAATGATGTGGACTACAAACCGCGGGCGGGTGGTGACAGTGGCACAGTTCGTTGAGAATAAATACAGGACCCTCATTTTGCCTGTTCGCAAACCTACGACACGGCGCGGGTATGAGGTTGTCTTGCGACAACATGTTCTCCCTGAGCTGGGAACCATCCAGCTCGCCGAGGCGACCCCGGAGAGAGTCCAGTCCTTCATCAATTGTAAAGCGGGAAGCATGGCTTGGAATACCCTAAGGAATATTAGGACGGTAGCCGGTGCCATCTTCGCGGCAGCAGTAAAGTATGGGTATCTTAAGTCCAATCCTGTTCGATCTGTGGAGTTGCCACCGGAACCAGTTAGACTACTACCGTTGCTTCCGAGTGACGAGCAACTGCAGCGTCTGCTTGACGAACTCCCCGAACCGTACCGTACAATGGTGTGGTTGGTTTGTATCAGCGGCGTTCGTTTAGGCGAACTGCTTGCCCTTCGCTGGCGCGCGGTAGACTGGGACCGCACTTGCTTTTGGGTAGTAGAGGCCGTAGATCGAAAGAAGTTCTACTCGCCCAAAACGCACCGTAGCCGTCGTCCGATTCTTCTTGCAGACGAGGATATGAAGCGGCTGACCGAGTTTCGGCAGCGGACTCCTACGGCGGGCGACGATGACTGGCTGTTTTTGAACAAATGCGGAACTGGTCCGATTCACGCCGACAAGGCGCTCGAAAAGCTCCAGGCCACAGCAAAGACAGTCGGCATTTCCTACATCACCTGGCATCTTCTTTGTCACTGGCATACGACAGTGCTGCATGACGAGGGAGTTCCGATGAAGGCGGCACAGGATCGACTCGGACACGCTGATGCACATACGACAAAGAAGCACTACGTTCACCTGTCACGGGGAGCGGAGCGGCAAGCGGCAGATGCTGTGTCGCGGCATTTTCGAAACTCTGGGGATGGGACTTGGTCCGAATTTGGCAGAAAGTCGGGCGTACAAGGTAGTGCAGTGGCAGTAAGTAGTTGAGTTATCAGGAACGGCGCGGTACCCAAGTGGCCCAAGGGAGAGGTCTGCAAAACCTCCATTCGTGGGTTCGAATCCCACCCGCGCCTCCAGATCTTATAGGTGCGATGATCAGTTAGGGCGTCGGTCTTTTCCGTGTCCCCCCCGTGTGCCCTGCATTTGAAGAGCAATGACTGGGTCGCGGCTCCAAGCACTCGCCAAATCCGCCTGGGAATGGACCTCAAAAACCCTGCGAATGGCCGGTTTTGTGTGCCCATACGTCGAGTTTTATGGCAGAAAAACTTGACAGATTGTCGGTGCGTGGTCAAGCAGTAATACCGCTCAATTGGGGCAATGGGAAAGCAGGTCTCCAATCAGCGGCCGCATTCGATCACTTATCTCGCGTCGTACAAGAGGTCGTCGCTGGGATGACTGGTCGACTACAATGGCAATCCGCTTTTTGCCAGAAGTTCTTGAAAACTGTAATCGCCGCGTAGCGGGTCGAGTGTGGTTATCAGTCCCGTCCTTGCGGGCCTGGGAATGTCGATGGTGGGCTCTACCCTACGGAAGCGGCACAAGAAGGCGATGCAAATAGAGAGCTTTGGTTATGGCTTCGCATTTGCATTCTGAATGGCCCTCGTCCGCTTCTTCTTTGCCAAGGGAACATAGGGTTCTACATGGCTGACAAACTTATCGGGAGTCGGTTCTTGCTGAAGTCGCATCTATTGACCCAAATGTTGCCGTTCCCGAGATCTTAGACTTAACCCGTGCCCTTGACCGAGTCGATTCCTGCCAAAGTCGGCACAAGAAAAAATGTAACCAACGGCTACTGCCGCCAGTAATATCATTTAGAAGCCGGCATGAAACTCAAAGGAAATTGGATGAAGTGCCTGTTGATTTCTAGAGAGGCCAAGCCATGAAAACGCTCTTCATCGCGCTTCGCGCCGTATTGTTCAGCACCGGATTCATTTTTCTATGGGGCTGGGTCGCGCTGAGCCTGCACCGCCGCTATGACACGACCTTTGGCTTGGCCTTTTCCGGCTGGACGCCCGCTTTGGGCATCGTCCTGATGGCTGCCGGTGGAACTCTGGCCTTCGCCTGCGTAGCGATGTTCGTCACCCGCGGCGAAGGCACGCCCGCGCCAATGGACCCGCCGCGCAGGTTCGTAGCCGCTGGTCCGTACCAGTTCGTGCGCAATCCGATGTATATCGGCGGTTTCCTCGCGCTCGCAGGCTTCGGCTTGTACGAACAGTCGCCCGCCATTCTGTTCTTCGCTCTGCCGTGGCTTCTACTCGTGCATCTCTTCGTGATCTTCTACGAAGAGCCGCATCTCCGCACTACATTTGGCTCGCCCTACGACGCCTATTGCTGTTCGGTGCGCCGCTGGCTGCCTCGTCGCTAGTCGTTGTGCCAATTGATATCCTGTAAGGCGAGTAACCACTGCAATAACCATCGGACCAGACGGGGCAATTTACATTTCCAACTTCGGCGCAGCACTGCCGGGCCTGGGCCAGATTATTCGGGTGGAAATTACGGTTTAGGCTTAGACTATCGGGGTTGCTTTAACGCAACCCTATCTAACATTCTCGAGGTATACGCAAACTGTTTGTCCTGTGCACGTCGGCTTAGACATGCTGGAAGTAAAAGTATGGTCCGCTACCCGGAAGTTGGACGGAAAAGGTGTTCGCGGAAGTCAGTTTTGCACCACTTTCATGCACAATACGTTCACCCGGCATCAGGGGTTCACCTCAACCTGCTGTGTCCAAAATGTGTCCAAGCCAAGACGGAGTCGGACGCAAGTGGTGACTGGAATTCTTTCTCGCAATCAGAGGACCGTGGTGTATAAGGGTTGCCGGCTGGGCGAGAAAAGTGGAAATCCCGCCTGAGGAACATACGGAGGAAAACGAAATGAACAAATCATTGGTCGTGTCGGGTCTCGGGGCTTTGCTCATTGTCGTGGGGTCGGGTGTTGTGCAGGCTCAGAAAGCCTCGACAGGGAACACCAGGAGGAAAGTCATCTATGTGGCTGCAGGTAACGCGACGTACAAGCAGATGCCAACGGAAAAGGCTTCCATGGCAGTCCTTTGGGGTGACCCGGACAAGGGCGTCCATGGGACGTTCACGAAATTCGAGCCAGGGTTCGATGCGGGAATGCACACTCACACGAGCGATGTCTGGATCGTCGTTATCAAAGGTGCTTACCTATATAAAGATGAAGCGGGCGAAAAGCGTGTCGGGCCGGGAGATTTCCTTCGAGTTCCGGGTGGCCACAAGCATTGGAGCGGCGGTGACAAGACGGAAGGCGCCCTCTTTTATGAGGAGGCGTCAGGAAAGTTCGACAGCATACCTGTGAAGTAGAGGTACCAGCAAAATCTCTTGGTCGACAAGAACCCTATTGCGGAACGCAAACTCAAACCCTGAAAGTGAATCCTTTCAGGGTGTTTGCTGTCCGTGAAAGTGCAACTCATTTTGTTGCACGCTGATGACCGGCGACGTTGCCCAAGAATTTTCAGCAAGCCTGAAAACGCACTCTAATTGCAGAAATGAAATCGGGCTAGGCCCGCTAATGCCACTTTGGAACTTAGCCCTGGTGAAAACTCCGGATAAATGATCCTTCCCAAAGAACGTTCCAAGTGAAATTAGTTGCGCAAGCCACGACTTCCTAGAATGGGACCCGGTTCGCGAGCTGCCACGAGAACGCGTTTGCGCCAGATAACCATGGCCATATCCCGACAAAGACGTCCCAGAAAAAACTCGAATGCCATTGGAAACAATGGAGGTAGCATTCCTAGCGCAACAGCCGCTAGTGAATGAGGAGGAAGAATGTCGTTCCGAGATCTGGCATTCGCCGGCCGAACACTGCGAAAGAGTCCCGTCTTCGCACTCACTGCCGCACTAACCATTGCCCTGGGCGTCGGCGCGAGCACCGCCATCTTCAGCGTCACCAACGCCGTGCTGCTGCGTCCACTTCCGTATCAAAATCCCCGTGAGCTCGTGATCGTCCCCACCGACATGCGCAATCGCGGCGTCAAGGACTTCCCCTTTTCCAACGCAAATTTTATCGATTTGCGCGAAGCGACTAGAAACGAATTCCAAGGCCTGGCGGGTGTCTTCACGTTCCCCTTCACGTTGACCGGCGAGGACGGCATGCCAGAACGAGTCCACATGGGCTTCGTGACGACGAACTACTTCCAGCTAGTAGGGGCGAGGATTGCGTTCGGCCGCGATTTCTCCGACGAGGACGGACAACCGCAGCCACCCCCGCCGGCGCCAGGGACTCAATTGGCAACGCCCCCCCAGCGCCTGCCGATTATGGCGATCATTAGTTACGAATACTTCCAGCGCCGGTTCGGCTCGAATCCGGCTGTACTCGGCCAATCCTTAAACAAGGGGAAGCCCTTTAGTCCGCGAATCGTCGGAGTCCTCGCGCCGCACTTTCAGATCTACTTCCCGCACTCCGCAGATTTGGAAGCCGCGCCCGAGATCTGGATTGCCAATCGCCTCGGTTACGACGCCGCGCAACGAAATGCGGTTTCGATGCGCGTAATCGGCAGATTGAAACCCGGCGTGACGATCGGACGCGCTCAAGCTGCCGCCGATCAAGTCGCCGCAGAGGCGCGGAAAAACTTTATGATCGAGAACACCGCGGGCTACGCAATCCGCGTGGAGCCTATGCGGCAGCATCTCGTCTCCGAAGTGCGCCCTGCAATTCTCGCGTTGATGGGGGCCGTCATTTTTCTTTTGCTTATTGCCTGCGCCAACGTGGCTAACCTTTTGTTGGTGCGAGCTTCTTTGCGCCAACGCGAACTTGCAGTTCGCTCCGCTCTGGGCGCCAGCTGGTGGGACCTCGCCAGCCAGATCCTTTCCGAGGCATTGCTACTCGCCACCATCGGGGCCTCAGGCGGTCTCGGCATAGCCTGGCTCGGAATTCACGAACTGCTGGCCATCGCTCCAGCGCATCTCCCGCGCCTCGATACGATCCGAATTGATTCGACTGTGCTGATCTTCACTGTAATCTCGAGCCTCGTGGCCGCCGCAATCTTCGGCATGGCTCCGGCGTGGCGCGCTGCCCGTCCAGACGTAATGATCGTTCTGCGCGGCACCAGCCGGAGCGAAGGCCTCGCCAGCGGCGGTTTCTCGCGCAAGATCGTCGTCGGCCTCGAAGTCGCCCTCGCTTACGTACTTCTCATCGGCTCGGGACTTATGGTCCGCACCTTTCTCGAATTGCAGCGCATCGATCCCGGGTTCAATCCTCATGGCCTACTCACGTTTCAGGTTCAGTCCGATCGGTTTCTCCAGAAGCCGGAAGAACGAGCCGTCGCTATTCGCCAGCTCGAAGACCGGCTGCGCGCCATCCCCGGCGTTCAAAGCGCGACCGCCGCAAATCCATTTCCGCTCACTGGTGGCTTCAGCCCGATTCGTTGGGGCACCGAAGAAGCGCTCGCCTACGCGAGCAAATACAAGGCAGTCGATCCCCTAATCGTGCTTCCCGGCTACTTCGAAACCATGGGCACATCTCTGATCGAGGGCCGCACCTACAACGACCAAGACAACCAGCCAGGTCACACCGATGTCGTTGTTGATAAAATGTTGGCCGATCGCGCGAATCCAAGTCAATCGGCCGTCGGCAAGCGCATTCTTATCCGCATTCAAACGCCCGAACCCGTATGGGTCGACATCATCGGCGTGGTCGCCCACGAACGCGGTGTATCGTTGAGCGAGCCCGGGCGCGAGCAGGTTTATCTTACCGATGCGTACGTTGGCTCCGGAGCCGCCGATCACTGGGCTCTCCGAACTGGAACCGACCCATCGAAATACGCGAACGACGTTCGCGCTGCAATCAAGGAATTCGACTCGCACCTCCTGCTCACCGACATGCAGCCCATGGACGCTGTAATGGAAAAGGCACAAGCCGGCACGCGATTTTCTTTGCTCCTCATCGGAGTGTTCGCGGTAATCGCAGCGTTGCTCGCGGGCGTCGGACTCTACGGCGTGCTTGCGACCATCGTGCGACAGCGTACCGCGGAAATCGGCATTCGCATGGCCTTGGGTGCTCAGCCCGGCAACATTTTCCAACTGGTTGTCGGCCAGGGACTGCGTCTTACTGCCATTGGCATCGCCGCCGGTCTGATTGCAGCTTTCGTCCTCACCCGCGGGATGACGACGATGCTAGTTGGCGTTAAGGCGACCGACCCCGCAACCTATACCACCATGTCGCTATTGTTCTTCATCGTCGCAGCCACGGCATCCTGGCTACCCGCATGGCGGGCGGCAAGTCTGGACCCCACCGCCGCTCTTCGCGAGGAGTGATAGTACTCGGTTTAGGGACAACCTCAGTGCCGCTGAATTCAGGCCCCGACCTACGCAACGGTCTGGTGTGGGCATCTCGGACAAACGGCGTGTTTCACTCCTCGAACCTTGTGCACGACAACAAAACAAAAACGGACTAACTACGGTTGGCACGCGTCGCCGCGAGGATCCTCGGCAGTTTTCGCTGTGCCCGTGCTTGCCAGCGGTAGCGGAGCGACCTTGTACTTTTCAAGCGTCGCGTTCACGACCGGGAGTGCGTGCGTCTGCAGCGCACGCCATTCGGCCAGGTGCTTCGTAAGTCCGCTGCAGGACTCCTTGATGGCCGATTGCGTGGCGCCGGACGGAGCCGCGTCGCCGCTTTCAACCATGAACGCCACGCGTGCCAGATCGCGATTGATCGGCCCGATCCCCGGTGACGCGGGCGAGCCGTCCTGGATGACGTCGGCTTGCATCTCGAGATCTCTTATCGCGTCCGCCGCATCTTTGGCTTGCGGGTTGGATTCGAGCTTCTTCTTGCGCTCCGTAATTTGCTTGCGCAGCGCGGCCAGCTCGCCGAAGACGTCGTAGCTGGACTTCAATCCCGCTTCGATCTTCATGGTTGTTTCGAATTGCCAGTCAAGGTCCACTTGCGAAACGTGGACGCGCGGATCGAGTGTGATCACGAGCGGCTGCGTAAGTGTTTGATCACCGACCGTGAGCACAACCTGATACTCGCCCGGAACTGCCAGCGGACCGAGCGTCTGCTCGCGCGGCGTGTCGCCGGCGATGGCGTGGCCGGAGAGAGTGTATTCCACAAAATCGAGCGTATTCCCAAAGTAGCTGTATTGCAGCGTGGGAGGGGGATCGTAGTGCAGGTCCCATACGAATCGATTGAGTCCCGCATTCTTCGGAATGCCTACGAGAGGGGCGAACCAATAGTCGGGAACGTTCTTGATCGTTTTGTCGGGCGGGGGCGGCTCGCTCGAAAAACGGCGGACGAGTTTTCCTGCGGCGTCACGGATTTGAAGCGAGATGGCCGACGGGGACGGTGATTTCAAATAGTAATAAATCATCGCGCCGTCGGGAGGATTTTGTCCCGTGGGAACCTCAGGAGGCAGCGGGGTTTCCTGGTCGTTGTCCCAGCGAACGCGAACAGCCATTGCGGGCCGCAGCAGATAAGCATTGGAACTCGCGATTTGCGTGCTGGCCTGCCGCAACGGAGAGAGATCGTCAAGCACCCAAAGAGCGCGGCCGAACGTGGCGACAACGAGATCAATATCGTGCACGGCCAAATCGCGAACGGCTGAAGTAGGAAGATTCAGTTGCAGCGATTGCCAGTGATCGCCGTCGTCGAATGAAACGCATACGGCATTCTCTGTACCGGCATAAAGAAGGCCTTTGCGCTGGGGATCTTCGCGTACCACACGCGCGATCCGGCCGGGTTCGAGTCCTTCCGTAATTTTCTGCCAGGAATTTCCGCCGTCGCGAGTGCGATAAATGTAAGGCGTCGAGTCCCGATTATTGATCACGGCAACAAATGCGGTATACGCGTCGAAGTGGGACGGCTCGATGATGCTCACCATCGTTTCGGGTTTCAGATCTGGCGGCGAAACGTTCTGCCAGGTAATACCGGCGTCTGGAGTTATTTGGATGATCCCGTTGCCGGTCCCGACCCAGATCATGGCGGGAGCGATGGGCGAAGGCGCGAGTGCGGTGAGCGCCATGCGTCCACGTTGAGCTTGCTCCTGCGCTGCGTCCTTTTCACGCTCATCGGTGTAACCCGAAGACTCGTCTTGCAGTTCGTGTCCACCGGATTTACCGCCCTCGGGTTTCATTGGTGTGCCAGGGCGAGCAGTGAGATCGGGACTGATGCGCTGCCAGGTACCGCCGTTATTCGTTGTCTTCATCACGTATTGCGTGCCAAAGTAAAGCGCGCGCGGGTTCTGCGGCGAGAAAACCAGCGGGGGCATTTGCGACGTGTGGTCCTGGTTGCCGCGAACGAAGACGTGGACAATCTGTCCAGTGGTCTTGTCGAAGCGCACCACGCTGCCGTACCATCCGCCCGAGTAAACAATATTCGAGTTCAGGGGATCGGGCGCGATGTAGCAGAACTCGAACCCACCAATCGAAAACCAATCGCGAAAACTGATCTCGCCGTAATCGCTGCGGCTGGGTACGGCGGCGGTGCCGCTATCCTGCTGTGGCGCGTAGGCAACGTACGGAAATTGATTGTCAGTGATGACGTGATAGAACTGCCCCGTCGGCTGGTTGTACCACGAACTCCACGTCTTCCCTCCGTCGACGCTAATCGTTGCGCCCTGATCGACTCCTAGAATCATGCGGTTCGTATTCTGCGGATCTATCCACAGGACGTGATAGTCGTCGCCGCCCGGTGCTCCCTTGAAAGCGGCGAATGTCTGGCCTCCGTCGGTCGAGCGATAGGTGGAAGTCTGCATCACGTGTACGATGTCGGGGTTGCGCGGATCAACGTACACGCGGCTGATGTAACCGCTTCCGATGATGCGCGGGTCGCTTGTGATTTTGCGCCACGTGTCGCCTGCATCGTCCGAACGAAAAAGTCCTTGCCCGGTGATCGCGAACACTCGCCGGCCGCGCGTGCCCGGAGCGACTGCCAGTCCGATGCGATCGAGGGGCTCGGAGGGCAGGCCCTTGCCTGCAACTTGGCTCCAGGTGGAGCCTTCATCCGTCGATTTATAGATCCATCCGTCCTGTTTATTTTTATCGTCGCGATTGGAGGAAGGGTCAGGTGGATGCCACATGGCGGCAAAGATTTCTCTCGCATTACCGGGATCCGCGCACATATCGGCGATGCCATCGAGTCCGTCTTTCGAAAGGGTGCGCGTCCAAGTCTTGCCGCCGTTAATGGATTTAAAAACTCCACGTTCCGGGGGTTCGGATGAGACGCTGGTCACGGCACGGACGAGAACGCCGACGATCACGATTTCGGAGTTGCGCGGATCCACCACAATCGAACTAATGTAGTATGCCTTCTCGAGTCCAATGTGCATCCACGTGGCGCCTGCGTCAGTAGATTTGTACACGCCGTTACCGCGCGTCTGCTCGCCGGTTCCGACGTAAATAATGTTGGGATTCGAGGGCGCGAGCGCAACAGCACCGATGGACGCGACGTGCTGATCATCGAAGATCGGATTCCAAACGCGTCCGCCATCGGTCGTCTTCCAAACTCCGCCTCCAGGCGTGCCCATGTAATAGACCGTGGGATCGCCGGAAATTCCGGCGACGGCCGTGACACGGCCACCACGGTAAGGACCGATGAGACGCCAGCGCATCGCAGAGTACAGACTTGGGTTGATGGTCTGCGGATATTGTTGCGCGAACGAAGGCGCGCTCGAAAATTGGATAATGCCGACGAGTGCGAACGAAATCAAACAGCGCCGAGCAGTGGTCACACTGACCTCCAGCGAAACGGAAAAGTTTATCACTGTCAGCGGCAATTATTTTGACTGCAATTTCCGATTCAGATCTGTGGCGTGTGCATCGTATGCTTCTCATGCCCTGGACACAACGAATTTGCAACGAGAGTAAGTCTCATTGACACAGCGTGAAATAAGCCAAGTCCACACTTGCGCGGCCGTTCGCCATACGTCTTCGCCAACCCGCGCGCCGTATTCACCAGGGCCGTTTCGTGCGCTCACCAGTCCGGCCCGCGCCCGGATTACCGTCAGATGAATCTGCGCTTTCGCACTGCCATGCCGCGCCGGGCCCAACAGCCGGGGATCGATTCTTGCCAGCTGCGCCAGTGTCTGCGCATCGATGCGGTTGTCCTTTCGGCTGCTATCCCCGATTAAGCGTACCTTCCGTGCATGCGCGACGATCACTTCGTGCCCAGCTCGGTTAACGGCGGCGGACCCAAGGGGAATGCGTTGCGGTCTCCAGGGCGATGCGACTCCGTAGCACCCTTTCAACTGCTCGCTACATCCAAGACGCGGTTGAACGCTTCCGCATTGCTGGTCTCCTTTTCCTTGTGCCTTGAGCACGTCGAACATTGGGAGCGTATCGCATCCCGCGGAGACCGGCCTCCCCCATCTGATAAACGCCGTACAGGTACATGTGGAATTCGGCACGAAGGCTGGCCGGACACTTGTCCGATTTTGCGACTCGGGAGTTAACGACACGATGAGATAGAATCGTGCCTAAATGCATGTTCGTATTCTAATGCGGCACAGAAGGACGCTCCTTCTCGGGAGCGCTTTTCTCGGTCATTTCATTGGTCGGTCGTCTCGTACAATGGAATCAGTGACTTGATCGTCTTTCAGTCTCTGGCGGTTCCTCCGGCGGGCCTTGTCACGAACCTGGTGCGAGCGGTAACGCTCAGGTCTAGAGAGGCGATACTCATCTCTGATCGGGTTTTTCACTGGTCGACACTGAGCCGTTCAGCTTCCCCAATTTCGCTAACTGCTCCCGCGCCTGATCTGCGTCTTTCGCATGCGGTGCTAGCCCCAAATAAGTTTGTATCTCCGCGATCGCAAGGGCGTAGTTGTTTTTTCGGGCAAAGATTTCCGCCAGTAAGAGATGCAACTGCGGAAAATGAGTGCGCAGGTCTAGGTGTTCCGCCTGGAGACCGCTCTTTTCAGCGTCTTCGATCTGGTTGAGGTTGTAATTTGCCACCGCGTTATAGAAATAGGCGTCGGCGTAATTCAAGGGATCGAGATCCAGGATGTAACCAGTGACAGCGGCGTGATTCAACGGGTCGAGGTTCAGGATGTGACCAGTTAGATTAAGGACCTCGGCCCAATTTCCTGTCTGGTAAGCCATTGACGCGAGTGACAGATAAGGCTGCAGGAACCTGGTATCGATAGTCGTGGCTTGGGTATACGCTTTGCGAGCCGCGTCGTTCTGGTTTTCTTTCTGTAAAACAGTACCCAACTGAAACCAGGCGTTCGCGGAACTGGGGTAGAGCGCCACTGCAGTTTCAAAATACTTGCGTGCATCGGCAAGTTTGCCGTTCCTTTCAGCCTGGAGGCCTTTCTCGTAGGCTCTTCTGGCATCTTTCGGTACTTTGTAGGGGGTGGCGCTCAGCGTCATGCCTTCAATCTTTGTCCCTCTCTGCACTACGATAACGCCTACGTCAATGCTACTGCCGAAGGCATCGAGGTCCAGAAGGCTGATGACACCAGAGTGAAAACCCGAGGCCGAGGCCCGTAGCTCACAATTCGTCAATTCATGTCGTGAGATTCCCATGAACGAATCCTTGCTAGCCACACCAAATGGTGAAGGCGGGTCGGCGCTAGCTTCCGGAAAAGAATTGGCCCTCGATCCCAATTGCATGCTGAAATCGCCGTGAGGAGATGCATACACCTCTTGACGCAGTCTGTTGTTGCAAACCCGCTCAACCAATGCATCGTTTGGAACAGGTGAGCCGTCGTGGGTTGCCACGCGTCCCCGGAGAAACATCACAAGATCCTCTCTCGGTTGACTTGGTTCCGAACTCGGGAGAGAGGGAGTCGCCGGACGGCTTGGGGGTGCGGAAGGCGCAGGCGCTGGAGCCGGGGGCTTCTGCGCCACTGTGTCTGGTACCAGAAGTGCCATTGCGATCGCCAGCACGACGAAAATGCGCTTGCGGTGGCTCATAGATCGATGCCTAGCGAAAGCATCTGAGGCCAAAATCCTAGTGTGCATGTCGGTTCAAGTCAAGGCTCCCGACTCGAATAACGACATTGTCTGGATGTTGTGGTGCTTGGGTACGCTTTCGTAGGACAACTCTGAACGGTCTTCGACAATTCGGGAATGGGCGCTTGCGCGGGGCCACAAAGCCTCCTAGTGCGTGACACATAAATCGTGGAATCTGTCGCGAAAACTGGCAAGGCACATGATGTCCGGTTTCGCTAACCAGTTGGTCATATCTACAACCACGCCGCGAGCATGCGCGAAGGTTGTACAATGTAATGTGTCTGACTTTTTCCAGACCGAGTCCTACATCCGGCGCGGCACGTGGGGATTGATGCTGATCTGTCATCCCTCGCGCGGCGTTCCAGTCCCGCAGTAGCCATGCCGCGTTCGGCTCACTAAAATTCTTGCTAACGCCCGACGTTACCGGAAGGTCGGTCGTTTGAATTTAGGTCGCTGGTTGGTGGCTTTGCAAGCCTAGCCGTTGTATGCTCGGGGCCTTCCTTTGCGGAGTCCTCGACCGTCGAGTGTGCATCAATGGGCGGCCTAGACAAATTGACCAAAGCTGTAAAGCGACGTGATGTGGATCAAGTTAAGACAATTCTGGACGAAGACGGCGAACTGGTGCATGTGCGCGACGAAGCGGGCGCAACAGTTCTTCACTATGCGACACTTGATGGGCTTCGCGAAATCGTCCAACTGTTGCTCGACAGAGGCGCAGATATCAACAGTTTAGACAGCCAGTTCGGTGCTACGCCAACCGGTTGGGCAATCGAGTATTTGCGGGAGCGGGGCGGCTACCTTGCCATTGAGCTACAAGACCTTGCTTATGCCATTGAGCTTGGAGATGCTAGGTGGGTAGCGCGATTTCTGGAACGCTTTCCTACACTTCGCCAAGGCAGAGATATAAACGGAAAGCCGTTTCGACAATTGGCGGAAGAGTTGGGCAACCGAGAAGTTATGGCCCTCTTTCGATTGCCTTGTGAAGCTGGAAGTTGACCTGCCGCTGACAACAGAACAAGTTCGCTGCTGTTCCGTGTGATTCCAAATTCTTTGGGTCCTGATTTATCGGACGCGCGTTTTCACTGAAACGTAAAATTGGGCAGGATGCTCCGTGCGCGGTCGATAAATCCGTGGGTCCGGTTTGCGGCGGAGGCGGTCAGCATGCAAATTCAATCGTGGGAAGAGAAGATTTCGCAATGCGCTGGGGATGTGCGGGCGAGCACGGGTGCCGACGGTGAGAGTCAAAGAGTTGATAGAAGCACAAAATTGCTGCGAAAGGATGGCCTCGCGAAGGTGGAAGAAGAGATTTGCTCGGTTGAAGGTTCTGAGCCGAGTAGCTGGAAGCAAAGTGGCAAGGTGGCGGCACTCCGGTGGGTGGCCAGGAAGCCGAAGTGACGGACGCGCACGAGGCCTTTGGGGAGCGCGAGCAACAGAAAGCGGTGAGAACTCCTCGAGCGACAGAATCATCAACCTGTGTTCGTTGCCGTGAGCGGAATCGCGCCAACGAAAGGTGACCTTCCCCTCAGCAAACGAGGTCAGACGATGGTTGGAGATAGCCACGCGATGGGTGTAACGGCCGAGATATTGCAGCACGAACTGTGGGCCACCGAAGAGTGGCTTCAACTAGACGATCCAGTCCTTTCGGTACAGGGGTCGCAAGCGGGCGGCAAAGATCTTCGGCTGAGCGAGACGCGCGAGATCTCTCTCGAAGCGGAGCTGGCCGTCACGGAAGGCCTGCTTGTGGGCGCCTACAAACACAGCTTCGTTCGATGCAAGCGTCTCCCGCAGCGCGTACCAGATCGGCAACTTCGAGGACGGGCCGGTTCACCTACTCGTCCCTGGAGCATCAACTTGTGACCCACACTTAATCTTATGTCCTTGCTCCGCCTAGACCGAGATCACAGGCCAGCTCTTGGTTGGTGAATCACTTTCAAGCGATCGCCCCTCATCTCGCGGCACATCCACGCTCCCTAAAGCCACGCCGCGCCGGAGCCCTTGGTTTTTATAGAGGCGGCTTGCCTATGATCTTCATGGCAAATCGCTCACCGGGGACGCACTTCTCGCTGTTCGGACGAGCGATCTGGAATTCGTGTGTCGAGCTCTTTTGGTTGGAAGCTCAGGTTGAAGTTGCATGTGTCTCCGAAGATCAGGGCATTGCTTTGGCAAAGGCCGGCGATCTCCTCCCGCGTCGGTCGGTTGTGCGTGTCGACCCAACCGAGGAGGGCCTGGAAGGAAGCCAGTTCTTCCGAGAAGGTGAATTGGCAGTGCCCGCTGGCATCGACATAGTTCTGCTGGAGGTTGCGAAGCCGGTGTGCGTCCTCGACCGTGTGGCGATACGTGTTTTCCTGTTCCACGAAGACGACGGGGTCGCCGATGGTATGCGCTGTCAGCGTGGGTATGCCGATGTGGCCGTTAGGGTCATAGGCGCTTTCGAGGAACTCCTCAGCCGCATCACTTGCGCCAGCTCGGAAGACACCCTGGTTTAGGGCCGCGTCATCAGTGGATCCGGAGTAATGCACACCGAGGTTGGTGACCGGGCTCAGTCCGTGGGTCCTCACCAAGACCAACTCCTGCAGGCCGAACGTATTACCGACTACATCGGCGAGAAAGGCGCTCTCAGGAATCTTCGTGACCCCAAGAATGTTGGCCAAGTTCTGCGTCTGTTGGGGCGTGCGCATGACCGATGGCTGGAGCACGCCAGTGCATTCATTGACGCGCGCAGCCACATCATTCGGTGTAAGCGTATTGTTCGGTGCGAGACCAAAATACAGCGGGTACTGCGGCTCGTTGGCGCGTGGCAGGTTCTGGCAATAATACTGATAGATCGCGCGCCGGTCGAAAGCACCATTCCAGTGGCGGCTCGCGCCAGCCACTACACCACAAACCGGTAAGGCACCATCGTAGTTCAGCCTCCCGTCCTCACCCCGGCCAAAGCGCTCTACCATCTCGGCGGTGATAAGGCCACCCAAGGAGGCGCCCACCACGAAGGTCTGCTCCGGGCGTCCGAAGATCTCGACGAACCGCTGCCGTAGATGCTCCGTGTCCTCCGCGCCATCTTTGGCCGCCCACCCTCCCAGACCGATAGCGTCGGGGCGATAGCTCGACGCGGCAACCGCGAAACCCAGCTGCAGCACTTCCGGAGCGCCGGGGAAAAGATCGGCCGCGGTGAGCGGTGCCGGTGGCGGCAACGAGTAGCCGTGATTCCAGAGCACCAGCCGACCGTTATAGCCTGTGGGCACGGCGATCAGGAAAAACGCGCCATGCGTGTCCCGTCCGGGCAGGCACGTTGTTCCGAGCGGAAGTCCTGGTGGGCACGCGTCCTGCGCTTGAAGAGCGGGCGCACCACTCAGCACGAGAAAAAGGAAACCAAACCCAAGGATCTTCATCCCGTGCTCCTTAAACCGAATTTTTCGTTTTGACTTTGCGACCGACCGAGAGCCTACACCTGACCGTCTCAGTGTGCAACAGCACTCCTCCCGCGCCACCTCAATGGGAACGCCCTCATCATGCAGGACAGTTGAAGGCAGGAAGCGACGCATGGCAGCTATTCGTTCAGGTGAAACCTTGGGGGAACGAGTTGGCGAACACAGGATGCCAGAGCAGACCGAAGGTATTCGGCATCAACACCCGCCTTTGCACGTGAGCAGAAAACTGTAGATTTCCTCTGTCCACTGGCCGCCGGACCCGGCCCTTCTGCCCACCCTTTTTATTTCGCGAGGTAGAGTAGCTACGCTTCTAGAAGCAAATTCAGTCTCCTACTCTTCGAGAAGCAGAAGACCTGTATGAAGCTAAAAGGTGTGTATTAGGTGCGCTCAATATTCTCAAGAATCAAGTAGATTCGTTGACTTAGCCCAAACACTCAACCTAAGATGACCGCACCAATGGCGGAGCCTCAGCCACTCCTCGGCAAGGCCGTCTCGCACTATCGGGTCGTTGAAAAGCTCGGCGGTGGAGGCATGGGAGTCGTGTACAAAGCGCAGGACACCAGGCTCGATCGGTTTGTGGCCCTCAAATTCCTGCCCGATGACGTAGCCCACGATCGGCATGCACTAGAGCGATTTCGACGTGAAGCCAAGGCCGCATCGGCGCTCAACCACCCCAACATCTGCACGATTTATGACATCGGCGAGGAAAATGGTAAGGCCTTTATCGCTATGGAGTATCTCGACGGTCAGACGCTGAAGCATCACATCGGGGACCGCCCTATGCAACTGGAGCCTCTCCTCGAGGTGGCCATCGAGATTGCCGATGCACTGGACGCGGCTCACTCCAAAGGCATCATCCACCGCGACATCAAACCCGCGAATCTGTTCGTGACCGACCCGGATGCTTTCTCCCGCTCCACCGCTGAGGGCAATGCTCCCACTATGGACGATCCGCTCCTCACCAGCCCCGGGATCGCTCTCGGCACCGCCGCCTACATGTCTCCCGAGCAAGCCCGTGGCCTGGACCTTGACTCGCGCACCGACCTCTTCTCCTTCGGCGCCGTTCTCTACCAAATGGCCACCGGAACATTGCCTTTCCGCGGCGACACTTCGGCTAGCTTATTTGACGCCATTCTGCACCAAGCACCCTCCGCTCCCGTGCGCCTCAACCCCGACTTGCCCGCGAAGCTTGAAGACGTCATCAACAAAGCCCTAGAAAAAGACCGCAACCTCCGCTACCAGGGAGCCGCGGAGATCCGGGCCGACTTGCAGCGGCTGAGACGGGATTTCGAGTCCACCCGCCATGTTGTCTCCCGCGCTACTGAACCGGCCTCCATCGCCATTTCTGGCGCGCAGGCAAGGAGTAGTTCAACAAAGCCTCCCGATAGCAGCGGTTCAGCGGTTGTGGCTGCTACGAAACAGCACAAATTGAGATTTGCGGGTGCGGCGATTGCTTCTGCGGCCGTCCTCGCCACGGCGGCGTATGGCGTTTACTCGCTCGCGCATCGTCCTCTCTCTGCCCCCTTCCAGAACTTCAGCGTCACTCAAGTCACCAATTCCAACAAAGCAGTGGGCACCGCGATATCTCCCGACGGGAGATATGTGTTGACAGTGATGGACGAAAACGGACGGAACAGCCTGTGGCTGCGCAACGTTCCGACCGCCAGCGACACGCAAGTCGTTCCCCCATCGGCCGCCACTATCCGCAGCGCCTCGTTCTCGCCCGACGGAAACTACGTTTATTTTCGCCAAGCTGAAAACGGACTCAATACCGATTTCAACCTTTATCGTTCAACCGTATTGGGAGGCACTCCACAAGTGGTGGTCCGCGACGTGGACAGTTCGATCACATTTTCCTCCGACGACCGTCGCATGGCCTACGTCCGTGGCAACGATCCCGAAGCTGGCAAGTACCGTTTGCTGACTGCAAACTTCGATGGCACGGATCAAAAGGTGCTCTACATTGCCCCCCTCACCATTCTCGCTCGTTCGCTGACATGGTCGCCCGACGGCAAAAAGATCGCCTATCCGGAGCTTCAACCCGAAAATGCGCTGGGCGGAATTAATTTGTTTGACTTGAATTCGGGAAAATTGCAAACCCTCACTTTTGCTGACAAGGCTATCTGGGAAATGGTCTGGTCGCCGGCGCCACATGGTCTATTCGTTATCTACCACCAGAAAGGACCCAACTACGGCCACGGCCAGATCGGATTCGTCTCCGTTTCGGACGGCCAAGTGCGTCCCATTTCTCGTGACATCAACAGCTATGAGACTTTGTCCCTCTCGGCCGATGGAAAGGCCCTGGCCACGGTGCAGCAGAAGGCGGTCAGCAATTTTTATGTGTTGCCGGGGCAGGGTGGCACGAACTCCAACGTCAGCCCGTTCTTTTCTGACGGAGAACAGATCCAGCATTTCCATTGGGCTCCCGATGGTGGCTTGCTTACCACAGACGGGACCCGGCTCGTGCGACGCGATGCCGATGGGAGAAACCGCAGCCGGCTGGTAAGCGATGCAGCAGCCGGTATTCTCAGTGTCTGTCCATGCGGCTCGCAATATGTCGTCTTTCCCTGGGCATTTGCTGGCGGCACGAACTCTATTGGTATTTGGCGAGTGAACGCGGACGGCTCTGCTCCCGCGAGGCTTGCCGATGGTCAATTTGAGGAGACTCCGGTGTGCTCGGCCCATCAGAACTGGGTTTATTATGAGTCCAACCGAAAGCAGATTTGGCGTGTTCCCTTGGATGCATCTGCAAAACCCGAACCGATTCCTGGCAGCGCTGTCCCTCATGCCATCTTGGTAGGCCGGGAGTTAGCCATTTCGCCCGATGGCAACACCTTGGCGTATCTGACCGAAATTCTGACTTCGGAGAAGCAAAGCGGCATCGAGAAGATCGCATTGCTGGACCTCGCCACACTGCATTCCCCGCGCCTACTGGATGTCGATCCTCGAATCTCGACTGCCGCGCAATTCACTGCAGATGGAAAGGCAGTCGCATACGGCATTCGCGAGAATGGCGTGGACAACATCTGGATTCAGCCAATTAACGGTTCTCCCGGCCGGCAGATCACCAAATTCGACCGGGAGCAGATCCTTTCGTTTCACTGGTCGCCGGACGGCCAGAGTCTTGGCATTCTGCGTGGCCATACCGATTCCGACGTCGTCCTTCTGCAAGAATCCAAACCATAGATTTCCCCGTCACGCTCGTTGCTTGATCCGCGCCGTTACGGCCTGACATCTCCATCCAGAAGGAAACCGAAAAAGAGTGCTGGAAGTGGCAGGCAGCTTGTGTTAACTATTCTGCTATCTGAAACAAGGGCTTTCCGGTGAGCTTGGCAAACCTCGGGCCGGGGAAACCTGCGGCCACCGCCGCCGACATGATTGACAGTTTGATCGCCGGGGGGCCAAGAGTGGCTATAGGTTCATCTATGTTTCCGGGGCGCCCACCCAAGGTAAGATTTCGCTAACCCGTCGGTCCCCAACCAAACGGGTGGGGGTTACTTCTTCACCGACCAATCCGGCGTCATTCGTTATAATATCGGTAGTGCTGCGACGGCCTCAAGTAAACCCATCGGTTAGGGGGGACCCTGGGTCGAATCTATGTGGTTCAGCCCTCCTCCCAATTTTGACAGGCTCATCCTCCTGATCCCCGGAATATCGTAGGTTCTCACTGATTCACCGTGGAACAAGAACTCCATCCGATCACTGCTCCCCGATGAAACTTTGCCGTCCAGGTATCACCCATAAGTAGTTTATCAATGGTCACACTCACCTATAGATCGCTGGATATCCTTACTCGCGATGATATCCTGTTGAGGTAGAGCAGCGCCTTCCTGAGAGTAAGGCATTCCTTTAGGTCGCGTAATATTCATCGGACCATCGGACGGAATGTATGCCAAAAAAAGCGGCAATCGGTGACCTACTGGTACGTGAAGGAATCATCGATTCTGCAGGACTCTCGCTCGCTCGAGAAGCTCAGGAGAAATACGCAATTTCTCTAAGCAAGGCCCTTACAACACTAGGACTAGCGGATGAACAACGCCAGGTTGGGGCCATCGCAAAGAGTCTTCACCTGGAGTCGCTCATCGGTGAGTTGCCTGAAGTCGCTGCCGAGGCGGCCATTCTTCTAGCGGCTGACTTTTGCCGCAAGCGATTGGTTGCACCACTGAGCTTGCAAGGAAAAACCCTCCGGCTGGCCCTTGTGGACCCGATGGACTATTCAACGATGCAGGATGTGGAATTTCGTACCGGCAAGCGAGTGGTCGCCGTCGTGTCCGGCGAGACGCAGATCCAAACCTTGATCCACAAGATTTATCCGGACGAAGTTCCCGCGCATCTGAGCGCTCTTGCCACGGGAGATGTCCAAGGCGAGGTGGAAACGGTTGGAGATGCTGAAATTGAGGTCGTCGACCCCGCTAAGCTGGCGAGGGACACCCAGATGCCGCCAGTCGTTCGCCTCGTGAATCTGATCTTGAGTGGGGCGGCGAAAAATGGCGCTAGCGATATCCATATGGAGCCGAAGGAAAATCACCTCCAGGTCCGGTACAGGGTGGATGGACTGCTTCGCGAGGTCCTCAAAGTTCCCAAGAACCAAACGGACGCTACCATTTCCCGGATGAAGATCATCTCCGGAATGGATATCGCGGATCGCCGCCGCCCTCAGGACGGTCGAAGTCGGTTAAGGTATGAGGGAAAACGGATCGACCTTCGCGTGTCGACTCTCCCAACACAATTTGGCGAGAAAGTAGTGATCCGGCTCTTGGATAGCAAGCGGGCGCAGGTAACCATGGAGCAGTTGGGACTAACCAGCGAAAACCAGCACGCATTTCAATCGATGTTGTCGCGGGCGCAAGGAATGATCTTGGTCACCGGACCAACCGGCAGCGGGAAAAGCTCGACGCTTTACACGGCCTTGAATTGGGTAAAGTCGCCGACGAAAAACATCATTACGGTCGAGGATCCGATTGAGTATCAACTCGACGGCGTAAACCAGGTCCAAATCAATAGCAAGGCGGGCGTCACCTTCGCGGCTGGGCTGCGATCTATTCTGCGGCAAGATCCAAACATTATCCTGGTGGGAGAAATTCGCGATCAGGAAACCGCTGGCATTGCGCTGGAGGCGGCGCAGACCGGACACTTACTCTTGAGCACGCTACACACGAACGATGCGCCCGGGACCATCACCCGCTTGCTGGATCTGGGGATTGAACCGTTTCTGATTTCTTCCGCAGTGATTGGCATTCTCGCCCAGCGATTGGTGCGCAGTCCTTGTCCTTGCTGCAGTGTTGCCCAGCCGCCCAGCGCAGAGGCGATTGAAAAATCGGGTGGAGCTTCGCGGTTGCCATCCGATGCCAAGTGGGTCGCGGGACGCGGGTGCGAGGTGTGCCAGCAGTCAGGAAGCAAGGGGCGCGTAGCGATCCATGAACTGCTCGTAGTCAACGATGAAGTGCGGGAGCTAATCTCTCGTCGGGCGCCGGAACACGCGATTCGCAAGGCCGCCCGAAACTCGGGCATGCGCACGCTTCTCGAAGATGGAATCCTCAAGGCTGCCCGAGGCCTTACAACGCTGGAAGATGTTGTTCGCGTCGTGGCGGCTGATGACGCGGCAACTCACAAAGAGGAGGCCACCAAACCGGAAGACTCTTGCTCCTCGGTTGCTCGTGACCATGGAGCGACACACCAGAACCAAGCCGAACTCGAGCCCGATGAAGCCACTCCGCCGGCGGCGAGCGAAATGGGCGAGCCGGGCGATCCCCAAGGGAAAGAGCGGGTTCTGGTCGTCGAAGACAGCAGCACTATCGCTTCGGTAGTGAAATATTTCCTAGAGCTCGAAGGGTTCGAAGTTGTAGTGGCCAAGGATGGAAACTCGGGATTGGAAGCTGCCAGGCGCGGTCAACCGCATGTGATCGTGACGGATTACAACATGCCTGGCATGGATGGCATGGCCATGGTTAGAGCACTTCGGAGTGAGGCCGCGACCAGTGGCATCGCTGTGTTGATGCTGACTTCAGAGGACAGCATCGAGAAAGAGACGCAGGCACTTGAAGCCGGCGTCGATGACTACATCCTGAAGCCCGTTGAGCCCCGCCGCCTGGCGGCTCGCGTGAGGTCGGTCCTCGCGCGATCGCAGCGCCGGCACACAGCGGTTATCCAATAAGTATAAACGGATACCTGGAAGGTTGCGTCCGAGAGGGTCAAGCCATGATTAAGGATTAGGAGCATTCAATGCGTGAAATGAGCGCCATCGTCATGGAATTTGTCGAAGAAGGCAATGAAAAGGCCGACCTAGTGGAGCGGTACCTGCTTCAACTGGAAAAGAGTCCCAGCTCCCGGGAAGCACTGGCCGAAGTATTCCGCGCCATGCATACCATAAAAGGGGCCACCGGTTTCCTGGGCTTCACGAGACTCTGCACACTTGCACACACCGGGGAAAGTCTGCTGGTTCGTTTGCGTGACGGGGCCTTGGTGGCGAACCCACAAATCGTCAACGCGTTGCTGTCCCTTGTGGATGCGATCCGCGAAAGCTTGTCCGATATCGCGGCGACTGGTCAGGAAGGCAATAGAGAATACGAGGCTCTAATAAGTACGCTCGTGCGGCTCCAGAAAGCTGGGTAAACCCATTGTTTCCTAGGGCTTGCTGTTATGAGTACAACTCCGAGAGAATAGAACGCGTTGAATATCATTGCGCGGCGAGCTGCGAAGCGACCAACCTGAAGGCGATAATCGCGGTGGGAAATTCTAGGTGGAAAGAGGCTTCATGCGCGCTCTCGTCGTAGAAGATTCGACCACTATTCGAATGATCCTCTGTGAGTATTTGCGAACCATGAACATTCAGGTTGTGGAGGCTGCCGACGGGCGGCAGGCCCTGGATCGTTTAAAGGAGATGTCCCCGCCAGATGTGGTCCTGGTCGATTGGGACATGCCGGTGATGAGCGGCATTGATTTCATACGCGCCGTTCGCGAGCTGCACGTCTACGACCCTCTTCCACTAATCATGGTCACGACACACTCGGAATGTGATTATCTTGGCGCAGCCGTGGAAGCAGGTGCCAACGAATACATCCAGAAGCCATGCACGCTCGACGCGCTACGTAAAAAGCTCGATCTCCTTGGCCTCATCAAGACATGAATCCTTTGGAAAATGCACTGTTCCTATCCGCGTTTGCAGATCATCGCTATCTCTATGATTCCTTGATCTCGATTGCCATGTGAATTCTATCGTCACGCCGGAGCTTGTCCTCCTGTGAGAGCCCACCCGATCGTAGGACCCCATCAGCAACGCCAAAGACTATGTTTCCACTCAGCGCCTCCGCCGTTAGTTTCAAATTGAAGCATTTCTCCCATTTCGTTCCATCTCGGGTGTCCCAGCTCTGTTGAGGACCGAAAACCTTCCGTCGAACTCTTTTCTTTTCAATTACGTAGCTTGGTTCACAGATTTGAACGTGGAAACCGGCGTGCCCGTGGTCCTGCAATCCAGCCAGTATCGATGCTGCTCCCCCGAACGAATGGCCGAAGGCACCGATCTTGTTGAGATCTAATCGCCGAAAGAATACGCTGCTCGGGTCTCGGTTGAGTCGCTTGATCTGATCAAGCATGAACCGGAGGTCACCCGCCCAGAGGGGCAGCGCCGTTCCGGTAAACCATTTGTCATCGTCTGAAAGCCTGTCGGAAGCGGGGACTCTGTGCCCGTTTGGGAAAATTGTGTCGACCCATCCGGTTGGAACAATTCCGAAGACTGCATATCCATGACTCGCTAGATCCTCGGTAAAGGTGCTGTAGAAGGCAGGATTCACTCCAGCGCCGGGAGAAAACGACAGCAATGGCCAGAGGTTCCTAGTCTGCGTCGGGGGTGCTTCTCCTATTGAACTGCGTACAGATCCGTGAATAGCGCGCCAAGCCTCACCCAGCGTCAGGGGATTTGGAGAATCGAGCCGCTGATAATAAAGAAGCTTCGCCTCGCTGAGCGCCCATCTTTCTGGCATCCATGGGGCATGGGCCTCCGAGTATTCGTTTCCGCGGGGTACCAAGCAATGACCATGAACTCGCGCTTTGTACCTGTCCGCGCGGCGACGGGATCAGCTCGGTTCGGATCAGTCAAATAAAAGAAGGTACGGCCGACCGAATAGCTTCCAGTTGGTGTCAAGAGCGCAGACTGTTCGGCTCTGGCTAGCTGCGTCGCGCAGCACGCAAGAAATACTGAGCAGACTGCAACTCTCAGTGGTCCAGAACAATTAGGCATGAGGCATTCGCTCCTTCACCACGTCTCGAGCGTTCTTGTCCTCGCGAAGTCCCACAAACTTCGAATGGCGGAGCCGATCAACTTACGCTTCATACTGCACCTCTCCATTGACTGGACGACCTGTAGATGAATAGTGATTACCCGAAACTCTTCGAGCGTGCTTCCTGGTCGGAACTTGACATGGTCATCCGTTTTTGCCGAGGCCGACGTCAGGTTGTAGCGAGCGTCGGAACACTGTTCATTCCGCGCACTGAACACCTGTGATACCTGCAAGCTGACCGTACGCCAGGGACCTGGAATCACACGCGATATTCGCGCCTCCATTGCCCAGGACCGCCACTGGCGCGGTTAGGCCGACCAGACTCATGTGCCTAAGCCGAATACCCGTGGATGTGTTATTTGTCACCGAGGCGGTGGGCCCAAGAACTATGCTGCTGTTTGCGTCTCCAGAGATACCAGTTCCGACGTTGCTGCTAACGGACGTGCCGCCTCCGATAGTCAGCGACGCACGTTGCAGCGAGACTCCGCCGCCAGAACCCGCGCTGCCGTTATTGCGAATGATGTGTGCGCCATAGATCTGCGCAGAGGACGATTGGCTAAGCATTAATCCTACAGTCGAATGGCCGTCTATGATAGTTACTGCATCATTTCCCTTGGAGTCAATTGTTGAGTAAAAGGTGATAGAAGAGGCGCCGTTCACTGAAATGCCGGTAGTCCCATTGTTGTGAATTTGGAAGGCGCTCCACAGCGTGGCAGAAGCAGCGTCGTTGATCCTTAAGCCAGTATGGTTGTTCTGGATGACATCTGGCGAGTCTGCTTCCCCGCCATAGAGCTGAAGTCGGCCACCTTCCATGCTGATGCCCGCGCCCTGATTTCCATCGACGGTCAGCACTCCGAAATTTACCTGCA